>Ga0315312_1003263_pt1 | contig 10545 bp, 7 predicted proteins | sample TDP7_MG_FD_203629 | JGI IMG/M metagenome (GOLD analysis project Ga0315312, IMG submission 203629) | Freshwater sediment microbial communities from Lake Towuti, South Sulawesi, Indonesia - TDP7 | ecosystem: Environmental > Aquatic > Freshwater > Lake > Sediment | place: Indonesia: South Sulawesi... | reverse complement strand
CACAAGATAAAGGACACAGCGTGCGCGAGATGCCCATTGCACTGTGGGAATGAGACGAGGGCCACGAAAGACTACCATGCCGAGACAGAGGGCCCAGAGTACGAAACACTGTCCATGTTCGGCTCGAACCTGGGGAATGCGAACCTCGAGTCGATCATCATGTCCAATGACATCTGCAACAGATACGGCATGGACACGATATCGTGCGCGGACACGATCGCTTGTGCAATCGAACTCTTTGAGAACGGTATCATCACGGAAGAGGACACGGGTGGGCTGAAGCTCTCGTGGGGGGACCACGCGACGATTGTGAAGCTGGTCGAGCTCACGGGAAAGCAGGAGGGCTTCGGAAAGGAGATTGGAGAGGGGTCGAGAAGGCTCGCAGCGAAGTACGGATCCGAGGCGCAGAAGTACGCGATGAACGTGAAGGGCATGGAGTTTCCCGGCTACGACCCGAGGGGCATACAGGGAATGTCTCTTGCATTTGCCACATCACCGAGGGGAGCCTGTCACCTGCGGGCGACGATGTATGTTCCCGAGCTCTTCCAAGGGGTCCTCGACAGGTTCACGGTCAAGGGCAAGGCAAAGCCTCTCAAGGAGTTGCAAGAGCTGTTCACGGTATACGACGCGATGATCCTGTGCAAGTTCGGCGCGCGAAACGCGTTTGGGAACAACTGGGACAACATCCTGACGCTTGTGAACGCAGCGACGGGCGTCGGCTACACGGTCGATGAGCTCAAGCAGGTGGGCGCCAGAATATGGACTCTCGAGCGGCTCTTCAATCTGAGAGAAGGCCTGTCAAAGAAGGATGACACGCTTCCAGAGAGGCTATTCACGGTGCCCATCCACAACGGGCCATCGAAGGGCGCGGTCGTGAGCAAGGCGGATTTCGACAAGGAGCTCGAGGAGTACTACAAGCTCTGGGGCTGGACGGAGGAGGGTGTCCCAACGAAGGAAGCCCTCGATTCGCTCGGCATCAGGGCCTGAGAGAACAAGTGCGAAGTGTGCCGTCGACATCCGCACGCAAGGAGCAATACTGGCCTTTTATACTCAAGCGTCTGAATGGCGTTATCAAACGTGATAAGCACTCCGCCTGTGTATAAGAACCCCGGAGCCGCCTATTTTCTCCCGGTGGTTTCACTGATTGAAGCCAGCGGCCTGGTCAAGGATTATGCGAGCGTGCGCGCGCTCGACGGTGTGACATTGAAGGTGGGCAGAGGCGAGATTTTCGGTTTCTTCGGTCCCAACGGCGCGGGCAAAACCACTTGCATCAAGGTGTTGTGTGGTCTCACGCAGCCCACGCAGGGCAACGCGAGCGTGATGGAGATAGACGTGAAGAAGCACCCGGTGCAAGTAAGGGACAACATCGCAATCCTTTCAGAAGAGCAGAGATTCTACGAGGAGATGACCCCGAGAAAATACCTGAACATGTTAGGCAAGCTGATGTTGATCAAGAAATCTGACAGGCTCGCGGCGATCAACAAGGCGGCGGACATGGCGGACCTGAGGAGCTTCATAGACAGGAAGATCGCACATCTGTCACAAGGCCAGCGCCAGAGAGTCTCTCTCGCGAGAGTCATAATGGCTGATGTGCCGCTGATATTCCTCGATGAGCCATTCGAGGGCATCGACATCATCCACAGACGGAGGCTCAGGGAATACTTCAGGAAGTACGTCGATCGGGGCAACACCATATTCTTCACTTCCCACAACCTGATAGAGGCCGAGTACATCGTGGACAGGTTCGCCTTCATACACCATGGCAAACTCATCGCAATCGGCACGGCGGAAGAACTGAAGGAGAAGTACCTTGCACCATCGTATCTGGTTCATGTGTCCGACCCGCAGAGGGCAAAGGAAATCCTGGACAGAGAACTCAGACTCCAGATAATAAAGATCGTCGAGGGCGAGATCGCATTGACCCTTCAGAGGCGCGGGGACGCGCCGCGCGTGCCCAAGATCCTGCTGCAGGAAGGCATCGACCTCTTCGAGATGAGGACAACCGGAAACATGGAAGAGGTCTTCGAGCGGGTCTCCAGGGGTGAGGTCTCGTGACGCCGCCCGAGCCGCCACCAGAAGAGACCCTGGAGGTGCCTCCGCTGCCCCCGCCTGACGATGAGCTGCCTCCACCGCCCAGCGATATTGCGGAGCAGACAAAGCACTTCCCCGAGCTCAAGATCAAGAAGACGAAACCTTTGGCGACGATTCGAAGGGCCTTCATCATATTCGAGAAAGACCTGAGGACGATGGCGAAGCATGGGCTCTTGGGTGCGGTGATTCTAATGATATTTCTCGCAGTAGTGTTCTACATCATGAGCTACACGATGGAGATGGCCGTTTCGTTCGAGTTCGGTGAGGGCGAGGACGGGCCTGGAGGGAACTTCCCTGGAGCCACGGAGAACATACCCCCAGTGGCTGATGCCAGAATCAGTCCGGGCCCGATTGTCACCGCCGGAACACCCGTCACCTTGGATGCCACACATTCCACGGACAACGCCGAGATAGTGTACTATGGCTGGAGCTTCTGGGATGGCGTCCGCGATGTTGAGATGTACGGCGATACGGTGAGCTGCTGGTTCAACGCAGTCGGCAACTTCGAAGTTCATCTAACGGTAGTTGACAGCTCATGGAACTTCAATGAGACGAAGGTCAACGTCACGGTCAACCCATCCGACCTGTCGGACACAATCCCTCCCAGCCCGAATGCCGGAAATCCCCAGAGCATCGAAGTGGGCCAGACTGTAAGCTTCAATGGCACGAACTCTACGGATAACGTGGCCATAACGAACTGGACATGGGTCGTCGAGGACGTCTTCGATCAGATGATGTATGGACCAACCCCGAGCTACACGTTCCGGAACTCAGGCAACTTCTGGGTTCAGATGTACGTGAGAGATGCATCGGGCAATCAGGCCCAGAGCAGCGTGCAGGTCACGGTGAACCCCATCGGGGGCGATTGGACGCGCCCGGAACCGACCATCAACGACGTGCAGCCAGTCAATGTTGGGGACACCGTAGTCCTCGATGCCAGTGGCACTCGGAACGTTGGTGATGGAGCCACCTACACATGGTACATCAGACACAACTACTCGACAATCACGCGGACGGGCGAGGTCGTGGACTTCACGCCGACTGAGTGGGGCCTCTACCAGGTCACCCTTGCGGTGAGGACGCCTGCGGGCAACCTGGGGACACAGGAGGCAGAAGTCATTGCCTTCCCTGAAGGCGTGGACATCCACGAGATCTCATGGACAAGCACTCCGTTCGGCCAGGACGTCTCGTTCAACCTGTTGACATTCTCGTACGGTATAGCCCTGCTCGCATCCGTGATCTACATCGGCGGACTGTTCGCGAAAGGGTTCACACATGAGATAACCAGGGGCACTGTGAAGGTCCTGATGTCGGGGCCGATCTCGGTCACCACTGTCATCTTCTCGAAGATACTGTATCCTCTGATCGTCGGGCCGTTCTTCATATTTCCGCTCGTCTTCATCGGGCTGTCCCGGTTCGACCATCCCGCAGGAGAGATACTCCTCATCACGTTGGTCTCGTACGCCATGGCAGCCCTCACGATGGTCTCAGCCGCATACGGCTCCTGCTTGATCTACCTCGGCACGAAGAGAATGGTGATCAAGCCTAGCGCGATGTCGAGGATGTTCCTGTACTTCTCGCTCCTTGCCACAATGACGGTGTTCGAGTGGACGTCCTTTCTGCTGGACACATGGACCAACACGGACGTGTACGGAAACATGTACCATGACTACAGCCCGACAATGGCGCTGTTCTCTCCGTTCCACCAGGGCGGATTGTATCTTACGCATCAGCTGATCGGGACGGCGCGGACCCCTGACCTGGCGGTGTTCGTGATACCCATCGCCCTCATCGTCCTTGGAGGGCTCGCCTCGCGCAAGCTGTACACGGACATCTTCTCTAGAGAGTAATGCGACAGGTTTTGGCGAAAGGACAATCTCTGACAGCATGCTAGCGGCGGCTTGCGAGGATCTGCGTCGGGTGCCAGGATCCCGATGGACCAGATGCCGCGGTCGCAAACTCACTAGAGGAATCCGAGGTCCTGGGCTATTACGATCTGCGCGATTATGGCGGCCTCGAGCACATCGCCCAGACGAGGAAATGTCTTGGCGGCTGTTCTGACCTGGTCGAAACGATCGTCAAGCGCAGCGTCGAGGGAGTGATAGTCGCGGGCATCTCCCCGAACTCCTTGCTCGGGTTCAGGAGCGCGGGAGCGAGGATCTTCCTGGCGGAAAAGTCGTCAGCCAGAGCGTCGATCGACTTGGTTCAAAAAGGATGGCTCAGAGAGCTCAGAATAGACCAATTCTCAAAGGCTGGCAGAAAGCGAAGGAAAGGTGTTTGAGGACCTCGGGAAGCCACCGGGCTCGCTCAGAGCGCGTCGAGCTTCGCCTTGTTCGCCTGGCTCTCCTTCCCGAGCCTGTCCATTATCCTCGCTGCCTCCGCCATGAGCGTCTTGGCAATCTTCGAGGAGTCGATGTAGAATCTTGCCGAGGTCTCCTCGATCATTGAGGCGAACTTGGCTGCTGTCTTCACGTCCGCGCCCTTCGGTGCATTCGTGTCTATGATGTAGCTCTTCCCGTTCATGTCCTGGATTGGTTCTAGGATCATCTCGTTGAGTTTCTGCTGTCTCGTCTGCTCGAGCAAGTCCCCGCGCTTCTTGTGAGCGACGGCGAGAGCCTTGAACATCTCAGCAGCTGGAGCTGCCTTTGGCTCCCTTGCCAGCTCCTCGTACACGCCAGCGGCTCCCTTCTCCAGCTCCAAGGCGAACCTGATCACCGCTCCGAACGTAGTGCATTCCGGGAACTCGCATTCGACCATCAGAACCACCTAGTTATGACAACCTTCCTGTCGGTAAAGAACGTTATGGCGTCTTGCCCCTGACCGTGCAGTGTCCCGAAGAAGGAGTCCTTGTACCCTGCGAACGGGAAGTAGGCCATCGCGGCGACAATGCCGACGTTGATGCCGATGTTCCCGCACTGGACCCTGTACCTGAACTCGCGGGCCCACTTGCCACTCTGGGTGTAGATTGATGCCGCGTTGCCGAACGGACTGGAGTGGATGAAGTCAATTGCGTCGTCCAGGCTGTCCATCCTGAGGTAGGTCACGACTGGCCCGAATATCTCCTCCTTCGCGACCTTCATGTCGGGCGTGACCTGGTCGATCACAGTCGGTCCGACGAAATGGCCCTTCTCGTACCCTGGAACCTTCGCGTTCCTGCCGTCCAGGAGTATCTTGGCGCCATCGGCCTCTGCGGAGTCGATGTACTCGATAACCTTCTTCTTGGCCTTCGCAGATACTACTGGTCCCATGTTCACGCTCTCGTCAAGGCCGTAGCCCATTTTGATCTTCTTGCTGGCCTCGACGTACTTCTTCAGCAGCGGTTCGGCAATGTCCCCGACAGCGACCAGGTTGGCGCCTGCAAGGCATCTTTGGCCCGCACAACCATAGTACGAAGCAAGCATGTTGGCCACAGTCCTGTCCAGCACCGCGTCCGGCATCACGACAAGGGAGTTCTTCGCTCCGCCCTGTGCCTGCACTCTCTTTCCGTTCTCGGCTGATTTCTTGTAGATGTATTTCGCGACTGGCGTCGATCCCACGAAAGATATGCCCTTCACCTTCGGGTGCTCCATCAGGGTGTCCGAGACCTCATGCGAGCCGTTCACGATGTTGAAGACGCCCGGCGGGAACCCGGCCTCCTCGACGAGCTTCGTAAGATAGTTCTGCGTGATGGGTACCTGGCTCGAGGGCTTCACGATGTACGTGTTGCCCGCGGCAACTGCGTAGGGCCAGAACCAGTATGGAATCATCGCCGGGAAGTTGAATGGACAGACTGCTCCGAACACACCAAGTGGCGATATGACGGCGTCCTCGTCGATCCCCTCAGCAGCTCCGTCCTCCAAAGTGTATCCGAACATCAGGGACGGAATTCCAGCAGCGACCTCGACGTTCTCAATCGTCCTCCTCGTCTCACCGCGAGCCTCATCGATTGTCTTGCCCTGTTCCTGCACCATTATCCTCGCGACGTTCTCGAAGTGCTGTTCAATCAGCTCCTTGAGCTTGAAGAACACTCGCCCCCTCGTGATCGGAGGCGTCTCCCTCCAAGCCCACCAGGCCTCGTGCGCAGCCTCGACCGCCGCCTTCGTCTCGTCGGGCGTGGACATGGGCACCTTCGCAATGATCTCACCAGTGGACGGATTCTCGACGTCGATCACCCTGTCGGAGTTGGAATCGATCCACTCTCCGTTCACGTAGTTCTTCAACTTTCCGTAGTCTTTCTTGACTTCAGACAATAGTGCCATGCTATCCATTCTCCTGTGCTATCCTCGAATGCTGCTGGCCAACAGTTCGAACATCTGCATCCGATCAGCCGAAGTCGAGACTCGCAGAGGAGAACGTGCGCACAACGCGGCCGCACAAGAGACCTCCCCGCGTTACCCCAATCCGTTCTTCATTCTATCTTTCCGTTCGGAAGACGTTCAGCTTTTCGGCCATAAATCTGCAGATGCATCAGTAAACCGTGGCCGTATTCGCCCGAATGTGATTCCCTGTAATATAGGTTGCGGTACGAAGGGCCTCGCCGAGACTGGCATACTGTGGTTGCTGAAACAGGGCTCTGGCCATGCCGAAACTAATTTGGAGGAAAAGCTCAAAAGAAGGCCATCTCACGAATTGCTAATTTCCGATGTGCAAATCGAAAAGTGTCTCGAGAAGGTCTGCAAGGCAATTACTTGTATTTCTTCTCCCACTTCTCGATCATCTTGTGGTACTTTTCGTGCACGCCCGGGCCCATGATTTCCTTTTCGACGTCCTCGAACCCGCGCTCGAGCTCTCCCTGGTCTTTCTCAAGGAGCACGTCGTCAGCTATCGGGTAGAGGATGTTGTCCTCTTTGTCGATATGGGCGGATAGAAGCTCTACATATCGCCGGCCGGCTTCGACCAGGCCCGTCTTTGTCTGAGGTGTAAGGCTCTTCTGGGACAGTTCTGCGATCTTCCTCACATAGCCCCTTCCATCATCGTGTTCATGGAGCATGACGGCAATGGGACCTGAAGTGCGTGGTATGCCTCTGGCGATCATCTTCTCGAACAGAAGCTTCTCCTCCTTCGAGTGATGGCATTTGTCAGCGAAGTTCTTGAAGAAATCGGCAGCGCCGACGAACAGATTCGGATCAACCTCATCTCCGCTCTCGAGCTTGTCACAGGCCTTCGAGACGATGTCAAGCATCCGCTCGATCACCCTGTGTTCGTTCTTGAGCTCTTCTGTGGGCTTCATTTCGGAACCTTCGACAGACGTCATAGCGTTTGAGACCGATAGGGCTTCCGCCTTCGATCCTAGACTTCATAAGCTTTGGGGATGACGGCTTTTCTCCCGAACACAGAAACGTGGCGAGTTCAATATAGGGTCCCGATGTAGTGGCAACTGGACAATAGCAAAATCCTTGACGAGTTCCACGCAAGAGACTATCTGGATTTCTGGATGTACGGCTTCAACAAGGAGCTGACAGAGGAGATGGAGCTCTCCGCTCCCACAAGCGGGAGGCAGCCCTCGAGAAGCACGGTGTGATCGAGCTGTTCACGAGCGCCTGCACTCTAATAGTCGTCCAGAAATGAATGGAAGAGGGTGCCGCGCGCAAATAGGGCTACTTCTTCTTGACTGGCATCATCACCTTTGCGTAGAGCACGGTCACGCCGCCGACGACCTCGGGCTTTTTCGTGTAGACTTCCATCGGAGGGCCGGCGCACACGTACCCCTTTTCGACATTCCATTGGTCGAGCTTCGCGTACGTGTTCTTGAACTCACTTCCAGGACCCTTATGAGATATCGAAGCCACCTTCATCGCGGGCAACTTCTTGATCTTCACGCCAGCCTGCTCCTTCGCCTTGCCCTTGAAAGTGATGGCGATCTCGCTTTTGAGCTCTTCCGGAGGGGTCTTCTTTGGGTCATTGTAGTAGATAGCCATCGGGTAGAACCCGGGCATCACTTTCTGTTCCTTCGCCCACCCGTAAAGTTTCTCCATGTACTCATCCCAGGGCACCTTGTCGTAGGGCCCCAGGTGCTCGATATATGCTATGTCCGAAGCCTTGCGGCTTTCCAACTTGGGACCTGCCATTCTTCTACCCCCTTGAGCACACCGACGGCATCACTATATCTCAGTTTCGAGGGAATCGCGAAAGTAGATAGGAAGAAAGGAAAAACAGGAGATGGGGTTGAGCAACCCCGTGACGTCTACATCAGGCCAGCTTTCTTTGACTCCTCGACGAGGGCGTTCTCAAGGATGCCCAGACCCTTCTCGAGAAGGTTCTGCTTGACAGTCAGCGGCGGGTGTAGCCTGATCACGTTGTTGAATTGACCAGCGGTGAGGATGTACAGGCCGTGCTTGAAGCAGTTCAGCTGGATATTTCTAGTGACCTCGGCTATCGGTTCTTTGCCTGCCTTTGTCTTGACCAACTCCATGGCCATCATCGCGCCGATTCCTCGGACATCGCCGACCACCTCGTACTGCTCCTTCCACTCGTTCATACGCTTCTTCTCGATTTTGTTGATCATCTTCGTGTTGGGCAGTGCAGCCTTTGTCAGCTTGATTGATGCAAGCGCTCCAGCGCAACAAACAGGATTGCCACCAAATGTTCCGCCGAGGCTCGCGGGTGGCGGCGCTGCCATAACCTCCTCCTTGCCCGTAACTCCGCCGAGAGGCATGCCGAGCGAGAGCCCCTTGCCCGAGACCAGCATGTCAGGGATAGCATTCCAGTTCTGTATCCCGAACATCTTCCCGGTCCTTCCGAAGCCGGTCTGGACCTCATCGTCAATGAACACGATGCCGTTGTCGTCGCAGATCTTCCTGATCTTCTCCCAGTAGCCTGGTGGCGGGTTGATGAACCCCGCCTCTCCCTGGACTGGCTCTCCAACAAGAGCACAGACGTCCCCCTGCAACGGAGGCGTCTCGATCACCGTGCGTATAGTATCAGCACACGCGAGGCTGCATGAAGGATACTCGAGTTTCAACGGACACCTGTAGCAGTATGCGTATTCCACATGTCTGACGTACTCGACCAGCGGTCCGAAGCCTTCCCTGTAGGGCTTCTCCTTTCCAGTGAGGGTGATGTCCATGAATGTCCTGCCGTGGAACGAAGTTTTGTAGGACACGATCCACTTCTTCTTCGTGTAGGCCCTCGCAATCTTCAGTGAGTTCTCGATGGCCTCTGAACCACTGTTCAGGAAGATGCTCTTCGTCAGCTTGCCTGGGCAGATCTTGGACATCTCCTCCGCGAGCTTCAGATACGCCTCGTAGGGCGACACCATGACGCAGATGTGTATGAACTTGTCCAGCTGGTCCTGGCAGGCCTTGACCATAGCTGCCGGCCTGTGCCCACAGTTGTGGACGCCTATGCCCACGGTGAAGTCCAGGAAGACGTTGCCGTCAACGTCGCGCAGGAATGGTCCCTCGGCGACGTCAAGAGCGGTCGGGAGACCAATCCTGATGCCATTTGTGACATACTTCTCCTTTCGAGCCAGTGCAGCTTTCGCCTTGGGTCCTGGCGGCTCCACCCTGATGTGCGGACCCTTCAGATTGTACTTCTTTGCCAACGTATCAACTCCTGTGTTCTTCCGAATGGTGAGAACCGCAAGGGGTTCCGGAAGCATCAACCGCCAATGGCGGCTGGGTCACTTCTTGCCCTTCGATACCTCCCTGATGGACTCCTCGAGCTTGTCGAGGCCATAGTCCAGGAGATCGCGCGTGATGATGAGTGGGGGTGCGATCCTGAAGCTGTTCTCGCCCGCGCCGATTGCAACGACGCCCTTCTTCCAAGCATGGTGGATGATCTCATGGGCGGTGTCTCCGTCCGGCGCACTCGACTTCTTGTCCTTCACGACCTCAACGCCGATCATCAGCCCTTTCCCTCTCACATCGCCAATGATCTCGTACTTCTCCTTCCACTCGTTCAGGCGCCTCAGGGCGTGCTCACCCTGCTTCGTGGCATTCTCTCTCAGCTTCTCCTTCTCGATAACGCGCATCGTCGCAAGGGAGGCCTGGCACGCCACGGGCGTTCCGCCAAGCGTAGTGCAGTGGGAGCCCGGATCCCAGTCATAGATCTCTGCGCGCCCAATCGTCGCGCCGAGAGACATGCCGCCGCCTATCGCCTTTGATAGACAGACGATATCAGGCGTGATACCATAGTGCTCGATCGCACACCACTTGCCCGTCCTGCCCATGCCCGACTGGACCTCGTCTACTGCGTACAGTATCCCGTACTTGTCGTACAGCCTCTTCAGACGCCTGTGGTAGTCCTTCGGAGGAACGATGTAGCCGCCTTCTCCCTGGATTGGCTCGATCAGAGATGCCGCAACTTCCTGGGGCGGAACGTACTTCTTCAGGACGAAATCCTCGATGAAGTCGACACACCAGTAGTCGCACTCGGGGAACTTCATCTTGTACGCGCACCTATAGCAATACGCGTATGGCACGTGGTATACCCCCGGCATCGTCGGGAAGTACCTCGCCTTCTGGACGATCGAGC
>Ga0315312_1003262_pt1 | contig 10547 bp, 9 predicted proteins | sample TDP7_MG_FD_203629 | JGI IMG/M metagenome (GOLD analysis project Ga0315312, IMG submission 203629) | Freshwater sediment microbial communities from Lake Towuti, South Sulawesi, Indonesia - TDP7 | ecosystem: Environmental > Aquatic > Freshwater > Lake > Sediment | place: Indonesia: South Sulawesi... | reverse complement strand
AAGCATCCTCTGCATTAGACATTGGCATTCATATCCACTTAGCCGAATCAAAGGAAATGACAAAAGAAATTAAAGAAAAACTTGGTTCTTCAGAAATTGAATTACTAGAAAATCTCATGTTCTTAGGTCCCGATATCCTTGCAGCCCACTGCATACATCTAAGCAAGAAAGAAATGGCTCTAATGGCTAAATATAACGTCAAAATCGCTCACAACCCAGCTGCAAACATGAAAATCGCTGTTGGAGTGGCAAAAATTAAAGACTTGATGAATCTAGGCTTAACTGTAGGCATAGGCACAGATGGGCCAGCGAGCAATAACAGCCTTGACATGTTTGAAAGCATGAAAATTGCAGCACTTTTGCAGAAGCTGCATTATCAGGATCCGACAGTTTTGCCAGCGGAAACAGTCTTAAAAATGTCGACGATAAATGGTGCAAAAGCCTTGGGACTTGAGAACTCAATTGGTTCATTGGAAGTTGGCAAAGAAGCCGATTTGATACTTGTAGATTTTAAGAAGCCGCATCTAACTCCCCTGCATGACCCATACGCTAACATCGTCTACTCAACGCATGGAAGCGATGTTGATACAGTAATTGTAAATGGCAAAATATTGATGGAGAATCGTAAAGTCCAAACTTTAAATGAAGATGAAGTTATGAGAGATGCCGAGAAAACTGCTTTCAACTTATTGACAAGGGCAGGCAAGCTGCGATAGGCTTTTATCCGCAATCTCCTCTTTCTTATCTTTCCAAAATTTGAGTTATGAAGGGATCATGTGCCAATCATCTGCACTACAAACTTGACTAAGAAATTTGGAAAACTCACGGCAGTAGACAACTTGAATCTTGAAATAGAAGAAGGCGAAATCTTCGGACTGCTCGGTCCGAATGGAGCTGGCAAAACTACCACACTTCTTATGATCATGACGGTTATCAAACCAACAGAAGGCACAGCAACTGTCTGCGGATACGACGTAAGGAAAGATTCAGAAAAAGTTCGTGAACAAATCGGAATATGCTTTCAAGAACCCAAACTTCTCTTTATAAGCACTCCATGGGACATCCTAAACTGGCACGCAAAAATTTGTGGCCTTTCCACTTCGGATAGAAAACAGAAAGTAAAAGAAATCTTAGAGGAACTCAATTTGTGGGATGATAGGCGCAAATCGGCTCATGCCCTTTCAGGTGGAACGAAGAAACGAGTTGAAGTTGCTAAAATTCTTTTACAGAAGCCTAAAATAGCTATTGTTGACGAGCCAACAGCCCAAATTGATGTTGTCGGTAAACATAGAATTTGGAATATGATAAGGAGCCTAAGAGATGAAGGGTCAACTGTCATTCTAGCCACAAACGAGCTCTACGAGGCTGACCAGCTTTCAGACCGCATCGCAATAATGCATAAAGGCAAACTGATCGTATGCGACACTCCGCAAAAGCTTAAGGACACAATACCCGGCGGAGACGTTTTAGATATCCGGCTGGAGGATGACAAAACGGAAAAAGCCATTGAGGAATTAAAGGTTATCAAAGAAGTGGCTGAAGTTAAAGCCGTTGGATTAAAGCGTTTGAAGGTTTATCTCAATCGTGCAGAGGAACTGATGCCAAAAATCATGAAATTATTCATTCAAAGAGGAATTTCAGTCTCTTCTATTAACATGACTGAGCCTTCACTGGATGATGTATTCGCGCATTATACAGGTTTGACGATTGAGGAAGCGCAAAGGAGAGGAAAGTAAGAGTAAATGACTAAGATATGGACGGTAGTAGAAAGAGACGTACGAATGTTCCTGCAATACAAATTCATGCTAATTATGAGAGGAATATGGTTTGTAGCCCAAATTTCCCTTTTCGGCTTAGTTGTTTCCCGCATTGTTGTCGTAGGGAACTATTTTCAATATTATGCCGCAGGATGCGCTATAATCATGCTTTTTTCCACTTCAATGTTCATTGGTTACGACATTTACGAAGAAGCCGAGCATGGAGTGGTCGAATATTTGCTTAGCCTTCCGGTGTCAAGGAGGGAACTTGTTTTGGGACGTTCAATTGGAGGAGGTTTGAGAAGCTTCGTTTATGTGGGGCCCCTGTTAGGAGTAGTTCTTGTCCTTACAGGAGTGACTAATCCCCTAAACGTCATAGTTGCCTTTCTCTCACTATTTCTCTTCGCTTTTGGGGTATCAGGGCTTAGCATCACTTTAGCTGTTGGCATCAAGTCTCATGACAAATTTGACATTCTTCTCGGCGTATTAGACGCGCTCATTGTCAGGTTAAGCACAACACTTTATCCAAAAGTTGCGATGATGCAAGCTTCACCAGTATATTCGAATCTAGCTCAGTTTAATCCTTTGACTTTTGCCTCTGACTTGTTCCGATGGGGAGCAGGATTAGAAGGGTTCTTTCCCGACCTTACTAATCCAGTCGTTGCAATAGCTGGCTTAATTCTCTTTTTCTCTATCTTTGTATTCATTAGCATTACAATTTATGAGAGAAAGTTGGAAGGAGGAGGTTGGCAGTAGCAGGAGCAAAAAAACTATGAAGGCAATCCCTCACATCTTGGAACATGACTTTAGAATGTTTTTCCGTTACAAATGGTGGCTTGCAGGTCTCATAAGCATGAATCTAGCTGACTTATTCATCATGGCAGTGATATATACTGGCATGATTAGAGAAGACATCATAGTCAATTATTTCAAATTCTTTTCGCCCGGAATTACGATAACTGCTCTTTTTGCTGCTGCTTTCATGATTGGAAGAGAAGTAAACTTTGAGCAGCGCCGTAGTTTTTCTCATTATATGTTGAGTTTGCCTATGACCCGATTTGAATTGGCTTTGGGAAGGGTTCTTTCTGGAGGCATAAGAGGAATGGTTTACATGTCACCGTTGTTGTTGACCACTTTTGTTTTCTTGGGGCTTCCAACTTTGCCTCAGTTGCTGACAATTTTGGGTGTTCTGTTCGCAATTGCAATAGGCATATCTGGGTTAAGCATTGCTTTAGCTGTTTCCACAAAGAGTTTCGAAAAATTTGTGACATCAAGAGGGGTCGTTTACTATTTACTTTTTTTCGCAAGCACCATATTCTATCCAATGCGAAGCCCACAACTTCTTACGCAATTGCAAGGGGTGGTGCCTCAGCCAATAATTACGCTTGCTTTGGTTAATCCCCTAAGCTGTGGTGCCGACTTGATTAGGTCTTATTTACTAAATGATCCGCCATTTTCAATTGACTTTATAGTTAATGTGCTTATTTTTTCAGCAATTTTCACTATAGGAAGTGCTGTTGCCTACATAAAGATGATAGAACGCGACTAAATTCTCTAACCAGTTTTAGGCTTCAGCGTTGATTAGAAAATCCTTTGTTCTCTTCAAAGCTAGTCTATAGGATATGTAGGTTATGGCAGAGGCTATGAGTCCGCTTGCTATAAGCGAAATGTAGAGGTCAAACTGTGCCAAAGGTATTGGCATACCCATCTTTGCAGCAACATGTGGCAAGAGAGGCGCTAGTATCGCTAACCCAGCGATTGAGCATAAAATGAAGTTAGCAATTGCTGTCCAAGTTCTTATCATTCTCGGTCTTGGAACCTCTACAAAGTCGGCTCCTCTTATTCCAGACTCGATAGAAACCATAGCTAAAGCAATGATCAAGAAGATGGACTCGACTAGGGAAGCTGCGATGACTTTAGCTGATGGCTGAAACATCACTATGCCAATTACGCTACAAATAGTTGTCACTAGAAATGAGAATGATGCAACAATTGCATACTTGCATTTGAGAAGATTGCTTGCAGAGATTGGCGACGAAAAGAAATGCCATACTGCTCCACCTTCTTCCCCTAGAATCATTTCTCCCATAATCACAGCCATCATAGGACCAGGAATAAGAAGAAGCCACGCTGAAAAAAACAGATACTCTTTATCTGAAAGAGGAGTCGTCGCTCCAAAAGACTGCATTAACGGCACAATTACGAATACGAGAGGCATTATGAAAATGTACATCAGTTCTTTGCGTCTAATGAAAGCTTTAAAATCCTTTCTGATAATCGCTGCTTCCAAGGAAGATAAGCCCAACTTTCCTAGGAAACCAGTTTTTGGTGAATAAATTCCATGGGAGACGGTTATTGCAGGAGGTTCGTAAAACCCATATTTGGTGTTCAGTTTAACTGCGATGTAAAATAGGCATAGAATAAAGAGAATAGAGGCAATTGAAAAAAGGAGTGTATCGATAAGTAATCTGTTGAAGACGGAGTATAGAGCCATTCCCAGCCAGACGTAGGGAATAAACCAAACAAGTTTCTGCCAACCGCTAATTGCTCCTATGAGGGCGATTGAATTCATTCCAGAAGCTATTGAAAACCAGATTAAATAGAAAATTATGAAGAAAAGCATTGACCCTATGAACCTAATCCAAATTGCTGCTCTTCCAGAGGTTTTGTACACTGCTCCAGCTAGTCTATGTTGCAGAACTCTGAAAATCTCTGTAGTCGTGCTAGCTATGAAGGCGCTTGCAAAAGACGCTAAGATAGTGAAAATTGCCAGCTGAACTTCTCCCAGAACGATAGAAAGCACCGCAACTGCTGAGCCGATTAAGAGTAATGTTGCAAGGGGAATGCCGAGAAGTATGGCTATAATCGATGCAAGCGTGTGTTCGCTCCACGTGATAGGCAGCCAGTAAGGCGGTTGAATGGAGACTTTTATTCCCATTCGCTGAATTTGCCCCATCAAAGTTAAAACAAGGCTATAAATAAAAATCAAAGAAGGAAAAGAAAGGAACAACGCCATAATTCCAGAGTAGATTGTTTGTTTTACTGACTCATCCGTTGTCACTGCATACACATTTGAGACAACTAATGCAATTGCGATTCCTACGAAAACTGCCCCGATATAGAGCAGATATGTAAGAAACTTGCTTTCACGATATTTTCTAAACTCCCTACTCCTCAGTAGTCTTCCTGACTTGATGTCAACGCTTACGAGTCTAGCAACGTTTTTCCACTTCATTTGAGAAGTGCCTCAACTACATCTTTGATGTCTTCTGTTCCTGTAAGTTTTAGGAAAATGTCTTCCAAATCTGAGCCAGGCATCTTCGCCATTTGCCTCAACTCTTCCATGTTGCCTAACGCAAGTAATTGTCCATTAAACATGATGGCTATGCGGTGGCACATGGCTTGAGCGATTTCTAGGATGTGAGTTGACATGATGACTGTTACGCCTTTTGAGGCTATTTCGTGAAGTAGGTCTTTTATGATTCTGGCTGATCTTGGGTCTAAACCGGTTAAGGGTTCGTCTAGGAGAAGTAGTTGAGGCTTATGTAGGAGGGCGGATATTATCGCTATCTTCTGTTTCATTCCAGCCGAGTAGCCGCTTATCATGTCGCCTTCTCTTCCTTCCAAATCAAGCGCCTGCAAATACTCGCTAATTCGTTCCTTCTTTTCTGATGCCCCCATTCCATAAATGTCGCCGATAAAGTCAAGGTATTCAATTCCTGTCAAAAACTCGTAAAGATGCGGTGACTCTGGAACATATCCCACTTGCTGCTTCACAGCTATAGGATTTTCTTCTGCGTCTATGCCCAAAACATTAGTGGAGCCAGAATCAGCCTTAACCAGTCCTAGAATAATCTTCAACGTGGTTGATTTGCCTGAGCCATTTGGTCCAAGAAGCCCAAAGATTTCGCCATATTTTACATCTAAATTCACATTATCTACGGCAATGATGTCGCTATAACGCTTGGCAACATTACTTAATTTTACCGCTGGCTCAGAACTTGAAACCATGGCAACCACCAAGAAGAGAAGAGAAGCTAACGGAAAATATTAAGCTTAACCATATCCTTGAAAACCAATTCTATCAAATCCTATCATAATTTTCAAACCTAACAGAGTCAAGAGCAACGCCCATTCTAAAATCAGAAAGCCAAAACCAAAGCGTTCTCCAACGGTTGATGAAAAAGCAAAAAATTTTTTCTGTTTTCATCCAGAGAGGAGAGACCAATCCCAAAAGAAAAGGAAATGTTTAAGCCTATTCAGGAGAATACTTGACTTCTCACTTTCAAATTAAGATTTCTGGAAAAGAAGGCAAAAAAATGAGCGAAGTGAAGTCACTCTTCGAGCCAAAAAGCGTTGCACTCATCGGGTCTAGCAAAATTCGAGAAAAAGTCGGAATGACATCTCCAGAACTCTTTGAAAACGTCGTCTACAACATGAAGAAATTCTTTCAAGGACAAATCATCATTGTTGACATAGAAAAAAACAGCAAGACTTTAGAGAATTTGTCGAAAGCACCAGATTTAGGCGTAATCATGCTTTCACCAAAATTAGCAGTGCAAGAGGCAGAAAGATGCGCCAAAATCGGAGTCAAAGCATTGGTCATGATAACTGGCGGATTCAAGAACGAGCAAAGACAAAGGTTAGTAGGCGTTAGGAAAGAATATGGCATACGCATACTTGGACCAAACACAATCATGGGGGTCATAAACACATCCAACGGATTAAACACAACATTCGAAAAAGACCTAATGCCCATAAAAGGCAACATCTCAGTTATTTCTCAAAGCGGAGGAGTAGGCGCATGCCTACTAGACTGGGCATACTGCTACAAAATTGGCATAAACAAATTCGTTTTCATGGGAGACAAAATCGACATAGACGACGTAGACTTACTCCAATACTTTAACGAAGACCCTGAAACAATGGCAGTATGCCTCTACATGGAAGGAATAGAAAGAGGACGAGAATTCATAGAAGCAGCCCAAAAAGTTGTCAAAAAGAAACCAATTCTAGCACTAAAAGGCGGAGTAACTAAAGAGGCTGCCAGAAGAGCTCTATCGCATACGGCATCAATAGCAGGCTCAGACATCGTTTTTGATGCAGCGCTAAAGAAAGCTGGAATCATCAGAGTTGAAGATGCCGAAGAACTGCTTAACTCCGCCGTTGCCTTAGTGAAGCAACCGCAACTAAGGGGAGACAACATAGCAATCATAAGCAATGTAGGCGGCCCAGCCATCCTCGCAGCCGATGCAATTGCAAGAAACGGCTTGAAACTGGCAACTCTTTCAGAAAAAACAAGAAAGGAAGTTGAAAGGCATTATCCAGGAGTAGAAGTTATCAACCCCGTAGACTTGATTGCAGATGCAAGAAGTGAAAGGTATTCAACCGTTTTAGCCTTAGTCTTATCAGACCCAAACGTGGATGGAGTTATGGTTATAAACATGCTGAAATCTTGCTTCTTTGAACCAGAAGATGCTATAGCAATTGCCGAAACTGCAAAAAAGAGTTTGGGCAAGCCTATAGTTGATGTTCCTGCTGGAGGAGAAGATTTCAACATGGTCTACAAGGTTTTGCAAGACACTGATATACCTGTCTATAATTTGCCTGACAAAGCAGCGAAGGCGTTAAAGGCGTTGCGAGCATACTATAGAATGGCTAAATGTGATCGGCAAAATGTCTAATTTAATTTTCAGAGCAATGCTTCCTCAAGTAGCTTGGGAAGAAATTATTCGCCTATTGGGATTACGTGAACGAACTAAAGGAATTGGAGACGGAAAAATTGATGGACAACGATATACGGTAGTTCAGCGAGGAAACGAAGTCTCCATAGTTCTGCCAGACTATGAGCCCAGAGAAAAATGCCATGAACAGGTAAAGAAGATTCTGTCAAAAATTGCTCCAAAACATGCGATTGAAGTAGCAACAGTAGGCTATGCTTCATCTCACTGCAATTACTGTCTACAACCGACCCCACTGCCCTATCAATGCTCCAGATGCGAAGAATGGTATTGCCAAGACCATCGTCTCCCAGAAAAACACAACTGCCCAGAGGAGAAAAGAAAAACAGAAAGAATCATCAAACGCATTAAACCTAAAAGAGAAGAAAAGAAAAAAGAAATAGTTGTCGCAGAAATTCCATGCGGCTAAGAATATGGAAAATATGCTATGACAATGCAGTTTCAAAATGAAAATCTGAATGAGAATGTGCTAGATATCTGTAAGCGTATTGCTGGCTCCCGCGAAATAGTAGCTGCCTGCTTTTATGGTCCGCATGTATGTGGATATGCTGACGAGAAAAGCGATGTAAACGTCCTATTGGTGATTCGTAATTATATTTCTATATTGAAGGGTTATTTGAAGCCTTTAAACGAAGTTAAAGTCTTCATCTTAGCGGTTGACAAAGGCTCCTTTGAAAGAGACATCAGACAAGGATGGCTTGGAGAATTTGCCACAAATAAACTCATTATCCCCTACAAGCCTTTGCTTGACGAAAAGTATTTGCAAAAGCAAGAAGTAAAGGCGAAAAAAAGGATAATCTGGGAACTTTTGGAAAACATTGTCTTAACGTTTCCAGAGCTTTCTCAAGAACTCATTATCGAGAAGGAATATTTTATGTATGAGGCTATGATGCAAAGAGCTCGACTTTTTCCGCCAATAGCCTACACATATCTAAACGTGATGAGAGAGGACGTGAAAAGAAAGAACATCAGTTACATGATGAAAGGGTATCAGATGGCACTTGCCGAGCTGGCAGAAGAAAACAAAATAGTCTTCTTCGACGGTTATGTGAAAATCACGCGAAACTTCATAAACACTATCAAAAAGCAGAGAATCCGAATTCCAACTTTCATAAGAGCGGTTCAAAGGGCAGCCTTGCTGAACATTTTAAGTGTCTTGCCAAAAATGATGAGACCTTACATGAGGGACCAAGAAATCCTGCTGCGAACCAACAGGGATGCAGATGTCGAAAATCTAATCTCCAAACTTGAAGACCCTAGAAAACATGTTTTAGTGCCAACTCCGCTTGGACCAGTCTCGTTTTCAGATAAAATCTCTATTGAAGATTTTGTGAGAAAAACTGTTCCGAGCGGGAAAATCCTTAGTATTGAAGTGGAACCGATCGGAGGTGTCTTAAACGACGTATACCTTCTCACACTTGAAAGAGGCGGTGAAGCACAGAAGATTGTAGTTAAAAAATTTAGGGATTGGGCCACCATCAAGTGGTTCCCTTTGACCTTATGGTCATTAGGAACTAAATCTTTTGCAGTTTTTGGAAAGAAAAGACTAGAAAGGGAATATGCGATCAATCAGTTTTTACACAGTAAGGGAGTTTGTGTCCCAAAAACATTGTACGTTAGTCCTCAAGAGCAGCTAATTTTCGAAGAGTTCATTGAAGGGGGGAATTTTGGTGAAATTGTCAAAGAAATGCTTTCTGGTGGGAAGGAAAAATTAGCAAATGTTGGTTTAATAAGAGCGGTAGGCAGAAAAATTGCTAAAATTCATAGAATAGGTGTCTCTTTGGGAGATTGCAAACCTGAAAATATTTTAGTAACGACCAGTGGGGAACTCTGCTTTGTAGACTTAGAGCAAGCGACCAGAGATGGAGACCAAAGCTGGGACGTAGCCGAATTCCTCTATTATTTGGGTCATTATGTTCCTCCGATTTCTACATCAGAGGCTGCAGAACTTGTAGCCAAAGAATTTATTGAAGGATATCTAGAAGCTGGAGGAAAAAAAGAGGTAATAAGGAATGCTGGGTCAGCAAAATATACAAAGGTTTTCAGCATCTTTACTTTGCCTCACATAATTTTTGCCATTTCTAACCTCTGCAAGAAAACAGGAAAAACTAAATAGCAAAAATTTTCTCTTTTTCACTCTCTAATTGTGAATGGTGGTTTTTCTAGTCTCTTCAACGGCTTTATTCCAAACTTTTCTGACCCCACTTTCTCTAGCTTTTCTATCTCTTCCTTTCTGAAGCCAATGTAGATACCGTCGTATTTTCTTCCAATCCAAGCCCTTGTTGATTTGCTTTCTTCTAATATTTCGTTAAGCAATGGGTCAAGGATTATTATGCCTGAGACTTCTAATTTCTTTCCGTCAATTTCAATTTCTCTGCTTTCCCTTACGGTGATTTCTATGCCTTGTTCGATTCCTTTAACTTCTAGAAAATTCCCCCTTCCTCTATGAATCACCTTGCCTAAACCCACTTTCTCAATGTCGAGATGACTTACCCTTGCTCTCGCATATCCTTTCAGATGGATGTAAACCGAGGCATCTAGTTTGTCTCTTCTTGGTAGTAAGAACGTTTGAGCATCCAGCTTAATTTTTCCGTGAGTCTCCATTAAAATCACCTGAACAGAGACGACCTATTTACGAGTTTCTTTCATTGATAAACAAAATCACATTCATAGATTGGTGGAGATATCGCCACATCACTATACATATATCTGTAAACCAGTAACATCATTTCTTTCTTGGAGGAGAAACTATTTGGAAAAGATTAGAAAAGCAATGGAGAAGCATGGCGTACCTGGCAGAGACTTGTATGATTTGCCAACATCTGAGAAAAGGTTCCCAGACAAATGCCACTATAGAATGGAGATTTCAGGCGTTGAACGTCTATCAACTCTGGAAGCCTTAATTGACGAAATGGAAAAAAGGCATGTAGCAGTTCACAGACTTATTTCAACAGTGATGGGTAGCACGCTCCTAACAGACGATGAACTAGAAAAGTTTGCAGAAAGAGCAAAAGACGCCAAACTCGAAGTCATCATCACACCTGGTCCG
>Ga0315312_1003260_pt1 | contig 10557 bp, 8 predicted proteins | sample TDP7_MG_FD_203629 | JGI IMG/M metagenome (GOLD analysis project Ga0315312, IMG submission 203629) | Freshwater sediment microbial communities from Lake Towuti, South Sulawesi, Indonesia - TDP7 | ecosystem: Environmental > Aquatic > Freshwater > Lake > Sediment | place: Indonesia: South Sulawesi... | reverse complement strand
CGGGTCGATATAGGCCACCTGGATGCGCCGCGACAAAGCAGCGTAGCGGCCCAGCAGGTCGCGCGCTTGGTCGAAGCGGGCGGTTTCGTCGAAGTAAGTGATCTTGACGTCCTGCTTGAGGCCGCTCGCCACCTTCTCGGTCTGGTCCGAGAGGCTGTAGCGTTTGTTCGCGGTCGAGTCATAGCTCTTGTTGTAGTTCTGGCCCAGCCAGTTCACCGCCGCCAGCACCGCCGCCACCACCAGGATGTAGATGCTGATGTAGCCCGTGTACTTGGTGCGTCTCGCTTTCAGCCAGTCGAGTTTCATCTTAAGCCCTCCACCGCAGAGACTCCAGGGACCGCGCCGTCAGGAACAGCCCCAGGAAGATGAAAGTGAGATAGAAGAGGACGTCCTTCGAGTCCAGCACCCCCTTGGCGAACGGCTCGAAGTGCGTCAGCACCGAGATGTAGGACATCACCCGCGCCCAGGCAGCCGTTTCGTAAGAGCTCACCCAGTCGAACACCCACAGCAGCAGGCACAGATCGAAAGTGATCAGCGCGGCCACGATCTGGTTGCGGGTCATGGTCGAGATGAAAGCGCCAATGGCCAAGAGGCAGCCGCCCTGTAGCAGCAGCCCCAGGTAGCCCACCAGGATGGGCTTCCAGTCGGGCTGGCCGTAGAAGAACAGCAAGCCCAGATTGATGGCGGAGACGCCCAGCAGCGACGCGTACAAGGTCAGCGCCCCCAGCCACTTGCCCAGAATCACCTCCAGGTCCCGCACCGGGGAGGTCATCAGCAGCTCGATGGTGCCAGAGAACTTCTCCTCGGCGAACAGCCGCATGCTGATCATGGGGGTGACGAACAGGCCGATCACGCTGATGTTCATCAGCAGCGGGCGGATGACCCATTCGTTCACGTCCATGGGCATCATGGTGCCCATCCGCATGGACTGCATGCCGCGGCTCACGAAGATGGCCGTGGCCACAGTGAAGAAGAAGCCGAAGACCACTGCGGTGAAGGCCAGCAGGTGGTAGGCAATCGGCGAGACGAAGTAAATCTTCAGCTCCTTGCGCCAGATGGTCCAGATGTTTCTCACTTGTCGCCTCCCGAACCGGTCTCTTTCTCGGCCTTGGTGAGCTCCAGGAAGACTTCCTCGAGATTCCGGGCGGCCGGGCGCAACTGGCGAAGCTGCCAGCCGGCCGCCAGCACTACTCGCCCCAGCTCAGTGCTCAGCGAGCGGCCGGGCTGGCCCAGGATCTCAAAGGTGAACGAGCCCTGGGCGGCTTCCCGGAGCGCCACGCGGCTTACGCCGGAAACCAGCTCCAGGCGCCGCTGCGCCTCGGCCGCGTCCAGCGTGCCGTCGCTGCCTGCGATCTCCAGCACCACCATCTCGGCGCCTTGCAGGCGTTGCATCAGGTTCTGGAGCGAGTCGATGGTCACCAGCTTGCCCTTGTTGATGACGATGACCTGCTCGCAGACCTGCTCGACGGCGGGCAGGATGTGCGTGCTCAGGATGATGGTGTGCTCCCCGGCCAGGTTCTTGATCAGGGTGCGGGTCTCGATGATCTGCTTGGGGTCCAGCCCCGAGGTGGGCTCGTCCAGGACCAGCACCTCCGGGTTGTGGATGATGGCCTGGGCCAGCCCCACGCGCTGCCGGTAGCCCTTCGAGAGCTTGCCGACTATGACCCCGCGCACGTCCGCGATGGCGCAGCGTTCGCAGGCGTCGTCGATGCGCGCCTGGAGCTCCGCCGACCGGAGACCCTTGAGCTTGCCCACAAACGTCAGGTAGTCTTCCACATCCTGCTCCGGATAGAGGGGTGGGTTCTCGGGCAGGTAGCCGACCCGTTTCTTGACCTCCAGGGGCTGATCGACCACGTCGTAGCCGGCCACCTGGGCGCTGCCCGAGGTGGGCGGCAGGAAGCAGGTCAGGATCCTCATCGTGGTGGTCTTGCCGGCGCCGTTCGGCCCCAGGAAGCCCACAATTTGTCCTTTCTGCACCTCGAAGGAAATGTTGTCCACGGCCAGGGTGCGCCCATAGCGCTTGCTCAAACCTTCAACCTTGATCATAGGAGTCTCTAAAAGTGCGGCAAGGAGCCACGCTCTCGAGCAACCGCACAGTAAGGTCAGACCTCTTATGATAGAGACCCGGAAAAATGCCTGTCAAACGGCTCGCGGGAGTCGGCCGTTCGTGAGGATGCGGAGTGTAGTGTCCCGGTTTAGACTGGAGGTATGCGGAAGGCGTGGATACGTGCGGGGGTGGCGGCCCTGGCAGCGTGGGTGGCGGCGAGCGCACAACTGGCCGAGAAGAAGGTCCTGACGCTGGCGGCGGCGAAGAAGATCGCGGCGGCGGCGGAAGCCGAGGCCCGCAAGAACAACTGGAATGTGGTGATCGCCATCCTGGATGAGGGAGGGCACCTCGTCTATCTCCAGCGCATGGACGGGGTGCAGATCGCCAGCATCGACATCGCGCTCAAGAAGGCCGAGAGCGCGGTGTTCTTCAAGCGCCCGACCAAGGCTTTCGAGGACCAGCTCGTGGGGGGCCGCACGGCGATCCTGAAGCTGCGGGGAGCGATGCCCTTCGAGGGTGGGCTGCCGATCACGGTGGGCGAGCAGGTGATCGGCGCGATCGGCGTGAGCGGGGTGACCGCGCAGCAGGACGGGTTGATCGCCAAGGCGGGCTTGGCAGCGTTACCGTAGCACGATTTCGGCGATCCGCAGAGCCAGCGGCTGGAGAACGACACGTTCGAGGTTCGCCATCAGCGCCACGCTAAAGCCCTCGGCCGGCAGCATCACCAGCAGCGTGGAAATGCCCTGCTGCGCGCCCCCGTGCGAAACCCACTTGCGCCCCTCAAATTCCTGAATCTGCCAGCCCAGCCCGTAAGGGATGGGCGTGCCGTCGCGGTTCTGCTGGCGGGTGTACATCTGGTCGCGGGTGTCGGGCTTGACGAGCTGGCCCTTCATGATCGCGTTGGCGAACTTCGCCAAATCCTCAGGCGTGGACACCATCCCGCCGCCCGGGATCTTGTTGGAGGTGTCGGCCAGGGCGCAGTTTTCTATAGTGCCGGCGGGCGTTTTGCGGTAGCCCCGGGCGCGGTGAGGAATGAGGTCATGGACGCTGTCATGGCGGGCAGTGTGCATGCCCGCAGGCTCGAAGATGCGCTGCCGGATGTAATCGACAAACTTCATCCCCGAGGCCTCCTCTACGGCTGCGCCCAGCAGGCAATAGCCGTAGGTAGTGTAGGAGTACTTGGCGCCGGGCTCGAACAGGAGCGGGTCGGCGGCGAAGATTTTGAGCGGCTCGGTGAGGTCAGTGTAGCGCCGGGTGCTGTTTACCTCGGCCTGGCTGCCATAGTGGCGGATGCCGCTCAGGTGGCTGAGAAGGTGCCGTGCGGTTATGGGCCACGGTTTCTCGGGAAACGAAGGCACGTACTTCTGGATGGGCGCGTCCAGGTCCAGCTTGCCGCTCTCGGCCAGTTGCATGGCCGCCACCGCGGTAATGGGCTTGGAAATTGAGCCCAGGCGGTAGACGGTCTGGGCGCGGGCCGGGACCGAGTTTTCGAGGTCCGCCAGACCGAAACCGGCGCTCCAGAGGAGTTTGAAGTTCGTGCCCGCCGCCACGGACATTCCCGGGATCTTCTGCTTGGCCATCTCCTCCGAGACGGCCTTCTCAATCTCTTGGATCTGGCTGCGCCCGAGACGCTGGGCGCAGAGCGGGCTGAGAAGCAGCGCCGCCGCGGCGAGACGCAAGAAGCGGTTTCTGGTCATTATGGTGTGATGATACACTCTGTGCAGGTTAGGACGCAGATGAGAAGACTGATTCCGCTGCTCGGGCTCGCACTGGCTGGAGCGCTGCCGGCGCAGGAAAGCCTCGAAGTGACTGGCGGGCTCGCCGGGATGGTGGACCGCTACTTGACCCAGATCGCCGCCAAGTATTGGGAGGAGCGCGCCGCTCGCGTAGCGAGCCTCCGCATGCCGGCCGAGGTGCGGGCCCGCCAGGAGTACATCCGCAAGAAGATCCTTGAGACGCTGGGCGGATTTCCGCGGAAAGCGCCGCTGAACGCGCGAGTGACCGGGACCCTGGAACGCGACGGGTACCGCGTCGAAAAGCTCATCTACGAGAGCCAGCCGCGCTACTACGTCACCGCGAACCTGTACGTGCCGACGCGAGGCCAACCGCCGTACCCGGCGCTGCTAGGGACGGCGGGCCACAGCGCCAACGGCAAGGCCATGGAGGGGTACCAGCGGGTGTGGATTTCGCTGGCCCGGCGGGGCTTCGTGGTGCTGGCGTACGATCCGCCGGGGCAGGGCGAGCGCTACGAGTACTTCGATCTGGAGAAGGGCAAGCCGCGCTTCGGCAGCACCACCGAGCACACCATGGCGGGCTTGCAGTGCCTGCTCACGGGGACGAACTTCGCGCGCTGGGAGCTGTGGGATGGCATCCGCGGCTATGACTACCTGCTTACGCGCAAGGAAGTGGACCGGCGGCGGATCGGGGTGGCGGGCAACTCAGGCGGCGGCACGCAGACGGCTTACCTGATGGTGGTCGAGCCGCGGCTGGCGGCGGCGGCGCCGGCTTGCTACATCACCTCCTGGGAGAAGCTGTGGGGGACCGCGGGGCCGCAAGACGCCGAGCAGAACTTTGCCGGGTTCCTCAAGGACGGCCTCAACTTCGGGGATTTCCTCATCGCTTTCGCGCCCAAGCCGCTGAAGGTCGTGACCGCGACCCGGGATTTCTTTCCCATCGAGGGGGCGCGCGCGACCTTCGCCGAGGCCAAGCGCATCTATGAAGTGCTCGGGGCGGGGGAGCGGATCGCCTTCTTCGAGCACGACGACAAGCACGGCTGGTCGAAACCGCTGCGGCAGGCGACCTATCAATGGATGCAGCAGTGGCTGAACGGGGTGAAGGAAGAAGGGCTCGAGGAGGACTTCAAGACCGAGCCGGACGCGAACCTGAACTCGACGCCGACGGGGCAGTTGGCCACCTCGCTCAACGGCGAGACGGTGCAGTCGCTGAACCAGGCGCTAGCCGAGCGGATCTACCGCCCTGGGCGGATCAAAGATATGGCGAAGCTGCGGGCGGCGGTTAGGAACCGTTTGGGAGTGCCCAGTGGGGCAGGCCTTCAGCCTGTCGGGGTTAAAGAGACCGGCGTCTTGGCGCGCCCCGGTTACCGCATCCACAAGCTGGCCTTCGAAACCGAGCCCGGCATCACTGTGCCGACGCTCCTATTCGCGCCTGAAGGCGCTGGGAGGAAGCCGGCGGTCCTCTATTTGAACCCGGAGGGGAAGGCCGCCGACGCCGGCCCCGGCGGCGCCCTCGAGGCGACGGTGAAAGCCGGCCATCTCGTGCTGGCGGCGGACCTGCGCGGCTGGGGCGAGAGCGCGCCCCCCAAGAAACCCGGGGTGTACGGCCCGGCGTACCAAACCGCAATGCGGGCCATCCTGGTGGGCAAGACCATGGTGGGCATGCAAGTCTACGACGCCCTCCGGCTGTTCGAGTACCTGGCCGCGCGCGCTGAGGTCGATGCCTCCGAGATCATGGTGCGCGGCAAAGGCCACGGCGGCGTGGTGGGCCTATATGCGGCGGTGCTGGAGCCGCGCATCGCCAAGCTCTACCTGGAGGGCACAGTGGCCTCCTACATGGAAATCGTGCGGGCCAAGCTGCACGAGAATATAATCAACATCGTGGCGCCCGGAGTGCTACGGGACTTCGACTTGCCGGATCTGGAGGCGGCCCTGGGGCCGCGCGTGGTCCGGAGCGGGAGGTGAGAGATGAAGCGTGCCGGACAGGTGTTGTTGGCGCTGGCGGCAGCGGGCGTGGTCCTGAGCTGGCAGGGCCGGCGCACTCAACCCATCGAGATGCCGCAGGCGGCGGCGTTCCGGATTCTGCTGGGTGTGGGCGATCCGGAGCCCACCGTCTGGGACGGGAAGATAAGCGCGACTGGAGCGCGCATCGTGAGCATCCAGGGCTGGCGGTTTGCCGAAACGGATTCGAGCGACTACCGCTCCAGTTGGAAGGCCTCGTCGCGGCGCGGACTGCCGCCGGCCGGCGCTCAGGCGGCGGGCAAGCCCGGGCCCGTAGTGGAGAACGGCGTTATCGTGGCCGTCCGGCTCGAAGACAACCAGGCGCGCTTCGCCGTCGAGACGGCGCAGGGGAACTTCGCCTTCACGGCAGCGGAACTGCCGTACGGGACCGTCCGGGCGTTCCTGAAGAACCGGGTGCTGGTCGAGCGGGTACCCAACAGCGTGCAACTGACCGTTTCCGACGAAGAGCAGGATTTTCCCGCGGTGGCCCAGAGCGGGGACGACGTCTGGGTGAGCTTCGTCGAGTTCGTGCACGGTGATCGCTCCAAGGTGATGGAGGGCCAGTTCCGCGAGGAACCCAAGAGCTTCGATTTCCTGGCGCGCCCGGTGGGCGGCGATCAGGTGCTGCTCCAGCATTATTCGAAATCCAAGCGCGTGTGGGGCCCGTCAATAGAGGTTTCGGCGCCCGGGCAGGACGTGATGCGGGCGGCGGTGGCGGTGGACGGGCGCAAGCGGGTGTGGGTGATCTGGTCGGCCAACCGCAACGGCAACTTCGACCTTTACGCGAAGCGTTACGAAGGCGCAAAGTGGTCCGCCGAGCTAAGGCTCACCACGGACCCGGGACCCGACTTGAATCCAGTGGCGGCAACCGACGCCGGCGGGCGCGTCTGGCTAGCCTGGCAGGGGTTCCGCAACGGCGCCCTGGAGATCCTGGCGGCAGTCCAGACCGGCGACCGGTTCACGCGCGAGGAGGCGGTGTCGGCCTCGCCGGCCAGTGACTGGGACCCGAGCATCGCCGCGGCAGCCAACGGCGAGGTGGCGGTTGCCTGGGATACTTACGACAAAGGCGACTACGACGTCTACTTTCGGCGCATGCGGTGGGACGGGCGCGTGCGCATGGAGGCGCCGGTGGCAGTTGCGGCCAGCGCGAACTTCGAGGCGCGCAGCGCGGCGGCCTTCGACCCGCAGAACCGGCTCTGGGTGGCCTATGAAGCCTCGGACACAAAGTGGGGCAAGGACTTCGGCGCGTACGAAACGACGGGCATTGCGCTCTATCAGGGGCATAACCTGCGGGTGAAGTGCTTCGAAGGCAACAAGGCCTTCACCACGGCGGACGAGCTGGCCGCTGCCCTGCCCGCCTTCCCGGGCGTGCTGCCGCGGCGCCGCCGCATGCAGCCGCCGGCCGGGGTCAGCCTGACGCAACCCAACCCGGAACTCGCCCAGAAGCGCGCGTCGAACGCGGCTCCGCAACCGCCGCCGCTGCCGCTGAACAGCTTCCCGCGGCTGGCGGTGGACTCGGCCGGCACGGTTTACCTGGCTTTCCGCTCGACCACCGCCGGGGCACGCTCCCCGGTCGGGACTGTGTGGGGCGAGCACGTGGTGTGGTTCGACGGGGCTAAATGGCAGGGCCCGATCCCCGTGCCCCACACCGACAACCTGCTGGACAACCGCCCGGGCTTGCTCTCCTTTGGCCCGGGGCACCTGATGGTGGTGGCCTCCTCGGACCACCGCCAGCAGGTCGTCGCCGGCGGCGGACGGCGCGGCATGAGCGGGATCAACAACGACGTTTACGCGGCAGAGCTGGAGGTGGCCGCCCAGCCACAGCCACCGCAGCTAAAGCCGCTGCCGCCGGAGACCGCAGCAGCTCCGGAGGCCGAAACCCGCGCCGAGCGCGAGCAGGTAGCCATGATGCGCAACTACCGCGCGCGCCTCGGCGGACAGAGCCTGCGGCTGCTGCGCGGCGAGTTCCACCGGCACACTGAGATCTCAGGTGACGGCGGCCGCGACGGCCCGCTCATTGACGCCTACCGCTACTTCATCGACGCGGCGTCGATGGAGTGGGGCGGCACCGGCGACCACGACAACGGCGGCGGGCGGGAGTACTCCTGGTGGATCCAGCAGAAGCTGGCGGAAGCTTACAAGCTGGGCGAGAAGTTCCTCCCCATGTTCACTTGCGAGCGCAGTGTGCGCTACCCGGAAGGGCACCGCAACGTGGTGTTCGCCGAGCGCGGCGTGCGGCCCCTGCCGCGGCTGCCCAAGGTGGCCGACGACGCGCCTCCCGCGCCCGCGCCGGACACCCAGATGCTCTACCGCTACCTGAAGCGCTTCAACGGCATCGTGGCCTCGCACACCTCGGGCACCAACATGGGCACCGATTGGCGCGACAACGACCCGCGGCTTGAGCCGGTGGTCGAGATCTACCAGGGCTGCCGCCAGAACTACGAGATGCCGGACGCGCCGCGCTCGAACCATGCCAACGACTCGATCGGGGGCTGGCAGCCGCTCGGCTTCGTCTCCCTGGCGCTCCAGAAAGGTTATCGGCTGGGCTTTCAAGCCTCTTCCGATCACATTTCCACGCACATCTCCTACTGCAACTTGTGGGTGACGGCGCCGACGCGGGAGGGCATCATGGAGGCGTTCCGCCAGCGCCGTGTCTACGGGGCTACGGACAATATCCTGGCCGACGTACGGTGCGGCGCGCACCTCATGGGCGAGGAGTTCACCAGCAGCGAGCCGCCCGCGCTGGCCGTGAAGCTGTGGGGGGCGGCCAGCTTCGCCAAAGTGCACATCATCAAGGACGGCAACTACGTCTACACCACCGAGCCGAACTCGACCAAGGTGGACTTCGTGTGGAAGGACACGGCGGCCGAGCGCGGCAAGACCAGCTACTACTACGTGCGCGGTGAGCAGGCCGACGGCGAGCTGGTCTGGGTCAGCCCCATGTGGATCACCTACCGGTAGGACCTGCCCCGCTACAATGAAGTCGGGGGACGGCCATGACGCTGCCATCCGCTTCGGCGTTGCCGCTGGGGGAGATTGCGGAACTGTGTCGCCGGTATCGCGTTCGGGAGCTGGCCGTGTTCGGTTCGGCCGCACGCGGTGAAATGCGCGCGGACAGCGACATTGACTTGCTGGTGGATTTCCAGCCGGATGCCCCCGGGGGCTTGCTCGAATACGCCGGGCTGATGCTCGATCTTTCCGAGCTACTGCACAGACAAGTGGACCTGGTGGAAAGGGAGGGGCTGAAGCCCCTGCTTCGGAAGACCGTTTTGTCGGAAGCGCGCACCATCTATGCGGCGTGACGAGTTGTATTTGCGGGACATTCTGGAAGCGGTCCGGGATCTGGCGGATTTTGTGGGGGGTCTCTCTGCCGAAGCATTGGCTGAGGCCCGCATGGCGCGGTGGGCCGTGGTGCAGCGGCTGACGACTATCGGCGAAGCCGCGGCGCGCATTTCTCCGGAGTTCAAGGATCGCCACGCAGAGGTTCCCTGGGCGAGGATCACCGCTTTTCGCAACGTTCTTGTCCACGCCTACTTCGGGATTCGATGGGAAAGGGTCTGGCAAGCCGCAGTCGAGGAGGCTCCGGCTCTCGCCCGCCAGGTGGCCGAGATTCTGGAAGCCGAGTTCCCCGGCGACACTTCGGAAGACAACGCCTGATGAGGAAAGAAAGCTTCCCCGCGGCCGCAAAGGGGTCGGGCCTGCCCGACCCCGACGGGCGGCAGCCGGCACGCCTGGGCAGGCCGCGCTGGCGTAACATAGAAAGTTGTCTCGCTCATCGCCTGCCTGGACGGAGCCCGCCGTCTGGCCGCTGACCTACGTGGGCGTGGTGCTGACCACCCTGGCCACGCTGCTGCTGGAACTGGCGCTGACCCGCATCTTCTCGGTGGTCTTCTACTACCACTTCGCCTTCCTGGCCATCTCGATCGCGCTGTTCGGGCTGGGGGCCGGGGGGATCTTCTCCTACGCGGTGGCCCGCTGGAAGCGGAACTTCTTCTGGAAGCTCGGCCTGTTGGCAACGGCGGCAGCGCTCGTGGTGGTGGGCGCGCTGGCGTTCCTGCTGACGCGTCAGGAGACGCCGGGCTCCGGCACGCTGGCCCTGGTGTACTTCTGTAGCGCGCTGCCGTTCTTCTTGTCGGGGACCGTGGTGTCGCTGGTGATCGCGGAAACCATCGAGCGAGTCAACCGGGTGTACTTCTTCGATCTGATGGGCGCGGCGGGGGGGTGCCTGCTGCTGATTCCCCTGCTGGAATGGGTCGGAGGGCCGGGTACGGTAGTGATCTCGGGCGCGATGCTGGCGGCGGCCGGGGCAGTGTGGTTCCACCTGGCGGGGAACCGGAAGGGGCGGATCGCGGCTGCGGCGCTGGCGCTGGCGCTGACGGCGCTGGCGGCGGGCAATGCCGCGCGCCCGCTGCTCGACGTGCGCTATGCCAAGGGCAGAGCACTCGCCCAGGAACGCTTCGTGAAGTGGAACAGCTTCTCGCGCATCGGGCTGCGCGGGGAGACGGGTTCGGCCATGATCCTCATCGATGCCGACGCCTCGACCTGGATTCCGTACTACGACTTCGACCGGCTGAGCGAAGCGGAGCGCCGCGAGCTGCTGGGCAAAGGCCCGGGCCTGCCCTACGTGTTGCGGCCGGGCGCGAAGACGCTGGTCATCGGGGCCGGGGGCGGCTCGGACTTGGCGCGGGCGCTGGCTTCGGGCAGCCGCGACGTGACCGGGGTGGAGATCAATCCCATCATCGCCCGCACCATCATGCGGGAGCGGTTTCCGGAGCT
>Ga0315312_1003259_pt1 | contig 10557 bp, 8 predicted proteins | sample TDP7_MG_FD_203629 | JGI IMG/M metagenome (GOLD analysis project Ga0315312, IMG submission 203629) | Freshwater sediment microbial communities from Lake Towuti, South Sulawesi, Indonesia - TDP7 | ecosystem: Environmental > Aquatic > Freshwater > Lake > Sediment | place: Indonesia: South Sulawesi... | reverse complement strand
AAAGCATGTCCGAGAAAGGTGCAGGAATTAGTCGCTCAGTTTTCGCCATCGCATTGATAGTGGCGCTCCTCATAGGAGCCGCGGGGGGCTACTACGGAGGGGTGTCAACAGTCCCGCCTGCAGGCGTCCAAACAGTCACAGTAACTTCGACATCGACGGTGACCGCTCCCAGCAGGGTCGTCATAGGGGTCACAGACAAAGTCTCTGACTTGGACCCGTCCAATGCCTACGACTTCTATACGTGGGAAGTACTGCAAAACGTGATGGAGGGACTCATGAAGTACGTTCCTGGAACAACAGAGCTCGAATTCGGCGTTGCACGATCGTACACTGTTGCGGAAGGCGGGACAGTGTACATATTCAAGGTCAAGCCCAACCTTCGATTCGCTGATGGAAAGCCCGCCGATGCCAACAACGTAGCGTGGGCCATCAACAGAGCGATGAAGATCAACGGAGATCCGGGTTGGTTGGTCGTTGATTTCGTCAAGAGCGTGGAGGCATTGGACTCTGAGACCGTCAAGTTCACCTTGGCCAAGCCGGTCGCGTACTTTCTGTCGTTGGTGGCCACTCCTCCCTACTTCACTGTCCATCCATCCTACAATCCCGACGCGTACGAGAGTGACCAGACGGCAGGGGGCCTAGGACCCTACAGGATCGCCAGCTGGCAAAGAGACGTCCAGCTTGTTCTTGAGGCGAATCCGTACTACCACGGCGGCGCACCTAAGACAAACACGGTCATCATTAGGTTCTTCGCAACTGCTTCCGCTATGCGATTGGCTCTCGAGGCTGGGGAGATAGATGTCGCGTGGAGAACGCTAACGCCAACGGATGTTCGGGACCTCAAAGGTAAGCCAGGACTTCAAGTCGGGGAAGTCCCGGGTGCCTACATCCGATACTTGGTCATCAACCAGAACATAAAGCCCTTCGACAACAAACTCGTCAGGCAAGCCCTAGCAGCAGCTGCGGACAGGAGTGCAATTGCCGATAGGATATTCCTTGGAACTGTCCGGCCGCTCTACAGCATGGTTCCGATGGGAATGTGGAGTCACACCGATGCGTTCAAAGACAAATATGGCGACCGCAATTTCGAGTTGGCGAAGAGTCTTCTGAAACAAGCTGGGTACAGTGAGACAAACAAACTGAAGTTTGACCTCTGGTACACGCCGACCCACTACGGAGATACAGAGGCTGATGTGGCTCTACTCCTAAAGGAGACTTGGGAAGCGACCGGAATGGTGTCGGTGGACATTAAGTCGGCTGAGTGGGCTACGTACCTCGACCAGACGAGAGCGGTGACCTACCCAGTTTGTCTGTACGGATGGTATCCCGACTACATAGACCCGGACGACTACACGACGCCATGGGTCGATCAAGCATGGACCGGACGGGCTTACAAGAACCCACAACTGTCGAAGATCCTCGACGATGCCTCTGTCGCCCCGACTGTGGAGGAGAGAACAAAGCTGTACGAGCAGGCTCAACAGATCTGGGCTGAAGACGCCGCAATAGTTCCGCTGTTCCAAGGTAGCCTGACCGTCGTCTCGAAGACCAACGTCCAGGGGATCGTTCTAGATCCTGTCATGCTGTTCCGCTACTGGCTGGTCTACTTCGCCCCCGCGTAGACGCAGCCCACACCTTTTTTCGCCGGGCATCGCATAACACCCAAAGCATTTTTCAGCCGTATCCCCACTAGACTGCACGATCCGTCGAGAGTGCAGGGGTTTGGTTTCTCTCAGAACTTTCCTAGTAACGCGTGCCTTGCTCACAATCCCCACTATACTCGTCCTTCTCACGCTTGTCTTTCTGATAATGCGTGTAATGCCAGGTGACCCTGTCCTGTCAATAGTGGGCATGCACGCCAGCGAAGAGCACATCCTTGAGTTGCGGCGTGAATTGGGCCTTGTCGACGTGAACGGCAATCCGAAGCCTTTGTACCTGCAGTTCGCAGACTATCTTGCGAACGTTTTCCGAGGAAATCTTGGAAATTCCCTGATATGGGGCAAGAGACCTGTCTTACTTGAAGTGCTGGATCATCTTCCTGCGACAATAGAGTTGACGATCTGGGGTTTCTTTGTTAGCATAGCTATTGGTTTGTCTGCAGGCGTAGTATCGGCGCATAGGCGGGCAACGATCAGTGACCAAGCTCTCAGGCTCTACGGCATAGTCTCGTACGCGCTTTTCATACCATGGATCGGCATGCTCTTCCAGATGCTCTTCGCTGTCAATCTCGGTCTGTTCCCGGTTGCCGGGAGGATCGGATCGGGCCTATACGTAGAGCATATCACAGGACTCTACGTGGTGGACAGCGTCTTGACAGGAAATTGGACGGCATTGTACAGCTCCTTACGACACTTGGTTCTTCCATCTCTCACCCTCGGGATTGTGATATCAGGGGTATTCTCGAGACTTTCCAGAAACTCAATGCTCGAAGTTCTATCTCAAGACTTCATTACGGCGGCGAGGGCAAGAGGATTGCCGGAGAGAGTCATCTTAGCACATGCTCTCAAGAACGCCTTCATACCGATCCTAACGATGATGGGGCTTCAGTTTGCTTTGCTCCTTACAGGAGCCATACTGACCGAGACTACATTCAGTTGGCCGGGAATGGGCAGCTTCCTGCTCGAAAGAATCACTTACCGCGACTACACCAGTCTGCAGGGCAGCGTTGTCATCTTTGCAATCATGATCTCGCTTGTGAGCTTAGTAGTTGACGTGATCTACGCCTACATGGATCCTAGGATCAGGTTCTAGGGTGGTCAGCTTGGCGCTGGAGTTCTCGAGAGTCGTTTCGAGGTTCATACCGCGGGGACAGGGGATCGGCATTGCCCTCGCTGGAACCGGCATGGTCGCTTTCGTTGTCGTTCTGGCTGTCTTCGCGCCATATCTAACTTCATACGACCCGACCAGAGGAGTCGGGCCATCGCTGTCTCCTCCATCTGCTGATCACTTGATGGGGACTAACAGACTCGGTTACGACGTCTACAGTCGAATCCTATACGGTGCGCAAACGATTCTCGTCGTTGTTCTTCTCTCGACCATGATCTCGATGATTGCCGGGATCCCTCTGGGGCTCATCTCGGGATACTCCGGTGGAGTCGTCGATCGTTCGATCAGCGTCGTCATGGACAGCATCTATGTCTTCCCTGGATTAATACTTGCAATAGCGATGGCCGCGGTTCTAGGTCCTGGAATGATCAACGCCAGCGTCGCGATCGCCATTGTCTACATACCGACGTACTTCAGGATGGCCAGAGGCCAAACGCTGTCGATAAAGGAGCAGACGTACATCGAAGCCATGCGGGCGATAGGCTGCAAAGCGAGAACCATCGTGTTCCGTCACGTGCTGCCGAACATTCTACCGACCTTGACAGTGGTCTTTTCTCTCAACGTGGCCGATGCCGTACTCACAGAGGCGGGACTGAGTTTCTTCGGTCTCAGCGTGCCAGCTCCAATCCCCGACTGGGGCTACGACCTTAGGGCAGGCCAGCCTTTCCTTCCGTCCGGATATTGGTGGCTTATCACGTTCCCCGGGTTGATGATAATCATGCTCGCTATAGGGTTTAGTCTCATCGGAGAAGGACTCAACGAGTTGACTAGTCCATGGATGGCCAAGAAATGACCTCGGAAACTATTCTAAGCATCCAAGACCTCAAGACTTACTATCCGACCACAAGAGGAATCGTGAAGGCCGTCGACGACGTAACGTTGAATGCGCGCAGAAGGGAGTTCTTAGGAGTTGTCGGAGAATCTGGGTCAGGTAAGTCGACTCTAGGGCTCTCGGTTCTGAGACTTGTGCCGCCGCCAGGCAAAATCATTCATGGTTCGATAGCGTTTGATGGAACGGACCTTCTACGGCTCTCGAACGCAGAAATGCGCCGGGTAAGAGGGCGAAAGATAAGCATGGTGTTCCAAGACCCCATGACATCGCTTGATCCTCTCATGAAGATCGGGGGGCACATCGTCGAAACGATTCGCCTGCATGAGGGCGTGTCGAAGAGTGATGCCGCTGCAAGGGCGGCCAAGGTGCTCGACATGGTTGGGATCGGTCCCGAGAGGTTCGACGACTACCCGCATCAGTTCAGCGGTGGCATGAGGCAGAGAGTCATGATTGCCTTAGCTATTTGCCTCAATCCAAACCTAGTCATCGCAGATGAACCTACAACCGCCCTGGACGTGATCGTGCAGGCGAGAATCCTAGACCTACTTTCAGATCTCAGAGAAAAACATGGCTTGACTCTGATGCTCATCACCCACGACTTGGCGGCTGTAATCGAGAGGTGCGACGCAGTAGCTGTAGCGTACGCTGGACAGATTGTTGAGTACGGAACAAGAAAACAGATCGGTGGCGCGCCCCTACACCCATATACGCAGGGGCTCTTGAAATCCACTCCGAATGTAAGGCTCGTAACAACCAAATCCAGCTCTATCGCCGGTCCAATTCCTGATATGACCAATCCCCCTGCAGGCTGCAGGTTCCATCCGCGATGCGCTTTCGCGATGGAAATCTGTGCAAAGAGTACACCGGCAGTGACGCGCCGAGACGATGGTCGAATCGTGGGATGCCATCTCTATGACTAGTGGTTAGACATGGACGAGATTGCTCGAGCTGAGAATCTGAGGAAATACTTCCCGGTGCAGAGGAGCGCCATTGAGAGAATGCTGTCTCGCAGCCGAGAGTTTGTCAGAGCCGTGGACGGGGTCACTTTCAGCATAGCAAGAGGCAACATTCTGACCTTAGCTGGCGAGAGCGGAAGTGGGAAGACGACAACTGGGAAGATGATGGCGCGCCTTGTTGAACCTACGGAAGGCCGTGTCTTTCTTGCAGATACCGACCTCACCCGGCTAGGAGGAGAAGACCTTCGAAAACTTCGAAGACGAATCCAGATGATCTTCCAAGACCCATATGCTTCGCTTGACCCCCGTCAAAGGATAGGCGATGCGGTTTCAGCTCCTCTAAAGGTACACGGGCTGGCAACCGCCTCTGAGAGAAAGCGGCTTGCGCTAGAAATGCTAGAGAAAGTGGGACTGACTCCTGCGGAAGAGTTCTTTCGCTTGTACCCCAGGATGATGAGTGGAGGACAGCGGCAGCGCGTAGCAATTGCCCGAGCCATGATACTCCACCCGGAATTCGTAGTCGCAGACGAGCCCGTCTCCATGATCGACGTGTCATTGAGAGCCTCGCTGCTAGAACTCATGGTTAAGCTGAAGGAAGAACTTGATCTAACCTACCTCTTCATCACTCATGATTTGGCCGTTGCCAAGGACATATCGGACACGGTCGCCATAATGTACCTCGGTGAAATCGTTGAGATGGCTAGGAAAGAAGATCTTTACGAGAAGCCTATGCACCCGTACACGATCTGTCTGCTCTCTGCCATTCCGGTGCCTGATCCTGAGGCTGGATCTCATGCAATGATACCGAAAGGCGAAATCCCGAGCGCGGTGAACCCGCCCCCTGGCTGTCGGTTCAGTCCGAGATGCCCGTTCGCCCAGCCCATCTGCTCGGAGAAGCATCCTGATTTGGAGGCTATGGGACGGGGACACCTCGTAGCCTGCTTCTTCCCGCGATGATTGAACAAGCCATCGGCACCTGGTTCCCACCAGGCAAACAAGCTAGGAGAGCTCATGCGGCCGAATCCCCTCTCTCGAGATCGCTCCGGACGAGTTGGCCGCAACGCCAGCTCTAATGTCCCGACTATGACGGAAGCAACTGCAGCTCGTATCCTCACTAACAAGTTCCAAACTGCCTGACCAGGCAGTGCAGACTCGAGACCTATCCAAACCCTCGCAGGAACGACGAAATGGTCTTTCCCAAGGTAGTGTGGTTGTAGCCGCCCTCAAGGACAGCGAATCGCTTCGCTTGGCACGCAACCTCCGAGAATCGTCTTAGCAGTTCTCCGATCCTTCGATAGTCTTCGTCGCTCAGGGTTCCACCCCAATCTCCAACGGCTCTGTCGAACCCAGCAGAAACCGCAAGCATGTCGAATTTTCCTGCGTTGGAAAGGAAGGTTTCAAGCACTTTCGGGCTTGAGCCCATGTGATGATATCTCACTTTCCCGTCACCCGCAAACGTGTTGTTTGTTCCGTCTCCGAAGTGCAGGTCGAAGTCGACGATCAATACTTTCCGAATTTTTCGCGCGTCAATCAGCCTTCTGATCCCGATGGCAATGTTGTTGAAGTAGCAGAATCCCCAGCATGAGTTCGGGCTTGCATGGTGCCCTGGCGGCCTTATGAGCCCGAACGTCGGCTCCCCAGCAAGAGAGATCTCAGACGCTCGAATGGCTCCGCCAACTGCTAGGGATGCGATGTCATAGATGAGTGGGTCTTGTCGGATTCCTTCGATATGCCTTTGACCATGAACTAGCAGCAGATCGCTCTCGTGCGCTGGCTCTGGCTTCACGAATTCGAAGCTTTCTCTTAAGACCTTGTAGGCGTGGTCCAGTCTCCCCTCCGCAGACGCCGGGTCTCCACTGTACACTGAGAAGTACTTCTCATGGAACACGATCTTCAAGTCAATCTACGGCCACATTGATTGATGCGCTGTCACCATATTGCATTATGCTGGGCTCACACGGGAGAAAACGATAGAAGAGGCGACGAAATTGTGCAGGTTGCCGCTGGGGGCAGAGCAAGGGCACAGGTAGGTCCATCTTGATACGCGTCTTCAATACACTTGCAATGCGTAAGGATGAGCTGCCTAGCCCGAGGGGGCAGGAGATCAAGGTCTTCGTCTGCGGGCCCACGGTATACGACTACGCGCATCTCGGCCACGCAAGAACCTACCTTGCCCTCGACATGATGATCAGGTATCTTCGCTTCAGGGGTTATCGGCCCTACGTTGTCATGAACATTACAGACATTGACGAACGAATAATCAAGAAAGCCGAAGAGACCGGGAAGAAACCTGACCAAATAGCTGCCGAATACGAAAAGTCGTTCTATGAGGACATGAGAGCGCTCGGGATCGAGACGGTCGATCGATTCGAACCGGTCACAGACCACATCCCCGACATAATAGAGCAGATCAAACTGCTACTCTCCAAAAGCTACGCCTATGAAACCGAAACCGGGGTGTACTTCGACGTATCAAAGTCGCCCTCATACGGGGAGCTTTCCCGCCAAAGCAGGGCAGACTTGAGGCTTAGGCGTTTCGAGCTATGCTCGACGAAGCATCATCCGGAGGACTTCTCGCTATGGAGAAAGTTCGATGAAGGCCCGGTTTGGGAATCCCCTTGGGGTTTGGGCAGACCAGGGTGGCACATAGAGGATACCGCAATCTCGATGAGATACTTGGGGTCATCATACGATATTCACGCCGGCGGTGTTGAACTTGTTTTTCCGCACCACGAAGCCGAGATAGTGCAGGGAGAAGCACTCAGCGGCAAGAGACCAATCGTGACATATTGGGTCCATATGGGCATGCTGAACGTCCGAGGTCTCAAAATGAGCAAGTCGCTCGGCAACATGGTGAGAATCAGAGATGTCCTTCACAAATTCACACCCGAAGAACTCAGGTTCCTCTTTGCCAATACGCACTACAGACGGACTGCAGACTTCTCCAGCGGTAAGCTTCTGCAGGCGAGAAGAAGACTGAAACGGATGCGTGAGGTCGTTACCATGCTTGGCTCTTGCTCCTCCAAGAGCGCCGCGGGCAAGTCGGATTTACGCTTGTTGAAGGACTTGTCACGCGCCGAGGCCAGTTTCACGTCAGCCATGGACGACGACCTGGATACACCCGGAGCTCTGAGAGCTCTGTCCAACTTCCTAGAGACCGCGAACAAGCGCATGCGAAGACAAGAGCGATTCAGTGCCAGCACATGCGAGAGGGTGACAAAGACGGTGTCGGCTCTAGCTAACGTGATCGGAATACTCGCGGTCTAATACAGCCATGCTCTGAGGGGTCTTCGAACTAGCCGCCTTAAGAACTTCCAAAGGTCAGGGAAGTTATCGAAATAGAACCACCGATCATTCGAGCCAACAGTGTAGGCTTTGGATCGATCGTCTCGAACTCGATCACAGACATTGACACAGTAGCTGCCTCTGTAGAACCCTACGAAGAGGTAGCCACCATTCGCCAAGTCCGGTAGATTTCCCTCGATCCTTATGCCCTCGTCTTCGTCAAGCGCCTGCATTTGCATCTTGAGAAGCGCGAGGTTCGGCAGCCGTCGCTCACTGTAGACTGACCGCCCGCCTCTCATGCATACCCACACTGGTCTATAGGCGCTTATTAGCAAACTCAAAAACCCTTTACCACTCGTCAACGTGTCCTAGCCGCTGCCGAGAAAAGGCAATGGAGGGTTCGCGTGTCATTACGGCGTTAGGGGAGAAGCACAGCGTCGCGTTCACCTCTTTGATCGTGGCTGTAGTAATCACGACTCTAGAAGCAATTGCGGGCATCCTCACAAACAGCCTTGGAATAATCTCGGGAGCGCTACAGTCAGCCCTCGACATAGTCGCGGCAGGTGCAACCGTCTACGCTGTGCGCAAGTCCAGTGAGCCTCCTGACGAGGATCATCTCTATGGCCACGGAAAATACGAGAGCTTTACAGCGCTCGTAGAGACGCTTCTGCTACTGGCGACCTGCGTTTGGGTAACCTATGAGGCCTTTCAGCGTCTGTTCTTCAGGCAGGCTCACGTGGAAGCAAGTCTAGCGGGCTTCGCCGTCATGACGATTTCCATCGTATTGGACACGTCAAGGTTCCGCTCTCTGCGCAAAGTTGCAAGGAAGTACCATGATCAGGCGCTGGAGGCGGACGCGCTCCACTTCGCTAGTGATGCTCTGGGTTCCGCGGTCGTGGTCCTAGGGCTCCTATTTCTATGGCTTGGCTATCCGATCGCCGACCCCTTGGCCGCTCTGGGTGTCGTCGCGATTATCGCAGGCTTTGGCCTGCAACTCGGACGGAGGACGGTCTTCGTGCTTCTCGACAGAGCGCCTGCGGGAATGGCTGGGGCAATCAAGGGAGCGGTTTCGAGAATCCCCGGAGTTCAATCATGCGGCCGCGTGAGGGTGAGGCCGTCGGGCATGCAGACATTTGTTGATGTAGAAGTATTCGTGGACCGCTCGACCAGCTTCGAAAGAGCTGACGCAATTGCAACTGAGGTCGAACGCGCCATTCGGAAGCTCGTGCCGAGCAGCGACATCGTCGTGGAGACTCGGCCAATGGCAACTCGTGAACCAAGGTTGGCAGACAGGATCAGACAGCTTGGTTCTCGAATCGATGGGGTGAGAGGCCTCCACAGCATCGCCGTGCATGACGCGGACGATGGTCTCCATGTTGATATGCACCTGGAGACCGATCCGGATGCTAGCTTGGAGACTGCTCACCAGATCGCAAGCGAGCTCGAAGCTGGGATCAAGAAAGACATTCCTCAAGTTGCAGAGGTCGTCACACACATAGAATCGGCGGGTGAGATGCCACGTGCCAGCGCGGACATCACACTGGAATCTCATCGGATAGTGAGTGCCGTAAGAGAGACGGCTTTGGGGGTGTCTGGAGTTAGAAGTTGTGGAGATGTCACAGTCCACAGAGCCGAGGATGGTTTTCATCTGACCGTGACATGCACCCTATATCCGGGCCTATTCGTCTCCGATGCGCACGACATATCGACACGAATTGAGGAGACTCTGCGCACCCGCATTCATGGGACTTCGAGAGTCATGGTTCATGTGGAGCCCGGGTCAAAGGCCGTTCCAGCCTAGATTCTGACTCCGATTGGTTTCTCCAAGACTTCTTTGAAATTTACTGATCTTCCACCCACGACTTTCAGCTTGGCGGTGATCTCGTCTCCGTTTATCTCCACCATGTTGTACGAGTTTTGGAAGAATCCTCTCAGTCGTTCGGAGGACACGCTCCCAGCGTGGAGTATTGTGAGGTTCCGGATGTTCCACATCCAAGGTCTATGCCTATGCCCGCCAAGAACTAGCTCGGCGCTAGATCTCACAAGCGCCCGCAGGGCGTCGCCTGCATCTATGATTGGAATGGTATCAGGACCCGTGTCCGGGACCTGAACTAGGTGATGGTGCATGACGATGACTTTGCGCTTCCGCTTGTGTCTCCTAAGATTTTCTTGCAGCCAAACCACCTGACGATGGCCGATTTCGCCTTCATCCCTTTCCGGCCTCGCGGTGCCGACGACGATCATCGCTACATCGCCAAACGTAACGGTCCTTCTGAATCGGAATGCTTGCTTGAAGAGCAGGTACCCGGTAGAACGGTAGTCGTGGTTTCCGCTCGTCACGACTATGTTCTTGCAGTCGAAGCTATCGAGCCTTCTCTTCGCCTCCCGGTACTGCGCCAAGAGACCGTTATCTGTTAGGTCTCCCGTCGCCACGATAACATCAGGATGCAGTGAATTGATCTCTCGCACTGCCTGCTCGAAGACCGAGGGCTGGAACTCGTGCCCGCAATGCAGGTCAGAAATGTGAGCTATCAGCAAATCGCATCGACTCTATGACCTAGATGTGAAGGATCGTCTCCCCGAACATATGAGGCTGTGCCTAGCAGTCCGCGATCATGTGGCGGTCGGGGAACTAGTCCCCTTCCGTATCCGGCAGGT
>Ga0315312_1003258_pt1 | contig 10560 bp, 10 predicted proteins | sample TDP7_MG_FD_203629 | JGI IMG/M metagenome (GOLD analysis project Ga0315312, IMG submission 203629) | Freshwater sediment microbial communities from Lake Towuti, South Sulawesi, Indonesia - TDP7 | ecosystem: Environmental > Aquatic > Freshwater > Lake > Sediment | place: Indonesia: South Sulawesi... | reverse complement strand
GTCGATTCGCAGGAAGCGCAGGAAAAGGAATAGAGAAGAGGTTGAAGAAGCTTCAAATGAGCATCGTCAGACCTTATGCCTCAGCCATAGTCAAAGGAACGGAGGGACCCGTCGAAGAAGGCGCGGAGGAGACGTTTAAGGAGATTGCAGGCGAGATAGCAAAGTCAGTACAATAACTGAGGGAGCGAGTTTGCGTATGCCTGAGATGAGAGCGGCGTCTCCTCCCTCCGTCAAGATACTCTCGCTCTTGCTGTTTGCATTCGGTTCGCTACCCTTTGTGGGTTCCCCGCTTGCCACGAGACTTGAGACTTAAACGTAAGGCTGGGGTTTTCAAGACAGGATCTCTGTTCTTTCTTCAGATAGTAGTTGATCTTGTTCTTACCCAACAACGCGATTGGAGGATGCTGAACAGATCTTGGCTGAAAGGGATGGGAGAGGGAAGATTGGGCTTGATGACTTGGAGACGGCTGCTAAAGCAGCTGAGATCACGCTGTGAAGGCGCGTCGCAGGGACACACACCCCCACCCCTCTTTCTCTCAGCCCTCTAGTAGGAGGGGGGTAGAGGTCTTTGAGGATTATTTCAAGGTGATTGATCTGGTTGAGCGTATGCGATGTCTGCGGCGCTGAAGTGAGTGATGACGAACCGTATAGGTGCGGCGAGTGTGGAAAGACGTACTGTGAGGAATGCGCAAAGAAAGACGGAACGATAAAGAACCTCGGTGTATGCTCAGACTGCGAAGAGGTCTATGAAGCGAAGAAGACAAGGCCTCCCGGCTGCCGAACGCCTTGTCCTCTATTCTATTTTACTTTGAGTCCCTGTTCGTCTATCAGGAGCTCCAACTTGTCCGGCGAATATCTGTCCAACCTCATCTTTGAGACTTGGAGGTAGGTTTTTCCCTCTTCTACGCTGATTCGAAGAACTGTACTTGCATGCATGCTTAATCGGCTGACGAGGTCCGCTTCATACTGAGAGGGTAACAGGTGCATCCCGGTGCGCTTGGTCAAGGCAGTCGGGTAGCCACAGGTAGTCTTCGCCCACTCACTCATGACATCGGGGTCTTTGATGTTTAACCTGAGAACTTCACTCGGGGCGTCGCAGACTCCTCTCGTGATTGGCTGCGTCTCGTACAGCTTTTTCAGGTGAACCGATATGTTCATGATGGGTTGGGGATTGATGACCGATACGTTTGGAAGGGAGCTTGACTGCCTTCCTCTTAGTCCAGAATGCAGGTCGACGATTGTGAGCTGCTTATTCTCAAGGAACTTGTACGGGTCCATGTTGTAGTATTTCATCGACTCACATAATGACTCGGCATCAACGCCGAAGCAGCAGTAGACGACGCGTTCACCATTCTTCAACCCCTCATAGATGAAGTGTTGTAGGAATAGTTCAGCTGCCTCATGGGGGTCGGAGACCAACATAACGCTACTTCCTTCCACGAATCCGCCTCCAATATGCTCGTCCAAACCTCTTATTCCGCTAGATAACCGGTTCAAGAGAGATCATCATCCTGAATAAGCCGTCAAGCCTTGCCAGTTCCGTGTCAAGATATGAGATTCAACATTAATAAGGACTAGCAAAGACACCACTTAACCTGATGTGGATTCAAACCAAGCTGCGAATGATGAAAGAAAAACAAAATTTTTGAGCAGTATTGAACAATGAATGTTAAGAGTTTTAAGGAAGAGAGAGCGTGAAAGCCGAGTTCACCGAATCCGATCCAGCACATGAATTGTACCTCAAATGCCTTGAAGCGATCACGTCGATAATTCAGGCTCGCTACACAACCACCCACCAACTTGTGAATGAGGCTGCTGGCTGCCATGAAGCTGGATGTTATGTGGCTGCTGCTGTGATCTGTAGAGGTGCACTTGAAGCAACGCTTCACGAAACACACGCATGGAAAAAGATAGACGGAAAACTATTCTTGGAACCTAGTTCCTTGAATCTCGGACGCCTGATCGAGTGGGCCAAGAATTCTTCCTTACTAACGAATGATCAAGCGGAAGTTGCACATGAGATACAAGAAAAAGGGAACTTTGGCGCTCATCTTAGACAGAGAATTGACGCGCAATTCCTCAAGGGCAAAGCTCCGGACGAACCCTATCGGCTATGGATTGATCAGAGGGAATCTTTAGACCTCCTTGGGAAAACAGTTGATTTGGTCATCGCGTTAGTGAAACGAGTGGTGAAAGCTGAGAACCCGGAAAGAATAAGCAGTTGAAGTGAAGACTAGTTTTCTCCGTAGTTTCCGAACTCGCCTGCGTACTTCAAGAAGCCATCCGGAAACTACGGCAGGACAACATCATCTACATCTGGCAAGACCGAGCCATGAACGCTCTAAAGCTCGGCCTCAAGAAAGCATTCCTCAAGAAACTCGGAACCCCGAGGTTGAAGCCTTAATCAAGAAAGTGGAGGAGACGCTTTGACTTAGGGCAGAATGCCTGTCAAAAATTGTGATGAAGATGAGGCTTTGCTGGACCGGGCGGGACTCCAAGCGCTAGCGGAGAATTTCTCAGCCCCGGGGAATTTGCGGTAGCCCGCGAGCGTGGCGCCAAAAGCGACTAGTGTCACTCCTCCTCTCGCTCTGGTCTTTGGTAAATCTTGAAGCCATGTGGTAAGCGCTAGATGTACACCAAAACGCTTCGGCTCCCAATCAATATTGCTTTAAGGTTCAGTCACCTAGCTAACTTCAGAGTGGAGGCAGGTCCAAGCAATGAACACAATGGTTCTACGAATCTTCCAGCGAGAGGTTGAGCGACAATGCAAATTCGCGCTCATCGCAGCCCAAGACCTGAACCAAGCACTGCAAACTCCTGACATGGATCGTATTTGGTACTCCGTTCAGGCGTTCCTGGTTGCTGCTGGAAACATCTCGAAGCTTCTTTGGCCAAGCAAGCCACACCTACCTAAACGAGGTGACGAGCTGAGGGCTAGTCTCTCCGTCGAAGACAATTCTCCTCTTCAGCCGAGAAAATTCAGGAATCACTTCGAGCACTTTGATGAGCGTCTGGAAAATTGGGCCACATCATCGAAGCGCCACAACTTTGCCGACTCGAACGTTGGACCGCCGGGAATGATCCTCGGCCTTGAGCCTGGAGATTACATTCGTAACTTCGACACTACGAATTTTGCCGTCACCTTTCGCGGGGATGTATACTACCTTCAGCCTATCATTGACGCAGTAGGCAGCCTATGGAAAAAGGCAGCAATTGAAGCTCAGAAACCACTTCGATAATGATCGTGGTCACGGAAGTGATTTATTGAGAGAGATCGATCAATCCTCTAATAGGATTATTCTATCTCTCTATTTTCTGATAGGGTTTTTTCAAGCGTTCTTTGTCAATGTCATTCTGATACCTGAGTTTTTTCGATCTGCATCTCTATTCGTGAAAACAGGGTTTGTGTTTGTTGTTCTGTGTCCGGTCATTGCAGTTGCCGGATTGCGTTTACGTTTTTTCCGAAAGGAGGTTCGGAAATATGGGATTGATTTTTTCCAATTGGGTAGAATCTACTTGCTTGCGGCTAGTGCGGCATCACTACTAATGGCAATTTGGCACTTTGGGCAGTTTCTCTTCGACTACCTCGCAGTTGTTGAGGAAACGAAGATTCCTGGGATATACTTGTATATCTCGCCCATTGTAACTTACAATATCCTGAAATCCATTCTACTTGCTGGCCTCTTTAGTTTTCTAGAGCGATTCTTGAAGTTCTTAGAAGATCGGAAATTGAGAAAGTAGAGCTAGGATGGTCGGACGATTGCGATGAGACGGCTGACATTGCGGAGCCGTGGAGTGCAACTCACCCTCGCAGCATCTACCTTTTTTGACCGTCTGCGAGAATTGTGGTTTCGAGTTCCCAACCGCGTATGGTCCCGACTGCCATGTCCAAGATGCGGATACAAGCCAAGCTACGAAGGATGAAATGTTGCGCATTCAGCGTCAATGACGAATACTTTCACGTTTAAGCGAGGCCTCCCCTCACATAGTACCAATATCTGGCGAAGCAGTCGACTAGGTTCGCGGTAATTCTAGCTGATGACGCGGAGTCAGGTCGTAAGACGGTTTCGTGAGAGATTGGAACCCTAATCCTCAGAAATGCCTCAATAAGTTTATTTTCGAAACCCTTCTCATCAAGAACTTTCAGTCGCACACATGCCTCCTTAAGTTCTCCTAGACCAGCTCTATCATATGGTTTCAGTTGGAGTCTTTCCCAGCTCTCCTGAAATCTATCGCGGAATTTTGTTTCCAATTCAAGTCTAAGAATGTGCTCTAAGAGCCTCGTGCTATGGTTGATGACACCCTCAAAATCACCCTCTCGGAAGGTGCGATTAATCTCAGCAATCCTAATCGCGACATTGGGAGGTACTCTGGCCACGAATACAGCGGGGGGCGCCAACAATAGGTCGAGTCCCGCCGGGGTTATCGCAATCTTTCCATCTTCATCGATTTCTATACAGCCTAGCGTGTTTAGTTTTCCTAAATGTTCTATCATTTTTCGCGAAGGACACCATTTGAGCATCCTGGGCATAAAATCTCCGTATTCCCTCCCTGAGTCCTTGATTGTACGCAGAATCTCTACATCGAGGCTATCCACACATTCTTCCGTGGTCTCCTCAAGAAGACTCGCCCATTCGAAGCTTGTGGAAAAATGCTCAATTGCTTTTGTGATAGATTGTCTGACCTCATCTCTTGAGTAAGGTACGCTTACTGAGGAAAGTTCTGCAAGAAGTTCGTCAGTAGCTAGGGTACGGTAGATGTAAGGTCTTTCGTCGATCTTGAAATCATTCTTGTGGTATAGCCAAACGCTTGCTTCTCTCGGAGGGAATTCGAGCTTAATCACCTCATGACGGTTTTCCACTTCTTTTGAACCTCCTGAAGTCCTTCCATTCTTGTCTCGATAGTTATATCGTAGAACGAGTTCGGTCAGTGCAGAAAGGTCCTCGACGATCATACAATAAAGTTCAGAATCCTTCAGATAGCAGTTATCCAACCTCGCATAGTAATAGGGAGCCAGAAGGCAGAAAGAGTATTGATAGCTCGATTCATCTCGCGGCATCCCCACATAGTACTTGATCGCATCTCCGACTGAACGAAACGGAAGCGATTCACGTTCAGGTTCCAACTCCTTGTCATTGTAACCGTAGTGCCCTCTTGAATCCATCTTCCAGAGGTTGCATGAGAATTCCAATCCAAATTCCCTTTTGGCTCGATCGCTGCTTAGAAAACCCTGTTCCGTAAGATAGAAGAGCCTACCAATTTCGTATGGACCGACTCTAAAGAACTCGCTTTCAAGAGTGCTCATTAGACTTTTGATAAGCGTTTCCAAGTCCACTTTCGCTTTTATTATACGGAAATTCTTTCTTGCAAATGGTTCTTCTAGATAGGGCTTTTCCAAATCTGGTAGGAGGATAACCTTTGTGAAATGGTTGTACCACTGCTCAACCTCGTCACCAGGACCTTTTTCCTTCAAGATAACGCTTCCTATCGATGCCCCCTTCCAAATACTGGGATGCCGTCTTATTGTCTCAATAACTTCCTCCATCTTCATAATTGTGCGACCAACATGAGGGGGATGCCGTCGATACTAATTAGTATACTGGTTCTTGTTATCCCTAGCTGGAAGAGTCATAGAGTTGTTTTCTCTGTTTCCATTCCCAGTAGGCTTTCTTCTCGCTTGGGCTGAGCTCCGTGCAGGGGAAGGGTTCAGCATGCTTGAATTCTGGGCATGTGCTCGTCAAGAGGACTTGCTTCCAGTGCTTGATGCAGAACAATGCGCCTGGATGAGGGTCGTTCAAGGTTCGGAGGCATTCGCAGTCAGCACACTCACGCATATAGGATCAACTTATTCGACTCTATTCCTATGAATTTCATTAGGTTGAGAGTTGATCGAAACTAACCTCGATTTGCGCGTATAAGAATTCCATAGTTCAAATTCAACCGGGCCCACTAAATAGACCACACACACAAATCAATCATGGCCCACTGTTAGGGGATTCTTCCCCTAAAACCCCACTTTCAAAACAGACCAATGAACTGCCTTGATGCAGAGTGAGCTGTGGGTGTTTGAGGTACTTGACGAAGGAAGGACTACAAAGCCGTACCGAGGCTCGTAGACTTGTAGAAGTTCTGGCATAAACTTTCGAACGAATTCTTTTGAGCGCTTTCCATTAAAGAAAACTCGCTCAATGCATGGATGACTTTGCAAGAAAGACCGGAGGTCATTTAGCACCGGTTTCCGAATGTCTTTGTCCGAACTCACAGTCCGATAGCATGATGACAAGACGTCCCAAAGCGCGATTCCTCGCTCCAGCAGCTCTTTCTTCTTTTTCTCGTAGGAGAATGCCCTTAGATTTACCCCAAACAGAATTTCCATAATCTTCCAAAACTGATTTCTTGAATCGGCATAGTATTGCCTTTGTTCTAGGGACTTTCTTCCCGGCATAGTGCCAAGAATCAAGAACCTAGAGTTCTTATCTATCAGAGGCGGTAATCCCTCAACAGTCGAGAGATTTGTGAAAGATCGCTCATGATTTTCTTTACGTCGCTTCGACGGGCAACCTGTAGATTCTATCAGCTTTTTCATGGCTACTCGTCCAGTCCCAGAACATAGATCGGGAGATCAATCAGCTGTTCAACGCATTTTGTGATATTCGTGAATTAAGCACCAACATGGCCTCTTACGTGTTTCAGTAAGGCCCAACTTTTCCATCCTTAGTAATTCGACGAAATACCAATCTCGCTCCCGGTCTGTATTCCATGGCCTGCCAAATTACGTCACGAAGTTCGGACGCGTGGAAAGGTAGGATCTCCTCGAAATCAACGTCTATTGCTATAACATCGCCGGTGGGTAGCTTGGAAAGCTCTTGGGTCTTTTGTGTCGCGATTCTTTCACCTTGAGATACGAGATAACCTCTCAGGTCAAAGAGGTTGGGGAAGAAGAGGGTGGGTAGTTGTCGAACTTTGTCGGCTGATTGACCGAAGATCGGCGCGTCTTTGGCAGATAGTCTTCTGCTTCTCTTGAGCTTTACCCTCAGTTTGTGCCAATATAAGATAGTTCGAAGTAGCGGTCCTATTTGCTTGCACAAGTCATAGAGCTCATCTACAACGTCGCGTGGGAAGGCGATTGCCTCTACTCTGGCATCTTCGTCTATGTATATGATTGTGGGCACTTCTGGCTTACCCTCCTCTTGTAATGTCCAGAACGAAACTCGCGTCCCATGCTTGTACGAATTGTGCAACTCGCGAAGATTCAGGTACTCATCTGCGATCAAGTCGATTACGGCCGCAAGTTGCCGACAGGAAAGAACCAGCCTTCTTCGAGCATTATAACGCTGCAATTTCAAAGGAGGAAAACCATGTAAGTTCGCGAAATAATCTGGGCCGCGTTTCTGGACATCTCTGTAGAAGTTCACTATCTCACCTGTCTTGTATTTTGCCAGTTTTCTCCAGACATCTTCAGGAGGGAGGGCGTCCTTGTAGAGCTCCATCGCGAACGAAATACCGAATGCCGCTAATTCCTCTGCACTCTCGCAGAATGTAGCAACCAGTTCAAGGATAAGTACTCCGCGCAATTTCCTCTGTAGCTCGACAGGTAAGTCTTGGAACAATTGCGGATTACCTAGCATTTCTTTCAAGCGTTCAGCAATAAAGACACGAGCGTCCCAAGGATAGAGTTCGTACATAACATCCGTGAATGATCGAATGCTCCCACGTTCGTCCTTGAGAATTCTGTCCATAGGGCCTGCTGAAGCTAGAATCTTGATCTTTCCTAAACCGGTCACGGTCCTTTCACCGAGTGCAGTGATTCGACTTTGATTTTTCTTCGAATTTTTTCGTAGACTCTGAAGGAGCGTTCATACCTAGCTTTGTTGTGTAAGTAGTGAAGCGTACTCTTGCCTAGAGCCCGAGAGCTTTCTTCTCTTCTTCCGGTAGATAGCTTAATGTTGCGAATTCTTTCCTGACAGCTCTTCTGACGAAGTCGCTGGGATCCTCACCTCTAGCCTTACAGATCTTTTCCAGAAGATCTTTGTCTCGTCTACTAATTCTGAGGGATAGATTCTCTGAGAGGTCGTTATTGTCTGAGCCTGCCATGCATATCCACGCTACGCAATATTCTGACTCGCATACAGTTAATACTCTTCTACATGGGCTTTAAAGCTTGAACGCTGTAGACGCATAGCGTTTGCGTGATGCGAGCGGATTCATCCCCAGCCTACTTAAGGGCAGTTGAGAAGAGGATTCTTGGGAAGATTCGAAAGAGGGCTGAGTGAACTGATGATATCTTCTGAAATGATCGAAGCCACTCTCTCAAGGGGGGTAGGGGTAGGGGGGTCCTAGATCAGCTTACCAAAGACCTGAAGGAGGTCAGGAAACTTCTCCTTTAACCCACGGATCCCTCTAAAGGTCGTAAGCTTAGAAGAGCAAAGAGAGAAAGCGATTGCAAAAATTGTCAAGGCAATCGATGTTGCGGAGCGGCTGATGTCGACAGCTAAGACGGCGAGTGAGAAGGGTATGGCTGAAACAAGCAATGCCCGGTAGTATCATCTGCTCTTCGAGTTTCTCGAACCCAAATGTAAGATGAGAAGTCTCGCAAAAAGCATCAAATAGAATTTTAAGAAAAGACATCATTATTATTCGATTGAACTTCATCCTGATATCCATCAAGCCTTTAAGCTTCTTAGTGATCAGAGGGCTAAAACGCGGACCGCTGAAGATCCCTTTTCAGCTGGTGGATGCTTCTTTCTTCAAGCGCTCTATGTTCTTGGCTAGCTCTTCGATAGGTCCTTTTCTGAGAGATACCCCTCCTGAAGAAATGCCTGGCGCATAATATGCGTAAGGAGTGCTGAAGATGAAGGAGCACACTTTCTCACCTGAATCGGTTCTGTAGCGTATCATCAAATAAGGCGTCCCCCAAACCCGCTCAGCCTTAGCCTCTTCAACCTGCCCTAACGGAATCGCAAGGCTCCCCTCGTTCCTCAAGCCTTCTTCGACATTGCCAGTGTAGTCCCTGACTTCACGTCTAAGCATACCTTTCTCAAGATACTTTACGTAGACCAGCCTATGATTTGTAAGGATCAGTTGGCCGGACAACCCTCTGCCCATGCCCGGCTTCTCTTTCTCGTAGAATAGAACCTCGGCTTTTCCAACCACATTTTCGGACAAGATTACTCACCTCCCTTTCTCTTGAATGCGCCAGAAAAAGCTCGAACTAATGCTGAGGCGACCACGATTAGAATGCCTACTAGGGTGACACTCCCCAAAGTACCTTGATACTCATGCAAGGCGGGAAACATGTACGGTGCGTTCGGTTCTGGACCAGCTAGGAATCCTCCTAGAAGTGGACCGAAGATGAAGGATGCTACAGCTACCGCCAACCCGAACAAGGCTGCCATCTTAGCGTATCTTCTAATCCTCTTTATCCCTGCTGGGAGCTCAACTTTTACGGCTGGTTTGGCTTCGATACTTGGAGTTGAAACTGCTTTTCCGCAGTAGGGGCAGTTCTTAATGTCAGCTGGAAGCTGTGATAGATCTCTACCGCAACTGAGGCATGTTCGCTGAGGCAGCTCTTCTCCACAGTAGGGGCAGATGGTTATGTCCTTCGGTAGCGTTGAAAGATCTTTACCGCATTGAGGGCACACAGGTGGCTTCTGCGGTCTCTGAGTTTCCACTCCTTGCCTCCTGCCTCTTCTCCGAATGATGATTGAGGCTGCCACTATGGCGAGGATTAGGAGTATCAGAAGAGGATAGAACGCGGTCATAAAGTTGAATATCAGGAAGATGAAGAGGAAGCCCCCAAACACTATACCTAGTGCTATCAAAGCGATGACGCCGATGCCAATTACTTTCGCCAACTTCCTGCTCTTCCATCTCACCAACGGGTAGGCGACCAGTAGAACTGGGAGGGCTATCAACACCAGAAGAAATGGGTTCAGCGGCTGCGACGGCTCCTCCCCCACCGCATAAACCCTCAATGTATCTGTTTTCTTCATCTCCATTTTGATCGGCCAAGAAATACTCCATGTATATGAATATTCGCCGGGTTTCGCGTCTGCGGGAATTTTGAAGTCAACACTTAGTGTCTCGCCTTTTTTCCACACATATGCGAGCGTATTGTTAGGCCCAAATCCAACCTTGCGGTCTTCGGGTATGCCGGTCATGTTAAACTTGAAGATGCCAATGCTATGAATATTCATTTCCACACCAAAGATCATTACATCTTCATCGCCCGTAAGTGACAGCTTTCCTGCATCGCCCGGATGATAGTAAGGCTTGTCGAGCTCATAGTGAACACCAATTGCGCTAACCATCTGAATAGAAGATACGAACAGAAGAGTTAGAAGAGTGAGAACAGCTGCAGCTTTAATCCCCCCATTCAAAACCTTTCACTTCTTCAAGCTATTCTCTTTCCATCTTTTCTATACGGTTTTTCATAAAGCGCACGACCAACACTCCGTTAGGAAACCGTACAGTATCAAGCGAAGAGCATCTTGCATTAGGAGAGTTCTTGATTACGTTTGGTTGAGAGGGCATTGTTCGCAGATGTCTGTTCTGCGTAAG
>Ga0315312_1003257_pt1 | contig 10560 bp, 8 predicted proteins | sample TDP7_MG_FD_203629 | JGI IMG/M metagenome (GOLD analysis project Ga0315312, IMG submission 203629) | Freshwater sediment microbial communities from Lake Towuti, South Sulawesi, Indonesia - TDP7 | ecosystem: Environmental > Aquatic > Freshwater > Lake > Sediment | place: Indonesia: South Sulawesi... | reverse complement strand
TAAAGGGACATATGACTGTTACGGAAACCATTCTTTTAGGCTATTTCCCCGGTTTGAGGCATATGCTGCAGCCCAAGGGAACCGATGACAAATCTCTATGGAGACTGCAGATAGATTCTTCCATTCTCATGACTGCGCACAGTTTGCAGAATGTTACGATAGCTTCTATCGGAGAGAATCTGCCATTCGCTATTCGTTCCGCCATCTTGCTTGCTGTCGACTCTATTTCAGGCATAGACTCCAGTTCCTTGAGCATTCTATCTCCACGTTTCGAGCCTAGGTACTGACTTATTGCAGCTTGTGTCGTGCTCAGCTTCTTGGCCGCTGCAACTTGAGATAGATTATGTTTGGCAATCAATTTCTTCGCAACGAGCGATCTGAACGCTGGGAGAATATCTCGAACTACGAGTTCGCATGGTGGCCGCATGTTTGATCTTTACCACTATAACACTGTTAATTACTTAATAAGTTGCGCGGATAACAGCAATACCATTTAGACTCGATTTATCGAAGCATCTATTCCCAAGGTTTTCAACGTTTCCTTGTAGACCTGTAGCGCATCCTCCTCACTCTTAACATTCTTTACGAGCATTCTCCCAGACTTGAATAGACTGACCTCAATGTCACCTGCATACTTGAATACGACCACAATCGAAGATTTCAGAACAATTTGGAAATGTCTACCCAGTTCGTCTCTAGCTCTTTCAAGATCAAGATCGACTGGCGATGGAGGGTTAATGTTGACAGTATCCCTGCCGCAAAGCCAAGCCACTTTCTCTTCCATTCTAAAGGCTTTTGAAGCTTGATCTCCGCATACAGTGCAGTCGGGTCTACGAAAAATCTCAACCGCAGCAATATACATGTCTTTGAAGTCGCAGACCAAGAGTTTGTTCTTCAATGTCTCACCAATACCTGCTAGCAGTTTCACAGCCTCCATCGCTTGGATCGTTCCGACTATTCCTGGAGTTGCGCCTAGGACTCCTCTGACATCGCAAGTCGGCATGTTTTGATCATTCAAGTTTGGAAGAACACATTCTAGGCATGGTGTCTCAGGAGGGTGGAAGACCGAGATGTTTCCTTCGAAGCCTATTGCGCCCCCGAAGATGAATGGCACATTATTTCTGACGCATGCTCTACTCACGATGTACCTTGTTCGCATATTGTCGAGGCCGTCGACAACGCAGTCCATCCCGCGAACGATCTCATCAACATTGTCTTCTCTCAGGTTCTCTGGGCGTGAATCCACTTTGATCTCCGGATTTGTCTCTCGGATCCTCTCGGCTGCTGCTTCAACCTTCGGGTATTTTAAGTCTCTTAGAGTGAAGAGTATCTGCCTATGTAGATTATTCATTTCTACAGTATCTTGATCCAAGAGGCGCAGATATCCTACCCCCGCAAGCGCAAGATACAAAGTTGAAGCGCTTCCGAGCCCCCCTAGGCCGATAACCGCAACTTTCGATCGTCTAAGCCTATCTTGCCCCTCTACTCCTAACTCTGTCAGAACGGTCTGTCTCAGATAGAACTCGTGAGCATCGAAGCTGTAGCTGGTTGACAACGATATTCTCCTCAAGCAAATACGAGTAAGAATAGATTATAAATTCGACCTTACTTGACGATTGAGCCGTGGTTGAGCGTTAGGAGTAGAAGCTAGTTCTTCGCTGTTCGAGCGATCTCGTCGATCAACTCGATAAGTTTGTCGACTTCCTCCAAGGTGTTGTACAGATATACTGAAGCTCTGACTGTTCCTTCTCCTAGACCTAGCACATCTTTCACTAAAGGCATACAACAGTGGTATCCAGATCTAACCATGATATTGCCTGAAATGTCGAGTGCCAATGCTACGTCGTGGGGGTTAACTTGAGCGATGTTGAATGAGACTATGCCCGTTCTGTGATCGGGGTTAGTTGGCCCGTAGATTTCAACTCGGTCTATGGCTTGAAGTCCTTTGCAGATCCTGTTTGCCAGTTCTCTCTCATGCGCTGCGATCTTCTCTAGCCCTTCTCGACGTAGGTATTCTGCTGCCTCGCCAAGCCCGATTGCTTCAGCTATGGGCGGCGTTCCTGATTCAAAGCGTCCTGGGCTCTCCGCGAGCTTGTACTGTTCTTGAGTCACGTCTTTGATACCTCCTCCCCCTATCGACTGCGGCTGTATCTCGCTTTCCAGTTCTCCTCGCATGTAGAGCACTCCTATCCCTGTTGGTCCCAGCATTTTGTGTCCTGAGAAGGCTAGGAGGTCGCATCCGATTCTGTTTACGTCGACAGATAGATGTGGAACCGATTGTGCGCCGTCTACAAGTAAGAGGCTTCCGTGGTTGTGAGCTAACTGGGCAACCTCCTCGACAGGTGCAATGGCACCGAGAACGTTGGAGACATGTGTTAACGCTACTAGTCTGGTTCGGTCGTCGATAGCTGACTGGAAGTCTGAGAGATTGAGTGTTCCTTCTCTATCGGGTTTTATAACCGCTAGGTCTATGCCTCTTTGTTGATTCAGCCTTTGCCACGGTATTAGGTTTGAGTGATGTTCCATTAGCGTCGTTACTATCTTGTCGCCTTTCCTCCATTCGATTCCGTTCGCGACCAAGTTTATGCTTTCAGTCGTGTTCTTTGTGAAGACTACTTCGTTCTCTCGCCTCGCGTTTATCAGTTTCGCTATCTTCAATCTTGCTTTGCTATATTCTTCGCTGGCCTTCTGGGAGAGCCTGTGTATTCCTCTCTCTACGTTTGCTCGATACTCGTGGTAGTATTCCACTGTCTTCTGGACTACAGGTTCTGGCGTCAGGCTCGTCGCTGCATTGTCCAGATAGATCACTCCAGTCTTCAAAATTGGGAAGTCTCTTCGAATCTCTTCTACATTGAGCATGGTGTTGGTTCGCCTATCTGCTGCGCATGGCTAGTGACTGTGAGGTTTGGCTTCCAACTCTTTCTTCCATCTCTCTGTCTCTATCGGTCTACCCCATAGCGGGGATATCGCTCTAAGTTTCTTCACCGTTTCAGGCAGGACCAGAAGTACGTACTCTATGTCTTCTTTCGTATTCTCTCTTCCTAATGTCAAACGTAGGGATCCATGCGCTTGCACCTCGTCGAGCCCTATAGCCATCAAGACGTGTGAAGGGAGCAACTTCTTTGAGCTGCAGGCTGAGCCTGTTGATGCTGCTATCCCTTTCTCGTCTAGGTTAAGGATCAAGGCTTCACCCTCAATTCCTGTGAACCTAAAGTGCGCGTTGTTCGGCAGTCGTTTCGTTTGGTGACCATTCAAATACGATTCTTCCACGTCACTCAACGTTGCCTTTATGAGTTGATCACGGAGGTTGGTCAAATGTAAAGTATCTTCGCTCATTCTTCTCTCAGCCAGTTCTGCTGCTTTGCCTAAGCCCACTATTCCCGGAATATTCTCGGTGCTCGATCTGAGTCCTCTTTCGTGGCCTCCGCCATGTATTATCGGCTCCAAGCGTGTGCCTTTTCTTATGTATAGAGCCCCTATCCCTTTCGGCCCATAGATCTTGTGGGCTGAGATTGAAAGGAGGTCTATACCTATTTCTTTCACGTCTATCGGGATCTTCCCCGCGGATTGTACTGCGTCTGAGTGTAAGATTATGTTCTTCGTCCCGGCGATTTCCGCTATCTCTTCTATTGGCTCTATCGTTCCTATCTCGTTGTTCGCGTGCATTATCGTGATTAGTATTGTTCTCTCCGTGACCGCCTTCTGTAAGGACTCCAGTTCTATTAGGCCGTTCTTGTTGACTGGTATGTATGAGACTTTGAATCCTTGTTTCTCAAGGCTTCTGCATGTTTCTAGGACTGCTGGATGCTCTATGGTGCTTGTTACTATGTGGTCTTTTCTGCTTCTGTTCGCGTAAGCTACGCCTTTTATAGCTATGTTATCGGACTCTGTTCCTCCAGCTGTGAAGATTATCTCTTCAGGATCCGCTTTGATGAGTCCTGCAACTCGGCTTCGCGCCTCTTCCATCGCATTGTGGGCTTCTCTACCGAAGCTGTGGAGACTAGATGCGTTCCCGTAGATCTCTGTGAAGTAAGGCACCATCGCCTCTACGACTTCTGGGTCGACTGGGGTTGTGGCTGCGTGATCCATGTAGACTCTCCTCCGAGACGTCATGGCTGCTTCTTCCTACTCTGTTATCTGGTTGGTTTACTAGTTATAACGTAGTTATATCTTCTTTCCTTTTGAGTCACTATGTTCGCCAATTTTCACGGGAAGCCCAGTCATTGATGGTTTCTCGGAGCCGTGAAACATATAACTGTCTTACTAGATAGTGGAGCTCCATTTGGTGTGCATGAATGAAGAGGGTATATGCTTCGATCGCTTTGATGTTTGGTCTCACGATGCTTTCAATCAGTATCTATCTCGGCGAATTTGCATTGATCTTGAAGTTGCTCTCCTCCTTTACATACACTCTTCCTTGAGGTGTTCCTTTGGGTAGAATGAAGATCTGGCCATTCAGGTTCGCTGTTCAATTCCTGTTCTTTCTACTGTTCAATGCTTTAATCTTCACGCTTGTCTATCCTTACCTTGAGCTAGACCGCGTCGGCTATAGTTGGCCGGTGCTCTCGAGTTTGGATTCTCCTTTCAGTTTCATGGTGGGTTCTTTCGATCTCGTTCAATTTATGCTTTCGAGGTCCGAGTTTCCATGGTTCGCTTTAGCTTCTATCTTCATTGTTGGCGCCCTGTTCGGGAGGCTCCTCTGCGGCTGGATTTGTCCTTTCGGGTTTCTTCAGTATCTTATTTCCACTTTGAAGAGCAGCCACGTTAAAGTCTCACCTAAGACTCACGACCAGTTCAAGTCTTTGAAGCTCCTCATTCTAGCTTTGACTCTGTTGATCAGCGGGTCTCTGTTCCTAGCGCTTGAGTTCGGGATCGGCAAGGACTACAGCGACGCTCTTGGCGTTTTTGCGGAAGGGCCTTTCTTGGCTGTATCGCCAGACAGAGCGCTCTTCGGAACTATCCCAATGTTCTTGATGGATGGAGGCAGTCTGCTTTTGAAAGCATCTGAGGTTCTCTCGAGTTACGATGCTTTCGTTAAGTGGATCTGGAGTGTACCAGGCAACCTTGTTTTAAGTTTCATTCTCTTGGCTATCTCTTTCTATGGGGGGTATATGATCCCTTTATTTTGGTGCCGTTATCTCTGTCCTTTGGGCGGTTTTCTAGGGGTCTTCGGTAGGTTCAGCTTCCTCGGGATGAAGCGTGACCCTGTGAAATGCGTTAAGACATGTCCTGACTGCGTTAGGAGCTGCCCTATGCATGTTAGGATTCTTGATCTTCCTTGGGAGAAGTTCAATGACCAAGAGTGTATCTTCTGCCTTGACTGCGTTGAGGCTTGCCCAAACGGCGCATTAGGACTGAAGTTTCCCTAGGCTCTTCGAAAGCTCTCTAAACTGAAGCAATTTGAGCTCGAGGAGGCCGCTTTGCAACCTCGATGTTGTGCATAGTAGTTTTATTACTGTTGTGGACACGTAAATACGCTGATGTGTATGCTATAACGGAAAATCTGATGCACGTTGAATTGAGTGAATTGCGTTGAACGATGTGAGACCGGCAGTTCATGTTGCGCGTGGTGCTTCCTTCCTCTTCATCCAGAACGTGGTCACGTCGATAGTTGGGGCTGTCGGTTTCGGCATTATCGCCCGCTTGATGACGAAGACTGAGATGGGTGTCTATGTTACGTTGAGCTTTGTCTTCGCTCTTGCGCAGATAGGCGCCAGCTTCGCTCTTTCCAGCGCCGCGGTCAAGTTTATCGCCGAGTTGAGAGGTCGGAACGAACAGAAAGGTGCAGCAGGCATTGCTTTTCAAATATTACGTTTCACATTCATCGCATCGATCGTTTCGGGATCATTCGTTTTCTTATTTTCAACTCCGGTTTGCTATCTATTTACCAAGACGACAGAATATGTCGAGGTCTTCAAGATCTTGGCTTTAGACCTGGTCTTTGCAGGAGTTCTTCCAGGTCTGAATGGCATTATGATCGGGTTGCAAAGGATGAAAGAGTTGGCTGGACTGAACATTGTGGCGTATACTATCAGCAAGGTTCTATCGATCGCTTTCTTGCTTGTGGACCTTGGCCTATGGGGAGTTGTACTCGGCTCATTGATCGGCGACTTGTCAGGCTTCTTGCTGTTCTCCGCCTACGTGCTGAAGAGTTTCGGAATTCCCAGCTTCGGCTTCAGCTTGAAGCGCATACTAAGTTTCTCTTGGCCGATCTATCTCTCATCTTGGATAGGCTTCGGCTACAATTGGTTTGACAGAGCTCTCCTCCTTGCTTATGTTCCTCTTGCTGATGTCGGCGTCTACAATGTTGCAGCCACCGCTTTCAGCGTAATGGCTTCAATCCCAGGCGCGATCTCAACAGCTTTGTTTCCTCAATACTCTGAGCTACAGGGAAGGGATGGAATGCGCAGTTTGGGGAAAGCGGTTAGGACTGCTTCGCGCTATGTAGTTTACGTCGTTGTTCCTTTGGCTGTAGGTTTGGCGGTTACGGCTCGTCCAGCGATCTCCCTCTTCGCAGGTGGAGCTTATGAGTCGGGCGCTATTCCACTGGCTATACTGAGCTTGTCCAGCGCAGCCACATGCGTTGGCGCAGCGTTGAGCGACATCTTCTCGATTGCTGAGAGGACGAAGGTTTCTGCCTTGCTGACTTCTATCGTTGTTTCAATTAGCGTTTTTCTCGGTTTCATTCTTTTGCCTTTGACCGGAGCTTTTGGAGCCGCTATTCTTCGAGGTGTCGCAATGGTGCTCGGTTTGGCATTAATGTTGGTGGTCTTGAGGTGGATGAGACTGTTTGCAGTCAGTTTTGATGATGAAGCTTTGTGGAAGAGCTGGGTTGCCAGTTCGGTCATGGCTGTTGGTATTCTAGGTTCTCAGTTTCTATTATATAGCAAGTATCTTCTTCCCCTCTATGTTCTTGTCGGAGGCATCGTTTACTTGGTGATGTTGAGGTTCTTGAGGGCTGTGAATGCGCACGATGTTCACTTGGCTAGAGGCTTTGTTGGAAGAAGATGGCAGGCCCTGGTCGATTTGGTTGGTTCACTCCTTGCTTGTTGACGATCATTCGAATAGAATCGTGAAGCAGATTGCGTGAAAAATCATTCGGTAATGATGACTCTAATCCGGCTTTGAGGCATGAATGCTGTTTATCAGATCGAAAAGCTATATTTGTTGTGCGTAAGCCCTATCTTGAAAATGGAATAACGAGGAGAGCCTAGGAGACGATTTTCACGATCAATTCAAATTTTATGTAGGTGCTACAGTCCTATTCTGGGAGTCAAATTTGAGAATTGCGCACTTTGGCAATATGGCAAACGACGCTTTTCCAGTAGTTGAGGCCCTCACAGCAAAGGGTTTCAGCGTAGAACTTTATATCTACAGGCCTTGTCATGTAACCGCTCTGCCTCACTGGGAACTTGGAACTTTCCCTGAGTCGGCGATCGGCAATCTCTATGATCCAAATCTGGAGGCTTTAGACAAGTTGTGTCCGATGCCTGATTGGGTCCATGTACTCGATCTCCGGCGAACGCCTCAATTCTCCAAACCTCAGAGAGCTCTCAGAATCATTCGAGAAATGCGCAAGTTCGACTTCATAGTGGCTCATGTACCTTTCCCAATCTACGCCCAGTTCTCAAGCAGACCCTTCGCCGCGTTCGATGCCGGTGCTATACGATACCTGAGCCTGCCAGGTCTTCGTATGCGCCTTATGCGACGAGCCTATCGAAAAGCCAAGTGTATAGTCGTTACGAATCCCGACACAATCTTTCGCTATCGTTTTCCGAATGACTGCCTTGAGAAAGTCCCATTTCTAATAGACACTAACCGATATTCTCCAAGGGCATCTCATAATTATCACGACGCCTTGAACGCTGATTTCCTGGTCTACTGTCCTGCGCGGCAATACTGGGTTGAGAAGGGAAATGATATTCTCATAAGAGGCTTCAGGAAATTCATGGATGGGAATCCACATATATCCTCTAGGCTCTTTTTGGCAAGATGGGGGAACGACTTGGCTAAATCTGAAAAGTTAATTCAGGATCTAAGTTTGAAGAATTTCGTAGAATGGATTCCACTCTCCCCGAAACCCAAGCTCATAGAGCTTTATAATGCCGTGGATGTGGTAGCTGACCAGTTTATACTGGGCAGTTATGGAACAGCTTGTCCTGAGGCCATGGCATGTGAGAAGCCCGTAGTAATGCACCTCGAGCGTACCTACATGTTGCGCTTCTTTGGTGAACTCGCGCCTATTCTACAAGCTAGAACGCCTGACCAAGTCGCGGAAAAGCTTTCTCAGTGTCTCGACCCAGCGTTTCGCGATCGTATAGGCAAGGCTTCAAGAGAGTGGGTCCTTGAACATCACGCGGCTGAGATAGTCGCCAAGCGTCATTTGGAAATATGTGAGAGGTATGCTAGATGAGCGGGGAACTCGACTACGTAGTTATCATTTCAACACACGGCAGGACCAGAGAACTGACGCAAACTCTGAATTCATTGTTATCGCAGACAAGGCTGCCTGAGGCCATAGTCATCTTAGATGATTCTCCAATTTCATCTCCTGTGAACTTGAATGACAAGGTACATTACTTGCGCGACCCCAAACCCCATTACGATTCTAGACGCATAGTCAACAACTGGAATCGGCTCTTGGATTACGTTCTTAATCAACGGTGGACGCCCTCCTTGATGATGATAAGCGGAGACGATTGCATCTATCCACCTCACTACGCCGAACGCGTAGCTTGCCTTTTCGAATCCGATTCCTCCCTAGCCGTTGCCTCCGGTGTGCGAGGTTCAGTAGCCGCTCCGCCGGATGGCTTCAAGATCCCTGAAGGGAGCGGGCGTTTTATACGTTCAGAATTTCTGCGGAAACTAGGTTGGCACTTTCCAGAAGTTTACGGCTACGAGTCGTGGATAGTGTATGAAGCTATTCGAGGAGACAGGAAAGTCGCTGTTTTGAACAACCTGCAGTATGAACACTTAGGGAGACTGGGCTACAGTCATAGGTTTGTTGAGTGGGGGCCTATGATGCGATGCTTAGGCTATCATCCACTCTTCGCACTTGCGAGGACTTTTTACGGGTTTTGGAAAGATGGAGAAGTCTCACGCATGGCTTGGGTGAAGATTCTGACCGATTATTTGCTGTCCCCTTTGACCAAACGTGGCGATCCATACTATAAGCTACATGATGCTCAGTTCAGAAAATTTGTTAGATCCTTCCAACTCAGCAGGCTTCATTCGCTCAGCAGAGCCTTAAAACGATTGTTCCTACCAACCTGAGAAGCGGGTATTCATGAGCTTGAGAAAGCTATGTCAAGAGGCTACTGTTAATGTTAAATATGAATCACAAGTTGCCATTGTAGCTAAGCATCAACTCAATATGTGTGAGGAAATTGCTGGAAGGTAGGCTCGACCTCGCCCTTTTGAAGACATGGTTAAGGCTGCGATACAATCCATCAGACCAGTCATTCATCCGTGGTAGAAAGAAGATCTCCGATTCTAGGAAACTTACAACTGAAGATTTCAAAATCGGCAAATTAACACTATCAACTCAAGATTTGAGCGTTCTTCTAAGGCAACAGTTGTTCGACATTATTGGGGCTATCGTCTCTCACATTCCAGAGAAATCGCATATAGGTGTACTTTCCAGCGGAGGAATTGATTCCACCGGGATACTTGCAATCCTTCTCAAGCTTGGCTATCAGCCTGAAGCTGTCACTCTTGGGTTTGGAGGAGAAAACGATGAAATTGAATCTGCTCACGTTGCCGCTGAATACCTTAGTGTTGAACACAAAGTTCACATAAAGAATAGGATTCTGGATTCGACTGCCCCCGCCAATGAACCTCTGGATGAACCCTACCGAGCAGCTTGCTACTACTATGACGCTTTGAAGTTCGCGAGAGACTGCGGCATTCAACACGTTTTCGATGGTTTAGGCGTAGACGAGTTCTTCGGAGGCTATGGCTTCCGATACGAGAAAGTCTTGCAACTTATCGATAACGGATGTAGCCGCGTCGAATCCTATCTGAAAGGCGCACATCCGAACGACTACATTGACTCCGATGAGATGTTTGGGCCAAAACTGAAGGAAGTTGAAGTTAACTGGAATAACCTATTTCCGTTCTTCGGCAATAACGGGCTATGTATCCTCGAACAAATCTTCCTAGCGGACTACAACGGGAAATGCCGCCAGAACTTCATTCCTCTCGCTCGGTTTGAGAGCAAACTTGGCCTTCGCATATACTATCCGTGGCTTGCCGACAAACTCATCGACTTCTCGTTGCGCGTACCATCCGAGTTGAAGTATGATCCTACGTCCGGAAGAACTAAGATTCTGTTCCGCAAAGCCGTCGAAGACATAGTTCCCCCTGTGACCCTTAAGAAACCGAAACAAGGTTTCGGCCCATCCTTAGGACAAGTAATGGACGAATTGCGCCCGCTGCTGGAGGGCTCTGTTCTTGACGGGTTACTGGTCTCATCAGGGTATCTTGACCGCAGTTACTATGAGACCGCCATTGAAGCTGATTCTCCTTCAACTGTCCAGATCAACAAGTGTTGGGATGCCT
>Ga0315312_1003256_pt1 | contig 10563 bp, 9 predicted proteins | sample TDP7_MG_FD_203629 | JGI IMG/M metagenome (GOLD analysis project Ga0315312, IMG submission 203629) | Freshwater sediment microbial communities from Lake Towuti, South Sulawesi, Indonesia - TDP7 | ecosystem: Environmental > Aquatic > Freshwater > Lake > Sediment | place: Indonesia: South Sulawesi... | reverse complement strand
CTATTTTTGGTTCTGTCGCATATTTTATTGATTTGAAGAAATAAGAATTGAAATTAATAAATTTTCTAACAAAAATATCAAATCATAAACCCAAATTAATAACATGTTACAAAAAACTAAATGGATTGTAAAAAGGAAAGGAATTTATTATCCTTCTGATAATATGAAAAAAATTGCTTGGATAAGCGATGAAAAAATTTACAAAGATGCTGGGAAAAATCCGATAAAATTCTGGGGAAAGTTAGCTAAAGAAGGTATAGTCTGGTTTAAAACTTGGAGGAAAACTTATGTAGAAAAACTTCCCAATTTCAAATGGTTTGTTGGTGGAAAGCTTAACGCTTCATACAATTGTTTGGACAGACATATTGAGACATGGAGAAAAGACAAAGTTGCCATAATTTGGGAATCTGATTTGCCAGAAAAAAAATCAAGAGTTTTAACTTATTACGACATTTATAGAGAAGTTAATAAATTCGCAAACGTTTTAAAAAGCCTCGGTGTAAAGAAAGGAGATAGGGTTTCAATTTATTTACCGATGGTACCAGAAGTTCAAATAGCTATGCTAGCTTGTAGCAGAATAGGGGCTATTCATTCTGTTGTTTTTTCAGCTTTTAGCCCAGCTGCTCTCAAAGTAAGATTGACAAGTGCTGGCTCAAAAATTCTAATCACTGCAGACGGTTACTATAGAAGAGGAAAACTGATTGACCTAAAATCTTGGGCTGATGAAGGCATTGGAAATACGCAAATTAAAAAAATGATAGTTGTGAAAAGAGCAGGCAACAAAGTAAAAATGAAAGAAGGGAGAGACTTTTGGTGGCACGAGCTGATGAAGAACTCGAAGTATTATTGTAAACCAGAAACAATGGACAGCGAAGACACTTTGTTTTTGCTTCATACTTCTGGAACTACTGGAATTCCAAAAGGAGTTCAACATTCAACAGGCGGCTACATAACTCAAGCTTACTGGACTGCAAAATGGATTTTTGATTTGCACGATGAGGACATATTTTGGTGTACATCTGACATAGGCTGGATTACTGGACATACATATGCATGCTATGGACCGTTGTTAATTGGTGCAACAATGGTAATTCATGAAGGTGTTCCTGACTACCCCCAGCCAGATAGGTGGTGGGAGATTATAGAAAAATATGATGTGAGCGTTTTCTACACAGCCCCAACTGTTATAAGAATGCTGGTGAGGTATGGGGATGAATGGATTAAAAAACACGACTTAAGCAGTTTGAGAATCTTGGGAACAGTAGGCGAACCAATAGACAGGGATGCATGGTTCTGGTATTTTAACATTGTTGGTGGTGGAAGATGTCCAGTAATAGATACTTGGTGGCAGACTGAAACAGGTGGGGCGTTAATTAGTGCATTACCAGGAATAGGGCCATTTATTCCTACTGTAGCTGGTAAAAGCTTTCCTGGAATTAATCATGCTGTCTTAGATGAAAAAGGAAAAATAATTAAAGCCGGAGAAAAAGGTTCTTTGGTTCAGTTGCCGCCGTTTGCTCCAGGCATGCTGAGAGGAATTTGGAAAAATACAGAGAAATATGTTGAGACTTACTGGAGTAAGTATGGGAAAAAAATTTATTATACAGGCGATGGGGCTTTTGCTGAAAAGGGATTCATAAGGATTACTGGTAGAGAAGACGATGTACTTAAAGTAGCTGGTCATAGATTATCGAACGCTGAAATAGAGGACGCATTGAATTCTCATGAAGATGTTGTTGAGTCAGCAGTAATAGGTATGCCAGATCCTATAAAAGGCGAAGTTCCTCTGGGTCTAGTAGTACTAAAAAAAGATGTAAAGCCAACTGACGAACTTTCGGATGAGCTTGTAAGCCTTGTTGCGAAAAAAATAAGCTCAATAGCAAAACCTTCTAAGATAGTTTATGTTGACGATTTACCGAAAACTAGGTCAGGAAAAATTATCCGTAGAATTCTCAAAAAACTTGTAAGAGGAGAAAGTGACTTAGGCGACCTTTCTACATTAGCTAATCCAGAATGCGTAGAAGCAATTAAAAAATCCATATGATTTGAATCCAGCTGAGTGATAGATAACTTTAAATTCAACTCAAATCTTAATTCTTTATGCAGGAGACTATGTCGGGGTGGTTAGGCCTCATCTATTTCGAGAAATGGTCTTGATGCTCGAACGAAAGTCTTCGAAAGGTATTGTAGTGTGAGTTGGTCTAAGTCTCTGACTGAGAAGTCCAGCCCTACAGGGTGAAGTATCTAACAAAACCGAACAGATCCGGAAGGAAGCATTCGTAAGTTAGGTATATTCATGCTTGTAAGTAACTGGATGGAGAAGGGGATTTAGAATAACCAGCTTATGCTGCAATATCGATTGAAGACACGTCTCCTGCAATTTTTTAAAATCAAAATCCTATTGATTGATATGAGAAAACCAGCAGTTGCAATAACTATAATTTTAATACTGCTTGTAGGAGCGTTTCTATATTTACAGTTTCCTACTGTAACTACTGTGAATGTAGAAGAGAAAAAACCAGCTCAAGTTTTTTATAAAAATGTTACGATTAACATTCCAGCAGTGGACAACCAAGGAAATGGAGTTATTACAAAATTGAAAGTTCAGGCGATTCCAGGAGAGGGAAGAACTCTGGTAAACGTTGAAAACCTGCTGTTCTGGATTGACACTCAATTTTCGATAAGAGTTGCTAAAACTGTAGCAGAAAATGTTACAGGCTTAGATTTGTCAGATATAGATTTAGTTTATACTATCGAGACCAATGCCTCAGTTATAGAAGGACAATCAGCAGGTGCAGCCTTAACTGTTGCCACAATAGCTATATTACAAAATAAAACTTTAAATCAAGATACGATAATCACAGGAACTATAGCTCTTGATGGCAGCGTAGGACCTGTAGGAGGAATATTTGCTAAAGCTCAAGCCTCAAAGGATGCTGGTGCAACACTCTTCTTAGTCCCAGAAGGTCAAGGGACACAAATCAATTACATGCCTGAACAAAAATGTGAGAAAATTGGTCCAGTAACTTTCTGTACGACAGAATACAAGGCAGAAAAAATTGACATATCGAAAGATGTTGGAATAGCTGTAAAAGAAGTTTCAGATATAAATGAAGCATTAAAATACTTTCTAACGTAATTAAAATTATGCAAATTTTTTCAAAAGAAGAAATAAAAGATTTGATAATATCTTTAGCTGTTCTAACTCTCATATTTTCTTTTCAACCACTTCCGAATGCAGGAATTGATTACAAAATGCTGCCATATTTTGCGATTGTTGTTGTAGTTGCATTTCTTTTTCATGAATTAGCTCATAAATTTATCGCAAGGAGTTTTGGCTGCATATCTTTTTATAAGATATGGCCAACTGGAATTTTTTTTGGTTTGATTCTAATGCTGATCGGAATAAAATTTGTTGCTCCAGGTGCGGTAATGATATATCCATATTTTTTTGGAAGATGGGGTTATAGAGTTAAGAGTTTGACAACAAGTGAAAATGGGTTAATTGCTTTATCAGGACCAGCGACAAACCTATTTTTCGCGATTGTGTTTTCTTTCTTTCAAGGTTGGTTTTTTGGAATACTCACTTTCGTGAATGCTTGGTTAGCTTTCTTCAACCTCTTGCCAGTTCCACCTTTAGACGGAAGCAAAATATTGGAATGGAAAATCTGGATTTGGGGACTGATGATTGCTGTAGCTGGGTTATTAGTAGCTTTTACATTATAGAAAGATTATGAGAATAATTGCTGACTTTCATCTGCATTCAAAATATTCCCGCGCAACTAGCAAAGAAATGAATTTGGAGGGAATGAGTAGAGGTGTTAAGTTAAAGGGACTAAATCTTCTTGGAACTGGAGATTTCACTTTTCCTATGTGGTTTGATGAACTTAAGAAAAAGTTAGAGCCGTTAGACAATTCTGGTCTGTTCAAGTTTAACGATGTTTTTTGGATTTTAACAACCGAAGTTTCTACTGTATTTACTTTTGAAAATGGGGTTAAAAAAATCCATCACATAATTCACGTGCCAAGTTTTGACGAAGCTGAGCAGATAAATGAAATATTATCAAAATATGGGAATTTAAAATCTGATGGGAGGCCTACGTTAACTATGGCAGCACCAGAATTGGTTGAAAATGTTATCAATGTTTCAAAAGATGCAATGATAACAAGCTCACATATATGGACTCCTTGGTATAGTTTGTTTGGTTCAAAAGCTGGTTTCAATTCTATTGACGATTGTTATCAAGATCAAACTAAATATATTTTCTCGCTAGAAACTGGTTTATCTAGCAATCCTGCAATGAATTGGAGGTTATCTTCTTTGGATAAATTTACCCTTCTATCAAATTCTGATTCTCATTCGCCAAATCCGTGGAGGCTTGGAAGAGAGGCGAATGCTTTTGAATTAAAAGAATTGACATACAAGGAAATATATGATGCAATAAAAAACAAAGATAAAAAAGGATTTTTATTTACAATAGAAACTTCTCCAGAATATGGGAAATATCATTTGGATGGCCACAGAAACTGTGGTATAAGTCTTACTCCTGAGCAATCAAGAAAACTAAACAACATCTGCCCAAGATGTGGGAGGAAGTTGACAGTAGGTGTTTTGCATCGGGTAGAGGAATTAGCAGACAGGCCAGAAGGATATACTCCTAAGGACGCAATACCATTCAAGACTCTACTTCCTTTGTACGAGATAATTTCTTTTGTTGCTGGCACTGGTGAGTTATACTCAAGAAAAGTTTTGGTTGAACATGATAAACTTATAAAAAATTTTGGTAATGAGTTAAATGTTTTACTTAATGTTTCAAAAGAAGAGTTGGCAAAAATAACAAGTGAAAAAATTGCTGATGCAATAATTAAAGCAAGAGAAGAAAAAGTTAAGTATATTGCTGGATACGATGGAGAATATGGCAAAGCTGTATTTGATGAAAAAGAATATGAAAAAATGAAACAACAGCAAATTAAAAGATTATCTGCTCAAAAAAGCCTAAAAGATTTTAAAGGGTCTGTAGTCTAATGGTAGGACAAAAGAACTAAAACCACTTTCACAAGGTGGAAATCCCAGTTCAATTCTGGGCAGACCCATTAAATTAGTTAAAATTTTAATATTTACATAAGATTGTTTACGCTACAACACACATTCTGGTGCTGTAGATGTACTAACACTAACTGCCTTTGTTTTTGTATCAGATTTCTGTCCAATTGAATCTACTACATAAGCTTTAATTGTATAAGTACCTGCTGAAGTATATGTATGATAAAATATATGCTCACATGTTGTCTGAGTTCCTACACAATTATACTCGTCACTAGTGTCATCACCATAATTTTCAATCTTTAAAGTTGAAACATCTACATCGTCAGTTCCTTTTACAGTTACAGGTGTAAGAGTATCCTCACAACTATAAGAAGGGACTGATACAGAAACAACCTCTGGCTTTTTATCCCCAACTATAAGCTCAAATTCAACCTCTACGGTTTTTTTATTCTTATTAAGGTCAGCACATGCTATATATACTGTTTTATCACCTAGTGAACCAACATTAGGAGCTGTGCAGATGTGTGATTTAGTTCCTTGCCCTGTAGCACAGTCTTTACTGCTTCCCATATCATCATAGGACTGACTTATGAGTGAAATTCTACAATATGCTGCTTCATCAGTTATAAAAGCTATATCTGGTGTGCTATCATTAGTCTCATACGGATAGACCCCATCATCTCCAACAGATGATATTCCTATTATTGGTGGATTCGTATCTGTAGATGCCGCTCCAATTATATAGGTAGCTGATGCTGTTCCCATATAATCAGGAGCTGCCTTGTTAGTTGCTTTCACAACTATAGTGTTGCTGTCTGTAGCTGTGGTTGGTGATTTAAGAGATAAAGTTGCAGTTTTAGATGAACCGGGTGAAATTGTTAGAGAATCCGGAGAGAGAGAGCAAGTCCACCCACTTGGGCAAGGATATTCAGGAGCATAAGTTAAACTAAAGGTAGAATCACCCCAGTAGTCTGGATGATCCTTGTTAGTTACTTTGACAGTATAAGATAGAGTTGAACCAGCTTTCTCTGCATACGGAGCAGGTGGAATCGGTGTAACACTAACAGAAGGATGTACACGTCCATATGTTGGTCGTGCTCCTACAGGAGGTGGTGTTGGTACTCCTGGAGTTGGTGGTGCCATAATCTTCTCATAAGATTTTAAAACTGTGATAGAAGTTGTGCTTTTGACCCAATATTCATAAGAAGTTTCAACAGAAACTGGAAAAATTCTATAATCCGTAATTACTCCCGTATTTATCGTACAGGATAAAGTTGCACTTGTCCCTCCGCTAACTAACCTAACAGTATATCTTGAGCAAGTAACAGTAGGATCAGGTCTAACAGTGAGAGTAAGTGTATCGCCTTTAACTTTTCCAGGGCCAGTGTTCTGAATTTTAAAATGGATGGGAACTCTTCCCCCAGCAATTATCGTAGTCGGAGCTACTACCTCTATAGACAGAGGTCCTGCTGAAACAGTTTGAGACTCTACACCACCTGTCTCACCAGTTTGTCTGTAATACTCACTTGTAACAGCTCTTATCTGAGCTTCCATAGTTGTTCTATAATAATAACTAACCTTGACAGTGGCATCGTATTTCATATCAACAGTTTTTGCTGGTCCTATTAAATCCCAGCTAACTTCCCTTTCTTCTCCTGCTGTTATCCCTCTGCTAGGGTCAGAGGGATAAAGTTCGCCTACAGGATAAACCCTTCCCTGTGGAATTCCTAACTCGTCCCATTCATTTGTTAAACCCAATAGTTCTGCTCTAACATTTGTTGCCATCAATCCACCATTGTTTTGAATAAAGGTTTGTAGCAATATCGGAGTACCGGGCTCAGCTGTATCAGGACTAACAGAAATAGATTTTATTATAACTCCTGTTCCTGTTGCAGCTCTTTCAGCACATCCTGCTAAAAAAACAAATATCAACAAAAGAAAAATAACTAGCTTTTTCATTAAAACTACCTAAATTAATATTAGTGAAAAACAATTTATATTCCTATCTTGGATAAACGGTAAAAGTTTCATCGCTAATAAATTTGTAATCATAATCAAAGTTGACACAAATTTGACCATCTCCCTGCTCCTTTGGACCAGGAACAAAATTACAAGTTAGGTAGCTTTCCCAAAAAACTTTTACTGGTTTTAAATTAGTTCCATTATCACCAAAATCACATGGTTCTTCTTTTTTCAAGTTCGTAAGACTAAGTTTCATACTTCCTTCTGGGAGATTTATAGGTTCCACTCCTTCAACAGTTCCAACATGAGTAAACTTGAATATCATCAAGAATGGTTTATCAGTCAATGCCCAATATTCTTTTTCCACTTCCTCTGGTTTTATCTCTTTCTCAAAAGTTAAGCGAATTGGATCAAAACTTGTACTTTCATAATATTTACGACTAGGTTTTTCTGTTTCTTTTTCGTCTATGATGGGTATGTTAGCACAAGTTTCCCCATAAGTTCTATAGGTAACAGAAAAGCTCACTGTGTACGGAGTCTTAACCTTAACAGGACCAGCCTTTAAATCTATCGAGACCGACCTTGAATCAAATGGTTCTAAATTTTCAAATACACACTTATCTCCTATTTTGCTTCCAAGTTCATCGCATTTTAAATCTATAACTTCAAAACCTCCCTCCTTTGCTCCTTCTTTAGCTCCTGGAATATTGAAAAAGTCGACTCCCACATTCACTACACTATCGCCATTATTTTTAACATAAAAACCTATACTTGCTATTCCACCAGAATACAGTGTCCGACCAGGAATACGAACATCTTCAATTGTCACTGCATCATTTTTAAATTGCTGTGCTGATTGTTTTACACATCCAGCGAGAAATATGGCGACTACTAGAAAAGCTAGACAAATCTCTTTTCTCATAAAATAAATTAATGAAAACAAAGTATTATTCTTGTAAGTATGATTGAATTTGTATCTGAATTCATAGAAAAATATTATATAGATCCAATAAAACTTGGTACCGGCTACAATTTTGTTAATTCTACAACTTATGCTCTGCTCTTTATTGCTGCTGTCTACCTAATTTTCTTGTTTTTGAGAAAAACAAAAATTCCTATAGATAAAAGATTTGTTCTTGCTATCTTTCCTTATGCCATACTGGGAAGTTTTGTCAGAGTTTTAGAAGACGCTAATATAGTAACAAGTTATCTCTTAGTTACACCGATTATCTATGCTCTAGGAATTGTTGGTATTTTTCTCCTACTTCTCATCTCACGTCTGATCGAAAAAAAATTCAACATTCCATATTTTAAAACAATGTTTTTAATTGCAATCTTCCTACTGCTAATTCCAGTTTCTTTTCTAAATTTTAAGAATTTTTATGGAATGTTTTTGGTTTTAATATTCTTCTTACCTTGGATAGCAGTTTTCTATTTTGTTAGATGGAGCAAAGAAAATAAACTCGTCAGCTTGGCACAGATATTTGATGTGACAGTAAGTTCTACTGCTATAAGTTTTTTCAATTTTTTCGAACAATACCCAATTCCAAGATTTTTAAGCAATGTAAATCCTATTTTTTATATTTTTGTTAAAGCTGTTGCTGTAGTTGGAATTTTAATTCTAATAGACAAACTCTCAGAGGAAAAAGAGTTTAACAACTATTTGAAATTGATAATTGGAATCCTGGGTGTTGCACCTGGATTAAGAAATTTCCTCAGTTTATTGGTTTTAATCTAACGATAATAGACCATCAAAAATGCATTTTCTAGTTTGTAATAAGATTCGCTTTCAAACGAGAATGAAATTACATTATCCTTAGTTTTGAGATACAACATGTCACCGAGTATATCTTTTTCAAAAGTTTCATTTATGAAGGCTAAAGGTGGAAAGTTTGAATAGACCAACTGGTTGTTAATTTTTATTACCAACTCCTGTAAAGGCTTGGAATATTCTTTCACTTTTCCTGTTAGTCTGAAAGATTTGAAATTTGCTATTTCACTGTCAGTTAAATTGAAAATCCTTTCTCTTTCTAATATGTCCTGATAGTTTACAACAAAACTTACTTCTATCTTGTAGACTGATTTTGACCAGAATTCAAATCCTGGGGAAGTTGCCTGTATAATCAGGCTGTTTGTGTTGTTGATTAAAGCTTTCTCTATAGGGATAATCAATGTACTCACACCAACTTTTTTGTTGAGCAGTTCATTTTCGTTAAAAATAATAATGAGATTCCCTTGCTTGTTTGTCTCTTTGACTGTCAAGTTGACGTACCCATCAGTTATTATAGAGAGTTTTTCTGATGGTATGGAAACGGAAATTATTTCCTTCGATTCTGTAAAGTAGCTTTTAACTATTTCCAGATTTTCTCTTGTAGCTAAACTTTCAGAACCAACAGAATATCTTATGTTTATATCTCCTAGGAGGATTGGCCTAGATTTGACTTCGGCTACGCTAACCACATTTATTCGCAAGGAGACAGAACTCTCACCACCAGACGAAGAGATTTTTATGCTTCCTGTATAAGTTCTAGCTGCTACTCTTGGAGCAATTACAGTTACCTTAACTTTTGCAGAATCCTCTATATCAAAATTGTTTCTGTCAAAACTTATCCAGCCTTTTATTTCTCCTAATGGGACAAGTGTAACATTAGACAGTTTACCTGGAGCTGTCCCATTTATTGATATGAAAAAACTGGTTGTAGAACCTGCTGCAAGATTTACCTCAGCAGATTTTGGATCCACTAGCGGAGCAGGCTCTTTCGAAGGAAGCCATACTACAGTGATTATTAAGATGAAAACTAAAGCTCCTATCAAAATCCAGGCAAATTCATCCATCTGAGCTTTAAGCCGCATATAAAAATAAGTTGTACTTTAAACAATAAAACGTTAATTACAACCTGCTATTGCTATCATTAGCGATAGAAATTGTTTTTATGGTGTGATACGAGAAAGCGAATAGTATGTGACGTCTCCTTCACGGTCTACTATTGCCCACCACATAGTAGCTCGAATGTTATGTGCTAGCCTAACAGCACGCGACATCTCCGGTAATGAGAATGCTGACTCTTCGGCTACAGCATGAACAATAGCTTTTGTATGTTCATGTGGTGCTTTTGGTCCTCTCTTCAGTTTGACTCCACGTTCATACAACCTAAAGTGTGCTCCAAATTTATATCCAGTCTTCACCAAATATCCCTTTTCTCTCAAATCTCTGTAGACTATAAATTGTGGGTGAAACTCGTTTACATTTTTAGAGCCAACTTCCATCAAGTCTTGAAAATTAAATTTTTTCTTTCTCTTACCCTCTTTGGTGAAAACTTTTAATTTCTGCTTTTCTACCAAATAGGTAGCTTCCACTAAATCTAGCTCTACTCTGTCTGGGTTTTCTTCTGGCAACGGCTTACCATAGCCAGATTCATCATATAACATAACAGCATCACTACCCCAGATTATCACCCTATTTTCTACCAATTCACCTTCCCAAACTTTTTCCGTCATGTCAAACCCCTAATTGTAATTTACACATATTACATAAATTTTTTGTTTTTCTATCA
>Ga0315312_1003255_pt1 | contig 10568 bp, 11 predicted proteins | sample TDP7_MG_FD_203629 | JGI IMG/M metagenome (GOLD analysis project Ga0315312, IMG submission 203629) | Freshwater sediment microbial communities from Lake Towuti, South Sulawesi, Indonesia - TDP7 | ecosystem: Environmental > Aquatic > Freshwater > Lake > Sediment | place: Indonesia: South Sulawesi... | reverse complement strand
GACTATTCCTTTTGCACCAACTTCCACTAGAATTGAGTTGTATCTCGTGTTTAACTCATCCAGAAAGTTGTTGACGATATCTCTCCAGGTTTCGAGGCGTTTGCCAAGTTCAAGTAGTATCTCCTCCCTGTTCTTCGCAACTGTCTCAGCTTTCTCCTTCAAGTCATGGAGGATGTTTGTATACGAAGAGTACATCTTCTCTACCTCTTCAGAGATTTGAGCTAGGGGCTTCAGCTGCTCCTCTATTGCACTGATGTTCACCATGATGTCAAAGATCTTCCTGACTGTCTCTATTCTAGGCCCGTACTTCTTCGCCTCTACGATCAGAGGGGAGATCTCCTCTTCAGCCATCCTCCTTTGGACCTCTAGGTCATTTAGCTCTTCTATCAAGAGCGTCTTTTTGAATGAGAGGACTTCGACTTCAACTCTCGCTTCAATCAGCTTAGACAGGTCGGTTTCAAGCTGTGAATTCAACTCTGAGAGCTGCCCGTTCAGTGAAAGAAGCTCCTCTTGAGCGGTGCTCATCTCCTTCAAGGACTTCTCCAGAAGCTTCTCATTCTCACTCCTTTTCTCCTCCAATCGGTCTGCCTGCTCTCTAAAGTAGCGTGCAAAATCGTTGTAGACAACATCTTCTTTCGGATTTAAACCAGAGACCTTTGCAAGTTTCTCTTCTATCTCATCTATCTGCTTTCGACTTCCCTCGACTACTTGGCGAGCCCACGTCGAGTTCATCCTGTGGCAGACTTCGTTCCTACAGGCTTCAAGCCTCAAGTCTTCTAGCTGAAGGATTTTCTTCCGCAGATCTTCGAATTTTGCTTTGCGCTTCTCCACGCTTTCTCGTGCTTTCCCAAATTTGTTATCAATAGATTCAATCGCCTTCTTTCTAGATTCAATCCTAGATTCAAGTTTCAGAAGAGCGTTCTCTCTTTTCTCTATCTTTGCCCACAGAAGCTCCCTCTGCAATTCTCTAAGCTTTGATTCGAGCTCCCTTTTCCGGAGGTACTTCTCATACTCTCTCTTCCAATAGTCGTAGGTCTCTTTCGTAGATTCGAGGACAGAGGCTAAGGACTCTTCCTCGCTAACCACTTTCCTAAGCCTCTGATGAGCATCTATGACATCTCTTCTGTATGACTGGAAGCCAACTGCCTCCTCTAACATCTGCAGCTTCTCGATCGGACTTATTGAACCGAACTTACCTACCATCAATTGATGCATAATTATCATTAGGTTGTCCGGATTCAGACCGAATTTAGTGAACACTTCCGTAACAGTGCTCTTCGATACAGGCTTACCTTGAAGCTCATACGGATAGTCTCCACTCTTCTTCAATATCCTAGAGATGGCAACCGTGTCCGTATGGTACTGCGGAAAAGGCCTACGCCCATCCCTCGGTGAGTTGTCGATCAACAACGATACTCTCGCTTGGTCGGTACCCCGCCTTATCAGGTCGCTCAATCTCTTGGCTCGTTCCGTATAGGTTTGACCTAACACCACAGAAACTGCCAAGAGTATGGATGATTTTCCGGCACCGTTTGGACCGCAGATCAGATTCAAGCCGCGCTCAAAAGGGATATACGCGTTCTCGTACGACATGAAGTTCTGAAGCGTTATGCCTTTAATCATCCATATCTTCGACCTATGGATTCCTCATAAGCATTGCATCCGCTTAATAAAAAACAGTTCGCAACCATACGCTATGCTGACTCTTATCTCCGAACAAAGCTGAATGAGAGCCGCACAAGGATACGGCTGTAATCTCCCTAAAAGTACGAATTGCGAACAGAAATTGTAATTGCGTCTAGAAATCGAAATAAGTTTCGCATTCATTCGTCCATAATCATACTATAGTTAGTCCGTGCAGTAGGAAGAGAAGAGATCTTCGAGGCGTACAGAAATGATGTGGACTGCAAGCTAAGTTTATATATAATCTCTTTCAATTGCACTTTTCGTCAAAGGAGTGACTGTGAGGACTTGAAGAGGCTGGGCAAGATCCTACACTTATCGAAAAGCCGCAGCCTCATCTTGAAGTTGGAGTCAGATGCGATTCCTAAAATCGGCTCTCAAGTGTGGGATAGCAAGTTGAAACAAGTAGGCGTTGTCTACGACATCTTCGGTCCAACATCAGCACCCTATCTAGCTGTGAAGCCGACTATCCCAGAACCTTCAACCTGTGTTGGAAAGATCCTGTATGTAGCTCAAGAACACTAGGTGATTGGTTGTCGGAATCTGAAGCTGAAATCGACGATAGTCCACCGATCCGAAGAAAAACACGTGTCTGCCCGGAATGCGGCGGATCGAGACTGATGAGAGACTACGATGCGGCTGAAATAGTCTGCACGAATTGTGGATATGTCATCGTCGAGAAACTGACCGACTCTAGGCCTGAGTGGAGAGCCTTCGATGACGAGCAGAAAGCTAAGAGGACGCGAGTTGGAGCACCACTCACATATACGATTCATGACAAAGGTTTATCGACGATAATTGACTGGAGAGACAAACAAGCAGTCAGCAAGAGACTTACACCGACACAGAGGATAGAGCTTTACAAACTGAGGAAGTGGCAGCGGAGAGTAAGAGTTTCAGACGCCACAGAGAGGAACTTGGCTGTAGCTCTCTCCGAATTGAGCAAACTTTCGTCATCTCTGAATCTTCCCAAGAATATTCTTGAGACAGCCTCGGTGATCTACAGGAAGGCGATAAGAAAACGGCTGATCAGAGGCAGGTCTATACACAATGTGACGGCAGCCGCAATCTACATGTCTTGCAGACAATGCGGTGTTCCACGAACTCTAGACGAAATAGCGACCGCATCAACTCTGAACAAGAAGGACATTGGAAGAAGCTATAGGTTCATGGTACGCGAATTGGAGACATTCGTGCCTCCCTCTACCAGCCGCCACTACGCTGCGAGATTCTCGAATAAGCTAATAATATCAGGGAAGGCTGAGGCGATCGCGATAAGGATCTTGGAAACGGCGAAGCAGATGAAACTGACAAGTGGAAGAGGACCTACAGGAATAGCCGCTGCTGCAACGTATATCGCAACCGTGTTGACCAATGAGAGAAAGACACAGAGGGAGATAGCTGAGATAGCCAATGTGACCGAGGTAACTATCAGGAACCGTTACAAGGAACTACTAGAGAGACTCCTCATCGAGGTCCCTCTATAACCAAAGATAGCTGGAAAGATCAAATTCTCCTAGGATTGATTGTCAGTATTTCTCGTAGTGAATGATCTCTTCGAGTTTCCTTCTTGCTGGAGGCTGAGGATTTTCAGCCGGATACCCCACACCTACAAGAGCTACAACCCTAATATCCTTTGGAATAGAGAGTACTTCTCGGACGCGATTCTCACGTTGCTGATCGGTTGGCCGATAAACAGCAATCCAACACGTGCCAAGGCCCTCTGCCCTAGCGGCAAGGAGCATATTCTCCACAGCTATAGAGCAGTCTTCCACCCAGTGATTCGGCGACCTCGTCGGGTCTGAGCATGCGACTATGCACAAAGGAGCGCCTTTAAGCATGCCAGCGTATGCATGAGTCCTTGATAGTTTCTCAAGCGTGTTTCTGTCTCTTACGACCACAAACTCCCAAGGCTGACTATTACTCGAGGAGGGTGCCCAAGATGCCGCCTCCATGATCTTTCGAATGATCTGGTCCGGAACAGGATCAGGCCTGTATCTTCTAACGCTGCGTCTTAACCTTATCGCCTTGTAAAGCTCCAATCTGCACACCAAACCTATTTGGATGCGGGCTTCAAGAATAAACCTTTTCAAATTCGTTGCTATTTTCGTTTGATCGTCTTTCGCACTGCGACTAGAATTGTACCGCGGACTAAGCATCCGAGACCTAGGTCGAGTTCACTTCTTTGACATAGTGAATCCTAGTGCTAGGCCAAGTGTGAAGAAAGCTACCGTGGCAATCAACGGCATAGATTTCGCCTCGTCCTCAAGCTCATAGACAATAGCCCACCAATCCTTTGGCCTGGGGCTTAGTATCTGCTCTATTTCCTCGTCAGAGTAGCCTTTCGCCATGACCCTTTACCTTTTTTGAGTTATCCAATCGCGGCGAATTTAAGCGTTTGTTCTCTGAATAACTGGGTTAAGAATTATTTTGCAGATCTACGCCTCGCGCAGTAGATTCGATAAGATTAATCTATTGTGACAATAACCTACTACTAGGCAAGGGATTACCTTGGAAACTTCCACAATCAAGATAGAGGTTTCTAAAGAATGTAACATGATAATTGGTCAAAGCCATTTCATCAAGTCCGTTGAAGACCTTTATGAGGCGATTGTGAATAGTGTTCCAGCGATTCGATTCGGTCTGGCTTTCTGCGAGTCCTCGGGACCTTGCTTGGTTCGAAAAGCAGGAAACGACCCTGAACTGATCGAGGTAGCGGCTGAAAACGCCTTGAAACTCGGAGCCGGACACTGCTTCATAGTAGTTCTCAAGGGGGCTTATCCGATAAATGTCCTCAATGCGATCAAGTCCGTTCCGGAGGTGTGCAGCATCTACTGTGCAACTGCTAATCCGGTGGAGGTAATTATTGCGGAGACGGAGTTGGGAAGAGGAATACTAGGCGTAATAGACGGTTTCAAGTCAAAAGGAATCGAGACTGACCGAGATATAGATGATAGAAAAATTTTCCTAAGGAAGATCGGTTACAAGCTTTAGCATGACCTACAAATTCACTTCCTCAGGGAGGAGCGGAAGAGTCGATCCTACAACATTTTTATTGATAGATCATCTACGAAAGAAGTGGCTCACACTGTGGGATTGGTGCGAAGAATGCCCTTGAAAATCTATAACACGATGACGGGTGAGGAAGAGGACTTCAAGCCGATTCACGGGAACCGAGTGAACATGTTCGTCTGCGGGCCCACCGTCTATGATGTGACGCACATAGGTCATGCTAGGACCTATATCGCCTACGACATCATAGCTCGATACTTGAGATACAAGGGCTATACCCTCTTCTACCTCATGAACATTACAGATGTAGACGATAAGATAATAAACAGAGCCAAAGAAAGAAATCTAAATCCGGTAGATCTGGCTCAACAATACAGCGCCAAGTTTTACAAAGACATGGCATCCTTGCGCATCAACAGCGTGAACCTCTTCGCGAAGGCTTCTGAATACGTTGCCGAAATAATCGCTCAAGTGAATACTTTACTCGAGAAAGGGTATGCCTACGTAGTCAACGGAGACGTGTACTATGATATTTCGAAGTTTCCTGAATACGGGCGACTTTCTCGACAGAAGCCCGACGAATTAAAGAAGCATCGAATCGAGCCAGACCCGAGAAAGCGGAACGCTAACGATTTTTCATTATGGAAGAGCCAGAAGCTAGGAGAACTTGCATGGGATAGCCCTTGGGGGAAGGGGCGGCCGGGCTGGCATATTGAGGACACTGCAATCACATACACTCACTTCGGCCCGAGCTACGATATCCACGGCGGAGCTGTTGAGTTGGTCTTTCCACACCACGAGGCGGAAATAGCGCAAGCCGAGGCCGCAACAGGCGTGAAGCCCTTGGTGAAGTACTGGATTCACACGGGCATACTCAATGTCAAGGGTCGGAAGATGTCCAAATCCCTTGGAAACTTCATTACAATAGAAGACGCGCTTGAAAAATACGAGCCCGATGTATTGAGACTATTCTTTGCATCCAGTCATTACAGAAGCCCAATCGATTTCAGCGAAGAGAACCTGCGAAGTAGCAAGGAACTACTAGACAGGGTTCAGGCGACATATGATAAGCTTCAAGAGCTTTTGGAGAGAAGCCAAGGTGTTACCACGTTACAAGGAAGCCAGCTTATCGAAGTTGTTTCTCAACAAAAGGAGAAATTCATTGAAGCCATGGATGACGATTTCAACACACCCGCTGCCATCGCGGTATTGGTCAATCTTACGAAGGAAGTTGAGAAGTCCATCCCCTCAGGTCTAGACGAAAAGACTCTTCAACGGACCTTCGATACACTGAAAGAAATGTGCTCGATCATAGGACTCTTTGAAAGAAGAGAGGTCAAGAAACCCTCGAGAGACATCTCTACGGAGCTGGTAAACCTCATAGTCGAGATCAGGGATGAAGCGAGAGGGAAGAATGACTGGGAAACCTCTGATAGGATTCGCGATCGCCTAAAGAAAATAGGAGTGATCTTGGAGGATACAGCTGAAGGAACAAAATGGAGAGTTTGAAGCCTAGCCTTCTCCTAGATTTGAAAAAGCGCTCTCAACCCATCGTAAATGAATGTTATGCTGACCGCGAGAAGGAATATTCCGCATACCGCAAGGACTAATCCGTATACCCTATCGCTCAGAAAGCGTCTTCCTTTGTGTATTGAAACGGAGATAAAAGTATACCAGGAAAGGTCTGACATCCAATGGGCCCATGCGAAGATCACAACGCCGATCAGTCCCGCGATACCGAGAGCTTGCCATATGAAGCCGTTTCCGACGAGGGCCCACCAGACGAAGAAGTAGGGATTCATCGCGCTAGTCGCGACTCCTGATAGGATCGGTCCATAGCTGAGAAGTCTGGCTTGACCCCCTTCCGCTTCAAGCCTGAGCGAGGCTTTCTTCGCATACTTGAATAGATCGAAGCCCATCCAGAGCAGGAAGCCTCCACCTAGAATTCCAAGTGCCACTTTGGCCGCGGTCGAACCTATGATCGTGCTCAAACCGAAGTATAATGCTATTATAGTGGCTGCTTCGAGGGTTGCGTGTCCGACAACGACTAGCGGACCTGTCAAGTAGCCTCTCTTGGTCGACTGCAAGATGACTGCAACCAACATTGGTCCCGGCATCAACGCCCCAGAGAACCCTACCACAAATGATGTAGCAGCGAGCAACAACAGTTCATTCATACTGGATCAATTCTCACCGTCGAGTTACGATTTCCAAATAGTGGCCTAGGCCGTAAATTTGTCCTTGCTGATGGTTTTCTCGCACTTCAATTATCCTTAACCCGGTTTCTCTTAGGCTTGATCTGCCTCGATCTACGCGTGGCCTGAGCCAACGACTTGAGCACGAAACTCCTTGTCTTTCCTTTCCTCTCGACTATTATGCAGCCTGTCTTCTCCCATGGTCTCGATGGTCTAGCTGCATCGCTTCTCGAATTCGATTCTAAACCAAGCGCTCTTGCAGCATCTTCAACCTCGGCGAGTTTGGGCATCTCGAGGCATAGGGATTTTGGCAGCCTCCGGCCCTGTCTCCTAGACTTGGAAGCGTCCATGTTCGCGAGCCAAATGATCATTCTTCCATGCTGCTTCATGTCGTTCCAACCTCTATTGTGCTATCTGGGGGGTAGGTTTGATTCGTAGGGTTCTATTTATTATGTTCTCAAATAGACTCATGAGAATGAATGATGAAATCTAGAAGAGAATCCGAGTCCGGTGAGTTCTCAAGGCTTCTGAAGGAGGATAGCGTTCACAACACCATCATGCCCTGGCCTTGAGGTTACTCTCGCTTGGCCTAGCGGCGTCTCGACTATCGCTCCTTTGGTTATTACACCTCTCCTTTGATAGTCGATATTGGAGGGGTTCTTGACGACCTTCGATATCTGAACCTTCTGAGACTTTTGAGTTGAAGGATCTGTGACATTCGCGAACCCGTAAGCTAGAGCCTTCAATTTCAAGCGCCCGCCTCTCGCTCTATCCCTTACAAGCTTATTATCTCCGACCAGAGTCTCAGTCGCATCGCTTCCCATCTCGAAGGCTCTCTTCCCTCTATAGGGCCTCTTCCTGCCTCCGCTCTTCTTTCGTTTATGGAGATCCCCATGCCCCCGTGGCAAGACCTTTCGCACCTCAACATCTCGAAGCTAGAAGTCCCGAAGCCCTGCAGAAATATAAGCCTTATCCCGCTAGAATACTAGTCCTTGAGATTTTCGGATTGAAGGCGACCGGTAGGACCCCTCTCTTCAGGTTTCACCTGACCGAGTTCACCGAAGAGCTTCTCAAGCTGTCTCTTCATTAATCTTATGTCATGGCTTAGATTGAAATAGTCCGCGAATGTTTCTGTCGTCCGCAGTATCTTCGTTCTCCCTAGCTTCTCTTCCAGTATTAGACCCATCTCTCTTAAGACCTTGACATGCCCGTAAGCCAAGTTTCCGCGAACACGAACGACGTAGGCTTGAGTGACAGGTTGCTTGAATGCTATGAAAGACAATGTCTTCAACGGACCAGGTGTCAGAAGCTGCCTTGTGGCGAGCCTCTTAACGCTTCTAACGTAGTTGGGCTTCAGTTGCATAACGTATCTCCCATCTTGAAGCTCCAAGATCTCCATAGCGCTTCTCATCTGTTTGTATTGTTCAGCAAGTATCCTAGCGAGGGAACGGATTCTCTCTTCGCTCCTAGCCCGAATTATCGATCCGAGTGTCTTCACGTCGACAGGTCTACCTGTTACGTATAACGCGGCCTCGATTAGGGCTATCTGCTCCTTCTCTTTTTCAGTGACCGACTCTTCAGTCCGTTGTGACAGCAGGTATCGCCTCGACAACGCTAATAGTTATGTCGCCGAAATCTTCTTCCTGATATACCCTTATCTTTCCTTCACCCGCTAAGAAAAGCAACATAATGAAGTCTCTAACGATCTCTTGAAGAGATAGCCCTCTAACCAACCTTCTGAATGATATGGTCTTTCTCTTCTTAGAGAGCTGGACTAACATTGAAAAGAACTCGTTGATATGGTCTTCTATGTTCGTAAGGAACTCGTCAAGTTGCTCTATCACTTGAGCTGCTCTTAGAGGTGATTTCTGCGCGGAGAGAAGAGATCTCTCACTTCTGAGAACTTCTTCAAGCGCCTTCAAGACTTGTACAACAGATGTCGACGTGTATTCGAACCTTATCGGGATGGGCAGAGGAGGCGGAATGACCTCCTGAGGTTTTGGCTGAGGTGGTTTAGGCGGCTCCTCCATCTTCAGGACCAGTTCGGACTTCATCCTGTGGATGAAAGCTGATGAAAGCAAGGCAGTCCCAGATGCTGAGAAGTCTATGTAACCTTGCTTCTTCATCTCCGCTAGGAAGTTGTTCAGTAGATATGTTACATTAACATCCCAGGGTTTCAGCCTATGTAGACGAAGTAGGTCGAAGAGTATGACGTACGGTGGACGTAGCCAGAACGGTTTTTCCAGTTCAGCCAACTACCGCGCCTCCGGCAATGGAAGAGAAACCATCTGAGAGACGCCATCTTGAATGTACACCCCGTATATCTTGTTGGCGCGCGAAATTGTAGTATCTCTAAGAGAAATGACGACGAACTGCGAACCTTGCGACCGCTCTCTAAGGAGATCAGCAAGCCTCTGTGAATTAACTGCGTCGAGATGTGCATCTATCTCGTCGAAGATGTAGAATGGCATCGGATGTATCGCTTGAAGCGCTAGGATAAAACAGACAGTTGCGACTGACTTCTCGCCGCCGCTTGCGCTTCCTATGGTTAATTCAGCCTTCCCGGGAAATCTCAGATATACGTCGACTCCTCCTTTGAACGGGTCCTCGGGCTGTTCGAGCAGAAGCCTCCCTGAGCCTCCGTTCGAGATTCTGCCGAAGATGTCTTGGAAATTCTTATTTACCGATTCAAAGGCATTCATGAAAGTGTCGAACTTCTTCCTCTCAAGTTCGTTCATGAAGTTCAGAATTGAGAACTTCTCTCTTTCAAGCTCGTTTATCCGGGTTGACAGTTGCCTGTAGTTGTTCTTGACCTCTTCATATTGAACTGCTGCAAGTTGATTTACCGCTCCTATGCTTTCAAGTTCGTTCTTGATTACGTTAAGTGTGGACTCGACTTTCTTAACTTCCTCAGGCTTGACATCGAATGGCTGCGTGTATCCAAGGGCTCGAAGCTCAGTTTCGAGATAGGACACCTGCAGCGTTCTCTCTTTGATCTGGGAGTTGAGTTCCATAATGGTAGCATTCAACGGTTCGTATCGATCGAATACGTTCTTCAATTCAGCCTCTATCTTCTTCATCTCAGCCTCGAATTCTCCTCTCTTGTCTCTAACTGAAGTCAGGGATGAGGAGAGTTTCTCCCGCTGAGATTCAAGTTCAGTCAGCCGTCTCTTCTCTTCATCCAGTCGTGATCTTGAAGATTCTATGTCCGCTTTTGTCTTCTCCACTTGGCGCTCTAAACCCTTTAACTGGATTCTCGCTTGATCCAAGCTCGGTATGATCGTTGACAAAGTTGACTCCAAAGTTGATTGTCGGCTCTCGACTGCGATCTGTTCTTGATTGAGCTCATTCAGTTCCTTTGTCAGAATTGCGTACTTCGCTTCAGCATCAGCCAACTGTGACTGTTTCGCTCTCACTCTGAGCGATGTCTTCTCCTTCTCCAGCGTACTGAGCTTCTCTTGAACTAGTGCCCTTTGAGCTGTGATAGATGAAAGGAAAGCCTTCTCCTTCTCAACTTCCTTAATGAGACTGGCTAGCCTCTTGATCGTAGATGAAAGGGTCCTCTGCCCCCTGGACAGGGTCGCGTTGATTCCCTCCATCTCTCTCTGCATAGAAGCGATCATGTTCTGGCTAGTCACTCGGCTCTCCCTTAGGCTTACTAACTCTGAGTCAAGTCTG
>Ga0315312_1003254_pt1 | contig 10571 bp, 11 predicted proteins | sample TDP7_MG_FD_203629 | JGI IMG/M metagenome (GOLD analysis project Ga0315312, IMG submission 203629) | Freshwater sediment microbial communities from Lake Towuti, South Sulawesi, Indonesia - TDP7 | ecosystem: Environmental > Aquatic > Freshwater > Lake > Sediment | place: Indonesia: South Sulawesi... | reverse complement strand
CCTCTTGCAGAACTGGTCAATGAGTTCCAGGGGTATACTTGATAGACACTCAGACTCATCGCTGCTCACTATAGTCGGCGTCGTGGTCAGGACCCTGATGGTCGTCCTGACCGTTAGGGAGTCACCAGGCTCGAGGATGGTTTCCGGAAAAGCCACACAGGGGTTCCCCTGCGAGTCGATCTGCAAGTTGCCAACTGGGGTGCAATCCACAACGTAGCTCATCTGTGTGGAAGTGTTGAGCAGAATTCCTATGTTGAAATCACGCAATACATAGGGTTCAAGCCCCTCATTCTCAAGCACGATCTCGTGGACGTATAGGTATTCTGCCTCGCGCTCATACTGTGGGAAACCCATGGCGAGGAGGACGCTTCCAGTTGCCACTGAAAGGAGCGCCAAGACCTCGACCAACAGGAGCTTCCGTCTCAAGATACCGGGCAAATGTACTGTCATGTGGGATAAAAGTTAATCTAGTGCCAACCTTAATGACCGTGACATCGGGGAAGATATCAACAATGGCACTTCCGCCATAAGGCTCAAGAGCCTAGGTTTTCTAGTAGCTCTAGGGTGGCTTCGACAACCTGTTGTTGCTGCTCCTCACGGCTTATTTCTGCGGGATTGTCGCCTGGTTGCGGGCCATACCGCCCGAACTGGGCATGGTTGCCTCCGACGATGACGAACCACCTAGTCGTGGAAGGTAAGAACGCCCTTGATGTAGCGATCTTATCGTGCGTGACGAGCCCGTCCATGGTAGCCGATATGGATACGACTCTTAAGTCGCTCTTCGAGAGGTCACTCCCGGAATCAGGATATGATGCCCATAGGATTAGGCCTTGCACCAGTAAAGGGTGGTTTTTAGCGAACTGGGCCGCCACGGTTCCACCCAGTGAATGACCGCCCATGGCCCAATGCGTCATGTTGTCAAAGGCTGACGCAACATCCAAGGCACTATCGGGGGCGAAGACGGCTAGATTAAGGTGCATTGGCACTATCACGACCAAGAAGCCATGCGCCGCGATGGAGTGTGCTGCAGGAGCGTATGAACGGGCATCGACTCTCCCACCAGGATATATGATGAAACCCACTTTCGTCCTGTTGCTCGTTGGGGTGAATATGAACCACTCGCCAGAACTCACTTGTACATGCGAATCCGATCGCAGGGCGTCAAGGGCCTCAGGCATCGGCCCCAATGGGGTTTCTGCCCATATCACAAAGCCTATGAGCTCCACAACTATTGAGGCGCTCAGCACTAGGAGCACTTTCCTTCGCCTGCTCATGCTTCGACCCTTATTGGTTCATTACGAAGGTCAGTAAAATAATGTATTCTCTTTTCGTTTGAATTCACTCTGCCACAGTTTAAGTAGGTAAAGTAAATGAGCGATTAATTCTCCCACAGCTGGTCTAACTTAATTGACATGTCCATCATCAGTAACAGGTGACAGGATGGCGAATTGGCTACAGTTACCGGGTCGATAGATCGGCGGGTTGTATATTTGGGGTCTCTCGGGTCCAACGCCAAAGCTGTCCGCGAAACCCTGTATCTCGTCCGTGATCCCTGGGCAATGTTCATCGTATAGGGCCTGCAGTTCCCGAAAATCATCAAATCCTAATTTCTTTGGATTAGTCTCCGCAGAGGTAAACCATTTTGCCACTCCTGGGTTTTGTCTTTTTAAGATATCCCCCTGCTGCCGACCAACTTCGTAATAAGAGCCTTCCACAACCACATGTTGAAAAGCCCTTTATATGATATTATATTCGTCCAATTCGTAAACCGACCTACTTTGTTCTCAACTATATGTCTCCGCATTCATACATGACTATGTTATTTAGACATATCAAAGACGACAGACGCATGCCCCTAATATAGCTAGATCATGGATCGATAATGCAAAATTCCACACAGATATAAGTTGAATTTTTGGTATAAGCGGTTTATATATGTGTTTATAAGCGGTATATGGTAAAATATAGACCTGTGTAACGGGATGAGGAGGTTTGAAGAAGGTAATAACTCGAATTAATAAAATGAGAAAGAATGCTGCAAGCGTGTATCTGCCTGCTTTATTGGTCCAGGACAGTGCATTCCCCCTTGAGTGTGGGAAGGTGCTTGTGGAGATAGTTGATAATAAACTCGTGATATCTCAGTGTACGCAAACAAGTTGAAGTGTGTTGTTATTTAACGGATATACTCGATAGAGTTGATGAGAAACATCTTAACTTATACAGATAATAGACTACATTCTACCCATTGGTCCTGAATGTGAAATATATTCGTAGTACGTTTTGAGAACTTGTTTTAATCTCTTTCTTTCGAAATACTTTACTCCTACCAACTATAACTTATATTATTAGATCAGCTTTCATCTGATCAGATGATCTCTTTATATGAATTTTATTATTATATGATAAGGTTTATACATTCAATTTAACGTACAATATTGAGATTAGATGCCCAGGAAGAGGATAATTAGCAAAAAGCAGAAAGCTACATATAATGCGTGGGTGACTATCCGTAAAAAGCAAATCGACGAATTGACTACGCATATTAAAAACAATAGAAGGCTTATCGTTGAACATAGGAAACAGATAAACAGGAATAGAAGGGCAATTGCAACTTTAAATGCATGGATAACTAGGGATAGGAAGCATGTAGCCGTCTTACAAGATATGATAATGAAAATCATGAAACGTATGCGGTAGTCTATAAGTCAACATCGACATATCATTCGGCCGTTATCTACTATCTCTCAAAGACACTTAATGATAATGTCATAGGTTCACAGTTTCGTTCCTTGCGCGAGTATATGGAGAGAAGCACGTCATCTGATATCCTGAATATGGCTGTGCAGAGAGTCCAAGAACATCCGGGACCACCAGAGGCATAGATGCTATACGGCTTGTTCTCCGTGGAGTAAAGGATTTCGAGTACGTCCCTCTCGGATATTCTGAGGAGCTTGGACATCATCCTCATGCCTTGCCCATATCGAATGCGACTTGATTCCCCAATCGTTTGCCTAATGCCGCCAAGGCCTTTGGAGACGTAGTGGTTTGTGTGAAAAAACCTATCTCCAACTTCAGATACATAATGCCTTTGGCTCGTGGTCTCCAAGTTGACGGCTCTCCTTTCCCTGAGAGATACCAGGTTATAGCTAAATCCTGTGGCCCTCTCAGGCAGCAGAGCCCTCTCCAATGCGTCGTCGATCGTAACTGCTTCCAGCATTGACCTGTCGATCAGGTGTCTAGGCACGCCAATCCCAGGATCTGGAGTTGGCATGTAGTTGCCGGTCATTACAAGGCCATGGGAGTTGAAGGAGAAGGCATTTCCGGGAACCATCCCCGGATAACAGTAGGCGAAAAAGGGGATCCCAGCTTGAGGCTTCGCGATCAGGAGGAAGGCGTCCTCCTCATTCACCCTTTCGCCATCTTCATTGTGCCCCAAGATCATCTCGTCATTGACCTTGTAGATGACGGTTGAGCAAAAAACCCTTGGAATCTCGTATTTGAAGTTGAGGAGGATTAAATCCTCGTAGTCGACTCCAGAACCATCCGAGATGCCCTTGATCTCGTCCATGTACTGGGGGAAGCGCCTGTTTGCCAGTTCCAGTACCTTCTCGTACTTATCCCAATCGATAATTTCCCTGGCCTCATTGAATGACTCGCTTGATTCGATGAAGTCGCATATCTTTGCCTTAAAATGGCTGCCTATCTTCGATCCAATCTCGTAATTAGAACCTGAAACCTTTAAGGTCTCCAACGGGAATGCGTTAACCATGAACTCCAGCGGATTGAATGCCCCAAATAAATTTTATCAATAGGCCATATGGGACAACTCTCATCTCTCTGTGGCATCTCATTAAATGAATGACGGGTTTAGTTGGGTGGCTTTAAGATATAGGTTATGACATGCAATAATAACCAGACGAGGAAATAGGATATGAAGGCATATAGCATGACCCATCCATTTGCATAGTACATCAAACCTCTCTGTATAAGGCACCATTCTGCCACGGCCCCACCGATCCCGAAGAAGAAAAGATCCAGGAGGATCAGTGGGTAGACGATTGACTTGTTGTATTTATTTTTAAACTTGGCCGCGACGTCTGCGCTCATAGTTAGCGTATACATGCACCACGCGGTTCCGCCAAAGAAACATGTTAGCATTACCTCGATCGGGACGGCCAGGACGAAGAACGAACTGTTGTAACAGCCCCAAAACCCGAGCCACGTGCCCACGTTCTCGAAGATGAAGTCAAATACTAATAGGAAGGTGCCCACTATGAGGGCGGGTCTGAGGTTTACCTTGAATCCATTCCTATACTCCATGAGGAAGAGCAAGCACGATATTGAGGGGAGTATCCACCAATTGAATGGCAATGGAGAGGGCACTATGAAGACGCCTATACCGAAAAAGAAGACAAGAAACTCGGCCGTGAGGTTGAAGAAAGATCGACCAGCGACTATGGGAGTATTCATATATATCCATACCTATCGTATGTCATGCTGTATGACCGCATCATCAGAGGCCGCATTTATAAATTCTTGTATGGGAGGGATAGGGCGTTTATCCCAAGCCTTCAGAGTGAGGCCAAGGTGATACTCGACGTTGGATGTGGGACGGGTTTTGCCACAAGGGAGCTGGCGAGGATTGGGGATGCGATCGGGATTGACAAGGAAATCAAGTTCCTGAGGGCAGCGAAGGCATCAAAGGCTGGCACCTTCATACTGGGGGATGCATCACGCCTGCCCTTCAATGGGGGGACCTTTGACCTAATATGTATGTACGACCTCCTTCATCATCACGTTAAACCCGAGGAGGCCGTAAGGGAAGCAAAGAGGGTCTTGAAGGAACACGGTCACCTGTTTGTGAAGGATGTTAAAAAGTGTCTTAGGGTGGAATATTACCTCAACATCGTGGCTGACTGCTTCGAGTTCGTCCTTTATAGGTGTCCCTTAAAAAGTTACTTCTCAGAAGGGGAATGGAAAAAGCTGTTGAAGGGTTTCGATAAGGAAAGCTTCTCAAGCTTTAAAAACGAGATATTCTTCTTAGGTGAGAAAACTGGAAGCCTAAGTACAGAGACAATATAGTTATGCCAAGCTGCTTGATTATCTTAGCTTTAAGGATGCAGATCCTTTCGATTGTAGAGAACCTTTGACCCATCAGGGCTTAGCGACGGGATTACGTAATTCGGTTTCTGAGGGCACGCGATGGTTATGCGCTCCCCAGTCTCGAGGTCTTGCCTATGCACCCACGTTGCTTCTTGGACTCTTTTCGAGCTGAAGTCGTTATTAGCCCCATATACGAGCCATCGGTTGTTGGGGTGTAGGAATCCACCCCCTCAGGAAATAGGTCGGATCATCTTCTGTGAGGGGACGCATCCTCTCAGGTTCCCCAATTACCACGCGGAACAAACGGATCCGCTCGTTCCTCCCTTTATCCTCACCTACGACGAGTGAACGAGAGTCGCCCGCCCAGTCGATGAGGATGGTCGCTTCGGGGATTTTCGTCAGGAAGGCCGGAGGTGATGAGGCGTCTGTGGGGGCAATGAACACGTCGAGGTTCTCATGAACGTTCGCCCACGTGAAGGCCACGTGCCTTTTGTCAGGCGACACCTTGAAGTTGTGCACCACTGGCAGAGAAAGTAGCGCATCGAGCAGGCCGTTCATGCGCAATGTGAACCTGGCTGGAAAATAAGCATTATCTGCGGGTCATTTATAACCCAAAGTTTTTTTACTGGGACAGGTATACCCAACTAAGGGGTCTCAGATAGATGGAAGATTGTCTTGCATGCGGCCTGACAAATGGTAAAATAGACCTACCGGGTGGAAGGATACATGCGACGGCACATTGGGTTGTAGAGCATTCCGTCGGTCCCCTCGGAGTCGGCACGCTCATCGTTAAACCCATACGCCACTGCGTTCATTTCTGGGAACTAACAGACGAAGAGGTCGTGGAGTTGGGGCCACTCCTCCGTCTAGTGGAGAATGCCATCCAGAAAATTCTGAAACCCGACCAAATTTACATCTGTCAATGGTCTCATGGGGATTGGAAGCCTGGACACATTCATTTCGTTGTTCAGCCATCATGGAACCACCTACAGAAAAAGCACAAGTTGCCAGGTCCATTTCTACAGGTTGACCTGTTCGAGGCCGACAAGAAGCCTCCCCGAAGGGAAATAGAGGCCTTTTCTAAGGAAGCAAAGGCCGCCATTCGCGCAATTGAAAAGGCTAAAAAGAGCATGTCTGACAATAATCGTTCTTGATTGTTCATGATTATTAACAATACTTCATCATTGGTCCTGTGGACGCTTTATACCCGAATGACTTTATGCTAATGCGTGGGTCGTAATGAAGAGCGTGAATACCATTTACGCGTTCCCCACGGCATTACGCATGGAGAAGCGAATAATAGATGAGCAGGGATTCTGGGTCAGAGGAAGTGGCTCGGCATATATAGCTAAGGGCCGTGCAAACGAGATTCAAAAAGTAATCGAGGAACACCATAGATTTGAAGCCCAACATAATCTTATAATCCTCTCAAGAATACGGTTTTAGTGAATACTGCATAATCTCCTAAGCAGACATCATCGTACATGACGAGCGCTAGTCTAGTAGATTAAGGGCTTTATTCTCAACGTGGACTTTTCATATCCCGCCATGTATTCGGCAATTATCTTCTTCCATTCATCCTTGTCTGAGTTTATGGAAAATGCTTTACTAAAGAGGTACCTCATAAATCTCTCGAGTTCAGGGATCAAGCGGATCCGAATGCAGGCTCCTAGGTAGTTATTAGGAATTTCCCTACACCTACCTTTCGTACATCAATTTTACAGTGTCCACACTGGTAAGGGGTTTATTTCCCATTATAAATACATGCTTTTTACAATTAAATGATCCCTAACTCTTTGAGCTTGATGTTCAGGTAGTCAAACGATGCCTTCGCGTCCTCCTTTCTCCCTTCGTAATTGAACCACCCCGAATATCTTGCATCCCTCAGGAGCACCAGGAATTGTTCTATGTAATTATCGCCCTCTCCGAGTGGGACGGGTTGCCCGAAGTGCTGTCCAGGTACTGCCTTTGAGTCGACAAGATGCGTGTGGAAGATCTTGTCTCCCCAGCCATTATAGATTAAGGCCTCAGCCAATAAGATAGACGCCCTTCCGTTGGTGTGGATGTTGACGCCGCAATTTTCCGAATCCACCTTGCCTATCACCTCAACGGCGTTCCTGATGATGCCAGTAACACGGCTGTGCGTTATGTCCACCGCGATCTTAACGTCATGGGATTCGGCGAACTCGGCGCATTCCCTCAATCCACGGACGATGATATCTAGGGCCTCTTGCGTGGTCATGTGTATTGGCTTGTCTGAGCAGGGGAATGGTCGGACGTAGGGCCTGCCAAGCTTTGTGGCCAGGTCTATCACCTTCCTCAACACGGTCATGTCGTCTGGAACGGGGAGGTTGACGTTCTGTCTCGCTGAACCTGGGGGCATGAGGAAATCACTTGAGGGAGACAGGCAAACAACCTTCAGCTTATCCGTGGTTAACTCTTTGACCAATTCATCCAGCTTCCCCTCGCTGAGAGGCAGCTCACCTTGGTTCAGGTGGAAGCCCACAGGCGTCCCAAGTGCATGCATTACTATCTCAACGCCTCCATATCCAATCCTCCCCAAGTCCTCAAGGGACCTTTCCATTGTCCACTCCCTATAACCCCATAGACTAGAAGATACTCGCGTCATATTTACCACTCACGCCATATGTAATATGACATTAATAAAATGAGCGCAGAGTCAGTCAAAGGGAAACTTATCCCTGAATCATAGTACGATGAGATGTATGCCCTGAAGAAAATTTATATTCTCTTTTTAGTGACCCCTACCCACAATCGGCTATAACTTTATGGGCTTGCTCAAAAATATGCTGGGCAGATCTTCGGACTATTTAGCCTTAGAAAGGCAACTTCGAGTCCTCCTATCGACCAGCGTAATAATGAGTTTTGCCGGAAGCCTCTATGGTTCTTTGCTTGGACTCTACATAACGAAAAACCTCGGGGTTTCCATCATCATATTTGGCCTGATGAATACCGTTCGGGATTTGATCTCAAGCTTGGCCAGCCTCCCGTCTGGTGTCCTTTCCGACGATATCGGGAGGAAGAACATGATGATATCGGCCATCGTCTTTTCGATCTCGGCCTTGTTATTGTTATTATTTTCCAAAGAGTATCCCTTGCTCTTCTTGGCCTTGATCCTCCAAGGCTTAAGCTCGGCCTTTATGGGTCCATCTAGTAGCGCGTATGTCATAGATGTGATCCCAAAGGAGAGAAGGGGTAAAGCTTATGCAACTCTCGCTTTTTTACAGAGCCTTAGCAGCATCATCGCAACGTCTTTAGCAGGAGTGATAGCAGTCGTTTTTGGTTTTCACTGGCTTTTCGGCATTGCCTTGGTCTTCGAATTGATTGCCATTTGCGGAACAACACTCCATTTGAAGGAGTCGCTACATCGCATGGGAGATAAGGAAAGGGGACCAAGCGAATCGCCTTATGATAAGTTAAGAGCTGGGCTAGTCATATTGAAGAACCCCCTCTTATTGGCGGTGTTGTTCGGGATCATTTTCCACATGTTGGGCTTAGGCATCCAAGGCCCTTACTTGGCTATCTACGCGAGTGATGTGTTGACTTTCTCCCTACCCAGTATAAGCCTGATGCTCAGCGCAGAGCAGCTGGGCATCTTCATCGGGCATTTGCCTAGTGGGAGAATCGTTGATAAGCATGGTGGCGAGATCTCCTTCGCTTTCCACATCATAGCGACCTCGCCATCCATGATCCTCTTCACGATCGCAGCACATCCACTTCTGGCAAGCGTGATCCTTTTCTTCTGGGGGTTGACCTTCGGATTGGACAACGTAAGCAGACAGGGCCTCATTGCCAAGTATAGGTCAAGTGCCGGTGTTGCTACCGCGTATGGCGTAATCAATTTGATCTCCGGAGTCATGGCGCTGATCACACCCGTAATAGGAGGTTTCATTTGGACCGAATTTACACCTCAGGCAGTATTCTACGCTTCTGCTGCGGTAAATGTAATTGGCTCCTTGCCTCTCTTCATCCTTTGGCTACACAATAGACAACAACTATCGAAAAAGATAGAGCAGACTAGAATAGGATAGAACAGGATATCATACTATTGCTTTAGGCTTCGCTTTTACCTTATCGATCATGGATAAAGTTATATTCGATGGGTCGAATGTGGATGAGATTGACATGAGGACGATAACTTATACGGAAAAAGATCTGGCGTTGAATGGAGGGGCGAAATCAATAAAGGGGTTCAAGGGAAAGGGTAGGCCTAAGATCGGAGTTGAGGAGTTCCTCGAACTCGCCGATGCCTGGGGATACAGCGCCCCGGTGAGAGGTAAAATTAAGCGGATCCTCGAAAAGGAGGACGTCGCGTCCCCGCATCTCGCGCGTTATTATAATCCCAGGAAATCGAAGGTACAGGAACTTGAGGAATATGCGACGAAACTCTTCGGGGTTCGTTACGCGCTGGCGGTCAACTCGGGGACATCGGCCCTAAACTCCGCTTACGTCGCATGCGGGATAGGCCCTGGGGACGAGGTGATAGTCCCGGGATACACCTTCTTCGCGACGGCGGCCGAGGTCGTCGCTGCCAGGGCCATCCCCGTCATAGCGGAAGTTGACGACTCGCTCACGATGGACCCGAAGGACGTCGAGGGGAAGATAACGCCTCAAACTAAGGCCATAGTTCCCGTCCACATGGTTGGCAACTGCTGCAACATGGCGGCGATTTTGGAGGTCGCGAGGAGGCATAAATTAACGGTGATCGAGGACAACGCCCAATCTTGCGGTGGGAGGTATAGGGGCAAGTTCTTGGGCACAATCGGGGACCTCGGTTGCTTCAGCCTCAGCTCGTACAAGATCACCGGTGGCGGAGAGGGGGGGATGGTCCTGACGAACGACGAATGGCTTTACATGAGGGCCCAGAGCCAGCACGATACGGCGGCGTGCTGGAGGCCAGATAGATATGCCAAGGAGAGGAGGCCTGGGGAGCTCTTCTGCGGGCAAAACTACAGGATGTCCGAGCTAGAGGGCTCCGTGATCCAAGTGCAGCTGAAGAAGACGGAAGCCCAGGCCAGGCGATTCAACGCCAACATGAGGAGGGTTCTGGAAATGGTCAAGAAGTATGATCGAGTTGCCCCCCGGAGAAGCAATGACATTTATGGCGACGTTGGCTACTCCCTTATCTTCTTCGCAAAGGACAGGGAACTCGCCGGTAAACTCGCGGGGGCTCTGACGGCCGAGGGCGTTGGAGCGGGCGCTCGAGGGACAAAGGCATCCCGGGATTGGCACATCTATTCCTACTGGGAGCACATCTTAGAGCAGAAGACCCCAACTCCAGAGGGCTGTCCCTTCACGTGTCCGTACTACAAGGGATCTCTTCCTGCATATTCACCAGACATGTGTCCAAACACGATAGACCTCGTCGATCGCGCCCTCTACATTTGGATGGACCAGTGGTGGACCGCAGACGACTGTAGGAAGGTAGCAAACGCCATAAACAAGGT
>Ga0315312_1003253_pt1 | contig 10576 bp, 7 predicted proteins | sample TDP7_MG_FD_203629 | JGI IMG/M metagenome (GOLD analysis project Ga0315312, IMG submission 203629) | Freshwater sediment microbial communities from Lake Towuti, South Sulawesi, Indonesia - TDP7 | ecosystem: Environmental > Aquatic > Freshwater > Lake > Sediment | place: Indonesia: South Sulawesi... | reverse complement strand
ATCACTGGTTCGTCCGGCAGGCGCTAACCGGCAGTCGCGTCGTGGCACGTACGCAAACGGGCGAAGAGGTCGCCATTGAGACCGCGGAACTGGCACTTCTGGAGGGCAAGGGAAACCGCCTGAGCCCGGAAGAATTGGGCCTGCTGGCGAAGCGGCTCGCGGCAGCTTCGAATCCGCTTGAGGCGGCGCGGATCAAAGAGCGTCTTACTCGCGGCTTCTATGGCATCTAGGCTCAGGGAGCCAGGGATTCCGCTATGCCACGACTACGCCGCCAGAATGTTCCCCCGGCCCTTTTCCAGCATCTGCTCGACCGCGTCCAGAGCCGAAGGATTCCCGCTTCTCAATTGGAATTGCTGGCGAAATGGCTCGACGGCGAGCCCGAGGTGCCTGAGGGCCCGTGGTACAAGCGATTCTCCGGAATGACGGCTTGCGGTCAAGGTGAGCTGATCAAGACTTTTCTGCTCCCTGGCCAGGCGCCGAAGGGACAACGCGTTGCGTGATGCTTAGCGCCGCGGCCGAACCCGCGACGCTGTGCAAGCGACAGGCGCCCAGGCGAGCCGCAAGGGGATGCTTGTCGGCCCCGCGGGGCTGCCAAATACCCACTTGCTAGAATGAAGGCGCGAGGCTTGAAGATGCGCCGGCGCGCGGTAGTCGTGGACGTGAGCGGGGTCAAGATCGGCGGCGATCACCGCATCGTGGTCCAATCCATGACCAGCACGGACACGGCGGAGGTGGAGGCCACCGTCGAGCAGGCGGCGGCGCTGGCGCGCGCCGGAAGCGAGCTAGTGCGCGTGACGGTGAACACCGACCAGGCGGCGCATGCCGTGCCCCGCATCGTGGAGGAGCTCGCGCAGCGGGGCGTCCGCGCCCCCCTCATCGGAGACTTCCATTACAGCGGGCACTTGCTGCTGAAACGTTATCCGGAGTGCGCCCGAGCGCTGGCGAAGTACCGCATCAACCCGGGCAACGTGGGCATCGGACAGAGGGACGACGCCAACTTCCGCATCATGATCGAAACCGCCGTGGCCTACGACCGCCCGGTGCGCATCGGGGTGAACTGGGGCTCGCTCGATCAGGCGCTGCTGGCGCGGCTGATGGACGCCAACTCGCGACGGGCCCAGCCGCGCGAGCCTCGCAGTGTGATGCGCGAAGCCATCCTGGCCAGTGCGCTGGAATCGGCGCAGGCGGCGGAGAGGTACGGCCTCGCGCACGACCGCATCGTGCTGAGCGCCAAGCTCAGCGGGGTCGAGGACACCCTGGAGGTGAACCGCACGCTGGCCGCCCGGTGCGACTACCCTCTGCACCTGGGAGTAACGGAAGCCGGCCCTGGCGCCAAAGGCGTGGTTGTGACCACCTGCGCGCTTTCCATTCTGCTCGCGGAGGGCATCGGAGACACCATCCGCGCCTCACTGACACCGGCGCCGGGCGGGGACCGCACCGAGGAGGTACTCCTCTGTCAGCACATCCTTCAGGCCCTGGGGCTGCGGCGCTTTCATCCCGAGGTGACCGCCTGCCCCGGCTGCGGACGCACCACGAGCAGCTTCTTCCAGGAACTGGCGCAACAAGTTCAGGACTACCTCCGGGAGCGCATGCCGGTTTGGAAGGAGCGGCACCCCGGCGTAGAGAATGTCCGGGTGGCGGTGATGGGCTGCGTGGTGAACGGCCCCGGGGAATCCAAGCACGCCGACATCGGCATCTCCCTGCCGGGCAACGCCGAGGAACCCAAGGCGCCCGTCTACATCGAGGGCCGGCTGGCCACCACCTTGCGCGGTAACCGCGTGGCCTCAGAGTTCATCCAATTGCTGGAGGAGTATGTGGCCCACCGGTACCCGTCCGCCCGGTGAGCGCGCCCGGCGCCTGGTTTTCTTCCTGCTCCTGGGCCTCTCACTAGCCGCGGCCCAGGCCCCCACCGCCACCCTGCGTGGTCGCGTGACCCTGGAGGGCCGGGACGAGCCGCTGCATCACGTCACCGTCAGCATCGCGCAGTTACGGCGCACGACAGAAACCGATGATCGTGGAGAGTACCGGTTTACGGATGTGCCCCCAGGGACCTACAATGTTTCGGCCCACCTGCACGCCATGATCGACCAGAAGAAGACGATCGAACTGGCGCCGGACCGGGAAAGCGTGCTGGACTTCCAGTTGCGCCTGGGTGTGGTGCATGAACAGGTGACGGTCACCGCGTCCGGCACCGAGCAGACCCCACTGGAGACCTTCCAGGCGGTGACCGCGCTGGATTCGCTCGAGCTGGCGGCCAAGCCCGCCACCTCGCTGGGGGAGGCCCTCGAGGCCCAGCCCGGCGTCGCCAAGCGCAGCTTCGGACCCGGAACGGCGCGGCCCGTGCTGCGCGGCTTCGATGGCGACCGGGTGGTGATCTTACAAGACGGGCTGCCGACGGGGACGGTCTCCTCCCAGTCCGGGGATCACGGCGAACCCATCGACCCGACAGGAGTAGAGCGGGTGGAGGCGGTCAGGGGGCCGGCCACGTTGCTCTACGGCGGCAGCGCGGTGGGCGGCGTGATCAATGTGATCACGGGGCACCACCAGGTGCACCGGCATGCCCACGAAGGGTTGCGCGGCCACCTCACCGGGAACGCCGGCTCCGGCAACGCGCTCGGCAGCGGCAGCTCCGGATTCGAGTATGGCGCCGGCAACTGGCTCCTGACCGGGGACGGCGGCGCCCAGCGCACCGGGGACTACCGCACGCCCGCCGGGACGGTGAACAACTCCCACACCCGCATGAGCAACGCCCTCGTGGGGCTCGGCCGCTACGCGGACCGCAGCGTCTTCAACTTCAACTACGGCCTTCAGGAGGGCCGGTACGGCGTTCCTTTCGCCATGCACGCCCACGAAGCGGAAGACGATGAGGGCCACGAGCACGTGGACCTCAGCTTTCGCCGCCACAACCTGCGCTTCAGCGCGGGCCAGCGCCATCTCGGCTCGGGACTGGACCACTTCGACCTGGCCTTCAACTACAGCGATTGGATGCACAAGGAGCTGGAGGGAGAGGCGGTCGGCACGCAGCTCTTCAACAAGCAGTTCGTGTACCGCGGGCTGTTCGAGCAGCAGCCGGCCGGGGGGTTGTCCGGGCGGTTCGGCTTCTCAGGCCTGGAGCGGCGTTACAGCGCGGCTGGTGAAGAGCGGCTGGCGCCTCCGGTGACGCAACGGGGCTGGGCGCTGTTCGCCCTGGAGGAACTGGCCCTGGGGCGAGTCCGCATACAGGCCGGAGGCCGGCTGGAGCACACGCGGTACAACCCCGAGGGTTTGCGCCGACGGTCCTTCACCGGCGCCTCAGCCGCCGCTGGTCTGCACCTCCCCCTGCTCGAAGGGCGTGCCTTGGTGGTCAACTACACGCATTCCTTCCGGCCTCCGGCGCTGGAGGAACTCTACAATTTCGGGCCACACACGGGGAACCTGACCTTCGAGATAGGGAACCGAGGCTTGAGGCCGGAGCGCACCGACGGCCTGGACCTGTCGCTGCGCCACCGCTTCGCACGAGTGCATGGCGAGATGAACTTCTTCTATTACCGGCTGGACCAGTTCATCTACCTGGCGCCGACCGGTCGCCTGACGCACGGGCTGGTCGAGGCTGAATACCGCCAGGCCGGCAGCCGCTACCTGGGAGCGGAAGCGCGGCTGGACGTGCACTTGCGCTCCGACCTGATGCTGGACCTGGCCGTAGATCTGGTGGACGCCCAGTTGCGCGCAACCGCGACGCCACTGCCGCGCATTCCGCCCACGCGGGGCCGGGTCAGCCTGGATTACACCTTCCGAAACTTTCGCCTGAAACCCGAGTTGATGCTGGCCAACGCGCAGTCGCAGCTCTTCCCCACGGAAACCCGCACGGCGGGCTACGCGCTGCTGAATCTCGGGGTCTCCTACAACTGGGCCCGGCAGCACGCCTTTCACGTCATCTCGCTGAACGTCACCAACACCGGGGACCGGCTTTACCGCAACCACCTGTCCTTCATCAAGGACCTGGCCCCGGAGATGGGCCGCGTGGTGCGGCTGACCTACACGGTGCGGTTTTTCTGAGGCCGTGGCAGGGCGGGGTTTGACACCGGTTTCCACGCGCCGGTACACTAGCAAGTAGTTACGGTGGAATGCTGCTGCCCCGGGAATTTGTCGGTTACCTGTCGCGCGAGGTAGTCAAGAGGCTGACGCCCCGATCCCTGGAGACAGCCGACGCGCGCATCACGGCCGAAACGGTGGCCGCCATCATCACGGACGAGCTTCAGGTGGAGGACCGCCTCAACGAGGAGGTACGGGAGATCCTCAGCCAGTACAGCGAGTACATGCGACGCGAGGGCGTCAGCTACCAGGAGATGTTCCGCCGCATCAAGAACACCCTGATCGCCCAGCGTAAGGTGATCCGCGCCGCCGGGCGCGACACCGGCGACCACATGAAGCTGTCCCGCGACAAGATCATCGACATCTCGCACAAGATTGTCTCCGGTCTGCGTCGCTCCCGAGAGGTCCGGCTCAAGCAGGATCCCAATGAAGTCCGGCTGGAGCTGGTACGGCGCATTACCGAGTTGCTGCAACTGGAGGAGAAAGTGGACCGCGCCGCGCGGCAGAAGGTCCGCTCCCACAAGCGCGAGATCCCCGAAGGCAGCGAGGAATGGGACCTGCTGCTGAAGCGCTATTACGCCGAGGAGCTCCGCAAGCTCGGTATCGACCTGACGCGATGACCCCCGTCCTGGTCGTGGTCGGCAGCCTGAACATGGATTTTGTGGTCACGGTGAACCGTCTGCCGGCGCCGGGCGAGACGGTGCTGGGGAGCGGTTTCCAGATGATCCCCGGCGGCAAGGGCGGCAACCAGGCCTGCGCGGCGGCCCGACTGGGCGGCGCGGCGGTAACGGTGCGCATGGCAGGCCGGGTAGGCTACGACGTGTTCGCCGATCATCTTAAGGCCAGCCTCTCGGCCGCGGGCGTAGACGTAAGCGCGGTGCATGCTACTCGAGCCCAGCCCACTGGGGTGGCGCTGATCTGGGTGGACCGCGCGGGGCAGAACTCCATCGTGGTGGCATCGGGCGCCAACCACGAGCTGCTCCCGGCCGACCTCGGCGCGTTGCGCCCGGTCTTCCGCGGCGCTCGGTTAGTCCTCTTCCAGTTGGAGACTCCGCTGGCCACCGTGCGCGGCGCGCTGGAGCTGGCTCGCCAGGAGGGCACCCAGACCATACTGGATCCCGCGCCGGCCCAGCGCCTGCCCGCAGAGTTCTTACGCTTGGCCGATATCTTGACCCCCAACGAAACCGAGGCGCTGATTCTGCTGGGGCAGCTTCCAGCGCGCGTGCGGGCTGCGGAGGCGCCCGCGCTCACCCAAGCGCTGCGCGCTTCGGGCGCCCAGCGCGTGGTGCTGAAGCTGGGCGATCAAGGGTGCTTCTATGACGACGGCGCCCGGCAGATCCACCTGCCCGCCTTCCCGGTCGAGGTACGCGATTCGACCGCCGCCGGCGACATCTTCAACGGCGGTCTGGCAGTGGCGCTGGCCGAGGGGCGCCCCGTCGCGGAGGCCCTCCGCTTCGCCAGCGCCGCAGCCGCGCTCTCGGTGACACGGCTCGGCGCACAGGCTTCCGTGCCCACCCGGGCGGAGGTCGCGGCTTTCCTTCAAACCGCCGGATAGCGCTTCGAGATGGCCGCCACGGAAAGCCCCGAACTGACTGTCGTGATTCCCGCCTGGAACGAGCGGGACAACCTCGAAAGTCTCCTCCCGTCTCTGAAGGGGATTCTGGTGCGGCTTTCGGCGCCCTGGGAGATCGTGGTGGTGGACGGCGGCTCGACTGACGGCACACCGGAGGCCGCCCGGCGGCACGGGGCCCGAGTTATCCCCCAGACGGAGCGCGGCTACGGCGGCGCGCTGTTGGCGGGCCTCGCCGCCGCCCACACCCCCTACCTGGTGACCATGGACGCAGACCTGTCCCACCCCCCGCTCTTTTTGGAAGAGTTCTGGAGGCGCCGTGACGAGGCCCAGGTGCTCATCGCATCCCGGTACGTACCCGGCGGAAAAGCCCAGATGAGCCGTTTTCGCCGCCTGCTCAGCCTCATTCTGAACCGGACCTACTCAGCGCTGCTGTCGGTGCCGGTGCGGGATCTGTCTAGCGGCTTTCGCTTGTACCACCGCGAGGCGCTGCTGGCGCTAAAGCCGGCGGCCCGCGACTTCGACTTCCTGGAAGAGGTGTTGGTAGGCGCCTACCGCCAGGGAGGGCGCGTCCTTGAGATTCCCTTCCACTACATGCCCCGCCGGGCTGGCCGCTCGCACGTGCGCCTGATCAGATTCGGCTGGGCCTTCCTGAAGACGCTCGCGCGCATGTGGCGCCTGCGTCACCGCGGCGCGTAAGGGGCGCTCAGCGGACCTCGAACACCCCAAACACCAGGCCGAGCTCTCGGCCGGCGACGCTGACAGTTCGGGCTACTTGAACCTCGATTTCCATCTCCGGCCGCCCCACCAATTCCCCAGGCAAAGCGAAATCGAAGCGGAACGGGGCATCGCTGCGCGTGATCATCACGGTGGCAAGGGATACGCCGTCGGCGCTGACGGTGATCGCGAGGGGGCCGGGTTGAAGCAACAAGCCCGGACAGTAGCCGTAAACGTGGAGACGATCGGAGGCGCTGCGCGGCCCGCCCAAACGCAGAGTGGCGCGTCGCGGCATCCAGCGGCGACCGCCTTCGTCGGCATGCCAGGTGGGACCCAGCAGGTAGCGCGCCAGGGGGATGCCCACATCCACCCGCCGGGGCGCCCGACCGCGCGGCACGCGGAGGCTGTCCCTGTACAGCCGCGTGACGTTCTTCAGACGCGCCCCCCCGACTTGGTACACCGCCAGCTCGTCGCGGGCCAGTCCCTCGGCGAGGAGTTCGTCGGGCAGGATGAACGCGGAAAGCTCCATGCGGCTCACATCCGGTTGGAGGTGCGCTTCCGAGTCCTGGTCCAGGTAGACCCTGGCCACTCCTGCGGCCTCGAAAGCGCGGTCCCAGACTGCGCTCCAAAAAAGCTCGTTACTGAGCCGGGTCAACACGATGGCTCTGCGCGGATGGAGCTGCCGGGCCCGGACCACCCCGAAAACCAGGGCCTTCGTTTGCTGGGCGCGCTCATAGTCAAAGCGCACCGCCCCCCAGGCTCCGGGCACCGAGATCAGCAGATAGCACGCCGAACCCGCAACGCCAATTACTTTCCAGGGTGTCCCGGCCCGCCACGCGGCTGCCACGGCGCAGGCCGCCAGCATGCCCAGCCCCGCCGTGGGCAGGGTCAGATAGTAGGGCGAGAGATGCTCGCGCAGCGGGAGCACCGGGCCTAGCAGTATCACGAACCAGGCCAAGAACACCAGCGGCCTCCAGTTCCTGCGCCGCATCGACCACAGGGTGAATGCCAGCAGCGTCAGCGAGAACAACACTACCCCGGCCGGCCCGACCCACTCCGGGTAGCCGGTCAGCGCGCTCAGGTTGCGCGGTTCCCACGCCCAGTGCCAGTAAGTCGCCAGCGTGCCCGGCAGAGCGCTGTCGAAGTGCAGCGCATAAGGTCCAGCGGCTTGCTTGGGCACCTGACTCATATGAAAGACCACAAAAACCAGCGAAGCCACAAACAGAGGGAGCGTGCGCCGGAAGTGCCGCCGCGCACACAGCAGGGTGTAGACCGAGGCCAGGGCCGGATATACCAGGTTGGTCTCCATGGCTAGAAACCCGGTCAGAAAGACCGCCCATTGGAGCCAGTAATAGCGCCAGCGGCCCGTCTCGAGGTGGCGCAGCAGGAAATGGAAGGCCAGCAGGATGAAGAACCCGCATAGGAGCTGCATATAGGCTGAGCTCCAGTCCATGGCGGTCGCCAGATTGCTGTTGGCCGTCCAGAATACCGGGGCCAGCAAGCCCGCCAGCCGCGAGCCCGTCAGGCGCCGGGTGATCGAGGCCACCAACGCCAGATTTGCGAACTGGGTCAGGAAAGCCCACAGGCGGAAGGGCAGCGCCTCCAGCGGAAAAAGACTTCCGAAGATCAGGAAATAGGCCCGCTCGCTCAGGGGGCGGAAGGTGCCATGCTCGGTGGGAGTAAATAGGGCCTGCCATAGGTCGCGCCAGCTTGCCACCCGGAAACGCAGACCCAGCCAGACGAAATCGTCGTCCCGGAACCAGATGTCGAGACCATTCCAGTACAGTGCCAGGCAGAAGGCCGGCGGCAGTACCCACCAGGCCAGCCGCCCGGCGCGCTTCCACAGACTCCCTCGCGACGCCGCCTCCATGCCGGAAAAGCAATTATAGACCGCGCCGGTGCGTGGTCCGGGATCGGTGGCCTCACTGAAGCCGGTAGACCCGGTACCTGGAGTTCTCGTACACCGGGTCTCTCCCCGGCAGCCGGTTCACGGCCCGGGTCACCAGGTAGTCGATGCCCAGGGCGGCGTAAGCGTCCACCTTCTCCGGCTGGAACTTGCCCGCCATGGTTTGCTCCCACCGCGGCCACCACTCGCGGGTGAAGACCTTAAGGAAGTTGACCTGTCCGCCCGCTTTCCAGTCCACATAGACCGCCCGCAGGGCCTGGACGCGAAAGATGCCGGGGTAAAGCTCCTGTCCCGCGTCCGGGAACAGGAACACGGCGTCGATGGGGGTCCGAGAGTGCGCCCAGCGGCTCAGCTCATCCAATTCGGGGTGGCGCAGGTTCGGGTAGTTCCTGACTCGGGCGTAGCCGGGAATCAGTACAAACGGAAGCAGCGCCGCCAACGCCAGAGCCGCCCAGCCCGGCCACCGCCGGCGGAGCCGGCAGGCCGCCAGCGCCACCGTCCCCAGCAGGGCCAGAAACAGCACCGTTGCGGCGCGGCGCCGCAGCGTGGGACTCGCCAGATCGGGCCACAGTAGCTGGAGCACCCGGGTATGCACCGGGATGACCATGGCAGGCAACAGCCACAGCGCGCTCTCCCAGTAACGCCCATGCTCGGCCGCTTTGGCCGCCGCCGCGGCAGCCAGAACCAACGCCAATACCGTGACCAGCAACAAGGCCCGGAGCGGCTGGAGTTGCGGCAGCAGCGACCACTTCATCTTCTCCAGCAGCAGATATGAGAGGGGCATGCTCAGCATGCCCACCACCGGCAGCCCCACCAAGAAGAACTGTAGGTCCTGAGACGCGGACTGGCGCACCCGCCAGAAGGCGACCAGGCCCACGGCCCACAGGAACAGGTAGTGCCCGATCCAGGCCGGGCCCCACACCGAGATCCAGCAGTAGGAGGCGCGCATTCGCAGCAACTGTTCGAGGGAGGGCTCTATCCGGCTGAAGAAGGCTTGCGGCTCGCCCACGCCGGTCTGGAGGCGGGAGAACAGAAACAGCAGCAGCACGCCGCCCAGGATGGGCAGCAAGCCCTCGATGCGCCGCGTCATAGTGGCCGGCTTCGACGGCCATAGCGTCAGGCAGAAGTACACCACCCAAAAGGGATAGACCGAGGGCGGGTGGTAGAGAAAGGCCACCGCTGCGGCAACGCCCGCCGCTACGTCGCGGCCGTGAGCGGCCAGGCCCAGCGCCAGCAACAGCATGGGAATCGCAAAGCCACGCGGCACCGGCTCGTACTCAAAGACCAGCACGGCAGGCCCCCCGATCGTAGCGCCCAGCGAGAACCATGCCGCCACCAGCAGGGCCGGCCGCGTGGAAAGACCCAGCGCACCGGCCAGCAGGAAGACTCCCAGGATGCCGAGCGCGCGGAACAGCAGTTGCTCCGCGGCGAGCACCTGGCGGAATTCCAGGCCCGTCCAGCGCCGCAACCACAGCGCCGCCTCGTCGTAAACGGTGAAGGAAACGTGCGGCTCTCGCGCCAGCAGGTCGCTGGCCAGCACGCTGGGGTTCCACAGGTGCTCTAGAATCGGCAGGTAGACCTGGGTGTCGGATTGCAAGTAGGTGTGGCCGGGGAACTGGAAGTACCCAAGCAGCGTGAAGGCGACGACGGCCGCGGCAACCAGGAGCCTCTGACGGGTCATGGGGCGGCGGTCTTCTCCAACTGCTGCCTGGCCCAGGCCCGGCGAGGATTCAATTCGAGTGAGCGGGCGATGGCCCGGCGCGCCTCGGCGCGGCAGCCGGCTTTACGCAGCGCCAGCCCCAGCCATAGGTGAGCGTCGGCCAGCCGCGGGTCAAGCTCCAGCGCCTTCTCAAAGTCCCGGATGGCCGTCTCGACGCCGCCCCCAAAGGCCGGTGGGAGATAGTAGTTGCCCACGCCCCGGCTCAGGTAGGCCTTGGCAGACTTGGGGTCCAGCTCCAGCGCCTTCTCGAGGCTGCGTTGGGCACAACCGGCGTAGCGGAAGGCCATCAGCAGGTTGGCGGGAATGATCTGGCCGCACAGCGTGCCCAGAATACGATGGTACTCGGAGGCGTGCGGCTGAAGCGCCACGGCCCGCTCCGCGGCGGGGATGCCGGCCTCCGCGGCGGCCTTGGCCGCCGGCCGGTCGCGCACCTCCAGAGCCACTTCCGCCAGGTAGGACGCCGCCAGGGCCAGCGCGTAGTGGGCCTTCGCATCGCTGCGCTGCTGGTCGGCCTGCTGGCGCATTTCGCTCACCGCGCTCTCCAGCGCCTTGCGGTCCTGCCGGTCGCGAGCCGCTTCCAGGTCCGCGCCCG
>Ga0315312_1003251_pt1 | contig 10578 bp, 22 predicted proteins | sample TDP7_MG_FD_203629 | JGI IMG/M metagenome (GOLD analysis project Ga0315312, IMG submission 203629) | Freshwater sediment microbial communities from Lake Towuti, South Sulawesi, Indonesia - TDP7 | ecosystem: Environmental > Aquatic > Freshwater > Lake > Sediment | place: Indonesia: South Sulawesi... | reverse complement strand
AGGAGAAAGAAACATAATCCCAAATGGGTTAGAGGAAGGTGTGTTCTTTAGATCATGGAAAGAAACGGTAAACTTGTAGTTACCTTCGCGTTGGTCAGTGCCCTCCTCCCTTCCGTTCCAACAATTTTGAAATATTGGAAGGATAAGGAAGAGGTGGAGATCCCTGGCACTGGCTTGAAAATGCCATATCAGAAATTTTTATTATTTTGGATCATCATCTCATTTTTTATTTTAGTTTGGGTTTGGAGCCGATCGTAATGGCTCGATTTATTCGCTGTTCAAAATGCAGAAAGAGATCTCCCAAAAAATGGGGTTTTCCAAGACGGATGAAATGGCTTAGGAGACATTATAAGAGATCTCATCCTTTATCTTGGCCTTGGAGATGATCGATGAACCGGACAGGATTTACAAATGCAATCTCCTTGCTTTTAAGAGAGATGATTGAACAAGGCGAATCACCTATCATAGATTATGTCAAAAGATCTTCTACCGAACAAAAACATTTATTCGATTTAGGTCTTTCAAAATGTGATGGATTTAAGAAATTAAGCCTTCATCAAAGTGGAATGGCAATCGATATTTTTTTTCAAGATATAGGTGATATTGATAAAGATGGAATCACAAAAGAATTAATTGAGCCTTTAAAAGGATGGGAATACTGGCACAAAGAAGCTGAATCTTTAGGTTTAAAACCTATGATCTTATGGGATAAAAATCATTTTGAGGGGTAAATATGGAATGGTTAAGCCTTGTCAGTCTTTTGGGAAATACTTTTCTTCCCCCTGTTTATAATATCGTCAAAGGGATCTTCTCAAAAGGGAGACCGGATACTCCTGAACAAACAATGAGTAACCTTGCAACGACTAAGCCGGATATTCTCCCCCAATATGTTCAAGCTTTAGCTCAAAATAGGGAGAGTGAAGTCAAGTTTTTTAATAGAGATGTTGCAGGGACGCCCTCTCAATGGGTGATTGATCTAAGAGCTTGTATTCGGCCTATTTCAGTAGTTTTGGCTTTTATCCTTATAGGAATATCGCTCTTTACTACAGTCAACAATGCTCTGATTATTTCAGCAAATGGTGTTATAGGAAATTGGTTAGGCACTAAAATAGAGGTTCATGTCTAAAGAAAGGAGGATTTGAAATGGATGAATTGATTAAAAGAATCAAAAATTATGTGAAGAATTTAAAGGAAAACGATCCTTCAAACGTGGATCTTCAAAAGATCGACAAACTCATCATTCAGAGGATCAAAGAGGAAGAGGATAAAAAGGAGAGAGGCAATAAAAAGGTTGTCTTAATGGATATTCAAAATTACCTTTCAGATCTCTCTCTTCATCATCCTTTGAATGATGTAATCAAGCGCGTGAAAGGCTTTGTAGAGACTCAGATTGAAGAGGGAGTGGCAACCCACATTATCTAAATCAAACTATAGATTCTAAAATTTAACCCTGGTCCAGGGGATCCGGATGATCTGGAGATATCCTTAAAAACCAAATCTATAGTTTAAAAATTCAATCTGAAAGGTGGTGATAGAATGGATGATGAAGTAAAAGACTTCATGCAAAAGGTCAAAGATGAATTTAAGAAAGTTCGGAAAGAGGTCGATGATCTCAAAGAAGAGATCTCAGATCTTAAAAAACAGATAGGAGAGAAAAAAGTTGACAAAGATAAATCCTGGTTCTAAATCAGATACGATTGCGCCCGAGTTTGAAGATTTAACCCCTCCCCCCGGAGAATCCAAAGACGAAGCCATTATAAGGTTGAGAAAAGAAGGAAAAGGATATCGAGATATTCAAAGGGAGCTCGGAGTCGGACAAGGAAGGATTGCAGAGGTTTTAAAAAAAGCCCATCTCTTAGGTGACCAAAGAAGAAGAGAAGAAGCTAAAAAGGTAGCCCTTCTTTTTGATGAGGATTTGATTGGATCCTTCATAGAAATTCCCTTCGATTTTTTTGCAAAAAGATACGGTGATTTTTGGAAGCTCACTCAGGATGAAAAGAAGAAATTAACTCTTCTTACGAATAAAGTCAGTTCAAAATGGCTTCCTCTCTGGTTGGAGAGATTCGCGGATGAGGCAGCTTTGATATTAACTTTCTCGATGGTCGTTTACCCTCGATGGCTTCAGATGAAAAAGATCGAAGAGGAAAAGGGCAAATCTCCAAGTTCTGGATCCGAAAAAGAAGATTTTGTCAAATCCAGAGTCGATTTGTCCTGATCTTGATCATCAGAATGAACCAGGTTAAGACTTTTTACCCTGGTCAATGGTTATACCTTTACCAGGAATCAACTATTTACCCTCAAAATGAAGAATGAAGTTATACTCATCACCGGCCAAAGAGGCCAAGGGAAAACAACATACATCAAAAATCAGATCTCTCTTTACAATCGCGTCATCATTTTCGACCTTCTTGGAGAGTTCACCTACTACGAAATGGCGAACAATCTTAGAGAGTTTTTTACGAAGCTGTCGGCTTGTAAAGGAGACAATTTTTTTGTTCTCAATTATTTTAACCCTAAGAATAGCGATGAAGATTTTCGGATCGTATGTGAGGCAGTCAATCGTCTCAAAGACATTATGTTGGTCGTTGACGAAATTGATTACTTTTGCAGCACTCACTCAATACCGAAAGAATTTGATGAAATTGTAAAGAGAGGACGTCACCAGGCTCTCCAGTTGATCGTTGCCACACGAAGACCTCATGAGATCCCCCCGATCATTCGCTCTCAGGTCTCTCAGCTCGTAACTTTCAGGCATATCGAACCAAGAGATCTCCAATATCTTAGAGAGATCATCGACCTTCCGGAAGAAGAGATCTCCAAGCTCGAAAAGTTTCATTATATCAGATGGAATGTTGAACAGGGAATTACCAGGGGAATGGTGAGGAAAAAAGAATCTTCTCGAGAGAAAGATGTCTCTGAAAAGGATTTTACCCAAAAGGAACCCCTGGCATTATAAAAAACCCATTGACCAAGATGAAAAGTCTTGTCCTGATTCATCCTGGCGATCCACAGGGGTATAAAACACAATATATTGTAGTGTGAAAAGATTCTTTTGGCACATCTTATGTTTCATGAATATAGGGCTTTACAAAATCGAATTTTTATGAGACTTTATCGTCTAAATAAATAGAGAGGATCCATGGTTACGTCTGATAAGATTCGACCTGGATATATTATGTTAACTTTGATCTTTTGTATGATCCCAGGGGTTCGACCCCGTTAAAGATCATAGAGCCCAGGCCGGAGGGTCCTGTGGGGAGAGAGGATCTTCCGGACCCTGGGGGACTTTGGAGTCCTGGTAAGTCCTAAGTCTTACCAAAAACTCCGGAGGATTGATGTACACCATCTACACCAAACCCCAGAAGCCATTATATAGAATCCTTCCGGATTTATCAAGGATCTGCCGGATCTATTCCCTGGCCCACCTCTTCCATAAGCTCCGGATCCAGAAAAACCTAACTAAAAAGGCCCTTGCCGAAAAGATCGGATTCACAGAGGAGTATGTCTACAGGGTCGAGAAAGGCGAAAAACTTCCCTCCTTCGATTATGCAGTTAGATGCGCGAAGCTTTTTGAGATCAATCCGGAATGGGTAAAAAGGAAATGGCTAAAAGAGCTCCTCTTCTGGTTTGAAGAGCGAGTAAGAGGACTTTTGGAGATCGAAAATTGAAGTACACCATCTACTTCATCACCTTAGCAGACCTCCTAAGCGGGTCTCTGAATCATTTAGGAGGTCCACCATGACGAACCGATGCCAGGGGATACTGTTCTGTTTTACAGGGATAACGATGAAGTATCAAAAAAAATATTGCTGGGTCTCTCAAAAGAGGATCCTTGAGCTCATAGAAAAGTACCAGAAACTTCATTTTTCCAAGAGAACCCTCAACCGAGATCTCCGATGGCTTGAGGATAATGGTTATATCTCACGCCTCCGGAGGATCAGGATCGGTCCGGACGGAAAACTCCTCTTTTGCTCCACCCTATACAAATTTACTGGAAAGTTCTTTAACTGGCTGTATTCATTGGGGGATAAGGTCAAACGTCTCTTTTCTTTTTTCCGTGTGCCAAAACTGGCACACCATTATTTGAAACAGAGGCAAATATCTCCTATAGCAGCCTCTGCCTCTGTGCAAAACCTGTTGATAAAGGATCGGGATGGGACTCTTTTGCTGTATGATCCCCGTTCCGGTGAGTGCCTTCGATACACTAAGCAGTAATTGAGACCTTCGGATTCCGCCTCTGGCGGTCTCTTAAAGAGAAAAGATGAAGTTCAGGGACGACAAAATTTTTAATCCGGAGGATCTCTATAAAGAGATCCCTGTAGTTTTTGATGTCCTCTGTCTTATGGTCATTCATGGGTGTATCTGTTTGGCTTTAAGGCATCCTCAATTTACTGGCCCATCGAGAAAAGTTGCCCTGGATTTTATAGAGAAGGTTGAACGAGCTCTTTTAAAAGCTAACATACTTGACCAGGAGGATATTGAATATATCCACCAAGTGGAGAGAGAAGAAATTTTAAAAATGAAGGAAGGAATGAAACATGCCACATCTAACCAAAGAAGAGATCCAAACACTTAAAGCAAAAATTTTAAGTTTATCGGAATTTGCACTAAAACAGGCTTTTAATAGTCTCATTCAATATTGTGGGTTTAGGTCCCACATATCAAGCGAAACATTGAAAGAGACTATCGAGGATGCGTCAAAATTAACCAAATATAACAAGGAAATTTCAGATAAAACCTAATTACCATTTCAGAAGGGTGAAAGATAATTATTTAAGTGCGTAAGGCTTTAGCCTGTGAATGTAGTCGTCCTCATCTAAACCTAACAGGAGACATAAAAGGGAAAAGGGTTTAGCGTGGAGGGTCTCCCACTTAAATAGTTATTTAGGGGATCGACATTAAGGGGGAGTCGGTCAATGGTAATGAGGAGGAGAAGATGATAAGTGATGAAACTCGGAAAGATCTTTTAAAGGTCATATTTAAAATTTTTGAAGATGATTCTTCTGAAAAGGTTGTGCATGAAGCCTATCAAGAATGGGTAGCTGAAAAAGAGTTTGAAGATGAGATGAAGGGGAAATACAAATGACGGAAGAGAAAAAGCTTACGATCGAAGAAAAACAAACCATGTGGTGTCAGATTCATTTAATCGGGATCTGTCCAAACTGCAAGGCTAAGGATTCGATGCAGATGGGTCCCCAAGGAGGACTTGCAGTCAATATTAGATGCTATAAATGCGGTCAAAAATATTGGACTTCGCCAATTATGGGATTCGGTGCGGAACCGATTTAAAAACTATAGATCCTGACGGTCCAGGGATTCCGAAGATTCCTGGACCGCTGCGAGCTCCATCACCCAATAGTTTTAGGAATTGAAAATGTTTCGATATTGTTACATTCACAAGGGCATTTTCGGTATCAAAAGGCCACTGTTAAACCTTAAAAAAACAGGAGGGGTTTGCAAGCGGTGTATACCGATAGAAAAACTTAAATTGGAACTTCATGAATTACGAAAGGAAATTCAAAGGCTTGACAATTCGTTAGATCACTTAAAGAGAATGCACCCGTAAGGTGATTTCAATCATCCTTCAGACAATCAAATGATGTACATCCCCATTTATTCGTATGAAAAATGTGTGTGTTAGTGCAGTGTCCTTCTACATTGAATTTACAATTTAAAATATCACATTCAATCTCTGTCATTTCAACCCTTCCTCTCTTCTTATCTTATCATAATTTTGACTAAAATTTTGAAAGGATCTCTTCAGCCGGATCTCCTTTATAATGAGAAACCGTAGAAGACTTGATAAATCCATTCCCCAGGACTCTGCAAACCGCATGAACACATCCTTCTCCTTTTGTGTCACTAAAAGAGTCACTTTTACAGTTCTCTTCGCCATAATCGCCCCCTTTTAGATCACTTCAACCGTATACGATTTTGTTTGACATTGTCAAATGAAAAATTTAATCCTTGATCCAGAAAGGAGAAAGATTATGAACCTAAACAGAGTCCTCATGACGGCTTTGATCTCGGTCGCGGTCACCTTCATCGTCTTCCGTGTGCCAGCCCTGAGAAAGATCGTTGTAGGAGGTTGACATGAAAAACATCGAAAAGATCATCGCCACTTCTTTAATCAGCACCGTAACGGTTCTATTGGTTATCTTTGTTCTTAACAGAATATCTTTCACAAGGACTTATGTCCAGATGGCATTGAGATAAGCCATTAAAGGAGGTTTATCAAATGGGACTCACAAGAGGAAACACAGAAATCATAACCGTTTTTCAAGGCAAGCCGATTAGTGCTAACGGTCTGACCTCTCTTTCAGAAGGCTTTCCCATTGGCGAAGCCTGGGTGAGGTTGATTTTGAGATTAAACTTTGGGATCGTCATAGGAACAGGCACGGGAGCCATCACAGAGGGAGAGCTGAATATCTTGAAGGCTCTCACCTTCAAGACATCAGCAGGGGAAATTTGTTATAACGCAATTCCAGGAAGGCCCCTTTATCGTCTCGATCATATCAAATCCCATGCCGCGCCTCCAAAAGACGCCATTGCCGCAGCGGATGGAACCTACAGGGTTCAACATTCTCTATGGTTTGTTGATCCCATCCTTGCCCGACCGGAAGACTTCCTTCTGAATACGTCAAGGTATAACCGGCTCCAACTCGATCTGAATATGGGGGGCTTGGCAGATCTCTTCACCACCGTAGGGACTGCCACGCTTGCGATCACAGCGGATCTGTTAGCTGAAAGAATCAGAGGTCTCTTGCCAAAAGAGATCACTCCGGTCGAATATACGGAAATCGGACTTCTCTCTCCTGTGGATCCAGCTTCACAGCAAAAGCTTGATTTGGAAAGATCGGCAGACCTTGCCATTAAAAGGATCCTGATAGGTGCTCACAATTCGGCTATTGCCGGTGTTCCATTCAGTGGCACTCCTTCGGACACAACCATAGACAAGATCGGGTTTGACACGGATCGAGGAGAGCTTTTCAATAAGATTCCCTGGAGGATCCTGAATGGAATCAATAAACAAGAATATGCCTTGGAGACAGCGATCACAGGGATTGACGTCATCGATTTTGCCAAAGACGGATCCAAGATGAGCGCGGTCGGATCCGGAGGGTTTTCAAGGTTCCGTATCTTCTGGGATAATGGATCTCTCTCCACTTCTCAGATTTCAGCGGTCTATGATGGATTCAGACCTTTGAAATAATTTGAGGGAAATATGCCTGTCGAAGCTTATCAATGGGAATCTGTGGAGAAGGCTACCCCTGTCATAGAGAAACCATCTGCTATCGTTTATGAACCTAAAGAAGGCCTGAAATGGTATGACAAGATATTCAAACCACCCTATGTCTATCTTCTTTTAGGCTCTATTGCCTTTTGGATGATCTGGCAGTTGTATTTGAAAAGGATGAGATGATTTATCAACCCTCTTTCGACTGTCATCTGTGGATCTTGTGGCTTGCTCCACTTATCTACTTAGGCTTTCTTAAGAAGATTTTCAAAACAGTAAAGAAGGTTGCGAAGGTTGCAGTCAAGATAGTCCCAACGATTGTAGGTGCTGCAATCGGTGTGCCTATCCCTCCCAATATTTTTAGTTCTGAAAAGTCTGAAACACCGGCAGCACCAGTCATTACAACGACCAATAACACCGGTCAAATCTTTTCAAACATTCAAGGTGGGATCGCTATCTCTGCACCGATTGTAGCTACAGGTGGAGGATCGGCAATGGTGAGTAGCAATGCTACTCCCATACCTAAAACTCCCATAGGTGAACAACCTACAGGATTTCCACAGATATATAAAGATTATGTAAGCAGCGAAGGTTATAGAGGCTATGGAGGCGTTGTAAGTCCTGCCCCGCCCTCCCCTGTCATTTATATTCTCATAGGGGGAATATTTTTAATTTTTATTATTCCTATCATTCTATCTAAAGGGAGGTGATCGAATGGCAAACAATGAAGAATGGCCTTCCGAAACAAGATATATCGAAACTTATCAAGCTCCCGAGATACAAAAGCCTTCACTGTTTTCTCAAGTGACAGATTTCTTTAAAACGACAGCTGAGAACGTGATCGAACAGGTACAGATAGCCATGCCTAAAGTGATCGGCGCTGTCTTTGGAAATCCAGCACTTCCTGAACAGTACCAGGTCAATCCTCCACCGGAAACAAGATTTATTCCTATTTATCAACAAACAAAAAATATGACTCCTTACAATCCAGTGACCAAAGGAGGTTATGAACCCAAACCACAGGTGACTTTCAATTTTGCAGATCTGTTTAAGACTCCTTTGATTTGGGTCATTCTTGGAGTTGGTTTATTTCTTATAATCTTGACGCAAAGAAGGTGATGATATGGCAGAGAATCTCGGAAGTAAGATCATCAATTTTTTCAAACAGACTGGTACGACCGCTTATGAGGCTGCAAAGGAAGCGGTCGTTTCAAATATAATATCTTTTTTCAGAGCGACTCCTTTAGGCCAACAGATCGAAGAGAAAGCCACAGAACAGAAGGTCAAGGAGATTGCTTTGAATCCTATTGTCATCATTATTGGGATCATTATTCTATATCTGATATGGAGAGGGATTAAGAAATGAGCCTCATCTCCTTTTTCGGTGAGAACCAAAAATCTACATGGCAAAAGTTCTGGGATACTGTTTTCACCCCTATAAAAAGCTTATTTGGGATAGTTACGACTCCCATCTTTGATATGGTTATTATTTTGGGAATCTTCATCGTCATTCTCTTTTTTATCGTTAAACCAAAGGTTGGGTTGAGACTATGAATGAGAAAAGAATTTCAGAAGTCGTCATTTTGGATCCTCTCATAAGATCGGCTGAACAGCCTTATTTAGAAAATTTCACGATAGAAAGTGCCAACAAAGAATATAAATTTCCTTTAGGAGATGTTCAGAAGTTCACTTTAAAGGCAAGAGGAGGAGCTATCAAAGTCACTTTTTACGAAGGTCAAAGTAATTTGAAATATATACTTTTGGCTGATGGAATTAGTTTTAATGAAGATCTAATTAAAACAAAAAACCTTACAGTTTTCTTTCAAAGTACGATCGCCGGATCGGTTTTAGAGATATTAGTATGGCAATAGAATTAAATGGGTTTAGGAAGAAAAAATTCACTTAATATTGATAAACGTTTTTCAGGTATTAGCTGTCCTACAGGTGGTTTAGGCCCTTGTGAGATTTTTGCTTCAGATGAGATTCTTAACAGAATCCAGGTTTTTGATGAAAAAGGCACTTATAAAAGAAAATGGTCTGTAGGTGGTACAGGTGGTGTTCATGGAATTAATGTCTATACTCCGACACAAGAAGTTGTTAGCTCTGAATATCATAATAATATAAAAATCTGGGATTACAATGGAAATTATAAAAGAGGATGGGCCAGGTTTTGGATACAGGGTCTTTTTGTTTATAACAATGAAATCTATGAATGCAATGATGGTGATAAATACATTATCGTCGATGACCTTACTACCGGAGCTGTTACAAAATCATTAGCTTTAAACGCTACCCCAAATGACTGCCATATCTATAATAATGAACTTTACGTTACCATGAGGACACAACCCAATGGTAACTGTGTTAGAGTATATAATTTAAACCTGGTTTTTCAAAGGCAATGGGGTTCTTATGGCTCAGGTAATGGACAGTTTTCTGATCCTTCAGGGATAAGGGGTTATAAAGGCGAAATTTTTGTCTGTGACTTTACAAATAACAGAGTTCAGGTTTTCGATATCCAAGGAAACTTTCAAAGGAAATGGGACTCCCCAAAAGCTTCATATTGCGATATTTATACGGATATAATTTTAGTAGGTTCATGCAATCTTGGAAAAATTGAAGTTTATGATCTTTTTGGGTATTTAAAAGGTGAAATAGGTTCACTGGGCTCAGATGATGGACAATTCCAAATGGTTGACTGGATAAGTATAAGACCTTTATAGGCATAAAGATGGAATACATAAATATCGGCCTATTTCTCTTTATTTTTGGCTATCTAATAAAGATTGAAAGACGAATCACCTTCATTCAGACAAACTGTAAGCGATGCGATGAATCTAAAAAATTTGACGATTCTGATTAGCCTTTTTTTGGGTATGGGGATCTTAGGATATATCATAATCCAGATCCTGCTCCCTGAATATAAAATCACATCATGGTGGAGAATACAGAAACACAATGAAGAAGTTGGAGGGGTTCAATACTCCATGCACCTTGTGGGGCTTGCTTATGATGTCAGCCCTAAAGATTCGTATATGATCGATAAATTAAAGAAGATTTTTCCCACTGTCTTAACAAAATATTCTAACCATGTCCATGTGAGTTTTGGAGGCTAAAAATGATTAAAAAACATCGAAAGAAATGGGGAAGGATCGGATCTCCTCACTCAGCAAAGAGAAAGAAATTTCTTAAAGGGATCCGGAGAAGGCGAAGGAGGAGAAAGAAACATAATCCCAAATGGGTTAGAGGAAGGTGTGTTCTTTAGATCATGGAAAGAAACGGTAAACTTGTAGTTACCTTCGCGTTGGTCAGTGCCCTCCTCCCTTCCGTTCCAACAATTT
>Ga0315312_1003250_pt1 | contig 10581 bp, 9 predicted proteins | sample TDP7_MG_FD_203629 | JGI IMG/M metagenome (GOLD analysis project Ga0315312, IMG submission 203629) | Freshwater sediment microbial communities from Lake Towuti, South Sulawesi, Indonesia - TDP7 | ecosystem: Environmental > Aquatic > Freshwater > Lake > Sediment | place: Indonesia: South Sulawesi... | reverse complement strand
GCATAAGCTACATAGTCGGACTAGACGGCATCGGCCTGCCGTTGTTCGTGCTGACGACGCTCCTCAGCACCGTGTCTATCCTGTTCTCTTGGGACACGGAGCTGCGCCCCAAGGAGTACTTCGGCCTGATGCTCGTGCTTGAGGTCGGGATCCTTGGCGTGTTCGTCTCTCTTGACTATTTCGTGTTCTATGTCTTCTGGGAGATCGTCCTCATACCGATGTACTTCCTGATCGGCGTCTGGGGTGGCCCGAACAAGGACTATGCCGCCATCAAGTTCCTCATATACACGCATGTTGCCAGCTTGGCCATCCTCATCTCGATAATGGCGATGTACTTCGAGGCCTTCGGGTCGGGCGTGCGGTCGTTCGGCATGGAGGACATCGCGAGGGTGAGCGATGTGAGCTTCAGTCGCGTCTTCCAGATAGCCGTGTTCGCTGCCCTGTTCTTCGGGTTCGGGGTGAAGCTCCCGATGGTGCCCTTCCACACGTGGCTCCCTGACGCGCATGTCGAGGCACCAACTGCAGGAAGCGTATTGCTGGCCGGCCTGTTGCTTAAGATGGGCGGTTACGGGATCATCAGGGTCGCGATCCCCACGCTTCCCGACGGGGCCGATGCGCTCGTCTATGTGATGGCGGCGATTGCGATAGCGAGCATCCTCTATGGGGCTCTGCTCTGCCTCGCCCAGAAGGATCTCAAGAAGATGGTCGCGTACTCGTCCATAAGCCACATGGGCTTCGTCCTTCTGGGATATGCGACGATGTCGCAGCTCGGGATCGTCGCAGGTGTGTTTCAGATGTTCGCGCATGGCCTTGTGACAGCAGTGCTATTCATGATGTGCGGCGTCGTGCAGCATAAGTGCGGCACTAGGATGATTCCGATGCTTGGCGGGCTGTCGAAGAAGATGCCCGTGGCATCGACGCTCATGACCATTGGTTTTCTCGCGTCTCTGGGGCTGCCCGGCCTTGTCAGCTTCGCGGCAGAGTTCATGGTGTTCGCGAGCATGTTCCAGAAGTGGGCTCTCTGGCTGTTCCTGCCGATTATGAGCGTCGCGATCACTGCGGGCTACTACCTCTGGGCTCTTCAGAAATCCATGTTCGGGCCGCTCACTGACAGGATAGATACTTCGCGTGTGCACGATGTGGACTGGTATGAGGGCGTGTCAATTGGCACACTGATTGCCCTTATCGCGATATTTGGCGTGTTCCCCTACGTGATGTTCACCATGATCGGGCCTGGTGCGGAAATCGTGATCGACATTCTCGTGCTTGCAGGGGGTGCATGATATGGCCGTATGGACTCTTCTCGATGTGCTCATCCCCCAGCTTCTCCTGATTCTCTTCGCGCTCCTCATGCCCGCCTACGACTACATGTTCAAGGACAAGAGGGTCCTCGCATGGCTCGCCCTCACTCCTCTTCTCGCAATCGCATTTGCGCTCGTCGCCTGGCTTTTCCTAGGCACTTGGGAGCCTCCGGCGAGCGATCTGCAGCTGGTACAGCTGGATAGATTCTCTGGCCTGTTCATGCTCGTGTTCGTGTCTGTTGGCATTGTCGTGGTCATCGGCTCTCCGGAGTTCATCAGGAAAGACAGGAACCAGGGGGAGTACTATGCGCTCCTGCTCCTGGCGGTGACGGGCATGACGCTGGTTGCTGAGGCGACAGACCTCATCGCGCTTTTCGTCGGGCTGGAGATCGCTGGCATATCGTCATTCGCCCTTTCGGGCTTCAGGAAGACGGAGAAGAGGTCCGCGGAGGCCGCAACGAAGTACTTCATCGTCGGGGGCTTCTCGTCCGCAGTCACGCTCTTCGCCATATCGCTCTTGTACGGAGTCACGGGGACCACCAGCATCTCGGGAATGTACGACGCCCTAACGGCGCCATCTGAGCAGTGGATCCTGGATTCGGACCCTGTCCTCCTGCTCGCAGCGGGACTGTTCATGGCAGGCTTCGGGTTCAAGATCGCTATCGTGCCGTTTCACATGTGGGCGCCAGATGTGTACGAGGGCGCCCCGACGCCCGTTTCAGGCCTGCTGGCCGCAGCGTCAAAGAAGATGGGCTTCGCCGCGCTGTTCAAGGTGTTCCTTGTTGGCATAATCGTTTCGAAGGTCGACTGGGAGGAGGCGGCTGCTGTGCTGGCAATCGTCACGATGACGGTCGGGAACCTGATCGCGGTGTCCCAGACGAACATCAAGCGAATGCTCGCATATTCCTCGATTGCCCAGGCAGGGTACATACTCATCGTACTGCCAGTGTCGACCCAGTATGCAGTCGCTGGCGGCCTCTTCCACATCCTCACTCATGCGTTCATGAAGTCAGGTGCGTTCATGGTCGTCGCTGGCATGGGCGCTGTGGCCCTAGGTGAGAAGCTGGACGATTTCAAAGGTCTGAGCAGGCGCTCGCCTCTTCTTGCTCTTTCGATGACCTTGTTCCTCTTCTCTCTCGCAGGCATCCCACCTCTTGCGGGTTTCGCGAGCAAGTTCGTCCTGTTCTCATCGGCCGTTTATGCTTCCTTCACGCCAGGTGCCGAGTGGCTGGTTTGGCTCGCAGTGGCCGGAGTCCTGAACAGCGCCCTGTCCCTCTACTATTACGCACGGGTGATCAAGTACATGTACATGGACAAGGGCCCTGAGGGCAGGATCATTCTTACGCCCATGGTCAAGATCGCCATTGGGATCGCGGTTGTCATGGTCGTGGCTATAGGCGCCTACCCGGACGCTGTCGTGAACCTGTGCAAGGAGGCAGCTGCTGCCGCGTTCCCCAACCTCCCCGTAGGCCTCGGCTAGGCCAAAGATCGTGGGGGTTGCTCTCGCCTCATCTGATGACGCTAGACAGCCCACTTCTGTCCGAGCCAGTAACCACTAGCATTAAGTAGAGATTGGTCAATATGCGCAACGCATGACCAAGACGCAGTGGGATTTTGGCATTCAGAAGGAGCTCCGGATGGTCGATGAAAAGCTCCGCGAGATGGTTAAGTCCCAAGAGTCCGTCCTCACTGAGGCCTCTCTGCATGTGATCGAGGCAGGGGGCAAAAGGATGCGGCCGGCCGTCATGATACTCGCATACAGGAGCACGGGCGGGACGGATATCCCGAAGATCGTGGATATCGCTGCTGGCTTCGAGCTCATCCACTCTGCAACGCTCGTCCACGACGACATCAACGACGGAGGAATGATGCGTCGTGGCCGTGAGACGGTCTTCAGGAAGTTCGGGCTCCACGACGCGGTCGTCACCGGCGATTTCCTTTTCGCCAAGGCTTTCCAGCTCGGCGGGACATTCGACAAGACCGTCGTCGAGACGACGGCTGATGCGTGTGCGAAGCTCGCCGAGGGGGAGATAATGCAGCACAGGTACAGGCACAAGACGGACCTGTCCGTGGACAAATATCTTCAGATCATGGATAGGAAGACTGCGCAGCCAATCAGGGCTGGCGCGATGGTGGGCGGGTACCTGGCGGGCGCCACGCCCGTACAGATACAAGGCCTTGGCAGCTACGGACTGAACCTCGGCATAGCTTTTCAGATCGTTGACGACATACTGGATTTCACCGGGGATGAGAAGAAGATCGGCAAGCCCGTGGGCGTGGATCTGAAAGAAGGCCATCTGACACTACCATCGCTCCTGGCCGCGAAGAGTTCAGAGAGCGCGAGACGGGCCATTCTTGAGGTCATCGCTTCCCCAGATCCGTCGCCCGAAGCCGTCACCGAATGTGTGAAGGTCGTCGTGAGCTCGGGCGCAATCGAGAAGGCTAGAGGAGTGGGTGAGTACTACGGCATGGAAGCCCTTCAGCATCTGAGTTGCCTCTCGAACAACGAGTACAGCAAGAGCCTCAGGGATCTCGTTAACAGGGTTTTGACCAGGGATTCGTAGGTGGATTGCATGGACTCCAGAGGGATGACAGAAGAGGAGTGGCGACAGGTTGTCGAGTCCCTCGAGGATATCGGACCTTACTATGAGAAGGTCAACTCGCTCATGACTTTCGGGCTCCTTGACAGATGGCGAAGAAGGGTCGCATCCCATGCGAAGCCCGAGGACGTCGTGCTCGAGATTGGCTCAGGCCCGGGCAACTTCGCTCGTCTTCTGCCCTCTTCTACGCTGTACTGTCTGGAGCCATCCAAGGAGCTCTCCAGATCATCCCAGAAATCCCTCGACAACGAGAGGGCCATGGTCCTGAGAGGAATGGGGGAGAGGATACCTCTTGCTGACGCATCTGTCGACAAGGTCTTCTGCATGTTCTCTTTCAGAGACTTCTTCGACCGCGCCGCGGCAGCAGGCGAGATGCACAGGGTGTTGAGAGAGGGCGGAGAGGTTTTCATCACTGACGTGGCGAAGCCCCTCTCAGGGCCGTTCTCTAAGTTGCTCGATATGCATTTTAGACACCTGGTCCCCGTTCTCGCAAGGGTTGCGGTGGACTCGTCTGCCAGAGAGATGTGGAGGAGAGACCCGTACGCGAAGCTGATCGAGACGTACGAGGCGTATGGCGCTCCGACTGTGTACGAAGAGCTGCTCCGCGGAGCTGGGTTCTCCGACGTCTCCACAGGCTACCTGGAGATGAAGGGGGCGACGATGACCAGGGGGAAGAAGCCTTGGAAGTCGACGTCTTGATCGTCGGCGCTGGACCTGCTGGCAGCACGACAGCGAGATTCTGTACAGACAAGAGCCTGGACGTGCTGATCATCGACCGCAGGAAGGAGATAGGTCATCCTGTCCAATGCGGAGAGTTCCTGCCGTCCGCGAAGGAGATGTACTCCATGTTCCCGAGAACGATGGACCTCGACGAGCTGATGAACGTCGATGACAGTCTCGTGGTGGGCGAGGCCGACTGCGTAGATATCATATCTCCTGGGGGAAGAGCCTACAGGTGTGACTTCTCCGGGTCGATTCTGGACCGGAGGGCATTTGACAAGCATCTCGCGAAGCTAGCAGTCGAGGCCGGCGCACGGGTTGAGACAAATACATCTCTGCTATCCATAAAGGAAGGCATTGCGAGAACGACCCTTGGTGACATCAAAGCGAAGGTGATCGTCGGAGCAGACGGCCCGAACTCGAGGACCGCGAGCCAGGTCGGCCTTCAGAGGCCCGCCCAGAGGTTCCCAGCGATCACTTGCCAAGCGGAGGGCAGCTTCGAGCCGGTGGTCAAGATGTTCTTCGGCAGCCTCGCCCCGGGCGGGTACGCTTGGATCATTCCCAAGCGGAAGGGAGCCAATGTCGGCATTGGCATCAACCCGGCAGTACCACACGATCCGCCAAGCGTTCTCTTCAGCAGGTTCGTATCAAGGCTTGGATGCGGGCATAGTGAAGTCGCCATGAAGTTCGTCCCCATGGGGGGTCCCATTCCTCGGACCGTGAAAGGAGATGTGCTTCTTGTCGGCGATTCTGCTGGGCATGTTATGCCGACGAACGGCGGCGGAATACCGATTGCGATGATCGCTGGCCGGGCAGCTGGCCAGACCATCAAGGAACACTTCCGCCAAGGCATCAAGCTCCAGGAATACGAGAACAGATGGCGGGCGGCTCTGGGCAGGCCCTTGAGAGACGCGCTTGGCACGAGAAGGCTCGCGGACATGGTCTTACCGCACGACCGCCTCCTTGGCCTTGCGATGGCCTTGCTTGGCAATAGGGGTCTGGACAGGGCAATCAGATGCAAGCAAATGGTGTTTCCGACTCGCCGCTGAAATCGGGGCATTTCTTTTAGATAGGCAGCGCAATCCGACGGTCAGAGGTTGGTATTTTGGGCAATACAGAGGAAAACCTGAAACATGCTCTAGCAGGGGAGAGCGAGGCGAGAGCGAAGTACGTGAAGTGGGCGGGCGCTGCAAACAAGGAAGGCCATCAGGCGATTGCCAGGATATTCCTTGAGACCGCTGAGAACGAGTACGAACACTCTGCGATGGTCATGAACCTGCTGAATGTTGCCGGGACCACGGCTCAGAACCTCGAGAAGGCAGCAGCTGGCGAGGTGCACGAGTGGACCAAGATGTACCCGCAGTTCGCCAAAGAAGCCCGGGAAGAGGGCAACGAGCGGGCTGCGAAGTTCTTCGAGAACGTAATACGGATCGAGAGACATCACGGGAAGCGGTTCCAGCTACTTCTTGATCGTCTGAAACGCGGCACTCTGTACAAGTCAGACAAAGATGAGATATGGTTCTGCACGAACTGCGGCTACATGCACAGGGGCAAGGAAGCACCGCAGACGTGTCCGAACTGCCTGCACCCGCAGGGATATTTCAAGAGGATCACTGACGTCGACTACGGGAAGATCGAACTCTGAGTTTTGTCTGACGGTGATCTTTCGGAGCCGGCTCATTACCTCTGGCCCCTTCGCTTTCTTCTTATTCTAGTTCTGCTGCCGCAGACATCGCACACCTTGGTGTCTGCCTGGAATGCCTTCCCGCATCCAATGCACCTGGCCTCCCATTCGAAGACCTGTTGAATGCCCTTCTGATCCATCCCCCTACACGGCACTCCCAGCACGCGCGCAATGTTCTGTATGGAGTAGTCATCGCTCAAAAGCTCGTACCCAAGGTCGAGGGAGAGCGCCAGCAGCTCCTTATCCGTCTCGGACAGTCTCTCGGAATCGCCGGTTCTCTCCGCCTCCTTGCCTACCCTCTCAAGCGAACGCTTGCTGGCGGACAGGACGCGTATCTTCGAGGCCAGAAGCAGCTCGAGCCTCTCGCCCATGCCCTCCTTGTCGAGCTCCCTAATCACGCCCGGCGTCACGACGCACTCGAACCCTTCTGGGAAGTCCTTGCCATAGTAGAGCACCGAAGTGTCGAGGACGTAGCCCTTCATTCCATTTCGACCGTCCCGGAGAGCGCCTGGTCTGCGAGGAGCTCGATGTCCAGTTTGGTTTCCTCTTCAAGTGCGTTCTCAATCCTGCTGTAGGTCGAGGGCCTCTTGGGAGCGATCGTGCAACACAGCCCGGGGAGTATCGAGATGTCGTATGTGCCGATCTTCTTCCCAATTCTCTCAATCTCCACCTTGTCGAGACCGATCAGAGGGCGGAGTATCGGCAAGGAGGTCGCCCTTTCCTCCACGTTCATGTTCGCGAGGGTTTGCGACGCGACCTGGCCAAGCGATTCACCGGTGACGATGCAGTCGGCATTGTAGCGCCTCGAGAGCCTCTCTGCAACCCTGAACATCATCCTCCTGCAGAGCACGCACTCCATGCTTCTCCTGCAGCTCCTTGCCAGCTCCGCTTGCGTCTTCCCGTGCGGAACGAGGAGCCTCTTTGATTTCCTGCCGAGGGCCTCATCGACCCTTTTCATTAGGCTCGTAGCCTTGTCGACTTCTTGGTCGCTCGTGAACGGTCGGTTGTCGAAGTGGACGAGCACTAGTTCGAGCCCCTGCCTGCCCATTAGATATGCAGCCACGGGAGAATCGATTCCTCCCGAAATCAGAGCGATGCCACGCAATCAATCACCGATGTATTTCGAGAAGACGTTCTTCGCCTTGGCCAGGTCAGTGGTTCCTCCCACAATCGTTCTGCCGTCTGGGAAGACAGTGATCTCGGCGCCCTTCGTCTTGAACTTCAGAAGCCCGTCCACCATGCTGGTCTGCCCAAGCTTGGAAAGCGTCGCTCTGAGGTCCTTCAGACCTCCCTTGATGGGTCTTGCTGGGACAATCTGAACGGCGTTCCTACCACAAAGGGAGACAACGAATTTCCTCTTCTTTGCCTGGAGGAACTCGAAGTTCTTCCTTCCGCAGCATTCGCAATCGGGATTCTTCTTGACCCTGATCTTCTGAAGCTCTCCTTGCCAAACGTCAAGGACCATCAGCTCCTCCACGGGCTTCTTGCCTTGCATGATCTTGAAAGCTTCCGTTGTCTCCAGAGAAGCGACTACGCTCGGAAGGGTGTTTATGATACCGACCGTGTCACACGTCGGCAGCTGGCCAGGTTGTGGCAGGGAGGGAAACACACATCTCAGGCACGGCCCGCCAGGAACGATGTTCATGACCATGCCTGTGGTTCCAACAGCCCCCGCGTAGACCCACGGTATCGCCAGCTTCACACAAGCGTCGTTCACCAGGAACCGTGTGTCCATGTTGTCCGTCGCGTCCAGGACGATGGTCGCGCCCTTGACTATCCTCTGGATGTTCGCATAGGTTATGTCTGTGACCTCTCCTGTGACCTTGATCTCCGAGTTCACCTTGCGAAGGTGCTCCTCTGCGACCTTGGCCTTGGCCCTTCCGACATCCCGCTCCGCAAACAGTGTTTGTCGCTGCAGATTGGACTCCTCGACTATGTCTCTATCTACAACATGAACCTCTCCCACGCCCGCACGGACAAGGAACGTGAGCGAATACGTCCCGAGTGCTCCGCAGCCAATGACGATGCATCTTGCCTTCGCTAGCTGTTTCTGACCTTCGGGGCCTATCTCGGGGAGCAGAATCTGCCTCGAGTACCTGTTCTCCTTCAACAGGGGTGGGATGGGCCTGGCGGTATTAATTGGTTTCATGGATGGCGATGACAGCCGCCAGCGCTTCAGAGCCAAGCTCTTATGCTGGGCTCCCCTTACACCCAGCAGGTGTGGCTGTGAGGAGGAGAAGAACGAACACCGGAGCCGACGATTCCGGGATAGATGACAAGGAGGTCCTGAGGCTCTCCTGCGAGCTGATAAGAATCCCCAGCATCTACAAGCGTGAGCACAAGATATCACGGTTCATCTACGCTAAGCTCAAAGAATGGCGTCTCTCGCCGAAAATGATCCCTGTGGCGGGCCATGGTCCAGATGTTGTCGCTGAAGTCGGCAGCCGACGTCATCCTGCGATAGTTCTGAACGGGCACATGGATACCGTGGAAGTGGCTCACGGCTGGAAGCACGATCCTTTCGGTGCAAAAGTAGAGAACGGCCTGCTCTACGGCCTCGGCGCGCTCGACATGAAGTGCGGACTCGCGGCCATGATGCTCGCTTTCAGATCGCTCGCCGATTCGGGATCTGTGGATGGTTTCAGGGTCATCTTTCAGGCGGTTTCCGGGGAGGAGGATACTGGCATTGGCACGAGGACGTTGATCTCCAAGGGGCTCTTCAGAAGATGCAAGGCGGTAATTGTTGGTGAGGGGTTTGGTGGTCTCGGGGCGGTTACGAATGCCAGAAGAGGAGGCTCCTACTACGACATCGAGGTAATGGGCAAGTCCGCGCACGGCGCTACCCCGCACTTGGGCGTCAACGCAGTCTCTGATGCGGCCGCCATCGTCTGCGCCCTGAGCAGTATGAGCATCAGGAGCGCCAAGGGTCTGATTGGTGATGACTTCCGTCCCCTAGCAGAATCTCAGACAGTGCTCAGGATTCAGGGCGGCAACATCAGCCTCAGTGTGCCTGACAGGTGTTCAATCAGACTTGTCCGCAGCACCATACCGGGCACGAATATTGACGCCTCTGCCCAGATACGCTCTTTGATCCGAAAGCTCCGCCTCAGAAGCGATGTCAGAGTAAGGCTCGTCGATGAACCTGGAGAGATTTTCTATCCCTACATCACTGAACCATCTTCGGAGCTGGTCGAGACAGCTGTCGACTCCGTGCGGAGAATCACTGGCAAGAAGCCCAGGCTCGTATGCGGTGTCTCCGAGGCAGATGATAACCTGATTGCGCATGGACTGCGCGTGCCGATCATCTGTGTTGGACCAGGCGAATCGGGCGATCTTGGCCGATATCACCAGGCCGAGGAATGCATACGAGTCTCGCAGTTGGGCTACGCTGCCAGAATCTATTACGATTCGGTGCTTCGTTTCGGATTGCGCATGTCCGGTTGAGGTCCTAGCACCTTAGATGAGAAGGTGTGCGTTCCCGATCCTCACCCGCTTCAAGCCTGCTTTCATCGAGACCGCAAGCGCCTCTCGTGCCTGCGAGCTTGTCGTGATTCCCAGGTCTGTCATCGCGTAGTCCGGGTGAAATGCTAGCAGGGAATAGGGGATCTCTGGGCCCACCTCTGCGATGAAGCTGGCAATCTGAAACACCTCGTCGACGTCCACATAACCCGGGACGAGCAGTGTGCTCGCAACGAGCATGGTATTCTTGTCTTCCGCCGCTCGTTTTCCGAGCCTTCTGAAGTTGTCCAGAGTTCGCTTGTTGCTCACGCCGCAGAGCGCATAGTGAAGGTTTTCATCGAACGCCTTGAGATCGAATTTCACTGTGCCCCCAGTTCTCGCGGAGATCTCAAGCATCTCTTCGGCCAGATGAGGGGCCATCGAGCCATTGGTCTCCCAACATACCTTTTGGCTCTCCTCAGCCCGGCTGAGGAGGAGGTCACTGGCACGGAATGCGTATTCGAGCTGAGGCGTTGGATCGCCTCCGAAAAAGCATATGCAGAACGTGTTCTTGTCGACAGCTCTCACAAGCTGCTCAACGGTTCGTTGAGGACTGAGATGCCGTGGTCCCTCTTTGTGGTGCCAGTTCTGACAGAAGAGACAGTCAAACGTGCAGCCATAGAAGAACACAGCAAGGTTCTTCTTTCCTCGCGCGAGCTCATCGTTTGCGGGGCAGGCCCATGCGGCAACGCAGTTGGTGGGCAGAGGGTCGTAGTACCAGTCAACTACTGCCTTCTCGCCGACGACGGGCCTTATGAGCCCGCCATCGTTCATCCTA
>Ga0315312_1003249_pt1 | contig 10581 bp, 10 predicted proteins | sample TDP7_MG_FD_203629 | JGI IMG/M metagenome (GOLD analysis project Ga0315312, IMG submission 203629) | Freshwater sediment microbial communities from Lake Towuti, South Sulawesi, Indonesia - TDP7 | ecosystem: Environmental > Aquatic > Freshwater > Lake > Sediment | place: Indonesia: South Sulawesi... | reverse complement strand
GTCGAGGAGAGCAGTGTCTCTCATCTTCGGCATGTGAAATTTTCTGCAAATATGGTTTATCCTTGTCCTCTTTACGAACCCCACAATAGGTATGTCTCTCAGATAGCATGAATGGATTAGGCCGACTCCAAGCCTCAGCGTGTCATCGAAGTCGTCTAAATAACCTGTGGTTGATCCTCTCAAAGGTAAAAGCCAAAAATGCATAATCAATGTCCCATCGAAAACTACTAGTTTCGGCTCCCATCGTTCCACAGCCTCCTCTGTAATCTTGTATTGTATCTTTGAAGCCAAGAGAGATTCTCTGTCCTGGGTTCTAAACTCGTCTGCCCAGATGCCGGACTCCCCAGCCTCGAAAATGGGTTCACCTATGATGCTCCATCCTTCTGCAGCTAGTGCTGCAGAGGCATAGAGCGGTACGAATGCGGATCTTAGGTCGACACCATTATTTCCCGCGTCTGATGCCACAACCCTAATACCCGCGACTTTCTCGTCACGATTAAGCCTTTCGACTTTTATTCTTCCATGGACTTTCTCTATCAGTCTTTTTCGGTTCACATTGTAGGTTTTGAGTTGTCTGATGATCTTATCTGTTTCGTCGTCGATGAGCCTTTGGTAAAGGTCTGCGTGGAGAGTTTCAGGTTCGGGACCGGCAAACAAGGAGAAGTACTGCTCCCTGAAAGCAGGCGGTATCGCCCCTAATATTTCCTTTTTTTTCTCTTTGCTCAATGGCTGGTCCTCTAATATAGCAAAGACAAGGAGCCTTTTAAATCTACATCAACTGTAAAGGGGAAGCAAAGTTGCTACTATGGTTCTGTGTATCCCCTTTTTCTGAGGAACTGACCATATTGTGTTCCTTTGATGTCTCTAGATCTTGCCTGAAGCTTCACTGTGATCAGGAATTCGGCGTCTGGTCCATAGGGTCCTTGGGCAAGTATCTCGCCTTCCGGACCTATGGCAAGAGAGCAGCCTATGACCTTTCTCCCTTTCCAGGGTCCAGCCGTTATCCATCCCACGTTGCTGACACCCACAATAGTAATCCCATACAACCTGCATAATTGCCTATAAGATTCGATCCAGAATTTGCCGTAGGGCTCCTTGGTATTATCATGATCAGCCTCTACGGCCCAGGAGGAAGGCGAAAATATGAAGTGGGCTCCCATTCTGGCTTGAACATGACCGATTGCCAGAGAGTCCCGGAAATTGTCGGCGCAGATGTTTACCGCTACCGTGCCAAACCTTGTCTCGGCAACAGAGAGCACGTTGCCTATGCTGTAGAGGTCATGGGCTATTGCCAGCTCATTGATCTTTCTATGCTTGCCAAGGATCTTTCCATTTTCATCGACAAGGATGGCTGAATTGTAAATTCGGCTGCCAACCCGCTCGGAAAGACCCGCAACAACAATCATCTCATTGCGTTTGGCTGCCTGGCAGAGTCTACTGGAGGTCTCGCCGGGGATCGGCTTAGCTAGTTCGCGGGCGCTTGGGTCGGTCCAACCTACATCGAGACACTCAGGCAAGACTATAACCTGACAGTCTTTCCTTCGGGCTTCGCCTACTATTTTCTCTGCACGTTCAAGGTTTTCATCTACCTTTCCGCCCTCAACTAGTATCTGGCCCATCGCGAGCTTAAATTCGGGAAAAACCGCACTCATCTTGTAGGACCCGATGGATCACGCCATCTGAAGTATGAGGTCTAATGCAGCTTTGCTGTCCATAGCCGATTTTGTCGGATGACCAAGATACGGCGGAACCTCCACGTTCAAGAAGCCATTGTAACCTATGTCTCGGAAGGCTTTCATGACTTCCCGCCAAGGCACATCGCCTTGAAGCAGAGGCTTAAACTGTAGGGTTGGCATTTCGAAGTCTTTCACATGGACGCAGACAATAAGGTCTGAAAGATACCTGATCCATTGCTGCGGGAAGGCTAGAAGGTGGAAGTTTCCAACGTCGAAATAGACTTTCACGTTGGGGTGATTGATCTCCTCCACAAACCTCCGGAACTCAAGTGGGCTGTAGAGGAACCTGTTCCACACGTTTTCTATTCCGAGAAGGACACCATAGTCCTTAGCCACTGGTGTAGCTTCCAAGATTCCTTTCTTGGACATATCCCACATCTTTTGATATGAGACCTCTGGAACTGCCACTGCTGGGACTACGAGGAAGACAGGGGCTCCTAGGTTGGCTGAGAACTCGCACCCTTTTTTGAGTATGTCTATGCCCTTCTTTCGGACCTTTTCATCGGGGCTTGCGAGGTTATACTTCCAGAACAGGCCTGAACAGAGGCTTGGCAGTTCAAGACCAAGAGACAATGCTTTATCCGCTATGGCTTTCCTTTCTTTTTTGGTCGATTCAATGTTCTTTTCGTCGAGGTTCAATTCGACCCCATCATATCCAAGCTCGCATGATGTCTCCAGTACCTTTTCAACCGTGAAGTTTGACGGGTAGATCCAGGCGTTTACTCCTTTCTTCATCAGTTCTTACCTCCTATGGTATTGGGAGCCTTACGGGTTTTCCCGTTTCCATAGACTTCCTTACAGCGAGAGTGAACTCCAAAGTCTTCGCTCCTTCTTGAATTGGGATTCTTGTCTCCTTATCATGTAGGATTGCTTGGATTAAATCTTTGGCTTCGAGAAGGAATACATCCCTCTCTTCTGAGACCATCGTCGTTTTTTCAGGGCTCTTTGTCGAGTAAAGGGTCAAAGAACTAGGGCTTTCAGAATATACTGTGTGACTCCTACTTGCAATCAGCCACCGGAGCCACCACTGAGAAGGAACCCCCCATGTTGTTGCCACTATCGACCCGACAGCTCCAGACTTGAATCTGAACGTTGAACTGCTCACGTCCTCAATCGTGAGGTCCGGCACATCCTTCCAGAAGACCTTGTTCATCTGGCCATAAGCCACTTCCACATCCCCGCACAAATGGCGAAGCACGTCGAATAGATGAGTAGACTGTTCTACGATCTGTCCTCCGCTCTTGTTTTTGTCTCTCCACCATCCTTCTCCTAGAAAGTGGCACCAATACCAGCCTAAGGCTAGACCTATTTCTCCTGCTTCGCCACTTTGGATAAGGCACTTAGCCTCCTCGATGCCATAGGCAAATCTGGAGCAGTACCCAACTTGGCTTTTAATGTCGGCCTTCTCGACTGCTCTGACCATCGCCCTTGCAAGGTTCATGTTTAAGGCTATGGGTTTTTCAATGAAGATATGGATGCCCTTCTCCGCCGCAACCATGACTTCGTCTTCATGGGTAAAGGGAGGTATACAGATCCAAACTATGTCCAGCTTCTCCTTGTCAAGCATCTCATGCCAATCAGTGTAGGGTTTGCCGCTGTATTTTTCAGAGAAAGATCTCGCCTTGTCCTCGACGATGTCCGCAAAAGCAACCAGCTGTGCATCTTCCAGTGTCTTCAATCTTTCGACATGGACACCGGCAATACCTCCGCAACCAATCATGCCAACTCGTAATTTTTCCATGTACAACACCTACATTCATTAATTAAGTCTTAGAAATTGTTTCAGCAGAACTATGTATTTAGATTTTGGGAACAAGCTACAAAAATAGTCGTTTATTATTGTAGGTTTTTGGATTTTGCATTTAATTCTGATGGTTATTTCAACCTTTTTTGACTGCTTTTACCACATTTATGATAATATTTAAAATTTACGAGCAAGTTAGTGGCGTTCTAGTACGTTTTGTTTAATAGTATCTCATTTATGTAACCCTCTAGGCGCTTGTATTTCTGAAGCAATTCTTCACCTAGGTTTGTAAGGATGGCTCCTCCACCACCCTGTTTTCCGCCTCGAAAAGCTTTAACAACCGGTTCACCGAGAACAGTGTTCATGCGGTCTACATAATTCCATACGTAACGGTACGACATTCCCAGTTTCTCAGCGGCTTTGGAGACGGATTTTTCGTTTCTTATCGCTTCGAGAATCTGAGCCCCGCCCTTCCCAAGAATAGGCTTTCCCTCTGTTTCGAGCCAAATTTTGCACGCTGGCGTTATTCTCTTGTTCTTCATCATCTACGATGTTAACGATAAGTTTTATAAAGCATACTATCGAAATAAATGGCTATGCATAACGGTGATTAAACGTGCAAACATTAAAGAAAATTGTTTTAGTCGCGTCGATAATAACAATCCTTATAATTTCCGGATCGTGGGTTTACCTAGAATATTTTGCCACAAGAAGGCTCATAATTTCAACAACAACAAGCCTTTATGATACTGGACTACTGGACGCATTGAAAGAGGATTTCAGGAAAAAATATCCAGTTGACATCAGCATCATATCCGCAGGAACCGGCTTAGCAATACAACACGCTGAGAGGGGAGACGCAGATCTCATACTTGTGCATTCTCCTTCGATGGAGCAGACCTTTCTTAGCGAAGGAGTCGGAATCTGCAGGAAAATCGTTGCGTATAACTTTTTCGCAATAATCGGACCGGTAAACGATCCTGCTCACATAAACGGAACTACCCCAATCGAGGCGTTAAACAAAATAGTGAACTATGGTAGGAACTACACAGGCTACCCACCGTTTGTCTGGGTTTCAAGAGGTGACAATTCTGGCACACACACCGTGGAAAAAACCCTTTGGAAGAAGGCTGGCCACAACTATACTCTTTTGTCGAAGGAAACATGGTATGTTAGCCGACAAGGTGGAATGGGCGAAATTCTCATGATGACTGAGGAGTATCAAGGCTACACACTTACGGATATGGGAACGTGTCTCGCATACTCTAAACAAGGGCAAATAAGCCTCGTACCGCTTGTAACTCAAGGTAAAGATTTACTGAACGTCTACAGCGTCATCGCCGTTGTGCCGTCTCTTGCTGCAAACCAGACTCTTCATTCATCGATAAACTTTCGAGACGCAATGGCCTTCATAAGATACTTGGTGTCTGATGAAGGACAAAGGATGATAGAGAACTACGGAGTATCTGAATATGGTCAAAGCCTGTTTTACGGTGCCGTTCAGCTTCTAAAGCAGAATCCAACTAGTCAGATTGCTCAATGGATTAAAGATTACGCCTTCATCAACGGGACAGAGTGCCCACCTAAATACCAGTATAACCAAAATGACCTTTACAGTTAATAGATACCATCATCCTATAGATGCTAAACGGCGAAGATGGATTGAACGAATTATTAGAGGGTATTGAAAAAGCCTTTCAGCTCATAATCTCCGGAGACCCCACGGTTCTTGACATCACCCTTCGTTCATTGTACATTTCTGGAGCAGCTGTGTGTATAGCTGCTTTATGGGGAATCCCAATCGCGATTTTGTTGGGACTCAAAGACTTTCAAGGAAAATTCTTTTTAAAGGGGCTTTTTAACGCTCTTATCGGCATACCTACCGTAGGGTTAGGCTTGATTCTTTATCTAGTTTTTTCAAGGTCAGGCGTACTCGGTTTCTTACGTATGCTTTACAGTCCAACTGTGATCATAATCGGTGAGGCTCTTTTAGTGACGCCGATAGTTGTAAGCTTCTCAGCTAACGCTTTGGAAGCAGTCAGTCCTGAGGTTTATGATTTAGCGAAGACCTTAGGCGCTTCTGAAGACCAAGCTTTTTTCGCTGTTTTCAGAGAAGCTTTAAACGGAGTTTTATTGGCAACTGTGTCAAGTTTTAACCGTGCGGTCGCAGAGCTGGGGGTTGCTCAAATGGTCGGAGGGAACATTTCTGGGTTCACAAGCGTCCTTACAACAACTATAGCGAACGAAACAGTCAAGGGCAACATATCTCTTAGCATAGCACTTGCCATAATCCTTTTCATACTGGTATTTGGCATAACCCTTGCAGTTAACCTTTTTCAAAGGAGAAGAAAGTAGGCTTGATCGCTGAACTGAGGAACATTTCAAAATCCTTTAATGGAATCAAGGCGCTCGAAAACATAAATCTAGGAATCAGTGAGGGGGAAATATTCGCTTTGCTTGGACCCAGCGGCTCCGGCAAAACGACGCTTCTGAAGATTATGGCTTTGATTGAGCAGCCAAATAGTGGTGAAGTGTATTTTTGCGAAGAAAAAGTCACAAATAAAAACATTCAGCAGACACGAATGCGGGCTACAATGGTTTTTCAAAAAACTGCAGTCTTCAACACAACGGTCTATAAAAACGTTGCCTACGGTTTAAAACTAAGGAAAATCCCTAAAAGCAGAATCAAAGATGAAGTTAGCGATGCTTTGAGGCTTGTTGGGCTGCAGGGATTCGAGAAAAGATTGGCGAACAGCCTTTCAGGCGGAGAGCAGCAGAGGGTAGCCTTGGCAAGGGCTTTGGTCTTAAGAACTAAACTTGTACTATTAGATGAACCGACCGCGAACCTTGACCCGAGGAATGCTGCCATTATAGAAGAAATAATTGGAACTGTTAACCGCTCATTCAAGACGACCATCGTAATGGCTACACACAACATATTCCAAGCCAGAAACCTTCCTCATAGAATCGCGCTACTGCAGAACGGCAGAATAACGGAAACAGGTACAACTACTGAGGTTTTCACAAGCCTTTCCAGAACTCTGGCAAGCTTCGCAGCTGCAGATAACGTCTTCATAGGTGATGCGAATCCTTCTGTTGACGGCGTAACCTTAATAGACATTGGGAATGGCGTCCAGATAGAGATGACTGCGCTGAAGTCTGGCAGAGTCTCAGTTTTCATCGACCCCAAAGAAATAATCATCTCAAGAAAGAAGTTTGTATCAAGCGCAAGGAATATTCTCAAAGGCAGAATAACCGAGATTGCAGATGCAGGTAACGTTGTGAAAGTCAAAGTTGACGTTGGTAAACCTTTCATAATCCAGATAACGAAAAAGTCTCTTGCCGACATGAAACTTCATCTAGGCATGAAGGTTTACTTAGCGTTTAAAGCCTCAAGTGTCCAGACAATCCAAGACTAGCCGGAAACCTAAGAGAATGTTAACTAAGAGTAAGTATGACTATTAAACAGTTTCATATTCTGACCGATAAAGGATCTATAATGTTTAGGACAAAGGAAAGGATGAGCGTCATACCTGTCGGCAACAGGATCATAATAACGGACATTAACGATAACGTGTACGAGATAGACGATGTATCTAAGCTGGATGAGAAGAGCCGAAAAGAGATAGAAAGCACCGTATGACCCTGGAACGAGAAGACTGTGAGATCATAGATTGTTTAAAAGGACCTCGGTATCAAAGAAGGAGACAAAGTCGTAGCCGTAGCAAAGGCTACTGAAGTGATGATCTCAAAGGGATGAACTGATATTAGCTTCGCATATGCATAACTGTCAGACAGTCTTATATTACGCAACTTGCGGTGATTGTACTTTATAGTCGGGTGGTCAGGTTTCAGGTCTGGAGCCAATGAGAAAAGACGAAAGACTTTAATATGGGAAATTGTTTTTCGCTGAGAAAAATGGATAGAGGGTTAAGAGCATAATGGAGGAAGAAAGGCTTCCTGAGCAAGTCAAAAATTTGCTCAGTTCTATTCTTAACACAGGCGAGGAAGTCATCTATTACGTTCTCGGCGACATAGACGAAGAAGGAAAATTCGGCGAGAGATGGCTTACACTAACTAGAGAGAGAATCATCATCGTAGACCCCGCGGTGAACCATATCTTTCAAGTTCCACTGGCATCTGTCCGGTCAGCGGTCGTCAAGGATTACGTAGGCAATGCTGAGCTTGTCATAGAGACAGATGAGGGATTTAGTGGGATCATGCGTTGTTCACGCGTGTCTTTGGAAGATTTCTACAACGCTGCAAAGTTGATAGATAAGATTGCCAAGAAAGAAGTGAAGCCCGAAATTATAGATGCGGAGGTTCTCAACCATTTCCTAACCAAAAAGAACGGCTTCAAGAAGAGCCAGACCTTGAAGTGGCTTCTGGGCCACCTGAAACCTCATTTCCACTTCTCCGTTCTGGCCTTGATTCTGTCATTGGTGATAACTGCGATCAGTCTTACTCCGCCTTACCTGCTCAAGATTCTAGTTGACGATGTGTTTTTAAACAGGAACGTAAATTCGCTGCTTTTCGTCGTAACAGCGTTCATATCTGTCTATGCAGCCAACGCAGTTCTGGGACCTGCCCAAGGATATACACTCAGTTACCTTGGCCAAAAAGTCATCTATAATATGAGAGTCCAAGTTTACGAGCACCTTCAACAGTTGTCCTTGGGCTTTTATGACAAGATGAGCTCTGGACGTGTGATGTCAAGGGTCATGGATGATGTTGGACGAGTTCAATGGTTTCTGACATGGGGCATGCAGACCCTAATCACCAGCCTGCTACAGATAGTAGGGATCGGCTTAATTATATTCACAATGAACCTTTACCTTGCCCTTTTTGCCTTAATCCCCGTTCCTCTGATCATTGTTGGGATTACCTTGTTCCGCAAGAAGTCTCGCAAGGTTTACCATCGGTCCTGGCGGAGATGGGCTGACGTAAGCTCCTTGCTTTGGGACACGATACCAGGCGTGGTCATCGTCAAGACCTTTACGCAGGAAAAATTTGAGACAGGTCGTCTAGTTGAGAAGATGAAAAGATCGATCATAGCCAACCTGAGTATTACCCGGCTTCACATACAGTTCTTCCCTCTCATAGGATTCTCCCTCTCAGCAAGCACCGCAATTATATGGTGGATTGGTGGAAGGGAGGTTCTTTCAGGTTCTGTAACCGCTGGTTCACTTATTGCGTTCGTAAACTATATGTGGATGTTTTACGGGCCGATACAGACAATAAGCCAGATATTTGAGCCTCTCCAGCAGGCTATCACCTCCAGCGAAAGAGTCCTTGAGATTATGCAAGTTGAACCTGAGATAAAGGACTCGCCCGACGCTGTAGAGTTCGCTTTCAAGGGAGCCATGACTTTCAAGAATGTGAGTTTTGGATACAGCCCCTATATACCGGTGCTCAGCAATGTGGATTTGGAGATCAAGTCTGGCGAAAAAATCGGAATTGTTGGGCCTAGCGGTTCAGGCAAGACGACACTGACAAAGTTGCTGTTACGCTTCTACGATCCGACAGATGGAAACATCTCTTTTGATGGTGTCGATCTGAAGAAGATAAAGGTTCAATGCTTGAGGTCGCAGATGGGCTTGGTACTCCAAGATCCCTTGCTTTTCTACGGTTCAATCGCCTATAATGTAGCTTACGGGAGGCAGGAGGCGACCTTGGACGAGATATTAGCCGCTGCAAAAGCCGCGAATGTTCACGAATTCGCCATGCAACAGGCATTAGGCTACGATACGAACGTTGGAGACAGGGGTTGGAGACTTTCAGGAGGGGAAAGGCAACGGGTCGCCATTGCTCGAGCCATAATAACTGAGCCGAAGATACTAATACTGGACGAAGCTACTTCTTCAGTAGACACTTTAGCTGAGAGGAAGATTCAGGAGGCTATGGACAACCTAGCTAAGGGTCGAACCACGATTATAATCGCTCATCGGTTGTCAACTTTGAAGAATGCTGACAGAATAGTGGTCATGGACAAGGGACGGGTAATCGAGGTCGGAACCCACGACGAACTCATGAAAACGGGCGGACTTTACAGTCAGCTTTACCAAGCCCAGTTTGAAGAAGAAAAACTGATGGAGACTTTACGAGGCTGATGATATGCCTCTCGCAGATTTCCTAAGCCAACTTAACATTCTGAATCCGAAGCAGGTTAAGGTTGTCTTTGATGAGAAAGAGAACTCGCTAAGCCTTAATGTTAACGGTAGGCTGCTGTGCGGATTGACACCTGCGAAGCCTTTTCCGGTAACGCATCCGGAATATATCGTCTTCAAGGATAGCTACGGCGTGGATGTCTGCATCGTCAGAAACTATTATGAGCTGGACGATGAGTCCAAGAAGAACCTGCAAGCCCTTTTGGACAAGATGTACTTTATTCCGAAGATTCTGAGGATTGACAGGATTGACACGAGCGGCGACGAGTTCGAATGGGACATCTTAACTGATAAGGGGCCTCGAATGTTCAGAACAAGGGGAAGGATGAGCGTCATCCCCGTCGGCAACAGGGTCATAATAACAGATGTAAACGACAACGTTTACGAGATAGAGGACATATATAAATTGGACGAGAAGAGCAGAAGAGAGATAGAGGGCACCATATAGAAATGCAAGGGCAGATAGAATACGATGGGCAATAGGAAATGGCAGAGAAAGAAAGAGTAAAAGACAAATCTTATAGAGACCCAGTATATTTTCAATAGGCGTCGTTGACCGGTATCATATCTATCGCTGCTAATTAGTCTAGAGAAACAGTCTATAGGCGAGTGGAAATGGTTGAGGATTGAGATAGATGCGGGCCTTCAGTAGAGTCCAAGTCATAGCCATGTCGTCTATGCTTGCTGCTGTCTACGCAGTGGTGACAATCTTCGCCCCGATACCGCAGTATGAAGCGATACAGCTAAGGTTCGCTGACTGCCTAGAGGTTCTCACCTTCTTCCTCGGATTGAGTGGAGTTATCGGTCTGACTCTTGGCTGTCTTGTGGCAAACGTCTTCAGCCCTTACGGCTTGTTAGACATGGTTTTAGGGACGTTCTCGACCTTTGCTTCCACTATATTTGTCATGTATATTGGCAAGAACTCAAACGTGGA
>Ga0315312_1003248_pt1 | contig 10584 bp, 7 predicted proteins | sample TDP7_MG_FD_203629 | JGI IMG/M metagenome (GOLD analysis project Ga0315312, IMG submission 203629) | Freshwater sediment microbial communities from Lake Towuti, South Sulawesi, Indonesia - TDP7 | ecosystem: Environmental > Aquatic > Freshwater > Lake > Sediment | place: Indonesia: South Sulawesi... | reverse complement strand
TGGGGATACGGAAACGACCGTGGCCGCCTGGGTAGGGGATGGAGGGACCTTTGACATCGGCATCCAGGCCCTTTCGGGTGCTGCCGAGCGGAATGACGACATCCTCTATCTCTGTTATGACAACGAGGCCTACATGAACACGGGCATCCAGAGGAGTTCAGCTACCCCCTTTGGCACATGGACGACGACCACTCCAGCCAATCATCCAAAGAGTCAACCTAAAAAGAATATGATGGAGATCATGGCCGCCCACCGCATCCCTTATGCGACCACCTGCTCCGTGGCCTTTCCCGAAGACATGATGCGCAAAATCGCCAAAGCCAAAGCCATTCGGGGAACCAGATTCATCCACATCTTCTCCCCTTGCCCCACGGGGTGGAAGGCTCCCTCTTCCCTGGCTGTAAAAATTGCCCGTCTGGCCGTGCACACCAAGGTTTTTCCCCTCTATGAAGTTGAAGGGGGGGAACGCTACATCATCAACGTGGAGCCGAGGAACCTTCCAATTGATGAATACCTTCGCCTCCAGGGCCGATTTAGTCACTTGACGGATGACGAAGTGCATACCATACAGGAGGCCGTGGATCGGGAATGGGAACGCTTGGTCAAGAAGGCCCTGGATTAGTTGCCTTTCTGCTTTCCGAGGAAAAAGCTCGCCCCAGATTTTCTTATCATCGTTACGCCCTGCAACCTTGTCTTTTTATTAAATTATATTAAATACTTCGCTTTGCTTGCCGATAAGCTTGATGTGAAATTTTTTTGCACATCAAGTCCCATCTTTCATCGGGAAGGGTGAAAAGGGAAACAATTAGTGCGGATGCATTAGATAATTTGACTCAAAATCGTTTCCCTCTCCCCTCGCGGGAGAGGGCCAGGGTGAGGGGCGTTGGGGTGACATCGGCTTCACTCACCCTCACATTTACCCCGTGGAGTAGTTAAGCTTACTCCACAGGGCAAGCCCTCTCCCGTCAAGGGAGAGGGAGTCTATTGTGGAGAAACTTACTGGGTTTGCATTAGTTAGAGGAAGGGTAGGAGCGGGGCATGGCCAAGGCAAAGATCCTGGTTGTGGGAAATGAAAGCCCTGGGAAAAGCGACCTGAAGAGCCGCTTAATCCGTTTGGGCTATTCTGTCCCTGGGGTTGTTTCTTCTGGGGCCGAAGCGCTTCAGAGAATTTCAGAGATCCGACCAGATCTTGTGCTGCTGGATATTTCCCTCAAGGCAGAAATGGATGGGATTGAGGCCGCAAGACAGATTCGGGATCGCTTTAACATCCCGGTAATTTATCTGGCTGCTGACGCCGATGAAAAAGCCTTGGAACGGGCAAAGATTACCGAGCCCATAACCTATGTTCGCCAACCTTTTGCAGAAAGAGAATTGCAGGTGGCCATCGAAATAGCCCTTTATAAGCATCAATTCGAAGAAAAGTACCGTATCCTGGTGGATCATGCGAATGAAGCCATCTTTATTGCCCAGGATGGGGTAGTAAAGTTTCCCAACCCCAGTACTTTGGCCCTCGTCGGCTATTCCGTAGAAGAGCTGGCTCAGATACCCTTCGTGAACCTGATTCATCCCGAAGACCGACAAATGGTCTGGGAGAATCATCAAAAAAGACTGAGAGGAGAAGATCTTCCCCACATCTATTCCTTCCGTGTGCTGAATCGATCCGGAGAGGAATTTTGGGTACAACTCAATACCGTGCTGACCACCTGGGAAGGTCGGCCGGCAACCCTCAACTATCTCCGGGACATCACTCCCCTGAAGAAACTTGAGCTGCAATTCCAGCAAGCGCAAAAAATGGAGGCCATCGGTACTCTGGCGGGAGGGATTGCCCATGATTTTAATAACCTGTTGATGGGGATCCAGGGTTATATTTCTTTGATGCTTTTTAACCTCGATTCCACTCATCCCCATTATGAAAATCTTAAAAAGATTGAGGAACATGTTCGCAGCGGGGCGAGTCTGACAAGCCAGCTGCTCGGTTTTGCTCGCAGGGGGAAGTACGAGGTCAAACCTGCGGATCTCAATCAAATTATCCAGAGAAGCTCCGAGATGTTCGAACGCACGAAAAAGGAGATAAAAATTTATCGGAAATACCAGGAGAACATCTGGATCGTGGGGGTGGACAGAGGGCAGATTGAGCAGCTCTTGCTAAACCTTTATGTCAACGCCTGGCAGGCCATGCCTGAAGGGGGAAACCTTTATCTGGAAACCAAAAATGTGACCCTAAGAAAAGACTACATAAAGCCGTTTTGGGTGCAGCCGGGGGATTACGTAAAGATTTCTGTTACGGACACGGGAATTGGAATGGATGAAAAAACCAAACAGAGAATCTTTGAACCTTTTTTCACTACCAAGGCAATGGGCCGGGGAACCGGGCTGGGCTTGGCATCTGCCTATGGCATTGTCAAGAACCATGGCGGGTTCATCAATGTGTACAGCGAAAAAGGACACGGGACAACCTTCACCATCTACCTGCCGGTCAGGGAAAAGGAATTGAAGGAAGAGAAAAAAGTATTATCTGCAGAACTCCTCCGGGGAACGGAGACCATTCTTCTGGTGGATGATGAAGATACGATCATCAACGTGGTGGAGAAATCATTGAATCTGTTGGGTTATAGAGTTCTTGTAGCCAGGGGAGGAGAAGAAGCCGCGGAGATTTACAGGGGAAATCAGCAGGAGATTGCCCTGGTTATTTTGGACATGATCATGCCCGGCATTGGGGGTGGAAAAGCCTATGACCTGTTAAAAGAGATCAATCCCCATGTGAAAACCATCCTTTCCAGCGGGTACAGCTTCAATGGCGAGGCCGCGCAAATCATGGCCAGGGGTTGCGATGGTTTTATTCAAAAACCATTCGGGATTAAGGAGCTGTCCAAAAAAATTCGGGAAATTTTGGATAAGAATCAATGAGGGGAAATCGAAGGGGGGAGCTCTGGAGCAGATGATTGCGGGAGCAGGTCGTGAAGGGCGCTAAGGTTGTCATGTCCAAAAAATATTCCGAGAAAAAGTTGGGAACGCCTTCTTCAGTCAAGGAAATTGATCGGAGAAGGATCAAGCGGGAACGAGAAAAGGAGACAAAAATGGAGGGAAGAGAAACAAAACCTCGTTTCGGGATTGCCAATTTTGAGAAGAGAAGGCACCCGAGATTTTTATTGAATTTGCCGGTAGAGTATTATCGAATCAACTCGAACTTCCAATGTACTGGTTCCACATTCAATGCCAGTGAAGGCGGATTGATGGTTAAATTTCCTGAACGGATGAATATTGGTCAATATTTGAGGTTGAAGCTCTTTTTTTCTACCGGTCTCGGGATGGATAGTATCGAAGCCCTTTCGCAGGTTGTTTGGGTCGATTACTTAGAGCAAGACGAGGGTTATCGATATGGAGTGAGATTTGTCGCTATCTCCTCAGAGGATATGGATAGGTTAAAAACATTTTTGAAAAAAATTTCAAATTGACCCCTTTTTGAATCCCCTTTCTATTAGTGCCTCAGCCCCGCCTGACAGTCCATCAAAACAGGCTAAATTACCTCACTTTGTAAAAATGTCCTGCTCAAAACATGGAGAGGTACGCCATAATATCATTCATCCGTTTCACATTTTCCAGCTCGAATATGCGCTCGATCGCCGCCATGACATTCTCTTTCGGCAAGTATTTTTGGGTATTTTCTATAAATTTCTTTACCAGCTCCTCGTCGGTAAGAGCAAATCCCTGAGGGATAGATGTTCCCTTTAAATACCTGGTTTCTTTCTTAATCTTTTTCCCATCTTTGGTAACGACTTCTACAGCCACCGGGCGGCAATGGGAGTCCTGAAGGAGTTCTCTGGCAAAAGAGGGATAAGGGACCCAGTTGACCTTGCGCATGAAGCCCAGAATTTTGGGATCATGCATGGTTTGGGGATCTTGCCACATATCTAAGCTCACCCGATGGGCAGCTACCGCGAAAACATAAGCGACACTAAATTGAGCAGCAACATGGTTGGTAATCTTCTGGCTGCGCCAGATTGGAAGCTCTGCCAAGGGGTGGAGCAGCAAATTTAATTCTTTGATGTCTTCGGGTTGGAGGCTGTCTTCTTGGAGGATTTGGTAGAAACAGTCCAGGCCTCCATGCATGGCCCGGCAGCAGGGGTAGGGTTTGTAGTCGATGTCCACAAAATACCATTCCTTTCCCAGGTCGGCCGTGACTTTTTCCGGCTCCCATTTCTGGGAGCCAGAGAATTTCCAAAAACCATCTTCGCCGTCAAGGACATCTCGGATTCCGGTATATCCAAGCTGAGCCAGGTACACAGAGGTTACACCTGCCTGGGATACCCAACCCGCCATCGTGTATTTGCTCAACGCCGCTGGTGGGCTGTTATACCATTTTGGCATGTTCTTCAGGGGGGTAATTGTTCCCCCGATGCCCAGTGCATGTAGCAATCCTTCTTCATTCAGATTTAAGATCTTACCCGCTCCAGCGACTGCACCGAAGACTGCTCCACTGTACCCGTGAACAAATGGAAATCTCATGGTTGGGCCATCCGGGCCTTCGGGAATTACCTCCATCAGACCCGTGGTGGCTTTGGCAATTCGGGCCGCAATTTCGTAGCTAATGGCCATTGCTGAGAGCAAATCGCGACCTGTCGCTGTTTCTTTCTCAGCAACTGCCAGGAGGGTAGGGAGGACGAAAGGGGGAATATGGCTGGCGGCAATGATCGCATCGTAATCCAGGGCATTCATTAACTCCCCGTTGGCAAAGGCGGCATGAGAGCAGACCACTTTATCACCCATCCCGATGATGGTCGCTTCGTTGGGCCCACCCCATCTTCTGGCCAATGCAGCGGATAGTTTTCCCTTTTCAGTGGTTAGTCCCCCCAAGGCGCAGCCCACAGAATCCAGCAAGAGGCGTTTAGTTTCGTGTAGCACCTTTTGGGGTAAGTCCTCAAATTGCAGCTTTCGGGTGAAATCGACTAGCTGCTGCGTGACGCCTTTCATTTTCTAATCTCTCCATCGGATAAGGATGCCAATCTGCTTTTCCTCTGATAATTTGCCCGTTAGACTCTTACATTTTGGGCCTCTACCTTTTCATGGAGACAAGGCCCATGAGTTCAGATATGTCTTTTATCTGCTCCATTTCGAAAATGGCCTCAAGGGCGCGATCGATCTGAGCTAAAGTCAGGAAACTTGATGTTCGCTCCCTAAACTTGCTCTCCAATTCCCGATCGGTCATGCGCAACTCTTTACGGAAGTGGCTACCTCTGGGGTATTTTCTCTCTTCGGTGAATCGCCTCCCGTCTTTTGTTACCACTTCTACCTTGGCCAAGCGTTCCCTGGAGTCTGCGAGCATCCTCGGGCCAAAATCAGGGTGGGAAAGGCAGTTGATCCGCTTCATGAAACCCAGGATTTTAGGGTCCCGCATCGTTGGCCACTCTTGCCAGTGAACCGAGGGGATGCGGTGGGCTGCGACGGCAAAAACATAGGGCATGCTGAATTGGCCATCCACATGGGTCATAATCTCTTGATTCTGCCAAAGCGGAAGACGTGCCTGAGGAGTCAGCCAAACTTGTACAGTCTCGATGTCTTCCGCTTGAAGAACTTCTGTCTCCATGATCCCAAGGAGACAATCTAAGCCCGTATGCATGGCCTTGCAGCAGGGGTAGGGTTTGTAATCTACTTTCGCGAAATACCATTTTTGCCCTAAACCGGCGGTGACTTTTTCGGGCTCCCATCTTTGGGACCCGGAATACTTCCAAAATCCATCCTGGCCATCCAAAATATCACTTATACCAGTGTATCCTTCATGTGCCAAAAGGGCTGCAGTAATTTCCCCTTGGGCTACCCACCCGGCCATAAGATACTTGGTTAAGGCAGCCGGGGGACTGTCAAACCACTTGGGCATGGCATTCATGGGGGCGATGGAGCCAACAATTCCAAAAGCCTGCCCAGTTTTCTCTTTATTAAGCCTCAGAATCTTGCTGGCGCCAGCTACCCCACCAAAGACCGACTTACTATATCCATACACTTCCGGAAAAGTGACTAAACCTTTCTCCAGCCCTTCTTTAATCAACTCCATCAGCCAGGTTGTCGCGAGGGAGATTCGGGCAGAAATCTCATGCCCAATGGCCATAGCCAAAATCAATTCCTTACCGGATGAGCTACTTTTTTCCGCCAGCGCCAGAACAGCAGGTATAACAAAAGGGGTGATGTGGCTGCCAACCAGAATCGCATCATAATCGAGGGCATTCATTAGCTCCCCGTTAGCGAAGGCGGCGCTTACGCAGGATAATCGATCGCCCGTGCCCAAAACGGTCGCCTCAGGCGGACCGCCCAGCATCCTGGCCCAAGCAACGCCCAATCTTCCTTTATCGGTGGTGATACCCCCCAGCGCGCAGGCAACTGAATCGAGAAGAACCCGTTTGGCCTCATGGATGACAGACTTGGGGAGATCCTTGAACTCCGCTTGGGTAACAAAGTCCACTAATTTACTCGTAACGTTTTCCTTCATGGACTAAGCTCCCTCTTTATCCTACGCCATGATCGGGTAACAGATTCCTTTCTTCTTTTTTCACTCCCAATCCAATCCGAGCAGGGCCACCCTTTCCCCCGTATGGATAACTGGATTCACTCTCGCCCCTAAGATGTAAGATCGTTCTTTAGCTCTCAATACCTCCAGCTCTGAAAAAAAATCCATGATGTGAGCGATCTTCTCCCCTGGATTCAAAATATCGCCAGGTTTTACTGCCATGATGGCCAAACCGGCTCGATTGCTGTACAAAAATTTCCGCGAGCGGAAGATGTATTGCTCATGCGCTGCTTCCGGCTCACCGGGGATCATTTTCAGGTACTTCATGACGTTCTTAATCCCTTTCTTGGCGACTTCGATGTTTTCTCGCTCGAATCTCCCTCCCCCGCCCATCTCTGCCATGAATGCTGGAATTCCGTTTAGCATACAGTTCACATCCAATCCCCCAAACAATGGGCCGCTCGGTTGTTCTCCTCTGGCTGTCCCGATATCTACACGGCAATTCGCTAACACGCCGAAAATTCTCGCTACTTTCTCTGTCTCATGGTTGACCTGTAATTTGGCATCGGGAACGGATTTGAATACGACATAGGGGACGGCCGAATAAGAGGTGGCGTGGGTATGGAAATTAATTAGGTAATTTGCCTTTTCCTTGACCTCTCTGAATAACTGGTAGGCCACTCGTTGGGAAAATACACCTTCTGGATCACCCGGGAATTGCCGGTCCAAGTCCAGGTGATCCAGCGGATTGAATGTCTGTCGCCAATGGTAAGCCATCGTATTAGCGATAGGCGTGCAGATTAGGGTCCCTTTTAGCTTTTTAGGATTGAGTTCCCAGGCCACTTCATACATCGCTAGGCTGCCGTTGATTTCGTCTCCGTGCACGGCGCCATTTATCCAAAAAGTCGGCCCTTCCTCTTTGCCATGGACGATGATGACCGGAATAAAGACATCCGAATGCAGCGAGAGCTCTCCCACTTTCAGCAGACCTGTTCCTCGCTCTCCCTTGGCGGCAGAAGCTGTGCCGATTTTCATCTATCCCTCTCCCGTGGTAAAATGCCTAAGAAATTCGAATCCTCCACCTGGTGGATGGCCATTTACTATTCCTACCCACCCTGATTATTTTTTTCATTCGGCTTTAATCCCCAATTCTTTGATCTTCTCACCTATTTGCGGATAAAGCTCATGAATTAACTTTGTAATGGTCTGGCTATCCCTGAATTTTCCTTCATTATCCAGGCTCTCCATAGCCTTTCTAAATTCTGAGCTTTCCACGGCTTGCTTGCAGGCGTTCTCCAACTTCGTCACCATCTCTGGGGGCAACCCTTTGGGGCCGCATAAACCCAAGACTTCGTTCGCCCTTAAATCTAACTTGAACCCCATCTCTTTTAAAGTGGGCACCTCCGGAAAAGCGGCCATTCGCTTTCCTGTGAGAAGGACCAGGACCCTCATTTTCCCGGCCTTTACGTGCGGCACGTAGGCTGAGGAGGCAGCCGAGACAGGAACATGCCCGCCCAGAAGGGCCGTCATGTTGGGGGCATCCCCTTTGAAGGGCACATGAACCCAGTTGAGGTTCCATTCCTTAGCTATGGCCTCCATGTAAATATGGGCTAACCCGCCAATTCCAAAACTTCCGTATTTAATCTTTCCCGGGTTCTTTTTGACATAATCGCTCAGCTCTTCGAAGGTTTTCCAGGGAGCATCACTTCTTACCACGATGCCGTAAGGTTGGATGCAGGTGCCAGCGATATAGGTAAGGTCCGTCAAGGGATTGAACTCCACTTTTTGCACGTGGGGGGCAAAAAGAAGGGGAGAAGTGGAGGCAGAGCCAAGAATATACCCGTCGGGCTTGGCTTTGGCCACCATGGTCAGACCTAAAGTCCCAGCCGCCCCCGGCTTATTGACCACCACCACAGGCTGTCCGAGAACCTTCTCCAAAGTGGGGGCTAACGACCGGTTCCGCAAATCCTCGGAGGCGCCCGCAGACCAGGCCACGATGAGCTGAATCGGTCTTGTGGGATAATCGCTCGCCGCCTGGGCGATACCCGAGAACTTGCCCAGAAGGGCAACGGCCAACAAGACAAACACCCATTTTAAAAATTTTCCCCTGCTTTCCATCTCTTTTTTCCTCCTTTCAAAAGGTATTTAAATCGGCCTTCCCTTGACCAAATTAGGGCAAGGAAAGGCGCTCTCCAATCCCTCACTTTTCGGGTGCGGACAGGTTCAATTTCTTGATCATCTCTCCAATTTGCGGGTAAAGCTCATGAATTAATTTAGTGAATGTCTGGCTGTCCCTATAATCGGCTTCATTATCTAATTTCTCCATCGCCTCCTTATATTCTATACTTTCCACTGCTCTCTTGAAGGCATTTTCTAATTTTTTCAATGTCTCCGTAGGTAACCCCTTAGGGCCACAAAACCCCAGAACTCCGCTCACCCTCAAATCAAAGGTGAAGCCCAATTCCTTCAAAGTGGGAGCTTGCGGAAATGCAGCCATGCGGGTTTCCGCGATTATTGCTAAGGGCCTTACTTTTCCCGCCTTCGCGTGAGGAACGAAAGCTGAAGATGAAAGGGCCACAGGGATATGCCCGCCTAGTAGGGCGGTAAGGCTGGGTTGATCTCCTTTGAACGGAACGTGGACCCAATTAAGCCCCTTGGCTTTTGCCAAAAACTCCATGTAAACATGAGCGCCGCCGCCAATCCCCCAGCTTCCGTATTTTATTTTCCCAGGATTTTGTCTAACGTAATCGATGAGTTCTTCTAAGGTCTTCCAAGAGGCATCACTTTTTACTACAATTCCCCAGGGTTGGGCGGCTGTTCCGGCGATGTAAGTGAAGTCAATCAGGGGATTGTATTCCAACTTCTGGACATGGGGGGCAAAAAGAATGGGTGATGTAGAAGCGGAGCCGAGGGTGTAGCCGTCAGGCTTTGATTTGGCCACGAAGGTTAGACCGAGCGTGCCGGCGGCTCCCGGCTTATTGACCACTACTACTGGTTGCCCGAGAGCTTTTTCAAGTGTGGGAGCCAAGGATCGGGCCCGCAAATCATCTGATGCTCCTGCCGACCAGCCCACGATGATCTGAATGGGTCTGGTGGGATAATCGCCAGTTGCCTGGCCGATATCCGAGAATTTGAAAAGCAGGGCAGGGGCCAACAAAACAAGCAGCCATATTAAAACTTTACCTTTAATTCCCATTTTTTTCCTCCTTTCTTTGGAATGCTATTGTCAAAATCCAACCACAGAGACCTCAGAGAAATTATTAGTTTTTAAAGAGTTAAAAAATTATTGTTTCCTCCCCTCTGTGTCCTCTAAATTATTAACCTTGTAATCATTTCTTACCCTCCAAGCTAGTCTATTATCCGCTCCCCTATGTCGATTCCTCTATTTTGGAGGTTTATCTCCTTTTGTCTGATATATTTCACCTTCTCACCCTAAATTGCTGAGCCGTTGCCTTCTTAGAGAGATTCTATGATCAAGCAAGCTCTAAATTGGAATGAACCTACAGAGCAAAGGATATGATTCTCTCAGTTATCTCTTTTAAAGGAAATTTAACCATTGAGGGCACAGAGTTCTTATATACTAATTTTCTTCTCTGGGTTCTCTGTGGTGAAATTCCTGTGGTTCCATATTTTCTCTTTTTTTCATAAAAGTTTTGACATTACCTTGGATATTCCTGGTTGAATAGCTCAATTCCATCATCGCCTCAGGCAACTATCCCAGATCTCCATCATTTTTTCTATTTCCGCTACCAAAGCTACGGACCGGTTTTTCCTTTTCATGATGATCCCAAAGATCAGGCAGTGAATCAGGCTGAATATGCTGACGTAGGAAAGGAATGGGATGGGCGTATGGTATTTGGCGGTCAGGACAATGTCTCCATTCTGAGCTGCCGGGGATAAAACACTATCCGTGATCACGATCGTTTGGCAATTTTTGGACTTGGCGTAGCGTAACACCTCCACGGTTTGCTTAAAATAGCGAGGGAAACTGATTCCCACAATCAAATCGTGCCGCCCGATATGGATTACTTGATCTAATAGGCGTCCGGCATGCGGGTCTAACAGTTCCGAGGAAATCCCGATAT
>Ga0315312_1003247_pt1 | contig 10584 bp, 11 predicted proteins | sample TDP7_MG_FD_203629 | JGI IMG/M metagenome (GOLD analysis project Ga0315312, IMG submission 203629) | Freshwater sediment microbial communities from Lake Towuti, South Sulawesi, Indonesia - TDP7 | ecosystem: Environmental > Aquatic > Freshwater > Lake > Sediment | place: Indonesia: South Sulawesi... | reverse complement strand
TCACAACGCCGACGAACAATATCTCTTGTCGCAGCTTCGGAAGCTCGGGGAATTGATCAGAGAAAACACGAGGAGGATTGAGCGTCTAGAGGCGATGATGTTTGAGCTCGTCGAAGAGGTTGAAGAAGAGGAAGAGGTCATAGTCGTGGTTGGCCAAAAAGACGGCAACGATTGGTGTACCACTCGCCCAAGTGTCCGAGGTGCTGGCAAAGATCGTCGGTGAGCTCGGTCCATGCGGGGTTCTATTCAACCGGTAGCTCCCGAGCGATGAACAATATCTCGCCTGTGCGTGACTTTTCCAATCTATTTGTTGCAAGTTTCTCATGCATCGGTCCCGTCGTTCATCCGATGGCCGAGTCAACGACGAATTATTTATATAACGGCGTTATAACTATTAGGTCTACCTAACACGAGTGCTGAAGCATGATAACGAGCTTCGTGATAACCTTCAGGGAAGGCCTAGAAGCAGCCCTAATAGTTTCCATCATCCTCGCCTACCTAGGAAAGATCAGCAGAAGAGACCTGAACAAATACCTCTACCTAGGAGCAGGATCAGCAATCCTCACGAGCCTATTCCTAGGATGGGCAGTACTCACCCTCTATGGCGGCCTACCAAAGGGAACGGACAAGGTCTTCGAGGGGGCCGCATCAGTGACGGCCGCGGTGGTGTTGACTTATATGATCGTCTGGATGGCCAAGAATTCCCGCAAGATGAAAGGTGAGATTCAGGAGAGACTCGAGATTGCTGTGACCACTGGGTACGTCCTTGGGATAGCTACACTTGCCTTTGTCTCGGTCTTCAGGGAAGGCCTCGAGACGGTCCTCTTCTTGACAGCATTGGCTGTATCAGATCCCCTAGGTACCATCCTAGGAACTCTAATGGGGGTTGGCACTGTGCTCGTGTTGTCCCTTCTGATGTTGAAAGGCGTCTATAGTCTGAATATTCAGAAGTTCTTCAAGTATACCAGCATGATCCTCGTCGTCTTCGCGGCTGGGCTGATGGGGTATGGAGTTCATGAATTCATCGAGACTGGTATGCTTCCGCCAATAGTTGAGCATGTTTGGGACATAAATCCCCAAGATTCGTCACATCCCCTCCACGAGAAGGGGGCCATAGGCTCCATCCTTAAGGCGCTGGTCGGATACGATGGCAACCCTGAGCTGCTGCGGATGATAGTCTATGCAGGCTACTGGCTGTTGATAGGCCTTTACCTCATGAGAACGTACGCTCCGAATTACCTAAGGCTCCAACGAACGGATGTGAAGTCGACAGATGACGGAAGAGAAGAGCGCGAAACAACTGCCCTTGAACGCCTCTGAGAACGTTGAAGAATATCTAGAGGCCCTCTGGGTCTCTGAGGAGGTAGGCGGAAGCATGGCCAAGGTAGTCTGGGTAGCTAAGCGCCTCCGTGTTGCGCCGCCGAGCGTGGTGGAGATGTTCAAGAGGCTGGAGAAGCGGGGCCTCGTAAAGTACTCTCCTTACAGGGGTGTAGGGTTACTTGAAGCCGGTCGGGTGATAGCGAGGCGGATGGTAAGGAATCATAGGCTGGTGGAACTCCTCATGAAGCAGACGTTGAACATTGACATAGATGAGGGGATAGCCTGCGGCATCGAACACCACATGACAGAGAAGTTCGCCGACGCCCTCTGCTCGCTTCTAGGACATCCGAGGAAGTGCCCTCATGGAAATGACATCCCGAAGGGGAAATGCTGTGAAATCGGCCGGACCCTAGCTCACTCTACTGGAAGCCGTTAAGCCACACCCTATCAGGGTAGAGAGTCAGCAAGCTCGCGGAAGTCCTTCACTATCAGGTCCGGTTGATAGGGAGTTTCCTCGAAGGGCAGTCCGTAACGCTCGACCCAAGCCCCTCTGAAGCCGCAGGCCCTCGCACCCATCACGTCAAAGGAGTTGGAGGACACCATCATCAACTCGTGGGGCTCCCTACCCAAGACCCGGGCACAGGTACGGTATGCGGCGGGGTGGGGCTTGAAGACTCCCGCGGTCTCGGCTGAGATAATCTCATCAAAGTCAAACCTCACCCGATTCTTCACCAGATGTTGTAGTAACCATTCATCACCATTCGAGAGGACTATGAGGCGATAGCGACCCTTCAGCCGCTCCAGTCCCTCCACGGCATCCTCGAAGGGCTTCAACTCCTTCCAGCCCTCCATGAAGCGATCAACCTCTTCAGGCGTGAAGGTGACTCTGTTCAGCCGCAGAACATACAAAAGGGCGCGGCGCGCAGTCTCCAGATACCCGCTGTGCCCCATCATCAGCAAGGTATCTTGGTACTGTTCCACTCGTTGACGCGCACGCAGCTGGCTCCATATTTGAGCTGGGTCGAGGGAAGAATTGTGCTCCTCTAGAAAACCTTGGATGAAGGGGGTTAAGCTGCCGCCGAGATCGAGGACTGTTCCGAATAGGTCGAAGGTGAGGGCCTTGATGTTAAGTTCAGACATGGTTTATACCAGAGGTGGGTTTGTTGGGGTATTGGAGTTAGACGTTCCCCATTTAACCCTTTGATCTGAACTGTGACCGTTCCTCATCGATATCTAAGCCATGTCAGCTGAGAGGTGGTTTGAAATATCCCCATGCAAGTTAGCAACCCCTTCTCGGTCTTCGGGAGTATGCTGAGATATACCAAATGCCGCATCGATAGGGAGGATATACAGAGAGTTTTGACTGGTCGCCAAACAAGGCTTTTATACGCGCCTCCTGAATGCCCTCGTCGGTGATCCTTCGTGAAGGGTGTGACACTCATAGGAGACAGGGGACTCCTAGTCAAGGACTATCCTGATCCGACACCGGGGCCGGGGCAAGCCGTGGTGAGGATGAAGGCCTCGACGATCTGCGGGAGCGACCTCCATATCTATAGGCTGACTAAGGAGGAGATGAAGAAACGCCTCCAAGTCATAGCGGGTCATGAGCCCTGCGGTCTTGCGGACAAGGTCGGAGAGAACGTCACCAACGTCAAGCCTGGAGACCGCGTCTCTGTGCTCCACGCCATAGGATGCGGCTTCTGCGAGGAGTGTGTAAGAGGCTATGACTACAGGTGCAGGAACATGGACACGATCGACGGGAGACCATGGTGGACAGGGCAGACGGGAAATAAGGACGGCGGCTTCGCGGACTACCTGCTCGTACCCTCCAGGGGTTGCCTCCCCTTGCCAGAGGAGCTGACCTTCCCGGACGGCGCCATCATGGCCTGCGCAGGAGGCACGGCCTATGAAGTCCTCAAGAAGCTGGACGCCTCGAGCAAGGATACCCTCGCGGTCTACGGCCTCGGCCCAGTGGGTCTCTGCGCTGTACTCATAGGGAAAGGTCTTGGTGCAGAAATCATTGGAATTGACCCCGTCGAGGAGAGGCTTGAACTAGGCCTTAAACTCGGAGCGGACAATGTGATCAGCGCCAAGAAGCCGGACGTCTTGGGCGAGGTGAAAGCCTTGACGAAGGGCAGAGGTCCTCATGCTGCAGTGGATTTCTCAGGCAGCAACGTTGCTAGGAACAATGCGATCAATTGTGTCAGACCCAGGGGGCGGGTGGCCTTCATAGGGCACGGCGATGCCGAACTCTCCATTCGACCCTCGGACTTAATCACAAGGGACCTGACCCTTATGGGGTCACCGATCTTCAAGACAGACACATACTTCGAGATGGTTGACTTCCTCGTGAAGCATAAGATCTCGCTTGAAAGGACTGTCACCCACAGGTTCGCCCTCGAAGAAGCGGCGGAGGCTTTCAGGCTCTTCGACTCTGGGAAGACAGGGAAGGTAGCCTTCGTCTGGGAGTAAAGTTTCCTGTCTTTCCCATCCTGCCCTGTCCGTGTCGAGGTTCTGTTCAAGGCAGTAGAAGCGGATAGTCTATTACCTCAAAATCTCCGATATGTTAACCCTAAAGAGGATGAGATGGCTCAGGAAGGCGCTGACCAAGTCTTCCAGAAGGAGTTTTGGAAGTATTATCGTGAGAACTACCTGCAAAGGTATGGGCAAGAGATAGACATCAGTAACATAGACATAGGGTAACTGAAGGACGAAAGCACCGAGGACAGAGATAACCTGTGGTACGATCGGGCTCCCTCTCATCTTCTTGAGGCGAGAATAGAGCATGCCCGTCAGAAAACCTAGGACCGCGTTTCCAAGAATTATGTATGGGTTGGGCGGAGTAAGCCTGTAAGCCATGACGATAGCCCCGACGAAGCCGACAAGCCCTCCAGCCCACGGCCCTAGGGATAGTCCCGTAAGAATGATGGGAAATTGCACCAAGTGGATGCTCGTCAAACCTATCGGGATTGTGAATAAGCCTAGGACATTGGAGAGGGCGCACATGACCGATAAGAAGGCGATCCGTCTGGAAGTTATGTTACGACTCAAAGCCACGGTAACACTGCTGCCCTGAGCGTGCCTCGGAATATATAAGAGCTGCGGGATTCCTTCCGACGGTCGTATTCTTTGCGAGCACTACGTCCTAACCGTCTTCACCACTCCTGAAGGACCTCAGTTGTATCAACCGATTCAAGACGAGCTCAAGCTTCTTACTCTGAGACTGCTACGATCATGTCCGCCTCGACGGCCCACCACCCCTCCACGCTAACCGCGATAGCGGCTCTAGCTGGCACCCCTCGCTCGAACCCATAGATCTTCTCGAGGAGTTCGGTAAATCCGTCCATCACCGACGGCTGTTTTCTAAATCCGTCAGCGCTGTTCACATACCCAACCACTTTGAGGACGCTCTCGACCCTGTCCAAATCCCCTATCCTCGCCTTCAACTGCGCCAGACAGTTGATGGCGCAAGCCCTAGCCGCCTCGTAGCCCTCCTCCAACGTCAAGTCTCGACCAACCTTTCCTTGGAAGTTATATGCCTCTCCTGTGGGGAGAGTTAGGGTAGAGGGTTGGCCTGAGACGAAGATGAGGCCGCCGGACTTCTTGGCACCTACATATTTCCCGGCCGGTTTGCGGGGTTCAGGGAGCTTGAGGCCAAGTTTCCCAAGTTCATTCTCCACTCTACTGGACATCCGTCACCACCTCTGCCATAGAACTCGTTTCCTGTATTAAGAAATGCCTGGGAGGGCGCTCCGTGGTAGGGTTCCAAGGAATTTGGTGAACCGAAGGCTCCTCGAGGAGGCTGGTTTCCTCTAGAAGGGCTTCTGGAAGTTTCTCCCTGGGTAGATGGCCCTTCCTCCAAGCTCCTCCTCTATCCTGAAGAGCTGGTTATACTGGGCGGTCCGCTCACTCCTACAGGGTGCACCCGTCTTTATCTGGCCGGCGTTGAGGGCCACAGTCAGATCTGCCAGCCAGGAATCCTCCGTCTGCCCCGACCTCTCGCTGACCTGAACTCCATAGCCATAGCGGAAGGCGCAGTAGGCCGCGTCCAAGGCCTCCGTAAGGGTCCCGACCTGATTCACCTTCCACAACAAAGCGTTTGCAGCGCCCATCTCTATCCCTTTCTTGAGGCGTTTCACGCTGGTAACGAAGAGGTCATCACCCACGATCTGTATCTTCAGCGACCTCGTCAGTTCGGCGAAGCCCTCGAAGTCATCTTGCTCTAGCGGGTCCTCGATGCTGACAATTGGATAAGTCTTGCAGAGGTCCTCGTAGAAGTCGATCATCTTCTCCCGGGAGAGTTCCTTACCCATGAGCCGATAGGTCTTCTTCTCAGGATCATAGAGGTGGGTTGCCGCGCAGTCAAGACCGAGGACGAAGTCCTTTCCGTAGCCGAGTTCCTCGCAGGCCTTCAGCTCAGCCTCCAAGGCTTCCTTCGGGTCTATCATCGGGGGCGTATACCCTCCTTCGTCAGCGGTGTTCAGCACGTACTTCGTATACTTCTTCGCCAGCATCTGTCCGAGGTGGAAGTAGACTTCCGTGCCCATGGCCATGGCTTCGGTGAAGGTCTTGGCGCCCACGGGCATGATTATGTGCTCTTGGAAGTCGAGGTCTGTCGCTGCGAGCTTCCCCCCGTTTATGTAGTTGAGTAGGGGAACCGGGAGGACGCAGGCTCTGGGCCCACCCACGTACTGGTAAAGGGGGAGTTCTAGGGCGTTGGCCGCTGTTCGGGCCGCGGCGAGGGAGACTCCTACGATGGCGTTGCCCCCGAGGCTCCTCTTATCCTCAGTACCATCCAAGGCGGTCATTGTCTGGTCTATGTCCATCTGCCTCCGCACATCCATCCCCACCAGCTTCGGACCTATGACCTCATTCACATTCTTGCACGCCTTGAGGACGCCAGTCCCAGCGTAGCGTTTTCCCTCATCTCTGAGTTCGAAGGCCTCGTAGACTCCTCTGGACCGTCCCGCGGGTACGTCGGCCCGTCCGAGGACGCCTCCTTCCGTGAGGATGTCCACCTCGACGGTTGGGTTGCCTCTGCAGTCCAAGACCTCTCTGGCCTTGACGGTCTTTATGGTGAAACGGCTCATCTCCAGTCCTCCCAACTAGCCTGTGGAAGCATCACCACTAGGCAATAAAAAGCTATCTAGCCATAGTTAAATAAGTCAAGCATATAGAATGTGTCCATGAGAAGAGCCTTCTTTGATTCGAATAGGCCTCGTGGGCTGCGTCAAGAATAAGAGAGCCTATGGGAGCAAAGCAAAAGATCTCTACACTTCAGACCTCTTCATGAAAGCTAGGAGATATGTAGAAGAAAACTACGATCATTGGCACATTTTGAGTGCAAAATATCATCTCGTTGATCCTGAGGCCGAGATTTACCCATATGACGAAACCCTCAATGACAAAACAATATCAGAAAGGAAGGCTTGGTCAAAAAGAGTATTCGACCAACTCCATCCCCTGTATCCCAATCCCAAAAGCCAGGTTTTCATATTCCATGCTGGGAAGAGGTACAGAGAGTTTATAATACCTCTTCTCGAGGAATATGGTTACCAGTTCGAGATACCTTTAGAGGGACTTGGAATAGGCAAACAGTTGGCATGGTACAAGAGCAAGGAGGAATTGATTTGAGAAGCTATGACTATCATGTCAAGTTCATCTCTGACTTAGAGAAGGCCAACAGGATTACTGAGATACTTCATGACCAGTTTCGCAATAGGACTGGCTTCTTCAAGGACTACCAGATGCCGGAGTATGATCGGCCCAAGGGGCTAAGCAAGGAATCCAAGGCATATGCTCTCTACCTGACCTATGTCATCTCAATTGATTTCCAGACAGACGCCGTCAACCTTTGGAATAGGTCAAAGGAGTTCTTTGAGAGGAAACCTCACTTCTTCGACCCAGAAGTTATAGTGAATGCAGATGACAGTACACTGAGATACATCGCGAGGTCTTTGGGGGCAAGATACCCCAATGGCGCAGCAAAAGGCTGGAAAAAGATTTCCCAGATTCTCCTTGATAAATACGATGGTGATCCGAGAAACATAACTCAGAGAGCGATGAGTCTGGCAGAGGTTAGGAAGAGGCTCTCAGAGTTCCCCTATCTCAGAGGAAAGAAACTCAACAGCTTCTACATCAGGGCCATGGGTGAGAATGGTCTCTTCAAGATAGAGGACATCCATAATCTCAGCGTGGCTGTGGATATTCAGGTTGCAAGGATTACCTTCTATACTGGCATCCTCAAGACTGACAGAAGTTTCTATGGCTGTATCCACAGTGAACCAGTGAGGCCCATGATCGAAGATGTATGGAGCCAGGCCACTAGGAGTCTTGGCATTCCTGCTTGGTACATAGATGAGCCCCTATGGTCGGTAGGATCAAAGCTTTGTTCTAAGAAGAACTGTCAAAAATGTCCAATCGGAGGATACTGTGCTAGAAGTTTTGATGTCAAATTTCAGGGAGGAAATATTCTAATAAAATCAAAGAATGGTGATGAGGATTGAGTGAATACGAGTGCCATAAGTGCAAAAGAGTCTACTCTATAAATGAAGTCTTAAAGAGTAAGTTCTGTCCTGAGTGCGGAATGTATCTACGTCCAAAGTATGTAAGGGAAGTCAAAACCAAGACACCAGGAAAAAAAGGCGTTGGGATTAAGACTCTGGAGGTTACAAGAGACCAGATAAATGTTCATACTCTTTTTGAAGAATTTATGAAACTAGAGGGCTTTTTTATGAGTGAAGGGATGGTTGGAAGTGATGTTCCAATATGGATCTCAGATAGAAAAAAAGCATATGCGGTATTTCAAAAGAAGTTTAGCAACGAAGCAGTGGGTGATGACAAAGTCCTTCACAATAACTACAAAGATTTCCTTTATTTCAAGAACAACCTATCTTGGACAACCCTCTATAGGTCTGGAATGGAGGCGCTGAGACATCTGAGTAGCCTTAGAAGATTACTACTGTTTCTTCAAGATGAATCAAAACCAATTCAAGAAAGAGTCAATCGAGGTTTGGGAGATTACCATGTTGAAGGTGTAGGAATCGCCATTCTAACTGGGTTGCTTCACACGTTTCACCCTGACAAGTATGGAGTTTGGAATAGCAGGACAACCGACACTCTTAACATAGTAAAAAGAAAACCAATATTGACATCTAATGTCGGAAACAGCTATCTGCTAATTAACGATGAGCTGAAGCAGTTGGCCAAAGAGCTGAATACTGACCTGACGACTATTGATGGATTCATGTGGTTCGTAAGTAAAAGAATCAAAATCATATCTCGAGACATGTAATTATTCATTCTCTAAGATGCAACAGGCAAGATGATCCATCATATACGATTTTAGAGAATTTCGCAGATATATCACATGGTCCCATCAGCTGTCCAATGGACATGCACTGTTTCGACTGAGTCAAACCTCACTTTATGATTGCCAGACACGTCTGTAGTCCACATGGTGGTTAGCAGTCGAGCTTCTACAGGCTATACAGAAGCCACTACCTTCTGGTCCCAAGCAGTGGCGTTTTGTGGGTGTATGATTTTGTGTATGTGCAATAAAAAGTTATGGCGCCTCTCTCGCCTTCATTTCCTCATAGTGTCCGTGACGGCTATGATCCTCAGGTTCATCACGTTGGTTCCTGTTGCCCCAGTGTAGACCGCATCGCCCAGTTCCCGGAAGACACGGGAGGCGTTGTGTCGTTGTAGCTCCTTGAAGATGTCCAGGCCCTTCTCCTCTGCCCTTTCTACGGTGTAGCCGTCGACAATTCCTCCAGCGATGTCTGTCGGCCCGTCAGTTCCATCCGTCCCCAGAGCCACAGCCGTCATGTTCCTGCTTCCACCGATCTTGAGGGCTAGGCCGAGGGCGAACTCCTGGTTCGGCCCCCCTTCCCCGTGCTCGCCCGTGATCGTGACCGTGGTCTCCCCTCCTGAGATGAGGACACAGGGGGCCCTCACCGGCCGATTCCTAGTCTCCACCTCCTTAGCTACTCCGGCGAAGACGATGCCTGCCTCACGACTCTCCCCCTCAACTAACGTGGAGAGGATGATGGAGTGTAGTCCGAGTTCCTCCCCCCTCCGTCGGGCTCCTTCACAGGCGTCACTATTCGTGGCCAGCATGAAGGTGTGAAGGTCGATGCCGGGGAGGGCCTTGGGGGTCTCTTCCTTTGCGTCGGCCTTGGCGAGGCGTTTCCTCACGGAGTCGGGCACCTTTTCCCATAGGCTGTACTTCTTGAGGACTGTTACGGCGTCGGTGAAGGTGGAGCGGTCGGGGACAGTATTATCCGTGATGCAGTCGAGGTCTTCCCAGTCGCCTATGACGTCTGAGACGGTGAGGTTGATGAGGGTGGCTTTACCCAAGAGTTGGGCGAGTCTACCCCCCTTGATGGCCGAGATGTGCTTTCGGACAGCATTAATCTCCTGTATCACGGCTCCGCTCCTGAGGAGAAGCTCCGTCACCCGTCTCTTCTCTTCGAGGGTTATGCCTGGGGCGGGGAGGGGCATGAGGGCCGAGCTCCCCCCTGTGATGGCGCAGAAGACGAGGTCCCCCTCCTTCACCCTTCGAGCGAGTTCAACGATGGCCTGCGCCCCTCCCATGCCCTCCTCGTCAGGCACCGGATGACCTGCCCTAAAGGTTCTGACGCGTTTCAACTCTCCCTCTTGGCCGCGCTTTACGTTTATGACGCCGTCCCTAATTCGGTCACCTAAGATATCCTCTAAGGCTTTGGCGATGGGGAACGTCGCCTTACCCGCGCCGACGACGTAGATGTCGCCGATTTCGGAGAGTTGGCAGGTGAGATCGCCCACGGTGATTGTTCTCCCGGTGAATTTGACGAGCCTCTTCGTCGCCGCGTAGGAGTCCACTGCTTCGAGCCCGCTCTCGACCATCTCCAGAACCAGTCTTCTACCTTCCACGTTGCCGTGGGACAGGAGCTCCGCCTCGTTCCTTATCATCCCAGTCTTGCTGCTCCACAGGAACCTATTGTCTGCTCGCGACCTTGGCTCGGCAGTAGGCGTAGAGGGCGTCGTAGACGGGGAACTGAAGCTCCATATTCTCAAAGTCGTCGGAGGCTATGTCACGGAGCCCTTGAGCGATCGCGAGGAGACCCGGGGACTCAGGGGTCAGCTCCCTAGCAGGGGTGTCGGCGCCCCTAATGATCGTAGCCATCTCAAGGAGCGCGGGGTCCTTCAGCTGATACTTCTCGATGATGGCGTCGAAAGTACACTTCTCACCTTTGTGGCCGAGTTCGGCGCCTTGGACGTCGA
>Ga0315312_1003246_pt1 | contig 10585 bp, 11 predicted proteins | sample TDP7_MG_FD_203629 | JGI IMG/M metagenome (GOLD analysis project Ga0315312, IMG submission 203629) | Freshwater sediment microbial communities from Lake Towuti, South Sulawesi, Indonesia - TDP7 | ecosystem: Environmental > Aquatic > Freshwater > Lake > Sediment | place: Indonesia: South Sulawesi... | reverse complement strand
CTAACCCGCTCACGGGAACACCCTGTTCCCTTTTTAAGCTAAACGAAAATGAAGTGACATTTTCATTTATATCCTTCAAACTCAAAATTGTGAGGTTCAACTCTACAGTGACTTTACTCTTCCATCCGTAGAAGCCGTAGGACAGGATGTCGAGGGTCATGTTTGCCTCGGCTCTCGAATAGCCTTGGGAGGAGCCCCAATTACACTGAAAAGTTGGCTTAGAAAAGGTGAGATTAAGTCCTAATCCAGATTGTTTCAGAAGAGTGATTTTATGCCATTCCGTCAAAGATTCGTATCCCTTGTCCTTGGCTTGGGGGTACTCATCTAATTTTGTGTACTTGAGGTATTGGCTTACGCTGGCTTTAAGGTCCAGTTCTTTGGAGACATCGGCTAGGGCTATGGCTAGGGTTTGACGGAAGTTTATGCTTAATTGAGTTGTCGCCTCTCTAAAGTTGATTTTTGGAAATTGTAGGGGAGAAACGGCTGTGCAGGCTAGGATGTATGATAAGGTTACCATTACTATCACTATTCCAACGCTGGTCAAAACTAGAAACTGGCCCTTCCTGTCCGTGCGGAATCTCCGCCTAGCCATGTTATCCCGCCTTTACCAGGGTAAGCGTGATTATTACAATGTCATACTTGACGGCGAAGAGGAGGTCCTGGGCTATGGCCATGTAAATATCCATCAAATCCTGACCTGAAGGCGCGTAATAGTACCCGTTAGTCTGCATCTCCTTAAGGAGCCCTTCATCGAAACTTTTGGTATCAGATCCGAGACCGATGGTGTAAATTACGGTGCCCATCTCAGAGGCAGTATGTGACTCATTTCTGGCATAATCACGGGCGTAGTCGCAACCCTTGTACGGATCACAGGTTGGAACGTGAGGGCAGGGCCTATTGGCCATCCCATCAGATAAAAGTATGATAGCCCAAAGTGTGCCTTCCCTACCATTGGATGAAAATTCTGCATTTGCCTTGTTTACCCCACCACCTATATTAGTATATCCTGAGACTGTTAAGCTGTCGATTTTTGATTTGACCTGCCCGAAGTTACTTGTGAGAGCAATATCTAGGCTGGCTGTGTCTGAGAAGGAAGCCAGCCCCACTCTGTCTTTTGAAGCGTTCAGTTGGTCAACGAACGTTTTTGCAGCCTCTTTAGCGTAATAGATTTTTGGGTTTGGATCTCCATATTCTTTCTCGTTCATGCTTCCCGATCGGTCAATGATTAGCATCACATCAAGTTCCCTCTGTTCAATCCTCGCTAAGGGCAGGGATACGGTGATAACCTGCTGAAGGGAAACCGCGTCGAGGCTCAAAGAGGGATCTTGACCCATCATGTTAGTTATAACTGCGATGGGTTGGTCTGTCAATCCGCTGACCAGGGTGAGGTTGTAGAGGGTGTCTGGCGGAAGAAGCGTTTCGAGAAGGGATTTTAATTTTGATTCCCAGTCGCCCTCATTCAGAATGACCTGTTTAATTAGGTCTGTGCTGTCTAGGACGTGGAGTACTCCTTGGCCGGCTTCTTCGATGTCGCCGCCTTCCTCGGTCGTGAATACGCTTGAGAAATAAGCCGTTGTGGAGAGGCCGATTATGAGAATTACGCAGGCGATCATTGCCTCGACGACTCTCATTTGTCCCCCATTACCCATTTTCATAGAATCACCTCCACAGGTCAAATTTCACGTAATAAGTGACGCCCTCGATTTCCGCGTACCTGAAAGCCGATTCGCTAACCAATTCAGAAATGCGACCCGTATAGTAACGGATGGCTTGAATGATGGGAAAGTCGCTCTTCATCACGCAGCCCCCCTCAACCCGAACCGGCAAGTCAGGAAGAGAAGAAAAAGTTTGCATGGCCTTGACTTCCAACTGGTTTGCATAAACAACAAGGGAGTGATTAGACAAAAGTGGATTAAAGATCAGCACACAGCTTCCGTCCGTTCCAGTTATTGCAGATTTAGAAGGATATATCTCCCCACCTATCAAGGAGTTGGGAACATAGAAGCCCGTGACGTTAACGTTGGGAACCAGAAAGCCCTTGTAGTCCTTTATCGTTATGTTATATTTCGCCTGCCCCGCCGAGCTGGCATTAACGATGTCGATGGTGAACACGGGGATCATCGTGAGGTTAAAGTGGTAATCTTCGCTTAGGCCCATGAGGCGCCGAGCCCTTCCTGGCGAAATATAGTTTGGGGAGCCTTCTTTCAGCCTTATGACCTTGCTGATGTCTAGTACGTAAGCCCTTAAGCTGTTTTGAACGGCAAGGCCAAGCGAAGTGGGGTCTGCTGATTGGTTGCCCCAGTTGGGGGGATAACCTGGGGATAGGAGAATCGTATCCATAATTCTTTCAGCCGCGGGGTACTCCGCCTCTTGCTCCATTCTGGTGAGCTGATGGGTCATTATGGCAAATATATTCATCTCAGAAACTGACAGGATTAGTAGGAGGACGATGCCGGCCAAGATGTACTCGTAATCCACATGCAAACTCCATCCCTCCTAGCTTGGGCTCATCACTCCCAAACCCACGGTTATCTCCTCGCCCTGCTTCAGGGCCCAAGCAACTATGTTCGATGCGCCACTTGAAATGGAAAAGCTTGGACTAATCCGTGTACCATTCCATGCACCATTCCAGATTTTCAGTTTTCCCTCCATGGACCACGGAAGAAGGGACTCCCTATAAATTGAGGGCCTAGAATCAAAAAAGGCTCGGACCATCAGAATCCTCTCTTGGGTGATGGGGTTCGTCGTATTCTTTAATGTCACGCTGTAAAGGTAGGTCCCTATGTTCTCTGGCATTTCGAGACCCTTTATGAGGAGCTGATCCGTGGGGCTTATGGAACAGAGGGAGACAAGGTCCACTAGGTTGGCTGAGACATAGTCGGTCACCTCTTGAAGTTGCCGCGCTAACGTCTCGGTCTGGAGGGAAAAGTAGGACATCGTGTAGAACATGGTGACCGCAATGAAGACCACTATAAGAGTAGTGGTTCCAATCACGTGGGAGATGGTCACAGAAACCATGTCAGCCACCTTCCAGGGAGATTTTCACGTTAACTACCACCAAGTTTATCAAAGTCGGATTGCTGGGATTACCCCCCAATTGAGCCAACGTACACGCTTCCGGCTCAGCACCGGACTTCTGGGCACCTATAGTGAAATCGCTGGCTTTCGTCCTTTGGATTGGCGCTAAGCCTATATTTTTGACGGTGAAGCTTGCCTTCTCCTGAACCCCAAAGGTTCCAAAGGTCACATTTATAACCGTGATCTCGACGTAATTGTAGGTCTTGTCCTCTTTAAGATTCTTGAAGGTACCAGTGTAGATGCAGCGAACTCGGGAGTAATCTAAGGTTATCCATGCCCCTGCTGATTGGTATATGCGAACCCGACCTAAAGAGTCGGAAATATTAGTCAAGAGAAGCTTTTCATTGCCTATGAGTTCTTGGTCTGTGGCGACGCTGGTTCGCGGGCCTCCTCTAATCTTCACAACGTTCACAGGGATATTTATAGGGATCTTTTCTCCATCAATCCAAACCTCAAGTTCCTCCCCTGTTTCTGTAAAGTAGGGTGTGACGGTCCAGAAGCTGGTCTTTACGTAGCCTGAAGACTCGGGTTTGTATATGACCCTCTTAATTAGTTTGTCTAGGGCCAGCATGACGTTCTTGGCCTGATCGAATTGGGCGTTTTCTATCTGGCCATTTATGGCGTCATTGGCCACATAGGAGGCGGTGAAAACGATAACGCATAGGACGGAGGTTAAAATGACGGTCGAAAGCACCGTTGAGACTCCTAGGTTGCTTTTTGTCAACATTTTAACCTCCTCCTATGCTGAAGAAGGTGAAGTGGGTTGTTATCCAGATGCCCAGGAGGGACGCAATGGTGAGATATATGGCTGTTTTGAAGCCTGACGAGACCCTTCCCGAGACCAGCTTGCCCGTCACCAAACCGAACATGAAGGAATGGAAGACCAGGGGGGTAAGTAAGGTTCTGCCGAGGGATACGAAGGGGATGGTGGTTCCCGCTATTGAGCTCATGTCACGGAAAAACGTGAGGAACATGGTTGTGGTTGCGGTGAGTAAGAGGGCCCCTATGTATGGGACGATCATGAGGGGAGCCAGGAGGGCCCTCCGCTCCTGCTCTATCATCCTAATGGACTCTGAGAACTCAGCCAGGGTTTCGAGGCTCTCCTCGGTTCCTCCCCCCACGGCGATGGTGTCCACAAGGAGATATATGTTAACCAGGGCTAACCAGTTTTGCACGTTTTTCTTGAAGTCCTCAAAGACCTTGTGGAGGGGGAAGCCCCAGCCCAGCTCAGCGCTTATGCGCTTGAGGTGCTTGGAAAACCTTCCATAATCCCTGTTTGAAAGGATTTGGATGCACTTTTCCGGACTTAGGCCCGTTTTTCTGTTTTCCACCAGGTCCCTAAAGAAGCTGGTGATGCCCTGCAGAATCCCCTTCTCCTCCTTTGAATAATGGCGATCAACGATGACCACGGGAACGGCTACAGCAATTAGGGAGAAAGCCAACCCCAAGGCAGGTTCACAGCCCTCCGTGAAATTAAGTAGAGACTGGACGAATACGACAAAGTCCCTTAGGGCTGGAAACACTAGGATGGGCAGCTCCGGATATAAGAAGGGTATTACCATTTGCGTTGCCAGAAGAAGCCCCACCGGCGCTGACGCCGCAAGGGCCAAGTAGGCTTTCCAGCTAGAAACTGGATAGTTAATTTGCAGCGTGTCTCCTAGATATATGAAAACGAGGGAAACTATGGGCAGGATTATGAAGGAGAACATGAAGAAGGTTTCTGGGGAAAGTTGCCCTCCCGCCTGTGGAAGGCTGAAGGAGACAACGAACATCATGTAAAGGCCCAGGGCCCCTAGGATTCCCACAATGGTGTAGGCCTCCAATAGGTTTCCCATGTTTTCGCCCATGGCCTTAATTCTGGTAGCCATCTTTCTGAACATGGTCTCGGTCTGGCTGAAAAGGTAGTGGAGGACGTCTCCTCCGGTTCTTAGGGTTGAAGCGTAGCCGAGGAGGAGGTCCTTGTAGTCCTTAAGGCCGATCACCTTGGCGGCTTTTTCCATGGCTGAGATCGGATCTAAACCAGTGGACAGGACAATTCTCTGAATCCTTTCAATTTCGTCGCGCAGTCTCGGAAGGAGGTCCATCCTTCTAAGCCTTAAGAGACTGGCGTAGGGGGATAGTCCTCCCCTGGCCATTACGCTTATGTACATGGAGGCGTAGGGGATTTCGGTCTTTAGCCCAGAAATCCTGTTTGAGGCGACGATCTTGGGGAAGACTATGCCTATCATCAGCACGAAGACTGGAGGTAAACTGAAGATCAGATAAAGCAAGGGGCTGATTAAGACCCTTCCACCCAGGAGGAAGATTACTGTAGAGAGAATCGTGAGGGATGCTACGGCTGAAAGGATGGCTAAGAAGCCGACGACGGACAGATAAACCTGGGGGTGGGTCTGCATGTTGGCGGCTTCCATGTCCACCCCAATTCCCCTATAGACTTTGAAAAGGGCTTTGCCCAGGGGGTTAAAGTATGCGTAACAGATGTCTTTGGCGCCCATTCCTTCTCAACCCTTACTCCTGAGCCTTCTCCTTTTTCTTCTTAAGAACCCGCGGGATCTCCTCAAGAGTCTCTTCGTCTACTTGAGCCTCAAAATCTTCGTCTCCTTGAGAATCCTCTTGGATTTCTTCCTTCTCTTTTTCTTCTTGAGAATCCGCGGCACTCTTCTTGGGCATCGTTATTTGTTTCTCTTCATAGTATTTCATAATAGCTTGGGCAACTTCCCTTTGGTCCCTGATGTTCTGCTTCGCCATCTCGTTCAGGATTACTTCCCTGTTGTTTATTTCCTGCAGCAGAATCTCTTTACTGAGCCCGCGCTTTTCTGCGATTTTATCCAAGAGAAAACTGTTATTGAAGTCTGATTTTAGTAGGTCTTGGGAGGGCATCCAATTTGAAAGGTGATGATATTTTCCGTAGTCGACGATTTCCCAAACGTCCCTGACCCTTCGGCCGAAGGCCACGCCCCCCACCTTTTTGGGTAGGTCAACTCTGGCTACGTAGATGCCCACATTCATCAGGGGAACGTAAACCTCTGCCACATTCATGGGCGGTGAGGTCAACCGCTTTATTGCGTGGTCTAGGCTGTCGGCGTGCATGGTGCAGAGGCCCCCGTGGCCAGTTGCCACAGCCTGAAAGAGGACGTAGGCCTCTTCTCCCCTAATTTCGCCCACGACGATGTAGTCCGGCCTGTACCTCAGGCTCAGCTTGACGAGGTCAAAGAGGGAGATGGAGGTCGTGTCCGATGATCCAAACCTAAAGCCCTTTCTGCTTACGAGTTGAACCCAGTTTTCGTGGGGCGGGTTTAGTTCGGCGACCTCCTCCACTGTTATGATCTTGTCGTTTGGGGACAGCAGACTTGTGAGGGCGTTTAGCATGCTGGTCTTGCCCGCTCCGGTTCCGCCGATGATCATGAGATTCATCTTGTTCTCCAGGAGCAGCCACAGGTAGGCGGCGAGTTTGGCGTCCATGGTTCCCAGCGTTATCAGGTCTATTACGGAGAAGGGGTCGGGGCGGAACTTTCGGACGCAGAAGGTGCTTCCTAGGGTGGAGACTTCCCTCATGAAGGTGCATGCAAGTCTGTGTTTTTCTGGGAGCATGGCGTCGAGCATGGGGTGGGCGCTTGAGATGTGTTTGCCTGAGAGGTGGGCAAGTTTTAGGATGAAGTTGTCGTAAATCAACTCGTCCGTGAAGGAGAGGTTTGTGGGTATGCTCTCGTATTTTCGGTGCCATATGTATATGGGCTTGTGCAGGCCGTTGCAGGAGATGTCTTCTATGTTGGGGTCCATCAGTGGGGTGTTTAGGTCGCCGTAGCCCGCTAGGTCGCGGACAACGTAATAGAATATCTTTTCTAGAGATTCCTCGTTGAATTTCTTTAGGGATCGCCTGTATTTTAGCGCTATTCTCTTGGCTTCGTTTAGGACGTAGGATGATGCGTCAACCTCCAGGCTTTCCGGGGCTTGCAGCTCCTTGCTCAGGATGGCCACGAGCCTCCTGTGGGCTTCTCCTTCATCTCCATTCAGTTTGACTTCTTCGACGAAGTAGTGGTGGCCGACGCCCAGTTCGGGCGATGTGACTATGTAGACCTTGGCGAAGGGCTCCTGAACCCAGTATTCCTCAACAATTTTATATTCGGGCTTAAGTTCTTGGACAAAAACTCCGTTATACATCTTTTCTCTTTTAGTCTCACCTTTAAGGAACTTGAAGGAGCCCACGGAAAGCTCTTCCCTCCTTGTGGAAGGATATAAAAAAGGGGTGAGGGGTTTAGTCCAAAGTGATCGCCTTGGGATAGTCTTGGCCGGACGCTGTGTGCAACTTGATCTCGATGCTTACCCCTGGTCTAAAGCCTAGAGCCTCGTTATAATCGATAGAGAATGTGACGGATGTTTCTTGTCCACTGGCCACGGATTTGGGAAGACTTGGATCAGATATGTTATCATCGAAAAATGCGTCGTCCCAAGGCTTTCCATTGATGAGGAGGTCCGTTACGGTTGCGTCTGCTGATCCTGTGTTTCTCACGTTCATGGTCACGTTCCACTGTGTGTTCGTAGAATCGTAGGTTGCGTAGGTGCTTGAAATTTCTAGTCTCTCGAAGCGGGTGTAGAGGCCGGCTATGCCTCCCATCCAGTAGGCCACGGCGACGGCGACGACGATGGTGACAGCTACGAGGATGACGGTGGCCACCACTGGGCTGATTCCCCTCTTGTCCCTCAACAGTCTATTTTCTACCTTTTTCATTTTTTCACCTGTTCCATGTGTTTAACAGTTCTTTTAATAAATGGGTTGTGAACTCATAATATCATCTTTAGAATCTGTATCCTAGGGACGAACCTAGAAGCGACCATTCACCCTAGGGTCGGTAGGACGGCAACCTTTATTTGTAAAATGTTTGTGTAACCACCAGTCGAGGGGTAACGGGAACATAAGGCATAAAGAACTCTTAATCCTAATATGAATTGGCTATGACACACAAAAGGTCTAGGCTTCAGATCTATATAGACACTCTAAGGGTTATCAGTAACGGAGTCCAGAAGCCAACCCACATAATGTACAAGTGCAACCTGTCCTGGGTTCCCCTGAAGGAGGTCCTTGAATCCCTAATGGCCCAGGGTCTCATCGTGAAGGGGGAGTTGAAACAAAGAAAGATTTACGAAATTACGGAGAGGGGAAGGGACGTTTTGAGGTACTTTGACAAGGCCAAGGAACTCATAGCCCCCGGTCCAGCTAGCGAATTCAAACTATAATTCGTATTAAAAACTGTTAGGCGCCGATTGTCGTCACTCAATTTTTAACAGATCTCCTCAAGGGCGGTTTCGCCTCTGTACATCTTTGCGTCAAGCTTAAGTGGATGGTTGACTAACATCAGCCTACCAGTCGGTTTTTCGTTTCCATCGTTCAGGCACGGCTCTCCACACTGGTCAACCTCACTATTCCTGGAACTCCGTCAAAATTGCTGTCAAAGCTGTAAATTACTTCTATGTCTAAATCCCTCATCACCGCCATCGAAATAGCGTCGGTGAAGCTCAGCCCCTCATATATTCTGAACAGTTGAAGCCCAGCTTCAAAGTGGCGATTTTCCACTTTCACAAACCTCAAATGAGGAGAATAAATCACAGCGTCCAAGGTCTCAATAGACGCTGCCGCGCTTTTTCTCTTCCGAACGAAAGTAACCACCTCATCAAGAATTTAGTCTGTGATCACAGGCTTCCCAAGGGCACCCTCTTCCACGGAGGCGATGATCTCCCTGCCTTCTTCTTTATGATGTCTTTCTTTCGGGAAGGCAGCAGCGATAAATATCGTGGTGTCTAAAAAGGAAACTCTAGTGCCCACCGCTGACCACTTCATCATGCTCTAAAACGGAATCAAACTCTTCGGTCTTGTATTTCCCAACTATGTTGGTGAGCTTAATCGCCTTCCCTAAGGGCCTAATAAAAATCTCTCTACCCGTGTCCACCCACACCACCTCATCCCCGGACCCCAATCCATACTTTTCCCTCGTCTCAGAAGGAACATAACTTGGAAACCCTTCGAAACCCTTAACCTCTTAACAACAATCGCCAAGCCATCCACCATGAGTTCTAAAGAATTTCATGATTTACATACTTTTCAATGATAAAAAGCCATCTAAAGAGCAAAGGCGTAGATGCGCACAAAAAACGAAAAACTCACCCAAATGGAGCTTATTTCAACCTTTTTTAAAGGAATGGAAACAGAAAAGGGCTTCATCAGAAAAAGTATGGGGGGAGGGGGGTCAATGTAAAAGCTAAAGAATTTTTATAATTTAATTATTTGGGAGGCCAGCCACAGAATGGCGTCTCCCAGAAGTAGGGTGAGGACAAGACCGACAGTGATGAAGATCATGAATGGTAGGCTTGGGGTTGCCCAAATCTTGCCGTTCAACTTTTCAGAAAACCTATCAAGGTTTTCAGTGCCCGTTTCCTCTTCGTTTACGTTAATGAACACCCGCAGACGGCGTGTGATCCTCCCGTTATCTTCCTCTGTGAGCCTCTCCAGAGGAATCAGGTGGGGTTTTTCCCTAAATTTTGTCGGCTCCACCTTATAGCCCGTGATGAGGACCAAGAACTTCTTCCAGGATGACTCGCCCTCAAGGCCCTCAAACAATTTTTCTCCCGCCTTGACGCTCCATGTGAGATTGTAGGCCAGTATGCCCACAGTAGTTAGCGCGGAAGTAAGGATCGCATTGTCAAAAATCGAGAGGGGGAAGAGGGGCGAAATTACGCCTAAAGGGGGTCTTAAAGAAGCCGGAGGGAAGGGCAGGATCAGGGATAGGCATATGAGGGCCTTGGCATCGGCGCCGCCGAAGACGCCCAGGTAAAAGAGGACCAAGGCGATGCCGGTTACCGTGAAGAAGGATAGGACCAACGATGGGATCAATGAACCTTGGGAGGCTATGAAGATTTGGGCCAAGGTGAGGATAAGGCCCGATGGTGCGAGGAGCATCCAGACTTCGTTGGGAACCTCCCTTTTCCTGTAGTCGTGCCACGACGCATAGGAGAGGAGAATTAGGCTTAGGCCGATTTTGACGCCCTCCAGCCACTCATACATTCCTCATCACCAAACGGAAATGGATCCTCATTAAGACTTTATTCCTTCGTTAACAACTTCAATTAAGGTAGCTTTTCAATTTAATATTTATGAACCGAGAACAAGGATTCCATGGACTCAAGCCCGTGGACGGATTGCCCTCTCCAAAGAACGCCCCAAACCTTTCGCCCGTAAACGCCTCACCGGAAAATTTTTAAGCCTAAATGGGCAGATAGGCTGGGAGAGGTGGAAATAATGTCTGTAGTTTATTTGAAGGAAAGCCTGAAGAGGGTGGATGAAAGAACTTTGCAGTTTAGGTTGGTCAACAGAGTCGATTCGGGTTCGGCAGAAGTGGGGGTTAAGATCCTCTTGGATGGAAGGGATGTGACCACTAGATCCACCTTAAGGCGAGGCTCCGGAGAGCCTAGGCCGGTGACACCCCCGTATGTACATCACCTCAACCTACGGCGA
>Ga0315312_1003245_pt1 | contig 10586 bp, 16 predicted proteins | sample TDP7_MG_FD_203629 | JGI IMG/M metagenome (GOLD analysis project Ga0315312, IMG submission 203629) | Freshwater sediment microbial communities from Lake Towuti, South Sulawesi, Indonesia - TDP7 | ecosystem: Environmental > Aquatic > Freshwater > Lake > Sediment | place: Indonesia: South Sulawesi... | reverse complement strand
AACGATCTTCCTTAGCAAAGTGTTCACATAACAATAACATCCAGGTCCCTCCGGTCTGCCCATAGCGAGGAGATCAAATCCTTCGCTCTCAACAAGGGAGCTCTGGATCATGTAGTTCAAATAGTCCTCTTTCGTCTGCTCCAGAGGCAGTTTGTCCTTTTCCCTCAAGAGTTGCTCTCTAATATCACCGACAGTCTTCTTCGCTTCTACTCCAAGCAATTCGTTGAGATTCGAATTTGGGTCGGCGTCAATCGCTAACACTGGCTCACCAGTCTTCTTCCAGATAGCTCGTATGAGTAAGGCTGCAATCGTTGTCTTACCCGTTCCCCCTTTTCCCGATATAGCTATCGAGAACGTCAATGTTTCGCTCCGTCACTCATCGATTTCAATGAACCAATAACCTGGTCTCCTCTCTCCTTGAGGGCTTTCCATGCCGCCTCAAGCTGATCAAGCGTACTCCAATCCTGCCGCTCGCAGGACATAAACAACCTCAACAGGTCGAAAATGAACGGAGAGCTATACACCTGCAATGACTCGTTTTTCACATCAACTTCTGTTATAAGGGCACCTTCAACCTTCGCTGTTCTACCGAGAATGTCAGTTAGAACGAGCGAGTTTTCGTCAAGCTTCGCGTTAGTTATGTCTTCTGCAATGAGCTGCCGTTTTCCCTCTGTTCCTGAATAGATTTTGAACTCACACAACTTCTACTCCCAGATCGTTCGATGATTTTACGCTTCCTAGCAGAAGCGGCTCTAATTAACGTATCGCGAATGCCGGTTGAGCTGAAATAGAGGTGAAGACCCTAGTCAGTGAAATGCGGCAGAATCTGTGTTCCGATAAGGCTGATGGCCTTTCGCATATCTGGTCCCAACGGTGATCCTGTCACAAACTGAGTCACACCTAGCTTGATGAGTTTGTCTATCTTCTCTATGCAAACGTCGGGGGTTCCGCAGATCGAAAAAGCATCTATCATCTCAGGGGTCACTTGAGAGAAGGCGTCCTTCCACATACCGTGAACTATCGCATCTCTAATCTTCCCAGCGGCCTCTGGCGAAACTCCATGCGACTCCAGCACACCGTCCGGAGACCCTGCGACTATGTAGCCGACGACGGGAACCACCGCCTTCAAGGCTTTCTTCATTTCTTCTGAGACGGAGAAGGAGGTGTAAGCTGCTACTTCCAGTTCTTCAGATCTTCTTCCAGACTTCGCTGCGCCTTCTCGAATCGAGTTTAACGCATGCTCTATGTCCTTGGGATGAGAAGCGTTGATCAGAACACCGTCTCCTATCTCGGCAGCCAGCATCAGCATCTTTGGACCCTGAGCCCCGATGAATATCGGGATCGAGCTCGCTACTCTGAAGTTAAACCTCGCGCCAGACGCGCTGAAGAGTTCACCTTTCAGATTGACACTTCTACCTGATGTAAGGTCGCGTATAATTTGTACGGATTCACGAATCGCCGTTAGAGGCTTCTGTTGAGGGACGTTAACCATGTTTAAAGTTGTTCTGTCGCCGACGCCTAATCCGCAGACGACACGGCCGGGTGCAACTTCATTTAGAGACGCTACCGCTTGCGCTGTCTCGACCGGGTGGACAAGGTACGGGTTCGTGACCCCTGGACCGAACTTGATCTTATCTGTGTAGGCAGAGACTATTGCAAGAGAGACATAGACGTTCCTATTATTGAAGTGGTCAGTGATCCAAAGGTAGTTGAATCCCTGTTTCTCAGCTTGAATCGCATAGTACGTAGTCTTCCAGTACAAGTCTCTAGGAACGAATTCTATCCCAAATTTGACCAAACACATGCCACCGTATTCAATTGAAGATATTCTCCTCCCGTTTATGACTTTTTGCAAATTTCCGAGCTCTTCGTTTTCGCCCTAAGCACCCATCAACCCTAAGCAGAATTGCAGTCAACTCCTCGGCGGTTCTTGTCAGTTCATCAGTCATTCCTTCTCCAAACTCCAAATCTTTCGGCTGAATAGCTAGTATCTTCACCTTAGAACCCGTTTCCCTCTTTACGAATTCAGCAAAAACATTCAAAGGCAGAGTGTGAGTTGATATCGACAGGCCTTTCACCTTTCTTGGAGATAGTAGTCTCGAATTGCCAGGATTCGTTCCAAGTTGCGCAGCGTCTATGATAAGAACATGTGTTGGTTCGAATTCTCTTACCTTGTCAATGTAGCTCTCGGGAATAGTCCCAGCTTCAATCAATCGAAATTGTCTTGAAAGCTTTCCTTGAAGCTTCCTGGCCACCTGAACTCCGACGGCGTCGTCTCTTCTCATCTCGTTCCCGACACCGACCACAGCGACTCTCTTACCACTTGCAATCCAATTGAGAAGGCCTCTCTCCAAGGTACAGATTCTGCGACAGGCACGATGAGTCTTCAAGTTGACATTCTTCAGAATTGATGCACGAATCCTCAATGGTTTCCAGGGGTTCGCTCTCGCCCGTTTTACTCTTATTCTTTTCGTTTGGACAATCTTGCGTGAATCATAGTTGTAGTTGTTTCCACTCCAGGAATCGACCGTAAGAAACCATAAACGAAATCGTCCAGTTCTCTGAGAGATTCAGCTTCAACTGTCGCCCATAAATCGTACTCCCCATAGACCGGAAAGACCTCCTTGGCGAGGCCTGCTTGTCTGATCCTTTTAAGTACATGCTCGATCTTGTTTCGTTTCACTCTAATAAGGCAGTAAGCTGAAACCACCGTCTATCCCTACATCAGAGGTCTAAAGGAGAGGAACACGTGAAGGGCTATCGCCTTAAGCAGATCTCTCTCTGTAACTATGCCAATCAAACGTCCCTCTTCCAGAACTGGCAGCCTCCGAATCTTTTTCCTTCGCATAAGCATTATCGCCTCGATTATCGAAAGATTCCGATCTACGGTAATCAGCGGCCTGCTCATTATCCGTTTCACAGAAATTCTTGACGGATCTGCTCCCGTCGCAACAACCCTTTCGAGAATATCTCTTTCCGTCACCATCGCCGCCGGCTTGCCTTCCATTGTAACTACAAGTCCTCCAACGTTGTTCCTAGCCATGACCTTAGCGACTTCTTTCACGGTGCTTTCAGAGTCAACGGTAACCACTGGGCTTTTCATTATCCCACCAACAGCCGAAGGGACGCCTCTCAACAAGTTTGGTCTATTAGTTCCGCTGGTAGCCATTGAGAACCAACCTACTCCTAAAAAGTCATTTCTTAACGCTAGTGGCAATCAATGTCGTGGTGCCTATAACTCCTGAAATCGGTCGAACAACGTCAAAAATGAAAGTGTCGAGATCATCTAGGTTATCAACGTTGATCTTAGCGACTAAGTCATACTCCCCGTAAACAGTTGTAGCGTCTTTCACTGCTTCAAGCTTCTTGATCCTTTCAAGAACTTCTCGATCATGATTGGGTTTAACCCTGATCAACACGAAAGCAACGACCAACTACGGTTCACCGCCTTGCATGAATGCTCCGCTAATAGAATATGTTGTAGCTAACGGAATAAAAAAGGAGGGGTTTTCAGAGCTTTACGGTCTCTCTCAGCATTATGACAAGTTCGTGTAAGCCGAGCTCGTCTATTACTCCGATCGTCTTCTCGGGCTCCAAGATCATAGCGGCTTCCATAAGCCTTTGAAGACCTATCTCAGTCGCCAGTTGATCTCTCTGCCAGTAGAACAGAATTGTTTTCGCAAGGTCGCTCGGCATCCTTTCTCCGTTCGCTGAGTTCAATACGAGATCTACTAGCTTGTCCGAGGCGACGCCCCATAGAGAAGTCGGAATCTTTTTCACTATTTTCTCCATCGCCAATCCGAAATCCCTCACATGTCTTCCGGTAAATAATAATCGTCCTCCTAGAAAATAAGCATTGTCGTCCTCAAAAGCGGAAAAATCGACGTGAAGGAGAACGCGATGGCGCACCAAAGCGTGAATCGCCTCCTCAATTCGGGAGCTCCTCGGTCTAGAAATGCGTACTTCAAGGAATGGAAAGCCTTAATAGAACGCCCGTTCTTACAAACAATACGTGACATACTGTCCCGAAAAGTGATGATTCTCGTTAGTTGGAGGGGCTGAAAATGTCCTTAGACACACTTGACATGAAAATCATTCGGTCGCTTCAGGAAGATGGGAGGAAAGCGGTATCTAGGATATCGAAAGAAGTGAGTGCTAACGAAACCACCGTTCGAAAGAGGATTGAAAAGCTGAGGAAGAATGGGATAATCGAACGGTTTACTGTCGTTCTCGACTATCACAAGCTTGGAAGGGTAATAAAGGCGTTCATAGGACTGAGGGTCCAACCTGGCAGGTTGAGAGAGATAGTTGACCATCTCTCTAAACATCCTGACATACAGGTTCTCTATAGAACAAGCGGGGACACTGACGTAATACTCGAAGTAATATTTGAGACCATGGAAGATCTGAATGCGTTCTTGGAGTCTGAGCTTAAGCTTGAAGGCATACTGGGAACAATTGTCACAATAGTCATCGGACCATACAAGCGTTGCCCGTGGACTGGGCTTTAGTAGAGTTCAAGTTTCTTCTTTCCTTCCGCTACAAGTACACTGACATCTGCTATCTTCGTTCGGTGATGTCTGAAGCTGGTTGCGAACATCGTTTCTATATATCCAAGAACGTACGGCAATGGAAGTGCACATAGTTCCACCTTTATCTCACCCCTGACTTTCGTAAACTTGCCCCACCCCATAAGCTCCATCTCTCTTAGGATCAAAGGCCAGTTGTCAGGATTGGACAAGTCCACATTTTGAAGCATTGGATTCGTAAGCTTCCTCTTGAAAGCTCCCATTTTTCCAGCATTATACATTTCTTCATCCGTCATAGCCTGAAAGACATCTTTCAGAGCGCTCGCGTCAACCAGGACAACTCTCCCTCCTCCTAATCGATAAATATGCGGCAACCAGTCGTGCATGGCTAACATCTTGTAGAATTCAAGGGACGAGACTATAGCTTGATCTTTGCTTCGAATCAGTTTACGCTTCTCGAGGAAGGATAAGTACCTGTATAAGTCATCGTCTAAAGTTATTGTCAGTTGTTTCAAGCGCTCATCTCCAGTTGCCACTTGACAATGTAGAGGGTTCCAATATTTATCGGTAGTCGCTATGAAGAGCAAGAGGTTGCGTTCTCTGTCTCACAAAAAGCTATATACTTTCAGTCCGGTCTATAGAAAACCGAATTGCCATTCACGTTTTCGGGTGGACGCATAATGAAAGTAGGTGAATATGAGGTTCCGGACAGCCTCTGCTATTCGAGAGAGCATGAGTGGATGAAAGTAGAAGTTGACAAATGTAGGGTAGGACTGACTGATTACGCTCAAAAGTCCTTGCACGAGGTAGTCTTCGTTGATCTGCCGAAGATTGGCACGAGCGTTTCGCAAGCTCAATCCATTGGAACCGTCGAGTCAGTCAAGGCCGTCGCCGATGTTTTCTCTCCAGTCTCTGGAGAGATTGTCGAGGTAAACCAGAACTTGCCTGATAAGCCTGAGCTAGTCAATCAGAGTCCCTATGGCGATGGTTGGGTGGCGGTGATAGAACCGTCAAACCTAGATGCTGAGATCAAGAATCTGCTGGATGCAAAGGGCTACTGCGAATTTCTCAAATCGATCATTGAAAAGAAGTAGACATACTTCACATCTAAGCTTATAAAACATCCACCTCAACAATTCTCTCTTATCCTCTTAGGGGGCCATCAGCCCAAACCCCGTAATTATCATGCCTGAAATTCTGTTTACCCACAGTTGAGTGGAGGGAGTTCTTGACTAATGCTTGCGCTAAACTCTTCGATATCACTTTTCTTGAAAAATAATGCAGCTTCTTCCTGCCTAAAAGAAGAGAATGTTTAGGCTATGCCAGAGCTCTCGATGATCTTTGGAACGATCCATTCGAAACCTATGGTCATTACATGTATGCCTTGCGCCTTAGTCGTCTTCCTTATCTCACGTACAAGTTGTCCAAAGATGTCTATGTTCTCTTTATAGACCTCTTCCTTACCGCCTCTTTCTTTAGCCTTCCTAAGTCGTGTTTGAATCTCCTCTGGAACAAGTATTCCAGGGACGAATTTAACCATCCACTCCATCATTGCCATTGACTTGAAAGGAGCGATCCCGATCAAGACGGGTTTGCCCAAGTATGCTGCGCCATCCATGAAGCGCTTTGCCAATTCCACATCGTACACAGCTTGAGTTTGAATGAAGTCCGCCCCGAGCTTCACTTTCCTTTCAATCTTTAGTATCTCGGGCTCGAGAGGATCGGCGTTAGGGTTGGCAGCGATGCCGACGTGAAACTTCGGGGGGTCTATTACCTTGTTCCCTTTAAGGTCGACCCCTTCGTCTACCATCCTCCTTACCAGTTCCACCAACTGGGCCGAGTCCAAGTCGTAAACAGGCTTCGCTCTAGGATCATCACCAACCGTCGTGTGATCTCCAGATAGTGCTAGAACATTCTTTATTCCCAGGGCAGCTGCAGCCAAGAGATCCGATGTTAGCGCTAGCCTATTTCGATCTCTGACAGTCATCTGATATACTGCTTCAAGCCCGACCTCTTTTTGAATCATATATGAGGGCACCAAAGCATTCATGTACGCAAACGCAGTCGGGTTATCGGTAACGTTTGCAGCTACGACATGTCCTTTCAGAATCTTAGCCGTTTCTAGAACCTCATGCAGATTTGTTGTCTTGACCGGTTCTATTTCGCCAGTGAAGACAAATCTTCCTTCTCTAATTTCCTTCATCAACTCGCTGAATGGTTCAGTTGTCATCTGTAAACAACCTCCCTTGCTGAAGCTATTAGAGAATAGTCTTTTGGCGGCCGGTAGCGTCGAAACTCGTCGAGCTTATCCAACTCTTTCAGCCTATTGTAGATTAGAACCCAGGCACAATCTTTCTTCCATCCGCCTACCTCACACTTGCCTTTGGATTGGCCTCCGCACGGGCCGTTTAACATGCCCTTCCCACATCTTGCGATTGGACATATCCCTCCTGTCTCGAATAGTATACAGTCGCCGCACGCCCTGCATCTTTCGTAGAACCTTCCGATCCTCTCAATCATTCCGATGAATTCCGTATCGCATCCAGGCACGCACATCTTCTTTGACAGGTCAGTTGCAACTTGAACAGCTGTTCCACAAGACATTATCAGCAGCGCATCTGCCTTCGCTAAAGCTTCTTCATTCTTTCTTAGCTCAAGTCTTGTTTGCCTTTCATCGCAAACAGACTCGATGACGGCATATCCGGTGACAGTTTTTCCCGCTTCCTTGAGTCTTTCGATCATCGCTTTCACTTCTGTTTCGCCTCCTGTCTGGCACTCGGTCGCGCAGATTCCGCATCCGATGAGGAATAGGTTGTTGAAGCCCTTCGTCATTTCAAGTATCTTGTCGAAAGGTTTCTGAATTGTTATGATCATCCTCTTCCACTTCCGCGGCGAAGTCGTTGCTGTAGGTAAACCATTGACATATGTAAAACTTCCCATCACCCTTACTAGAAGCGGGCTTCGCCGCTCTGAAATCTTACATATATTGCATATACGAATTGCCTGCCATGGCGACGCAGCTATGCGGCATATGTCACTTTAGTATGTATATCGACAAGACATATATTCGATCCGCCGGAACCTTGTAGCGGAGTTGGGAGAAATGGAGCGAGTCGAGGGCACTCCGACAGCTGGTATACCTTCTCAGAAGAAAGGATGGGGAGAAAGCGCTTACAGGCAGATATTTGGTTCAACGATAAGGGAACTCTTTGGGGTAGGCCCGAAGTGTGGGTACGTCACCGTAAGGATATACGGTACTAGGGAGAAACCCGTGTACGAAGTTTTTGTGAAGCACCCGAATGAGAAAGTTGAACATCTTCACGGATTGGATTCGCTCGATCTCAAGAAGATCCTCTTGGAGCATTGCCCGAAATACGAGAAAGATACCAAGAGGAACCGAAGAAAGTGCAACATGAAATGCATTGCGAACTGTTCGATCCAAATGTATGACTACATAACTCTCAAAGAATTCGAGGAAAGCATAGGTCGAGAAAATCCAGTATTCTAGAACGAATTTCTGGCCTTCCATGGACTATTTCTTTTCAGCCTTGGGAAGTTTTACGATAGGTTTTCGTAGACCTTCAAACTGATCTTTCTCAGTCATATACATCGCGCGGTCTATCGCTGTCTTCGCTATGTCTTTCCCGAATTCGGCTATCCTCTTGATACTTTCTCTAATGCTGCTTATGGCGCAGGCTATATCTATGCTCCGTTCCTCAGCGATGAGAAACCTGGCAGCCTTTTGATCCAACTCGGTGATCTTGGCTTGAAGGTCGATTACCTCGTTGGCTGATACGAGGTCGCGATTTAGGAAGGCCTTGACAGCTTTGTCGTATACTCTATACGACTCGTAGCCTATCGTCAGAACGAGCTCCAAGAGCGACTTTGACACAGCCCTGTCGCTTAATGACGGTATGTTTCGGGCGATCACTACGGCTTGATCTGCAACATGTTCAATTCTGTGGATCACTGTCTGATACTCAAGGCAGTCGATAGGTTCAAGTCCCATAACGTTTGCCAGCGTCAAATTTAGTGCTGCACTTCGGATTAGACGAAGAAGAAGAATGGAAAACTGGTCCACATCATCGTCAAGTGAGCACACGATATTAGCGAGTTCACCGTTCTTCTCCTCAAGTGCCTTCAATGCATCCTGAAGCATCGAGGCTGTTATGAAGTGCGTTCGCTGTACACCCTTGTCCACGGGCACCTTTGATAAGTCGGTGAGACTTTGAAGAAGAACCTCACGAGAGTGAGCTTCAATTATTCTCAAATAGATTTTGCCGCTGACTGCTCTAATCACGTGTTGTTGTTCGAGAGTGAACATCTTTGTAGAGCATAGTCTAATGGTCGAGTATCCGTTCAGATAACACGCGACAATCTTTCTTGTCAGTATCCCTTCAGATTCGCCAGTGTCTATGTGAAGGACTATTTCACGTTGGTCCTCTTGCCTAATATCCTTAGAATAAAGCGCCAGTGAGCCATCTTTCTGCGATACGAGAGATACGACGTCCCCACTGTTAAGTCCGGCAAGTTTGACCCAGTATTTCGGCAGTGAAACAACAAGGGTTGACCTTCCGAGCTTCACAACCTTTCGATTTTCCATGGACGAACACTTGGCGTGTATATACTATGGTTCCTTGGTATATGCTTTTTCAAGAGACTGAAAATGAATCCGGAGGCGCTTATAGTTTGGTCAAAGCTTGCGCAACGCCATGAATAATTGCTTCGGGTCTCGGTGGGCATCCCGGAACATATATGTCAACTGGGATTATCTGATCTAGCGGACCAGCGAAAGCGTATCCATCTGCGAAAACTTCACCTGAGATTGCGCATGACCCGATCGCCATGACGATCTTGGGACTCGGAACGAGTGCGTACACCCTCCTCAGTCTCTCCTTCACTTGAACAGTCACCGGTCCCGTTACTGCGAGAATGTCCGCGTGCCGAGGTGAACCTTTCTGCAACGTACCAAAACGTTCAAGGTCATACAACGGTGTTAGAGCTGCCACAACTTCAATATCGCATCCGTTGCAGCCACCGCACGGGACATGCATCACCCAAGGGGATTTCTGTCTAAGCTTGGACACGATTCCTTTCGGCATGGGTTTCACCCGAAGTTTAGGAGAAAGAGCTTCCTTTTTGAGAATTCTTCAGGTCGTTGGCGACATAAAGGGCAAACTCCGTCAAGTAAACGAAGCTCCTCATGTGAAATGTTGCGCTTTTCAAGAATCTGTTTCATTCTTTCAAATGACCTCTCCAGTTGCGGAGCTGGAAAGAATTTCTTCCCGCAGCTTGAACAAGACTCAAATTCAATTTCGATGTCGGCGCTCGCCTTATTCTTGTCGAATACAGCTAGTTCGTATGCACTCGTTAGACGTACTGCCTCCTCTGGGCATACATCTTGGCAGCGTCCACAGAAACTGCATTTTCCATACCAGACGCGGACAGATCTTGCGAGCCCGTCGGTAATACTTATCGCTCCCATCGGACACGTCTGAGCGCAAGCGCCGCAACCGACACATTTCTGAGCGTCGAATTCGGGCTTTCCTCGGAAACCTTCTGGAGGAGGGGAAGGTTGACGTGGGTACGGTAGCGTCTTCGGACTGATCAATCCGCGAATGCTCTCAATAATTGTCTGCGTGTTCACCAAAGCGCCCACCCCGTTGATGCTCTTACAAGGTCGATGACTGCTAACAATGTCGCCCAGGTTAAGAGAAAGGTGAATGCTTGGTCTATCCTATATCTAGAATTCTGGGCGTCAAGGAATGAGATTAAGGCTACTACGATGAGACAGAGTATGAGAAACACGAAGAGGTTGGCTAAGCCTCCTGCGAAAAATAGGTTAACGGCAAGAGCTGGGATAACGAACCATCTCAAGGCATTCGATATCTCAAATACGCCCAACAGGGAACCTGAATACTCAGTGTAAGGTCCTGCAATTATCTCGACTTCTGCGTCCGGGATGTCAAATGGCTTGCGCCCCAGTTTCAGAAGCATGCACATAAAGAAAGCGACCGTTGCGAGTGGATAATGGAACGCCATAGGTCCGAATTCGTT
>Ga0315312_1003244_pt1 | contig 10586 bp, 6 predicted proteins | sample TDP7_MG_FD_203629 | JGI IMG/M metagenome (GOLD analysis project Ga0315312, IMG submission 203629) | Freshwater sediment microbial communities from Lake Towuti, South Sulawesi, Indonesia - TDP7 | ecosystem: Environmental > Aquatic > Freshwater > Lake > Sediment | place: Indonesia: South Sulawesi... | reverse complement strand
GCACATCTTCGGGTCAATAAACTTGGGCATCATTTTCATGTCATAGCCAAGCTCTTTCGCCGCTTGGGTTATTGCCTTCGAGCCACTGGACAGCAGCCGCTCCGCGATTGGAGCTATGCGCATCTCCTGCTCAGCTTGAACGAATTCTTCTGACAAGTCAATACCAGATTCACCGAGCTCCTTTTCCAAGCACCGCACGCCATTGCCACAGGAGACAACAGTTGAACCCCCAACCATAAGTGTTCGCCAAATTATTACGCCTTCTTTAGATTTCCTCAGTGAAAATGTAATACGATTGCCATCATAATATCTGAGAGAATCACGGAATGTTCCTATTTTCTTTTCATCCTTACCAGCTTCGATAACCAGCACACTTTTTTTTCGTTGCGCTAGTTCTCTGGCAAGTGTGGCCCCACCTGCGCCTGAGCCGACAATTAGATAATCGTATCTGTTGTTTCTCATATGCACTGACCTCGGTCTGAATAGTTTCTGGCTAACCGCTTTCCATATACACTGAGTTTCGTGTTATAAGTATACGCTGGCAAGTAACTTTCGTAAAGCCGAAATTAACCCCCTTGTTCTCAAAGAAAAGTTCGGGAGCTGTGCCACAAAGCCTATTTTCCCTTTGCACATAGCCAAGATATGGCTAAAGGAGAACTGAAATTCTAACCGATGTCTTCCGCCTGAGCAAAGCCTGCACGATAGTCAGATTTGTTTAACGTAAAGAGCATCGGTCTTCGGAGGCTGAGACCGGGGGTGGAATTTCCATCGTGCTGAGATGAGACCTGAGGAACTGACACCACAGACAATTACATCTCACCACAACGACCAACACTCACGATAAGCGACTAGCAAAGGGTTAAAGTCCCAGGGGGAAGTGTCGAGCCTTGCCATAATAGACAATTTAGTGGTATTCTTGCTTAGAGGGTGACCGATAGTACAAGGCAGGAAACCGAATGCCTCTGTCTCAGGAACGTTTGAGGGACATCGTATTTGAGTTGGCCTCACGGCCCGCGCATGAGAAGGTGCGTGCCTTAGTCTACGAACTCCTCATAAACGGTCTCGGTGCGAGCAGCAGCGAACTTGATTTTGAGCGTCCGGTTCCCGAGGTACATGGGCGCATTGACGCCCTACTTGGCAGGACGCTGTTCGAATTCAAGTCAGATTTGAGGCGCGAACAGCGAGATGCGGAAGCCAAACTACCCGGATACCTAACTCAACGAGAGACCGAAACTGGATCCCATTTTGTTGGGGTAGCAACTGATGGAGCAACGTTCATACCCTACGAGCTTCGCTCGGGCAAGCTTCGACAGTTCCAGCCGTTCATAACACGCCCAGACGTTCCACGTGAGCTGCTTGCCTGGCTAAGCTCGGTTGTCGCGGTTAGTACCGAATTGGAGCCAAGTTCAGATGTTGTCAAGCGTGAGCTCGGCCGCAGTAGCCTTGCCTGGAACATTGCTAGGCAAGAACTCACAACCCTATGGGATGAAGTGCGCCAGCGTCCCGATGTGAAGCTAAAGCGCGACCTCTGGGAACAGCTTATCCGCCTTGTTTACGGTGCTACTTTGAACGAGGACGTCCTGTTCTTCCAACACACGTATTTGACTATTATTGCCAAGACGATGGCGGCCAAAGTACTTGGAGTAGCCACCGCAGAACCTGGCGAGTTGATGTCTGGACGTCGCTTCAGCGAGGCAGGCATTGGTGGGCTGGTTGAAGCAGACTTCTTTGACTGGCCTCTTGTGACAGAGAGAGGGTCAGATCTGGTGCACCGTGTTGCGTTACAGGCCAGCCGTTTCCAATTGGAGGAGGTGAAGACAGACGTACTCAAAGGGCTCTACGAGTCCTTGATTGACCCGGAACAGCGCCATTTCCTGGGTGAGTATTACACTCCAGATTGGCTGGCAGAGAAGATGTGCGCTAACGTGATCAAGAACCCACTCGACCAAAGAGTGCTCGACCCGGCTTGCGGCTCTGGCACATTCATCTTTCACGCTGTACGCATCTTACTCAAATCTGCAGAGGAGGCTGGTATTTCTGTGCCAGATGCTATCGAGCGAGCCTGCCGTCAAATTCGCGGTGTGGATGTTCACCCCGTCTCTGTCCTGATAGCACGCGTCACTTTCTTGCTCGCGTTGGGTCCGCAGAGATTGAAGGTGCGCCCGGCCAATATTAATATTCCGGTCTACATGGGCGATTCACTGCAGTGGAACACGCGCGGGTTCCTGGCCGAGCGTGACGTGTTGATCGAGACTCCCGAAAGCCGAGACCTGCTGGAATTCCCTTTCGAGGTTACGCGGGATCCGGTCACCTTCGACGCGGTAATTGGACGCATGTTGGAACTTAGCGAACATGACTCACCAGCCGAAGGGCTAGCTGCGTGGCTCAAACGCGACTGCCGACTGAGTACCCCGACAATCGAGACGCTTGTAACGACATACAAGATACTGTGTAAGCTGCATCACAACAAGCGAGATCATATCTGGGGCTTTGTGGCTCGTAACCTGGTGCGCCCTATTTGGCTATCTCAAGAGACTCAGAAGGCCGATGTGGTCATAGGTAATCCTCCGTGGCTTTCTTACCGCTTCATGGACCTGGAAATGCAGGCGCGTTTTCGTGCTGAGTGTCAATCTTTCGGCATCTGGCACGGGCAGGTGGCGCAGCAGCAGGACTTATCGGCGTACTTTTTCGTACGTTGTGCTGAGCTTTACGTTAGGGACCGTGGAACGATTGCGTTTGTCATGCCCTACGCTGCGATGACACGTCGTCAATTTGCCCGGTTTAGGACAGGGCTGTATGGTGCTTCCCAAAGAGGATACGGCAGGCTAGTCCACGTCACTATAGAGTTTACAGATGCCTGGGTCTTTTCGGATCGTGTGCAGCCTCTCTTCTTAGTGCCTTCATGTGTGCTTTTTGCCATTAGCGATGGTGGAGGGCCTAGGTTGCCCAGCCGAGTACAGGTCGCATCCGGTACGCTGCCGCGGCGTGATGCGTCACGAACCGAGGCTGATCAGAACCTTTCATGGCATGATGATGTCTGGCCGACCGAGCGTGCGGGTAGGGTCACAGAAGGCTACGCAGGCAAGTTTAGAGATGGAGCTGTAATTTTCCCCTCGGTCCTGTTTAGAGTTGAGAGGGTCGAGACCACTAAGCTAGGTACGAACCCCATAGCTCCCCTGGTCCAGAGTCGCCGCAACACTCAAGAGAAGCTGCCCTGGAAGGCGTTAACTACGATTAGAAGCAATATCGAAGCTGAGTTTCTGCGTCCGCTGTATCTGGGTGAATCAATAGCACCTTTTCGAATCCTCTCGTCAATTCTAGCTGTTGTGCCATGGGACGAAGAAAGTGCTCACTTGTTTGACGCCGCTGAAGCCCAATCGGAGGGTTATGCTCATCTGGCGGGGTGGCTTACTCAAGCCGAGCTAGCATGGTCTCAACATGGCAGCCGTAGGAGGACGCTTGCAGAACAGTTGGACTATTATGGCCAGCTGTCAGCTCAGTTTCCCATAAAATCGCTCAGGGTCGTCTACAGCGCGTCGGGCACTTTACCCGCCGCGTCGATCTTGGCTGATTCTAAAGGCATTGTGGAACATAAGCTGTATTGGGTAGCTGTCAATAGCAAAAAGGAAGGGTATTACCTCCTTGCGATACTGAACAGCGAAACCGCGCGTGAGAAGGCAGAGCATCTCCAAAGCAGAGGGCAGTGGGGTGCTCGTGACTTCGACAAAGTCATGCTGTCGCTGTCGATTCCACAGTTTGACCCAGCTAACAAGCTACACCAGGCATTGGTGAGGGCAGCGGTTCGTGCTGAAAAGGTGGCTGCGACTGTAGAGTTGGGTGAAGAAATGCACTTTGTCAAAGCGCGGCAGCAAATCAGAGCTGCATTAGGAAAGGACGGTGTAGCCGGAAAGATCGACAAGCTGGTAGGGAAACTTCTAGATCTACCGGCCTCCCGATAGTACCTCGTCCTTAGTAACTAATATAGCGATAGTAAAGAGATATGGATAGCAAAATATATTCTCCGCAGTATTCGGCGAGTCACGCACTTGTAGTTGGTATCAACAATTATCAGCATGCCTCCCCTCTGGGTTATGCGATACGTGATTCAGAGGAAACGTCACAGGTTCTTATGGACGAGTTTGGTTTTGATGAAAAGAATATAATCTTGCTCACTGATGCGAACGCGACTAGGGCGCATATCATCGACTCTTTTCTTTCATATGTTGATAAGACCGAAGTAGATGACAGGATAGTCTTTTTCTTCGCCGGGCATGGTTATACCTTTTCTGGTCATCGAGGTGAAGTTGGATATCTAGTTCCGTATGATGGGGACACGCACAGTTTATCCACACTTATCCGGTGGGATGAATTTACAAGAAACGCAGAACTAATACCAGCCAAGCATATACTCTTTATAATGGATGCATGCTATGGTGGACTTGTTATTACGCGTTCACTACTTCCCGGAAGTATGCGATTTCTAAAGGACATGATGTTACGCTACTCCCGCCAAGTCCTCACTGCAGGAAAAGCAGATGAAGTTGTAGCTGATTCCGGCGGGCCACTACCTGGCCATTCTATTTTTACTGGTCACCTTATTGAGGCTCTCAGAGGAAAAGCTACCAGCGAGGACGGAGTAATCACGGCAAATGGCGTGATGGCATATGTATACGAACGAGTCTCAAGAGACCAACACTCACACCAAACCCCCCACTACGGGTTCATTGAAGGCGATGGAGATCTCATTTTCAAAGCGCCAATTCTCAAAGCGCCCAAAAGGGAGGAAGGGAAGGATATAGACGTTCTTATATCCGTTCCTTCCGCGATGCCTGTGACGCATACAGAGAAAACTGGAGATATAATCGACCTCACAAAGGAGTATCTTTCAGATACTCGTTATGCGATTAAGCTTCATGATATGGTTATTCAGAAGCTTCGAGAGACGGTGCTCCTTACATCTGAAGATAACTTTGCGGTTCAGGGCGCAGAATGGTCACTTGATGAATTCACCCGCCGCCTAAAAAAGTACGAGCAGACAATGGAAGATTTACAGCGTATTTCATGCTGTCTAGCCTATTGGGGAAAACAAGAACATCTCCCGATACTCAGAACTGCGTTAAAACGCTTAACAGACCGACTTGAACCTAAGAGTGGCCAAAGGGTTTGGCTGGCTTTACGCTGGTATCCAATGATTCTCCTACTTTATAGCGCAGGAATTTCAGCTTTGGCGGCTGATAATTATAGCAACCTAGCCGCAATGCTTTTAACTAGAGTCGGATCCTCACGCTCCACGGGAAAATCGACCGAATTGACGCTTTCGATTGGTGAGGCTATCCTGGAACTCGAGAGGACTGAGGTTTTCAAACAACTCCCCGGACATGAACGTCATTACGTACCTCGTAGCGAATATCTATTCAAATTGCTTCAGCCGATGTTTGACGACTTGTTGTTCTTAGGGAGAGATTACGAGCAATACTTCGATCGGTTTGAGGTTCTCCTAGCTTTAGTACACGCCGATTTGGAACAAGTCGAAAGATCTCATATTTGGGGTCCTGTTGGAAGGTTTGGCTGGAAGTTCAAGAATGAGGATGGGAATCCTCTAAAGGACATTATAGCCGAAGCAGAAAGACAAAAGGGGTCATGGGGGCCACTTAATGTAGGGTTATTTGGTGGAGACTACTCTCGATTTAAGAGCATCTCAGATGAATACGTGAGACTCATCTCAGGTCTGCCATGGCACTAATAGCCTAACCGATCAAATAACCCAATTCGTCATTATGTGTAGTCAAGCAACAATACTATCGCTGTTCTGTGCCTGACTTAGTACGCTGAGGTATTGATATGCCTAGATGATCTAGGTTATGATACAGCATAAGTATTTACTAGGCTTCAGCTCATTTCTAGAAAGGAGTCTTGAGAATATGGACATCTCTCTCTATCTGGTTACCCGTATCCTGAGATTATTCTGTCGAAAGCTGCCCTTGAGGGCTTCATATGCCTCTGCTAGTTTTGTGGCCGAGGTTATCTATCTCCTGTGGAGAAAGGGTCGAACCAATCTCAAGATGAATACAGCTCGTCTTCTGAGTCCGCAGACTAGCCAGAAGCAGATTGCCTATTACTCCAGACTCTGTATGCGCAATTACCTCAAGTATGTTGTGGATTTTCTACGCTCTCTCCCTTCGGAGCCTGAAGAGATAGCTAAGAAGCTGAACGTAGAGGGTGCCGAGAACTTGGACGAGGCTCTAAAGGAGGGTAAGGGAGTGGCGCTCGTTAGCCTACACTTCGGTCACTGGGACTTTGGTGCAATGGAGATTGCCTTCCGCGGCTACTCTGTGAATGGTGTCGTTGACCATATATGCCAGCCGAGAGTAAGCGGTTTTGTGAACGGGATGCGTTCCATGAGCGGTATGAAAATCATCGCAGCAAGGGATGGAATCACCGAGATGCTCCGCCGACTTCGTAAAAACGAGCTTGTAGCCATGTTAATTGATAAAGCCAAGCACGGTCGCAGGGTTAAAGTAGAGTGGTGTGGTTCATCCATAGTGGTGCCAGCAGGAGCGGCAGTCCTAGCCCTAAGAACCGGAGCCAAAATAATACCAAGTTGCGCGGTGCGCTCGCCCAATAACACCATTCGCATTATCCTCGGGAAGCAAATCTCCTTCCAATGCACTAGTGATTTCAGACGTGACATTGAGGTGCTTATGCAAAATGTATGGCACGAGCTAGAGAAACTGGTAAAGGAATACCCGGAACAACTCTATGTCTTTCACCGCCTGTAGATGTAAAATCCTTCAGATGTCTACTTTCTAATATTTATCTCCTCCAAAGATAGCAAAACCTGACCCCTTGTGAGACTCAATTTTTTTACAAATACAGATTCTATTTAACATTACAAGTAACAAGAAGCCAAAGTGTATTGCTTGATATCAGCACCGCTTGAAGTTCTATATTTTCCCGGTAAGATTTAGCAGGCTCCTTCGGCTTTCCGCCACTCACGTAATAGTTTCTCTCTATTACCTTTAGAAGGTATCTTACAGAACCTTACAGTCGCCCATATTAAGGACCCGAGGGGGATGATAGCTAATAACGACCAGGACCAATGAAATGGTGCCATTAGAACACCCCATGCAAATAATCCACTGCATGCAAAGCAGAGGACTAGGTAAACCCAAACAATAGAAGTATACGACTCTTTTAATGGATTGGTCATATCTCTAATCTTGTTAAGGCGCATCTCGTAACCCGGCTCCGTGTCAGACTCGTGAAAGACTATGATATATGCTCCCCATCTGAATATGTCTTCCCTCATGGCATTTATCATGAAAGCGCAAGGTACAATGATGGCCATGGGTGTAAGGATGACAAACGGAGCTAGCTCTGATATCTTTCTTGGCTCCTCGAAGAAATTCTGCAAACCGTAGCCCAAGAGGGCGACGGACGAGATTATACTAAACGTGAATATCTGAAATATCAGCCGCTGGTGTACCATAATCTGCTCGTTGATGTATTTATATTCTTCCGACTTACTCAATTTATTCCTTCGTCAACGGTTTAGGTTCGAGTTGTTAGGAGTCAGCAGTAAACTGATACTAACTTCATTTATAACACTTCGTGCCCCCCCCATGCAAATCATTTCCCCTTATATGAATTCTAATCTAATGGCAAATATCTTCTCCTTTTCGCTGCACGAAACATCGTACTGTTATTACGACATTTGCTGTAAACACGATACGAGCAACTGCTGTAAAGCCGGAATCAACTGCTTCTTCTCAAACAGGAGTTCGGGAACTGTCCACACTGGCCCACCATAGATACGGGACGAGGTTCTGAGACCTCTTGATTGTCTGCCAAACTAAGGGTGACCAAATCTTAATCTGACCACTTGACTGCATAAGGGTGGGTCCGCAAATGAAAAATGGTCGCAAGTACCAAGGTGGAGGCACCACTAGGGACATCCCTGAGATCCCTAATCAACGGTTTTGTGCTCACACAAAGAACGGAGGGGAAAAGCCACTGCACGGTCGGGTTCTATCTTGGCTCATTTGCCGCCCACAAAGGAGCTATGCGACGGTGTCCTTGGCTTGGTAAAGGACGAAGTTCAGAATATAGAGACTAGCAAGAAAGGTTAGGAAGACAACTTAGGAACAAGTCCTCTCCAATTTCTAGAATCATGAACACAAACTCAATTAGTTCAGCCACCATGCTGGTTCAGAACAACGTAACTGCCTTGCACAATGGATTCGTGCTGTTTTGACTCTGGCGTTACCATCAAATATAATTTGGCGAATATAATCAAACTGGGTAAGAAGCGATATGAGAATCTTAGGTATTGACCCGGGGACAGTCTCTTTCGACCTCTGCCTGCTTGACGATGACAAGGTTGCATTTGAGGACAGCCTTACGTCAAGCGTCGTCGCTGAAAAACCCGAAGAGCTGGCAGACAGGTGCTTACGATTGAAACCGAGAGCTATAATTGCTCCTTCCGGCTATGGGTTGCCCAATCGCCACTTCAGTGAGCTCACCACAAAGGAGATGTTTGAACTCACCTTGGTCCGGGAAGGAGAAAACGTGCCTGTCCTCGATGGGATGAAGAAGTTCTTCGGCATAGTGAAAGAAGGTGCCTTGGATATTCTTTTCGTACCCGGAATAGTCCAGCTCCCTACCGTTCCCGAATGGCGTAAATTCAATAAGATAGATATGGGCACGGCGGACAAGATGTGTATCGGAGCCCTCTCCGTAGAAATGGTCTCTCGCAAGAAGGGAGTGAGCTATTCCGAGGTTTCCCATGTCGTCGTTGAGCTTGGCGGAGGGTACAATGCTCTCATCACCATAGAGAAGGGCAAGATAATAAACGGTATTGGCGGCACGCTATTCCCTGGTCCCGGTTTCATCAATGCCGGAGCTATGGACGGTGAGATTGCCTACCTCCTTGGAGGCTTTGAGAAGACCCTGCTCTTTCAGGGAGGTGCCAGCTATCTGGCTGACAAGCGGGGACTTTCTATAAACGACTTCACACAAGAATCACACCCTGAGGCTTTCAACGCCTTCGTTGAGGGCATAATCTTTGCCGTATGCAGCCAGCAGGCACTAGTTGGGAGCCACGAAGTCTATCTTTCTGGCCGGTTAACTAAGTATGAGAACATCTATCTACCTCTCAAACTGCGCCTAGAAAGGCTTGGTTACTCAGTTAGCCCCTTGCCCGTGCTTTCCAACAAGAGCAAAGCGGCAGCCCAAGGTTATGCAGTAGTGGGTAACGGGCTGTACGGGGGATGTTACCAGGCGCTGGTAAAGCATATGATGATAGACAAGGCTAAGGGTTCGGTTCTCGATTATGTTTACTGGAGGGAGAGAATATGAACTCCCCAATATATGTGGACTGGGCAATTACCCGCGCCTGCAACCTTAAATGCAGACACTGCGTTGGGATGGAAGAGGGTGAGCTAACAACTGATGAAGCAGTCAGCGTAGCTAAGGATGTCATCAGTCTATCGCCGAGGTGGGTGATACTTGAGGGCGGAGAACCATTGCTACGGAAAGATATGCCACAGATTGGCGGAATGCTCCGTCATGCAGGTATTGACGTATTTGTGATAACCAACGGCAACGCCTTTACAGAGAGTAGATTAAGGGAACTGGCGTCCTTTTCTCCCAAAGTTCTCTTCAGTTTCGATGGGGCTGATGCTGAGGTATACGAATATGTAAAGAGGGGAGCGAAATTTGAAACCGCCAGGAAGTGGGCAGCGCGTTGTGCCGACCTCAGCATTTTTCATGGAATAACCGCGGTTCTGACTAAGCTCACTCTGAGACAGGTCAGGGACTTCATCCGACTAACCGAAAACCTTGGCGGCAGAAGCGTCATATTCCTGCCACTCAAACCTTTTGGCAACGACGCTGTCTCCCGGTCATATTATGAGCAATACGTGCTTACACCGAAGGAACAGGAAGAAGCAGTAAGAGATATATACAGTTTCCCAAGCAGCGTAGACATCTTCTACGATGAGCCATTCCTCTGGAACCTTTCCACGAAGTATGGCTTCCAACTCAATAGTTCTGACAGCGGTATTACCATACCGGAGGTAAAAGGATGCGCTGCCTCCTACTCGCTATATATTCAGACCAATGGCAGCGTCAGACCGTGCATGTTTTGCCCGCCTCGATTGACGTTCGGGAACGCTGCTAAGGAACGCCTCGCCGATATCTGGCAAAGAATGAAGTTAAACCCCGTGCTCACCGGCTGGGCTGACCAGAAATCAAGGAAGGGAGCATGCGCTGAGTGTCCGGGGTTTAAATCGTGCCATGGCTGCTTAGCGCGTGCCACGATACTGCTAGGAGACACCCTGGCATCCGATCCCTGCTGCCCCTTCGCTGCCTGAGCGCCCCCATGAAATTCCTTTCGGCTGTCTAGCAAGCGTACTCACGGGTGTTCCCAGCTAAAGGCTTGACTCCTAATTGAACGAAATAGCGTATTGTTGGGTCACTGAACAATCAAACGCTAGGGCTCAGCTCTCTGGATGCGAACTGCTCTCAATGAGGCGGCGAGCTCGTCCTGTTTGGCAGGTTAGCCCCCTGGATAGAATCAATGAGAT
>Ga0315312_1003243_pt1 | contig 10588 bp, 9 predicted proteins | sample TDP7_MG_FD_203629 | JGI IMG/M metagenome (GOLD analysis project Ga0315312, IMG submission 203629) | Freshwater sediment microbial communities from Lake Towuti, South Sulawesi, Indonesia - TDP7 | ecosystem: Environmental > Aquatic > Freshwater > Lake > Sediment | place: Indonesia: South Sulawesi... | reverse complement strand
GTTGAAGGCGCATCCAAAGCTAAAGCCTGAGCAGATTGCACTCTTTTACATTCAGGTTGCGGATGTGCTTATACTTTGAGGCGTTACACGTTCTGATTCTAATTTAAATACTTCAATAATCGGATTAATGAGTGACCGTGCCTAAGCGGAATAGAGTAATGAAGGCATTTTAAGGGTGGAGGTTGCTGGTCTCCTTGAGGACTTTACTCTTTCAGGCATTAATTGGAGAGAGGCACATCCCTCTAGGCTTGCTTTACATAGCCAATATTTTGGAGGGTAAGGGTGTCGCTGTTAAAATCTGTGATCCTAATCTCTTCCTCGATTCCGAGGGCCATGGGCTAATCCAGGAGAAAACCATAAGGGACCTGTGCGGGGGCTTCGACCTCGTCGGCTTTTCATCCTACAGATACTCGTTTCCGGCTGACAGGGCTCTGATGAACTACGCTAAGACCCCGGAGAGAACCGTTATTGCAGGCGGATGGGGGCCCACCATTGAACCAGACCTTTATCTCGATAACTCCCCTGCCGACCTTTTGGTCCTGGGGGTGCACATGCAAGCACTGGACACCATGGGCGAGATCGTTGACCTTCTGGAGGGACGGATTAATATTGACTGTATTCAGGGCATTGCCTACAGGCGGCGCGGGGAGAAGGTTAAAACCGGGAGGGTTTTCCCTGCGGAGGTGCCCGTTTTAGACTGGAAAATCGGCAGGTACGGTTTGGATGTGGAGGGGTACAAGGAGAGGGGGACGCTGATAGTGCCCGTCCTCGGGGCCATAGCATCATGCCCAAACTACTACGGGAATGGCTGTTTATACTGCTCCATCGCAAAGATAATTCAAGGCTATAAAGGGAAACCTAAGGGAAGGTTCGCTAAACTCTTTAAGAGGTTAAGGGCGTTCGATGTGGACAGGATAATGCAGGACATGAAAAATGCCTTGACGGAACTTGAAGCTGAAAGGATCTGCTTTAGCTTTGTGGACGACGCCATGACCCCAAAAAATTTTAGGAAACTATACCAGGCCCTTTTAAAGGAAGGTCTCATGGACACCATTGACTCCATCAAGTTCCAGACGAGACCGGACCTGGCAATAGGCGTCCTTAAACAAATTAAGGGTGAACATAGGGACAAGTTCATAGTGGACGTGGGCTTTGAATTTTACTCCCAGAGGGATCTGGACTTTTGCAGGAGGAACATAACTCGGAAGCAGATGGATGAAGCAATTAGGGCACTGAAGGGCTTTAAACAATGGAAGGCCTACACAATTTTGGCCACCCCTGTAAGCTCCGCCCTAGATGTGGAAGAAAACATATTACTTAATCTCCGATGCATAGAGGCTGGAGCCCTAACAAGCCCTAACCCATGTCTGCAGGAGCCTGGCTCCATGCTCCTCGATGTCATACTACCCGAGAACCTGGTTTACGACAATCAAGGCGGAGTTAAGCTGACCAAAAGATTCAGGCTCCTAAACGATCACCAAAACATCTTGACAATGATAGAAAAGCACAAGGGGATCGTAAAGAGGAGATTAGAAGAAAGCGCCAAGGAGAGGGAGGAATACCTCTCCAGTTTCAAAGTTTCCGCGGATGAGTTGCAAAGGATGGCCGACAGACTTGAGCTGGACATGAGAATCCTCGGAAGGGCTGAAAGTTATCAGGGACTCCTTGATTCCCTTACTAAGTTGGAAAGAATTGTTCAAGAAGACTACGAGCACTACACAAGGCTCGAAAGCACCTGATTTCCTAAGGTTTTTAAATTGTTTTGCATTCGGTGAGGGAATTAAATTAAGTTTAAAGCCCAAGAATTGGGCAGTCATGTAAAGCAACGGCCTCCCGCGCCCACTTTCCAAGCATCGTAAACATTTATATGTATCGTTTACAGACAACGTAAACAGTGGTCTTTATGACTGAGATCGTATCCACACGCATCCCAGACAGCGTAGCCAGAGACCTGGAGGAAATCGAAAAGGAAGAGAAGACAGACCGAGCCACGGTTATAAGGAAACTTTTGGCAAGGGCAATCGAGCAGTGGAAGATAGAGCGCTCCTTAAGGCTCTATCAAGAGGGGAAGATAACACTATGGCGCGCGGCAAGGCTAGCAGGCGTCACTCTAAGAGAGATGATGGAACAAGCAGCCAAAAAGGGGATTCAATTCAAATACACCGAGAAAGACCTAGAAGAAGACATCAAAGCAGCCCTCGAGGAGTAAACTGACCTTTTGCCCGTCTCAAACGCCTCACCTTTAATCTATCTGGCAAGGCTAGGCAAACTCCACCTCCTCAAAGACTTGTATGGACAGGTGCAAATCCCACCGGAAGTCAACATGGAAACCATTGAAAGGGGAAAGGCGAAGGGATACCCAGACGCCTACGTGATAGAGGAAGCGCTGGACCATGGATGGCTTATCACAGATGCTTTAACAAATGAGAACGCAGTAAAGTCCAATGCACTCACGGAGATGACAGGCATAGACATCGGCGAGGCCCAAGCTATCCTCCTCACCAAACAGAAAGGCGAGGAGGAGGTCCTCATCGACCAGTCAGACGCTAGGGAGGTGGCGAGGCAGCTTGGGCTCAGCCCACGAGGAACCGTCTTCATCATCCTAACCGCAACCAGAAGGGGGCTGATAACAAAGGATATCGCCAAGCAAATGCTTGCAAAATTAATAGAGGTGAACTTTTACATAAGCGCTAAAATATACCGCGATACCCTTAACACGATCGAAAAACTATAAAATCTTAAACAGGCACACAAATCATAAATCCAAAGCTCAAAGGAGAGCTCAAAAAGGAAGCTCCTCAACTTGTCTTCTAAGGGCTGGTGAAACGGAGTCCACGAGTTCCTTGGCTTTGCTGTAGAGGAGTGGGTAGTCCAGTTCCACGTACCTATGGACTATAATGTTCCTCAGCTTAGCAAAGTCGGCGAGCTCCTCAGCCAGCTCCCTGCGCATTAAGCCCGCTTCGGCAAGCTTAAGCGGAAAATCCTTATACTCCCTGACAACCCCGAGCTTCATGGAAGCCACAATGTGCTTACACACATCGATGGCTGACTCTATGGCCACCCTCAGCGAGTCTCTAAGCACCCTTTTAGCCACGGGGTCCTCCGCCACCTGCGCCACCGTCCTGCTCAATATGTAGGTTTTCAGGACGCCCACTTCCTCGTCAAGGGCCATAAGCTTCCTAGCTAAAACCTCCCTCCGTAGCGGGTTAAAGCTGTCCTTGACGTATGAATCTAGAAAAGTTATGGTATCAAACAGCTTCGTGTACAACCGCTCACAAAGCTCACGCTCATAAAACCCCTTATCCACGATCTTATAACCATCGCTCACCACCGAGTACTTGAGTACATCATCCGCCTTAGACAGATCCACCAAGTCAACCTTATCCACACCTACCTTAAGCGCCTCAGCAACCTCACCCATAAGCCTGCTAACACTCCCCCAAGAATTATTCTTCAGCAAGACAGCCACGTCCACATCACTTCCACCCCAAGCCTCAGTTTTAACCCAGGACCCAAAAATGTAGGCTAACAGGACGTTATCATCATCCGACAACCTCCTCCTCAACTCCTTAACCTGCTCAACCATTAGCCCACCATCCTCCATCAAGCGGACGTATCTCTATACTCATTATAACCATCTTGCACTTATTAAACCTCCATCTGGCCTCTAAGAACCGAATAAGTAGCCAAATACTTCTCGACGGCTTCGTCATCCAACTTTTCGCGCCCTTCAATTCCTTAAAGAACTGAGCTACTCTTCAACTGTTTTTAATCTCTTGCACTTTTTTGTAAGGTCCAAGAACGACGGGTGCAATCATGAATGCGGGTCCTTCATGTCTTTCTCGCAGCTTTTTTGCTCTTAACATGAAAGGCATAGGTTTCTTCTTATCTGCGAATAGGTGAGCTTCACCAAAGTTCTTTTGCAAATAAAGAAGTACCGATCCTAAATAGTGGGGTGAGAGATGGTATGTTAGGTCTGGATGACCAAAGACGTAATAATTTTGTTTTTTACCATTTTTGTCTTCACGTACTTCTACGCAAAGTTTCAGGTCCTTTATCCCAATTTCTTCATAGTTGCTGAAGAACTCGTCTTCACATTTTTCTTCATCCAAGAGACCGATGACCGATTTCTCGTCCATGACCATTTCGATTCTTTCTTTCAGCTTTCTTTTCTCAACTGTTTTGTGCATTTTGATGCCTATTTCCTTCTCAAACTCCTCCGCATAACCGACTATATCCATATATCCACCTCCAAGTTTAGGCTGAATCTGTTGCCAGATTTGGTTGACTTCCTTTACGAATTGGGCGATAGCTCGACCTCTATCCGTAAGGCGGTAGACTACACCGTCTTTGACTACGATCGAATTTTCTAAAAGGAAATTCAGATGATAGTTAAAGTTTCCTCTGCTATCGAGAACCTCCATGAGCCCAGCCGAATCCAGTAGATCGGAGTAAGCAGCTTTCCCTGCTTCATCAAGGCGCAGAATTATGTTACTTCTAACAGGAATCTCGACGATTGAGAGGATATCTCTCTTTCTCAAGGAAGCCACCGAAATAAATTACGATTTTGTGGTATTTGGCTTTTTTTGACTACGATTTAGTCCTTGGAAGGCGGCTAGTAAATGAAGTTATACTAGAATCGTTAAGAATCTGCAAGGTTTGAAACCGATCCTCTACTGTTTATAGGAAGTCTATTAGGCAAATCGAAATAGAGTGGTTAAGATTCTGGGTTAATAGCAAGCACATAGTTTACTCAGCGTTCGGGAAGTTCGTCTATGGAAAGAATCCTGTCTTCTTGAATCCAATAGTCGTATTTTGTTTCTGGAATCTGAAGCCAACCGTGTCTTGCCAAAAAATCTATGGCCTCGCCGAAGACTAGATGATAGTACATATAGAAGAATTCGGAAAACTCTGAATACTTGCTTCCTTTCAGGGTCTCAAAAATTCCATTTAGTCTAGCCTTGTCACGTTTAAAGTGATTCAGAATGTATGGGCTGATTTTGTCTATGAGGGTTTTGACAATTTGAATATCTTTTTCATTGTAAACTGGCATCCTCCAAGGGAAATCCTCTAAAATTCTGTTGACCATTGGTATTTTACTCTTATGACAAGGATCTCTCAACCATTCTATGTAATCTAGCAAGAAATCGGTGCTGAATTTCTGTTTTCCTCCAAGCTCTTTAATCACTTTTTCAATGCTGCTATCAAAATAATTTCGAGAGACATTAAAATGATATTCGCCGAAGGTGCATATTTGGGGTTTAACGATGTCACGCACACGTTGTCCGTATTTCAATTGGAGTTCTCTAGATCCTTCTACCATCCAGAAATAGTATCTAAAACGAGAACCTTCATCATTACCTTGAAGCGTTGAAGGGCGACGAGGATAAGGTAGCAGAACACTACGGTCTTTAAAGAAGACGTTAATCATTCCAACTTCAAGTAAAAGTGATCCGATCAGGTGAAAGGCCGTTTCTCCTAGAGAGAAAATATCGGAGAAAGACAACTCTTTGTAGAGATTTTCGATGGTGCACCATTGCTCTTCAATTATTTTTCCAATTTTGGTGCCTGTGGCCTTTGCATCTGAAACGATAGGCTTGGTTTCGTCTTCTTTAACAATAAGGAAATTAGGACAATCTTTTCCTCCTTGCTCTTTGACTAGGGATGCCTTCTTCAAATCTTGAATAGCTTTTTTCACTTGGTCAATAGGGATATCAAGTTCTCTTGCGATATCAGTATGGCTAAACCCTTCAAATAGGCTTAGAACAACCTTCTTTCTTAGTTCATGCCATTCTACTTCGTTGCTTCCCCAACCCCCCGTCATGCTGTGGAAGTCGTATGCCTTACTGACCAGTAGAGGACTGAATCTAAGTTGGAAAAGCTTTCCAAGGTCGGATTTAACCTCTGTAACGGATTCTCTATTTCTAACTATTGTGTTGCCATATATCAAGGGTCCATCTTTCTGTCCGAAAATTGCAAGACTACTTTTGTTATTAGGAAGCAAAAAGACAATGATTTTCATGTTCACATCTACGCCGATCTCATCCCTTATTTGTTTATAGGCATCTTCCCACTCATCAAGGGCTTTTTCAATCTGGGCATTATCCAGAGTTTCTGGGAAAAAATAGAACACAAAGTGTTCGCTTGTAATGAAATTGAAACTTGGTAATGGAGGGCTTTCAATTTTCATCCACTTGGCAAGGAGGTCCCCTATTTCGTGAACTTTCCTATTTGGGCATAGAAAACGTGTGCAATATTTAGCGCGAAATAGCTCATCTCTTAGGGACATTTCTGTTTCTGAGTAAATAAAAATGCGAGCCTCCACCAGACCGTGATCAGGCATTACATAGAAATCAAGATCTACATCCTTCTTCTCCTTTCCATTAAACGTGAAGCTGGATGGACCTTGAACTGGCCAATACCTCTCGCTGTGAGGATAACACGTGTTGACGACAACCAAAAGCTTTTGGGGTTTATTTTTAAGATTTTGGGCTCGAACAGTAAGTTTATTTTTTCCCCAAGAAAGGTCCTCTAGGATCACTTTCTCGACCGTAAAGCTCTTTCTTACAAGATCCTCGCTCTTCCACGGAGACGCTATTAATGAAGACATATGAACTGGTATTGTTGCTTACACCATTAAAAACTTTTAGGAGTTCTAACTTGATAAGATGGTACCACAGGAAGCACGAAGGAAAGACATTTTTCCTCAGAAGGCTAAAACTCGGCTGGAACGGCGTCTCCTTAAGCTTCCATTTATGGGACGGAGCGTGAAAAGGACTTGGCTAGGAAAAAGTAGGGGGGAGGAGGTATCGCCAATCTGGGTAACAATTTTTTCGGGGATTTGAGTAACAAAAGTGCCACTCTAGGCAATTCCATTAAGCAATTCGGTATTGGGAAAGGTGGAGGCTCTTTCCTTTACCGGCAAATTGGGGTTAGATGAAGAGGGTTGTTTCTGCCTTGGAGGCTAGGTCTAGGAAGGTGGCGGCGCCGGCTACTTGGTCCACGTCGGGGATTAGGTCCTCCTTTTTGATGCCGAACATTTCCATGGTTGGGCTGCAGGCGTAGATTTTCACCATTCCTGTCGCCTTTAGTCTCTTTAGCATCTCGTAGGGCTTGGGATATCCCATCTCGTCCAGCTTCTTCTTTAACGGTTCTTCCAGGTGTTTGTAGGTGGCGGGTAATCCAGCCTTTTGCATGGCTCCCTTGACCAGCATTTGGAGCCCCCAGAAGGTGAAGTAAATGTGGGTCTCCATGTCCATGGCTGCGGCGGCTGAGGCCAATATAAGCACGGGGTAAAGGCGGTCTACGGTGCCTCCGTGGGCTAGGATGACGAGCTTCTTCCTTTCCTTTTCAGCCATTCACATTCACCCCTACAATAATTAGTTATAACACCGTTATATTAATGTTTTACCTTCTTCCACAAACATAACTTTCCATCAAGAAAAACGTTTAATCCCTTTCGAATGCCTATCCTTTGAGGAGGGCTATGAGTTTGGGCATGAGTTCTGTGCCTTGGGCCAAAATCCCTAGGCTTCCGTTCCTGCACTCCCTTTCAGAGAATCCACGGACTCCATCGCCTTGAATTTTGTCGCCCGATATGAGCACAGGAACGGGGTCGTCGCTGTGGGCCTTCAGCCTACAGGGCGTAGAATGGTCTGCTGTAACGCAGATCACGTAATTCTTCAAGTCTATCTTTGGGAAGAGTTCTCCGAAGAGGTGCCTGTCTATGGTGGCGATGAGCTGGGCCTTAAGGTGGACCCTTCCATCGTGGCCGGGTTCGTCCGGACCCTTAATGTGAAGATAGAAGCAATCGTAGTTGGGCAGTAGGTCCAAAAGCTTCTTCACCCTGATTTTGCAGTCCTCCTCCAAGTCGTGGGATGGAGGGGGAAGGTCCGCCAGGTCCATGCCAGCTAGTTTTGCTATTCCCCTTTCCACGGGCATGTCCGCGAGGCATAGGAAACGGACGCCATATCTCTCGTTTATATTGAAGAATTTTGGTAGGAGGTGCCCCGCGTCCCGCGTGAGTATAACGTTAGCCTTCAAGTCTCCCTGCTCCTCTCGCCTCTTATTCACCTCATGCTTATCCAGAATCACGTGGCTTTTTTGGGTGAACACGTTCACAAGCCCTGCAGAAATCCTCGCATCCTCAGTTTTATCCAGAGGCTCGCACGGCTTTAGGACCATTTCAATCTCCGCCTTCGCCACACCCAGCCCCTCCGCCCTGGAATAAGCTGGGTCGGTGTTGGTGATATGACCCGAAAGGGATCCCTTTCTGCTTCGGATGATTAAAACTCCCCTGTGGCCTATGGTGCTTCTGAACTCAAAATCCGCGGGATGGGACTCCAACTCCACCCCCTCATTTATGGCCCTGCTCAGCTCGATGGCCTCCTCGGTGGTCAAGGTCCTTCCAGCCCTCCTGTCAACCAGCCTATTTTCGGCGCCCAGGGTGGCGAAGTTGCACCTGAGGGCTAGGTCGCCGTCCTTCATGGCCACACCGGACCCAACGGCTTCTAGGGGACCCCTACCCGTGTGATACTTGAAGGGATCGTATCCTAGAATGGATATGACGGCCACGTCACTCTCCGGAGCTATCCCCTTCTTTACTGAATACATTAATCCATTCTTGCCCTTCCTCGCCAAGAAATCCATGTTGGGAGTCTCCGCAAACTCCAGTGGCGTTTCACCATCCAACTCCTCCATTGGTAGGTCGCCCATGCCGTCTATAACCACATAAATCAATTTCATATGCGCCAAATCCTTCGCCTACAGCGGAAGATATTAAACGGTAGTGCGATATTAGTCTAACGTACACACCTTAGAAAGATTAAATAAATCTTGATTTAAATTCTCGGCTTCCACGTATCTGTCTTTGCGGGTCTCAGAGGTTCTCCATGCTTTTGTAATTCTTTTGTTAGATGAACATATCCTTTGAACACTTGCGCACAGAAAAGTTTATCTAATTGGATATCCCCTCCCCCAGTAGGGGATATTCGATGAGTGTGCACAAGAAGCGTGAGGACGTGATCAAGCGGTTAGCTAGGATCGAGGGACATGTGCGTGGGGTGAGGAGGATGGTGGAGGAGGACAAGAGTTGCCCAGAGGTTCTTCTCCAGCTTGTCGCAATCCGCGCCGCGTTAAACAAAGTTAGTCGAATGGTTTTTGAAGATCATGTAGAAACTTGCATTTCAAAGGCAATAAAGGAAGGCGCTGGTGAAAGTGCGGTGGCCGAATTAAAGGAGGCTCTTGCAAGGTTTCTATAACCTGACTCGGAACAATTAGCAATGGGATCTGTAAATTGGTGAAGCTCCCAAATCATAGAACTTTTATCTTCTTCCTCAGTTTGGGTATGACTATTGGGAGTTGGGCATTATCTTATCTCAACTTACTTCCAAGCCAGATAACTGATGGACTAGCTCTCTTTGCTGTAACCATCGGGGGTGCTCCCATTGTTTTAGGTGCAATTAAAGCAGTTCTCTCCAAAGATTTCAATGTGGACTTCCTCGCAAGTATAGCCATCGTTTCCTCGATCCTTGTTCGAGAGTATATAGCCGCTGCAGTTGTCGTCATTATGTTAACTGGAGGCGAAATGCTGGAAGACTACGGTTCAGAAAAAGCTACCACAGCCATTGAAAAACTGATTAGATCCGTTCCCCAAAAAGCAAGGGTACGTTGGAATGGAGGCGAGATTGAAGTACTCGTCGAAGAGGTCCAGTTAGGAGACATCGTAATTGTAAAACCTGGAGAGAAAATCCCTGTTGATGGATTAGTCATAGGAGGAACGGCAACGGTCAATCAAGCAACAATAACTGGCGAGTCGATGCCTGTAGAGAAGACTGCGGGCGACGAAGTCTTTGGCAACACCATCTTAGAGTTAGGTGCCTTGGAGGTTAAAGTAACTAGGGTCGGGGAGGATACGACCTTTGCCCATATCATCAAACTTGTTAGAGAGGCACAAGCCCGCAAAGCGCCTATCGAGAGAGTGGCTGATCGTTATGCACGGTGGTTCACACCAATAATTCTAACCATAGCTAGTTTGGCCTTCCTTGTAACCGGTGACGCGTTAAGGGTGATTTCCATTCTTGTTATTGCGTGCCCGTGTGCTTTAACCATCGCTACTCCTACAGCAGTGATTGCGGGAATCGGAAATGCCGCTAAAAGGGGCATTCTAATAAGGGGTGGAACCATCCTTGAAAAGGCAGCCAAAGTTGACATGGTGGTTATAGACAAAACAGGAACACTGACAACAGGATATCCCGAGGTTGTTACCATAAAAGGAGTTAACGGCAGAAAAGAGACGGATGCCCTTTTTCTAGCTGCACTTGCAGAAAGGTATTCTGAACATCCATTGGCTAAGGCTGTGCTGAAAAAGGCAGGTGCGTTAGGTATAGATATTGCCGATCCTTCTAACTTTATTGTCCTACCTGGTTACGGCGTTGTAGCTAAATACAATGGTCAGGAAATCACCGTTGGAAACAGAAGGCTGTTAGAGAACAAAGGAATAAAAATTGACGAAGCCTCTGAGAACTATTTAATAACGCTAGAGAAAGATGGAAAAACTACACTTTTAATTGCTGAAGGTCGAGAACTT
>Ga0315312_1003242_pt1 | contig 10593 bp, 12 predicted proteins | sample TDP7_MG_FD_203629 | JGI IMG/M metagenome (GOLD analysis project Ga0315312, IMG submission 203629) | Freshwater sediment microbial communities from Lake Towuti, South Sulawesi, Indonesia - TDP7 | ecosystem: Environmental > Aquatic > Freshwater > Lake > Sediment | place: Indonesia: South Sulawesi... | reverse complement strand
AGGCCCCGTAGTGACGACGGTCTGCCCGCTTTCGACTTGTACTGTTCTGAAAAGGTACGCGTTTTCCCTCATCACCAAGAAGATCACTACTAACGAGAAAGCGATGCCGGCGAATCCGAGTGCCTCTAGGGCAAGGGGGACCTGTGACCACCGGTACCTTACTGCGTCGAGAGGAGCGATCACGAAGAGGGCTAAGCAGAAGATGGTCGATACGATGAGGAATAGTTTGTCCCAGCCTTTTTCGGGCATCCTGTATGATGTCCGTCTCCTGAGCAGTTCCGGGTTCTTCCTCTTCAAGTACAGCGTGACCGCCATCGCATAGCAAGCGAAGAATACGAGGTAGAGCCATGCTGCGGGCCAGTCCAAAGTCCCCGCGGGCAAAAAGAGGAATGGGAATTGGAATAGAACCCCGAATATCACCTTGGCTATCAGCCTCGCATCCGATTCCTCGGTTGACACGTACGAACCCTTTGGTGACATGCCAATCAGGCTAAGAGGAACAACTTGCACTATAAGATTCTTTGTCTTGCAACACATTAAAAAAAGGCGCATGAGTAACGGTCCCTATTTCAGCATATTGGCGACCTTCTGCAGAAGGAAAAGAGATTGTTAGGGGAATTCTTCTGAACTATGAGAATGATCTTCATGTGTGTGCAAAATATGGCGGGTCCGGAGGGAATTGAACCCTCGACCTTCGGGTTAAGAGCTTCAGCCTAGTCTTCAACCTCCCAGCCTAGACCGCTGCTCTACCTGACTGAGCCTTCCGGTCAGCGCTTTAACGCTTAACTTACGGACCCAGGAACCCGCCAGTAGAGCTTACACAACAGTTTTTCTAATAACTCTTTCTTTTCATAGCCTTTCCATTTCGGCGAATGCTCGCTGACCGTTACGCCACTCAAGAAGTTTATTTTATCCGAGAAACTCTTGATGCTCTTTTTCTGTCGAATCATAACTGCCCTACCGTCAAAAGCACACACAATGCCGAGTTGCTTCAGCATATAGCAATAGCTTCGCGCAAGCATCGGATGAGCGCACGCTATCCCGACACCAGCTTTGAGATCGCCATCTCTTTCCCAAATTTTCACGTATCCCTCGGCACTAGATATTATCTGTAGAAACTCAGGCCATAGTCTTCTATCTTTCATAACAAAACTTGGAATCTTGACCGGTGGAAATAGTCTCCCAGCGTATTGACTTGGCTTGCACTTTTTACATGGTCCTACTGCTCTCCCCTTCAGGATAGGACAAAGTGGATGGGAATTGCATGGACTCTTACGATAGCTCGGCGAAAGGTCTAGCAATAGCTCTCCCAAGTTCTTCGAGATGATGAAGCAGTCGTGTTTTTGTCGATTGATGTGAAGGCATTTCGCAATCCTTCCTACAGTTTCTCCAAACGCTTTCATCAGCACGGGAGACCTACTCGAGAAATGTATCACAGAGGTATGTGTTCTCCTCGACAGTCCTCCGTCTGAAAGGAGAAATGCAATAAGCCTTGCCATTGTCTTCGTTCCAGCCTTTCGAATAGGAACTATCATTTGTCTTGCCCTTTCTTTGCCACCTACCACCTGGCCCCAGTTGGACCGAGCGACCTCGAATCGCATGTTCTCAAAATATTGTGGGAAGAGCCTTCCTAGCGTAATAAAAGTAGAATATCTGCCGAAAGACGTTTCTTTGAATATGAGGATTAATTATGACCCGATCTTCCATCATTTATTCTAATATGACATATCGCGGGCCAAGAAGATAGTTTTTGCGATTGAGCTACGGACCCCGATTCGTATCTTCTGATAGATTTTCCTCGTATTAAATAATCTTTTGTAGATTCGGTTGCAGCTGCTCCTTCTGTTGTGTTCTTTTGATTTCTGAGAGTTTTCGCAGGTGTTCTTTCTCCTGGCTGATGATTTCATTGATCGGTTTATGTTCTGACTCTGGAACGAAGTTCTTCATCTCGTTGTAGAAGAGTATAGAGTCTTTCTCCAGCCCTATCGCTGTGTCGAGTGCTGCAGTAGGAGTCTTGAACTTCTTTGCTAGGAGCTGTCCAGCTCTTTCTTTCGTGAATATGTTCTCTTCCGCTAGAGCTTTCACGTAGTTCAAGTATTCGCCTGGATACGACTCGTAGATCGGCTTGAATTCTCCAATTCTCTGCTGAATCTCTCTGAAGGAGTTTCTATGTTTTCTCTCCTCTCCTGCCAGAAACTCGAACGTTTCTTTGACTTGCAGGTTCTTCATAGAATTCGCTAGTCGCGTGTAGAATTCCTCTCCATTCTCTTCGATCTTGATCGCTAGGCCTACTATCTCTCTTGCTTCAAATAGCCTTGGCATTCCGTCCGTTCACTCTCTTCCAGTTGTCTTAACGCTTGAGGCAATAAACAGTTCGCTTATGAATACAAGAAGATATCTCTCGGCGCGCTATTGTAGATTTAGCTGCACTATTGACACTATGACTGCTTGTTGAAGGTGGTTTGATGGTAAGTCAGTTGACGTTCGTCGGTTTGGGCTTACATAGTGAGCTTGGAGTATCTTTGCGTGGATTGGATGAGGCCAAGGGAGCTGATCTGGTCCTCGCTGAATTCTACACGAGTTTGATGCCTGGGCTTTCACTAGAACGGCTTGAAAGGCTTCTAAGCAAACCTGTCAAGGTTCTATCTAGATCGGATGTTGAAGAGAAGGCTGAGCAGACAATATTGAGTGAAGCCAGAACCAAGACCGTAGCCTTTCTCGTTCCAGGAGACCCTATGTCAGCCACAACTCACTTGGATTTGAGGCTGCGAGCTGAAAAGGCTGGCATAAAGACGAGGATAGTCCACGGAGCTTCAGCAACATCCGCTGTATCAAGCGTGATCGGCTTGCAGAACTACAAGTTCGGTCGGACGGTGACAATTCCAATCGTCGAGGCAGGGACCGTGCCTGAGTCGCCTTATGATTTCATTAGAGAGAATCTCCTTAGAGGCTTACACACGCTTCTTCTACTCGACATAAAGGCAGAGGAGAAGACATATATGACAATACCTCAAGCTCTCAAACAGCTTCTTGCAATAGAAGAAAAGAGAAGAGAGGGCGTCATAACGAATCGGACTCTAGCTGTCGGTGTCGCTAGAGTCGGCTCAGAAGATATGAGAATCAAGGCAGGTAGAGTTGAGCGTTTGCAGTTATACGATTTCGGCAGTCCGCCGCATTCTTTGGTTATCCCGGGGAGATTGCATTTCATGGAGGCTGAGGCGTTGCAGGTTCTTGATGGTGCTGAGAGGAGTGATTTGGAAGAACATCTAGGCGAGGCTTCTTTCATGACTGAGGATGCGAAAGAGCGTTCTAGACGATACATAGCGGCTGTTGAAACTGCTCTATCGGAGTTGAAGCCTCTAACTATGCCGGCGATTATTGCACGAAGAGACGTAGAACGAGTAGTGGAGGTCGCGAAGAGATATCTTTCCGATTCCAAGTATTACGGTGAAACTGCGAAGGATGTTACCTCTCTGGCCTCAATCTCATATGCTGAAGGTCTCCTTGACGCGCTTAGATTTCTGAAACTGGTGAAATTTTCATGGCCTCAAGAGTTGAAGTCGGAGAGTTCTAAACCTTGAAGGTTGAATCACCGAGTCATCTCCTCTATTAGTTTCTCAACTCTTCTCCTTATCTCGTCTCGAACTTCTCTAAACTTCTTCATGGGTTGACCCGCTGGGTCCTCTATCTTCCAGTCTTCTATCTTGGGGAGAAATGATGCAGGGCAGACATCTGCTCCGCAACCCATCGTGATTATTCGATCCGCTTTCTCAATCATTTCTGAAGTCAACAGCTTGGGTTTCTTTCCGCTTATGTCCAATCCGACCTCCTTCGTAGCTTCTACAGCTTGAGGGTTGACTCTATCGCTTGGTTTTGTTCCAGCGCTGATAGCTCGTAGGTTGTTGGGTGCAAGGCGGTTGAATAGCGCTTCAGCCATCTGGCTTCGACAAGAATTCTCTACGCACACGAATAGAACCGTCTTCAAATCGAACACTTCAAGCGCGTTGAGTCGTAGACGAATCTGCCTTCTATTCACCGCGTATATGGGCCATTCTGATATATAGCACGCGTGATCCGCAATCCTTCTTAAATGGCAAGCTGTAGGTTGACCTTGGAGAGTCTTCGAAGGATAAGCGAATATGGAAGCAATTGAGCTGAGGTTGCCTTGAACCTCACTGCGGTCAAGCCGCAAGAGCCTAGCGACAGAAATCTAGAGACTCGTTAGACTGATAAACCCCAAGGGTAAGACATTCTTATTTCAGATCGCTTACCTTTCTGTAAGCCTATAGGGAAGGTCACTATGGCTAAAGCGAAAGTTGTTCTGGCAACAGGCGCGTTCGATCTCCTGCATTATGGGCATTACCGCTTCCTAGAAGAAGCGAAGAAATCCGGAGGAAGGAACTCCAAGCTCATAGTGATAATCGCTAGAGACAAGACGATTAAGAAGAGGAAAGGCAAGAGGCCTATTCTGCCTGAGGATCAACGTAGAGCTCTTGTCGAAGCTCTTAAGCCGGTTGACCAAGCGATTCTTGGCTATGAGCGGATGAACGTCGAAGCGGTGATAAGGAAGATCAAGCCCGATGTAATCGCGATCGGCTATGATCAACGCGATATGCGCAAAACCGTTGAAGAAATCATCCGGAAGGGGAAGTCTAAAATTAGAATTGTTCGCATCGGTAGGTTCGGTTCAGCTGATTTGAACAGCTCTTCAAAGATCAAGAGAAGGGTCATTGAGGAGTGGAGATGAACACTCGAACCTTGACTGAATCTCCATCCTTCAGTCCCAGTATCTCCCTCAAATTCTTCGGAGCTACTATCTCTAAGACATCTTCCCCATAGTGGCTCCTCAACGCGGTAACGACGATTCCGTCAACCTTCTCGTTTACCCTAGCTTTATAGCATTTGACTTGACCAAAGCTCCTCATCCCATTCATGAAGCCTTCCAATGCTATGGATGGATACGTTTCAAGGATCCCCCTTTCTCTTTGACTTTGTTTCTCAACCTTTAGGTTCAATGTTCCAGGATATGGATCGAATCCTAGTTTCTCGATGAACTGTCTTCTATAGCCAGGTTGGCTAACATAGTATGCTCCCTCACCCAGCCCAGTGAAGACTTCTCCCTCGATCAAAACTTCTCTCTTAGGTCCTTCGAAGATTCTTTGAAGCGTCAAGTACATCGAATTCAATTGTTCAGCGCCTTTGGGTGTGATCTGTATAAACTCGCCTCTTGTAGCCTTCATCCTCTTTATATGTCCGAGTTTCTCAAGCTCTATGAGATGCCTTGAAGCCGTCTGTTGAGAGAAGCCCAGTTTCTTAGCGATCTCGTTTGTCGTGCACTTGGCCTCCCCTATGCTTCCCGCCGTCTCAGCAATCTTGTACAATGTGATCAACAAGCCAGCTCTCATGATCTCACTTCCATCCTCCTTTTAACTGCTATCTCATGCGCCACTCTCAAAGGTTCAGGGCTTCCATTAATCGTACAGCTTGAAACAATTCTTAAAGCGTCTTCAAGAGAGATTTTATTGCCGATACTGATGTAAAGCGTTTTCCCGCTCCGCTTAGCGGCGAAGATTGCACCAAGCACATCCCCCTCCTCGCCATAGAGGAACTCTCCTTTGATATCGCCGTAGAGTCTACTCTTGGCTACCCCGATAGTTGCTGAGTCAAGAAGGACCCCTACATGGCTTGCTAGACCAAACCTTCTTGGATGAGCTATACCTTGACCGTCAACAAGATAGACATCCGGCCTCAGCTTCAGCCTCTTAGCGGTCTTGACCATTATGGGCGCTTCTCTAAATGCGAGAAATCCCGGCATATAGGGCGTCGTAACCTTTGTCAGAACCGTGATCGTTTCAACAGTCCTCAAGGTTTCGCAGTCTACTATCGCGCAAGACCCTATCGCTTTATCGTCAAAATAGGCTACGTCGAGACCTCCGATTCTCTTCAATCTGCTTGGAAGGAAGCTCCTCTTCTTAACTCTTTTAGAGAGCTTGTTCTGCAATGCGATGGCTTTCTCGACGGAGAATTTGCGGAGAGCCTGCAACTCTCTATTTTTCCTTAACCTTTTTTTCCAAGCCCCTAATCGCTTTCTCGAGAGACATTCTCCTTATCTCGGTAACTACGTCTCCTCTAGTCGTCTCCACAATCTTTCTCGCTATATCCGCCTTTCTCCGGAACATCGGAATTATGGCTGCATGATTGAGAGAAATGAGATCCTCATAGATGTTTTCCATTAGGTTGAGCAGCTTCTCAGCTTCAACAGCCCTTCCTTTCCGGAGGAAATTCAGTGTCATTCTTCGGAGCTCGCCTATGAAGTCCAAAAGTCCGAGAATATATGGGGTTGATTCCACTCCTATCTTCTTGAGTGAAGGCAATTTTCCTTCTTGAATTATGTGATAGAGAAGCTTAGCTTCCGTATACTCTTGGTACGCGACTACGACGTTACCTGATTTCCTCAATTCAGGATTGCCCTTGAGGAATCGCTCGATCTCTCTTAGCGAGTTTTCAGCCTGAAGAAGCGTGTCTTTAGCTTTCTTCAGATCGCCTCTATGCATCATTATGATTGCCATATCTGAAAGTCTAGTGGCAAGTCTCGAAACTTCAAGCATCTTCTCCCTAATTGAATCATACTTCTCCAGATCGCTCTGAATCTTTTCTAGATCTTTAGGCATCAAGCTCTGCACGACCGACTCTCAGCGTATAAAGCTAGTCGATCCCTCGCATAAATTGTTTTGATAGGCCCTATCCAGCAAGACTTATTGGCTTCTGAAGTCTGCTGAGAAGGACAACCCTACTATCGCTTGACTCGGCCAGAATGTTGTAGCCCAGCTCACGCGCCAACTCGACAGAGAATCTCTTAATCTCTTCGTGACTGGGCATATTCTCGAACCCGAGTCGTTGCCTCGAATAGCCTACGTACACGTATGCCTTAGCCTCGACATAGGTCGGAGCCGCGCTCCTAACGAGTCTCGCATAGCCAGCTGCATCCTTCAGGTTGACCCCACGAACAAGCGTAAGCCTTACCACCGTAGGGTTCTTGAAGCTGGGGATTAAATCGAGCGTCTTCCTCACCTTTTCCCATGCATTTCTGATGTGCGGTCTGCACGCCTTCAAGAACGTAATCTCATCAGGCCCATAGAGAGAGACATAGAGCTGTGAGGGCTCGATCGAAAGCTTAGCTAGCGTTTCAGGCATCGTTCCGTTACTGACCAAGAACGTCGTGAAACCTCTTCCACGGAACTCCTCTAGAAGACCTTCAAGTTGAGGGAAGAGCGTCGGCTCCCCGTCTAGGCTTACAGCAGCATGCTTGGGGCTCAACGCTTCTTGATATTTCTCTCCGCTAAGCCTTCCGGTTAAGACATGGTTCTTGTAACCGCTCAAGATCTTCCTTTGAGCTCTTATACAGCCATCGACGATTGTCTTAGGGTCATCGATCTTGGAGCTATCCCATGAATCCCATCTCACGCCTATGTCCTCGGGCTGGATACGCCAACAGAATACGCACCTCATATTGCATGAGAGCGTAGGAGTCATCTGTATGCAACGGTGCGTCTGAATGCCGTAGAACAGCTGCTTGTAGCATGCCCGGCCGTAGACCAAGCTCTGATGTAACCATCTACACTTCTTTACGGCTGAATGGCTGCCCACAAGCTGATACTTCTGTCGTCTGAAGACCTTTAACATGGTCTTCGGTAGGGCTTCCGACATAGGCTCAAGCTCGGCTAGGTCTTACATTTATCCTGAATATGGACCTTTTCTGCGGGGTTGGCCGGATTATACTTTTCCTACGGAAAAACCTCTATAACCGGTTAAAAAAGAAAAAGGGAGATTTAGGCTAGGTTCAGAATCATCCTGTCGTTTGGGCTGGTGGAGGCGCTTCAGCAGGAGGCGCAGGCGGAGGGGCTGGTGGAGGCGCTGCTTTCTTGACAGGCTTCTTCTTAACAACTTTCTTCTTGACGACTTTCTTCTTGACCTTCTTCGGCAAATCTCACATCCTCTTACTTTTGTTGGGTTTCCTCGAATTTTCAAAAATCTGATCTAAAGGGAAGACCCTATACAAAATGTGCGTTTGAGAAATTTAAAGAATTCGTGTGTATTTTCGTGAATGACGTTGACTTCTGTGTCTTTCCAAAGCATTTCAGAAGTGACCCTGCGCTCTGACGGCAGAGGTGATTGCCCAATATTCTATAGGTTGAATCATTGACTAGATAGCGTAGGGTAGGTTCAAGTGCCGACGATAACCTTGCTATCAGATTTCGGGCTGAAGGACAGTTATGTGGCTCAAATGAAGGCGACCGTCCTCTCCGTATGCCCTAAAGCAACGATAGTTGACATAAGCCATCAAGTCGAGAGGCACAATCTGAGGATGGGCGCTTTCATATTGGCTTCAGCCGCGCCCTACTTCCCAGATAGAACCATACACGTAGCGGTTGTAGATCCCGGTGTAGGTGGGAAGAGGAGGCCGATCATGATAGAGACGAACAGGAGCTTCTATGTAGGTCCGGATAACGGCCTACTGCTGTTGGCTGCGAAGAGTGACGGAATAGAGAGGGTATACCACATAGTTGAAAGGCAGTTCATGGCGGAGCAGATTTCCGCTACGTTTCACGGTCGAGACATCTTCGCTCCAGTCGCCGCACACGTAGCGAACGGAGTTGAACCGAGCAGGATCGGTAGGGTAATAACCGACTTCTTGGTCCCTGACTACGCTGAGGCTAAGATACGGCGAGGGGCTGTTGATTGCGAAGTAGTGCATATAGATGGATTCGGGAATGTGGTGACGAACATTCATTCTAAAGACTTGGGTAGGACGGTTATGCGCTATGGGTCCTCATTCAAGTTGAAACATAAGGGCAAATCTGTTGGGTTGAAGCTCTACAGAACGTATTCAGATGTTCAAGTGGGCACTCTACTAGGCTTAATCGGAAGCCACGGCTTCCTAGAGATAGCTGTCAATCAAGGAAGTGCCGCGGAAAGGCTTGATGTGACTCAAGGCAGCAAACTCAAGCTCTCTTGACTGTGCTCGGCTTATCAGTTTGATTCAACGCCATAAAAGGATGGGGTCGCGTTTCAGCTGAGCTTAATTTCCTCTATGAGCGCCAAGTCCTGCAAGCCGTTCATTTTCACTTTCATTCCGGATACCGTATAGAACACGTTCTCGATGTAAAGCGCTCTTGTCATGAGTAACGGCCATCCCACAAGCCTATACCGTCTTCCAGATGGGTAATATTGCCTCTAAGAAGAAATCCATTACTCAAGGATATGTCAAGATTGTGATGCGCTACGCTAGGACTGCTGAAATGCAAACCTGGCTTCGTGGAGATCTTCATCTTCCTGTTTGTGTCTTCTTCCTTTTGATGATCGCATCCCATATCGCAAGGGTGTCCTCGGCTTGGCGATAGTTTGCGTAGTCAATCATCTTCCCGTCGAGCGATATCGCGCCCGCTCCTCGAGTCTGGGCTTCCTTGAAGGCTGCAACTACCTTCTTGCAGTACTCAACTTCCTGCTGCGTGGGTGTGAAGACGTCGTTCACCGATTGGATCTGGTTCGGATGTATCAAAAGTTTCCCGCGGAATCCCAGTTGCTTCGCCGCCTTCGAATCGCGGATCAACCCTTCTCTGTCCATGATATCGATGAATACTGTATCCACCGCTGGTATTCCTGCGGCCCTTGCAGCGAGCGCAACGTACGCGCGTGGATAAGAAAGCTCAACCCCTTCCTTCGAGAGGCTCACCCCGAGGTCTCGAGTGAAGTCGACTGCGCCGAAGCTGAGACCAGCAACACGTTTGCTCGCGAATGCAATCTCAGATGCGTTGAGAACACCTTTGGCTGTCTCCAAGATCGGAACTATTATGATACTTCCCACTCTGAGGCCTTTCTGCTTCTCAACTCTCTCAAGAATGGCCTCAGCATCGAGGATGTCTTTCTTGGACTCAGCCTTCGGCAACACTATACCATCAAGTCCCTCGCAGACGGATTCTTCGAGATCTTGACCCGTAAGACCGGTAGTTAGACCATTGACTCTAACGAATATCATGCATTCTCCCTTGCCGACCGTTTCGATTCCGTCACGAACGAAGGCGCGTGCCGTCTCCTTATCCTCCATCGGCACAGCATCTTCAAGGTCGATGATTATTGCGTCAGCATCTAGGGTTCGTGCTTTGTGCAGCATTCGCATATTGTTGCCCGGAACGAAGAGCATACTTCTCAAGAGGAGCATGGACTTCACCGAGGCTATCTTTTGAGGATATTGATTAGAGTTTTTCCGAGCTCCTCAGGTTTCTCGACGACTGTGGCGCCTGCTTCTTTCAACGCCTTAATCTTGCTCTCAGCTGAGCCCCTACCTCGTTCGATTATCGCGCTCGCGTGTGAGAAGCGTATCCCGGATCTCGCAGTCGCTCCAGCGATGTAGGCGACCAAGGGCTTTGTAAACTTTCCTTCCTTGATCACATCAGACGCCTCCTCCTCAGCTGACGTCCCTATCTCGCCGAACATGGCGACGGCTTGGGTCTCGTTGTCTTGCTCGAAGAGCATGAGGAGTTCAGGTGAGGGTGAGCCCAGTATCGGCTCCCCTCCGGTATGTACCGCGGTGAA
>Ga0315312_1003241_pt1 | contig 10596 bp, 10 predicted proteins | sample TDP7_MG_FD_203629 | JGI IMG/M metagenome (GOLD analysis project Ga0315312, IMG submission 203629) | Freshwater sediment microbial communities from Lake Towuti, South Sulawesi, Indonesia - TDP7 | ecosystem: Environmental > Aquatic > Freshwater > Lake > Sediment | place: Indonesia: South Sulawesi... | reverse complement strand
GTAACTTCCCTACCTTTATAGATATAGAGCTTTTGCTTTTTCGCTGCCCCGCAGGGGCCACTTTTTCCGCGCAGAGTCGCGGAAAAAGCCTAGATTCTTGCGCAAATCCAGGACCGGAATATCGACTGCTCGCACCCTGGCTAAGTAGAGATGGAGTTTGAGGTTCCAGATCCGCTGTTCTACCAGCTTGATATTTTTGGAAAGGGGGGTTATCACTCCAAAGCGGTATCCCAAGGTGGAGGCAATGACACAGGAAGACTGTAAGGGTCCGACGACCGGAATCTGAACCGCCTCGCGGGAGGCAGTCAATCCCGGGTCTCCACCGCACCAAGGGATTAAGGCATGGTAACCTTCCTCCTGCAGCCAGATGGCCTTCTTCGTAATCTCTACTGCCGCCTCTTCATGCTCCAGCTCGGACTCGATCGACGCCGGGCCCATATCATTTTTAAAGATCTCAACGAAAGTATTCGGGTGGCATACCCGCAGGAGATGCTTCCGCCTCGCTTCCATCTCTTCCTCGGACATGCCTACATTGGGGACGATGATTGCGATCTTCACCTGTTTTTCACTTTCCATGGTTCTCCTCTTTATTCACCGATCTTCTGCCTGGTTTTTCCTGAGCTTTGGTAAGGGCGGCTCGCAAAACAGCTCGCGCAGGTCTCATGCAGCTGCCTTACCTGACAAATGCAAAGCAAAGGGGCACCGGACCCAGTGCCCACTTTCCACTTCCTCCAAGTCCGGATTTGGCATTCCCGCACAAGATTCCCGCTTCTCCTGGCATCGGGAAAAAAAGACGCAGGTTCTGGGAACATTGACCGGCGAAGGGATCTCTCCTTCCAAGGTGATCTCTGCGGGAATGTGCTTCCTCTCTTCATCTGTAATTACCGGGGTGGCCGAAAGAAGGGCCCGGGTGTAGGGATGGAGTGGATTCTGAAAGAGCAAGGCGGTGGGGGCTGTCTCCACGATGCGGCCCAGGTACATTACGATGATCTGGTCGGAAAAGTTTTTAACAATCGAGAGGTTGTGGGTAATCAGGATGTAAGTCAGGCCTAATTTGTCTCGCAGGTCACTCAGTAGGTGAAGGATTTTGGCCTGCACGGAAACGTCCAGCGCGGAAGTGGGCTCGTCCAGGATGACCAGTTTAGGGTTCAAAGAGAGGGCCCGGGCAATCCCCACCCGTTGTTTTTGACCCCCGCTCAGGGCATGGGGATACCGGGGCATGAGCTCGCCAGCAAGCTGCACTAATGTTAGGAGCTCCTTAACCCGCTCCCTTCGCTCTTTGCGCGAAAAGTGCAGGTGGATCTTCATGGGGAGTTCAATAATGTCATCGATCCGGTGGCGGGGGTTCAGGGATGATCCCGGGTCCTGGAAGACCATCTGGATCTCCCGACGGAGGCCCTTGAGTTCCGCCCCCTGGACTCCGGTGATCTCTCTTCCATCAAACCAGACTTTTCCTGAGGTGGGGTCGATGATTCGGCCAATGCTCTGCCCCAGGGTTGTCTTCCCCGAGCCGGATTCTCCCACGATTGCCAAGATCTCCCCCAGATACAGCTCGAAGCTGCATTGATCGACAGCTTTTACAGTAATGACCCTGGATTGTAAAGAAGGAAGACTCCATTTCCTGGAGAAAAAGTATTTGCATAAATCCTGCGTTTTCAGCAGAGGTTTCCCCATATTCATATTCCCGAACTGATCCGGTGGCAGGAGACAAACCTGCCTGGCTCAACTTCCAATATTTCCGGCTCTTCCATCGCGCAACGTCGGGTCGGTTCCCCGCAGCGGGGATGGAAGCGGCACCCTGAAGGAAGGTGAATATAATCTGGAACCTGCCCCGGAATGCCATCGAAGGGTTCCCCCGTCAGCTTCGGAATGGACTGAAGCAGTCCCACTGTGTAGGGATGGAGAGGCTTCTCCAACATCGCCCCCATAGGGCCTGATTCAACCACGGTTCCAGCATACATCACATAGATCCGGTCGCAGAGTGAGCGGGCTACTCCCAGATCGTGAGTAATATACAGCGAGGAGAGTTTTTCCTCCCGCACTTTTTCCTGGATAAGCTGGAGGATTCGCTTTTGGATGGTCACGTCCAGAGCCGTGGTGGGCTCGTCCGCTACCAGCAATTCAGGTTTACCGATCAAGGCCATGGCCAAGAGGACGCGCTGACGCATTCCTCCACTCAACTGCACAGGGTACCGATACAGAATGTCTTGGGGGTCCGCGATATGGACTTTATCCAGGAGACCTGCGGCCTGTTCGGCAGCTTCACGTCTACTTGGCCCGAAGCGGCGGGTAATGAGATACCGGCCCAGAGATCGGTTAGACCTCTTCCAGATGATCGCATCGATGAGCATGCTTCCAACTGGGAAGAGAGGGTTGAGGGAAGTCATCGGATCCTGGGGAATGTAGGCCACTTTTTCTTTGAGGACCTGGCGTTCCTTGGGGGACATCTTCAAGAGATCCCCATCCCGGAAGAAGACCTGCCCGCTCACCACCCGCGCCGGAGGCATGGGAAGAATCCCTAAGATCAGCTTGGCCATGACGCTCTTTCCCGATCCGGTCTCCCCAACGATCCCGATGACCTCCCCCTCATAGATGTCCAGGTTTGCCCGGTTCAAGACCTTAAGAGTACCATCGATAGTGTCGAAATGAACCGTGACCTCACGAGCCTTCAGGAGGACCGTCTTCTTCATTCCACTTTCACGTCAAAGAAATCTCGCAAACCATCACCCAGCAAGTTAAAGCTGAGTACCGTCAGAAAGATGGCCAGTCCCGGGAAGAGGGAAGGCCACCAGCTTCCGGGAAGGTAGTGTCTTCCTTCTGCGACCATAATTCCCCACTCTGGAGTAGGGGGCGAAGCCCCTGCCCCCAGATAGCTAATAGAAGTTCCCACCAGGATCGCATAGCCGGCATCCAGGGTGATTTTCACCAGAAGGCTGGAGGTCATATTGGGAAGGATCTCCCGGAACATAATATAAAAGGATGAGGAGCCCAGGGAGCGGCTGACGGTGACAAAATCTTCCTGCTTCAAAGAGAGGGTTTCCCCGTAAGCGAGCCGGCAAAAACTGCGCCACCAGACCAGAGCAATGGCAATCATGCTGTTTTCCAGGCTGGGCTTCAGGAGCACGCACACGGCCATCGCCATAACCAGGGCTGGAATCGAGCTGAAAATATCCGTGATCCGCATGATGATCTCATCGACTGCCCCGCCAAAGTAGCCGGCGATAATTCCTAAAGGAACGCCAATGGAAAAGGCAATTCCCAAAACGATGACTGCCAGCATGAGCGAGAGACGGGCTCCGAACAGAAGCCGGCTGAAGATGTCCCGACCGGCTTCATCTGTTCCAAAAATGTGTCCGGGGCCGGGAGGGGAGAGGGCTTTGTCGAAGTGCACCCCGAGCCCAGCATCTTTTGGATAAGGAGCCATCCACGGAGCCAAGATCGCCGCCACGGTGATGACGATCAGAAAGATCAGTCCGGCCATAGCCAGGTGGTTCTTACGAAAGCGGACCCAACTGCGGGCCAGGCCTTCTTTTCTTTTCGCAGGGGCAGCCTCGTTCATCGTTTCACCCGTATCCGCGGGTCCAGGACTTCGTACAGAATATCGATCGTAAGGTTGACGAATACGAAAGCTAAGCAGATGACCAGGGTGACTCCCACTACCCCATTAAAATCGCTCGCGATGATGGCATCGGCCCCAAAGCGGGCCATCCCTGGCCAGGCAAAGACTTTCTCCACCACAAAGGCACTGCCTAGCATCAACGGAATCAGGAATCCAATCGTAGTCAGGGAGGAAGAGAAGGCATTGCGCAACATGTATTTGTACCGGACGATGAGTTCATTCATGCCCGTGGCTTGGCTAACCGCGATGTAGTCCTTGGAGACCTCGTCGATCATGTTGGCCCGGATTAGCCGGGTAATATTAGCCAGCGGGCCGAGGCTGAGAATAACCGCGGGCCCAAGGATGTGGAGCAGGCTGTCCTTGAAGGCGCCCCAGTTCAGGGTGAGCAGGCTGTCAAGAAGATAGAAACCAGTAATATCCGTAGGGGGTGTCCCCCCGATCCTGCCCGTCAGAGGGGTCAGAGCTAAAATTGACCCAAAGATGAACTGGAACATGAGCCCAGACCAGAAATGGGGAAAAGAAACTCCGAAAAGGGCCAGCAGGCGGTTGAAGTGATCCCACCAGCCTCCCCGGTTCATGGCTGCCGTGACGCCGAGGGGGATGGAGAAGATCATGGCCAGGCAAATGGCCGCCAGAACTAGCTCCAGAGTCGCTGGAAACTTATCCCGGATCACCTCCATGACGTCCCGCTTTTCCACCAGGGACATGCCCAACTTGCTATGCCAGAAAATCTCCTGGACATACCGGATATACTGTACGTGGAGAGGCTGATCCAGGGCCATCTCATGGCGCATCTTCTCAATGTCCTCTTTGGTGGCATTGGCTCCCAAGGCCAGGCCGATGGGATCGCCGGGGATAACGCGCACCAGGGCGAACATGAGCATGGAGACCCCGACTACGACCAAAAACATGTAGAAAAGACGGCGGAAGAAATACATAGCCGGCTGAAAACGTGGAGCGCTAAAAAGGGAACATCGCGCCCAGAACAAAGCGCAGAACGGAAAATGATAGCTTTCGGCGGTTTGTAGTTAGGCTCTATCCCTTTTTGGGTTCATCATGGATGGTTCTTCTTGTATAGATCGTCATCGACATCCATGTAAAATCGGTGCAACCAGAATTCATAGAAATTGGCTCCAGCTGGAGCTATATATCCCTTCAGATAGCGCCAGAACGGGGTAGATCGTAGGTCATAATGGGTAAACAGGATCGGTGCATCTTCCACGATTATTTTCTGCGCCTCGATGTAATAATCATCCTGCTTTTCCGGCTCTTTGATTTCGTTGGCCTTCTCGATGAGTTGGGTCACTTTGGGGTTCTCGTAGTACATCCCTCCGGGGGGATAGGCCGTTCCCCATCCTTCCTTGGTGAAGAATACCAGGAAGTACAAGGGATGAGGAATGGTGGCTGATTGATAGAAAACCACCATGGGATAAGCGGTCTCTGGCGTTTTCTGGGCCTGGCAGATATCGGTCCAGCGAACTGCTTTCACCTGCCCTTTCAAACCAATCTCTGCCAGGTTATTCGCCGCCAGCAGAGCAACTTTCTTGAATCGCTCACTCCCGGCTACGGCAGCAACCTCAACATTGAACTGGCCAAGCTGGGCCGGGGTATATTTAGACTTCTTGAGCATCTCCTTAGCCTTATTCAAGTCCCGGTTGTATTGAAAGATGTCATCACTGTGGGCGAAAACTCCTGTAGGGACCGGGCCTGTGGAACGCCTTCCTCCTCCCAGGATGGAGTTCATCATGGTATTGTAATCAAAGACGTAGGAGACCGCTTTGCGGACGTAGAGGTCATCGAAGGGGGGTTTTTTGTTATTCATGACCAGGTACCAGGTTACCGCAGCCACATCATCTTTGATTACAAAGTTTGGATTCTTCCTCCAACCTTCCATCGTTTTTGGAGGAAGGGACCAGATCCCCAGGTCAACCTCCCCTTTTTCAAACTTTGCTGCGATGGTTACGATCTCGGGGATCAGAAATATGGTAATGCGGTCAAGGGAATTGGGCCCCCACTTGGCCAAGGAGTAATCCTGGAATTTTTCCAGCACCAGCCGGTCTCCATGTTTCATCGAGACTACTTTGTATGGGCCCGAGCCGGCCTCATTGGTGGTCAGGAACTTCTCGCCAAAATCACCATATTCCCCGAACTTCCCAGGCGCCTTGTTTTTCAACACCAGGTTCTTATTCAAGATGCGGAAGATAGTCATCCGAGCCAGGAAGGCTGGGTCTTTATGGCTCAGGTTAAAGGCCACGGTGTACTTATCGACCACCTTGGTCGACCCCGGCTTGATCATCTTGAACTGGGTTCCCACTGGGCCTCCAGTGGTCACCAGTCGCTCCATGGAAAAGGCTACATCTTCCGCGGTGATCTCAGACCCATCGTGGAATTTGAGCCCTCTTTTCAGCCTGAAGGTGTAAGTCTTTCCATCGGGCGAAACCGTCCAGGACTCGGCTATCCAGGGTTTCAACTTCTTCTTGGGATCGGGGTCCGGGAATAGCAGGGGATCGTAGATGTTCAGAGCCACGATCCATTCCCAGTTGTTCGTGGACTTGCTGGGATCCACGGAGGCAATCTCCATCTCCACGGCCCAGCGCATCTCCACGGGCTTGGCAGCCGCCCAGGGCGATGGAGACCATGCGAAAAGAATCCCCCATCCCATTCCGATTCCGACAAGAATCGATAATATTTTCCTTTTCATCTATCACCCTCCTTTTTCATAATTTTTCCAGATTTCCAGGGACTGCCCCTGTTAGAGAACTTTTTCCAATGAAACCCTCTCTCTTTCTTCCAGAACATGCGCTCCACCCAGCTTCGGTGAACACGAGAGGAACTATCTTTAAAGGAATTTGCCGGAAAGAATAATCTAAATTGCTCTAAAATCAAGATGGAAATGTGTATCCTGTTTTAGAGATAAATAACTCTTTAACCTATAACTAAAGGAGATGGTTCTCCTTCTTTATTCGTCTCCCCGATTCATTACCCCCATCGTTTTGGGGGGGAAGCAAGCGGATTCAATCCCGGCTCAGGCGGACTTTTTAGATATTTTTCCGAAGGTAGGTGATTCACTCTTATGAATTTTTGTAGTTTTTAGGCTTAAACCTTCTTGCACTCTCCTCTTCTACCAGTTCTTCCAGAATTAGCCGATTAAGCTATTGTCAATCACTAACACTCACACTGACACCGTCACCTTTATTTTCTATGTGTATTGGCACGAATTTGCCATAACATGGCAAAATTTTTAAATAATTTGATCTACATCTATTCCGGTCTACTCCATCCCTTCAAGTGCGCTAGGCTATTCTTATCACAATTTTGGAAAACAATTCAACTGGATTTTGGGTCCAGAGGCCTATTCTTGACTGGACGGCCCAAATTCCATACAATCCGGCCAGTGAGAAGGATTTGTTCGATAAGTTCCTTAGGGGAATGGGGTCAAGTGGGATCAGGCAATTAAAAAAGATATCGCCTTTTTAGTTTTTAGGAAAGGGGAATCAGGTGAGGGGATGGACTGACCCCTATTTTGACTTGGAAGAACTTGATTGCGGATTAAGGGTTGAGTTCAGGCTTTTTCGTGCTAAAATTCAAAATACAGCTGCAATCAATGGGTAGCCCATCCCTATTTTTAACACGCATTATGAAGGAGGTTTAAAATGAGAAAAGGTTTGCTTATTCTACTAGCTGTTATTTTTGTTTGGTCTTTGGAGGCCCCATTATCTCCCGCCGAAAAATACCCCAGCAAGCCTATTACTTTTGTCGTTCCGTGGGGTGCGGGTGGCATGACAGATGTCAGCGCTCGATTGTTGGCAGAAAAATTTAAAGTGGAACTGGAGCAGCCCGTTTTAGTGGTGAACAAACCAGGAGCCTCCGGAATTATCGGTCTAAAATATGCTCTGAGCCAGAAAGCTGACGGTTATACGGTGGTGATAGGGCCCATGACCGAGGCCTTAGCCAGCCCCTATTTCCAGGGGACAGAGCCATTCAATATCAGGGATATTTCTTTTGTCGCCAGCTATATGCCACAGGAAAGAGTGCTGTTCACTACGATAGATAAGCCCTATAAAACCTTTCAAGAGCTCATTGACTACGCCAAGAAGCACCCTGGTGAAATATCTGCTGGGAGCGGAGGGGCTCAATGGGCCCTGGAGGTCATTAAATCGATTGCCGTAAAAAATGATTTGAAAATGAAATACGTGATGTTTAAGAGTGGTGGGGAGGCCTCTACGGCAATCCTGGGGAAACACGTGGATATTTGTGAGACGGGAACCGGCACCCCGGCCTTTCAGGCCGCCCGAGAGGGTAAGCTGATCCTTCTGGTCAATTTAGGATCGGAAACTGTGCCCTTTTTCCCGGATGCAAAAAGTGTGAAACAGCTCGGGTATCCATTTACCACCTTGGTAGAGTATGGCTTTGCGGTACGGGCGGGAACACCAGATCACGTACAGAAAAAGCTTGAGCAGACCCTCCAGAAGGTTTTGCAAGATCCGGAGGTCAAAGAAAAAATGACCCATATGGGATTGACCCCCAGATTCCTCGATGGAAAGGGATATGAGAAAATTTGCACCGACGCGGTGAAATCTGTCCCGGAAATGATCAAATACAATAAAAAGCTGGAAGGATGATTCCCTCGATCCATTCTTGGAAAATGCTCCGCCAATTTTTTCTAAACATCCGTGGTTCTTTCATTGAGCTTCGGGTGCTTTGAATGGTGAGATTTTCGGATGAACTTCAATACCGTTGGGATGACAAAGGTAAGCGAAGCAATGATATACAGGGTTAAACAGATCGGCCGAAAAATCACGCCTCCTAGATTGCCGCCCGCAATATTCAGGGATTGACGCAAAGAGGTTTCGAGCATAGGACCGATAACCATAGCCAGGATCAACGGAGCCGGATGAAAACCAACCCCCCGCAGGGCATAACCAATGAAACCAAAAACCGCTAAAACCAATAGGTCCAAAAGACTGGCGTTGACACTGTATACCCCGATCAAGCAAATGAGGACAATAACCGGCAAGAGAATATTCTTCGGTACTTTCAGGATGCTCACAAAAACATTGACCAGAGGAAGATTCAGGATCACCAGCATAAAATTGCCGATATACATGCTGGCAATGACTGCCCAGAAAAGATCGGGCTTCATTTTGATCAAATTCGGTCCGGGGGTCAGGCCGTGAAGCATTAAGGCCCCCAAAACGACCGCCATCGCCGGCGTGAAGGGAATTCCGAGGGCGAAAAGGGGCACATAAGCCCCTCCCACGGCGGCGTTATTCGCTGCTTCGGGACCCGCCACTCCCTCGATCGCCCCCTGGCCAAATTCCTCCGGGTTTTTCGAAAGTCTTTTTTCGGAGATGTAAGATGCGAAAGTAGCAATGACCGGGGAAGGGCCAGGAACCAGTCCGATTAGAAATCCCAGAAAGGACCCCCGAAACATGGGGGGAAAGGATCGTTTCCACTCCCGCCGAGTGGGCAGTAGCTCGCTCAGTTTCACCTTCTGTACGCGCTGGAGAAATTCTTTCTGTTCGACGGTCGTGAGGACCTCAGCAATCCCAAATATCCCCATGGCTACGGGCAAGAAATCGATCCCCTGTCCCAGTTCTCGGACCCCGTAAGTGAAGCGTTCGATTCCGGTTAAAAAATCTACGCCAACCGTGGCCAGCGCCATTCCCAGGAAGATCATGATAAAGGCCTGCAGTATAGACCCTCCGGTCAAGCGGACCAGGAGAATCAACCCACATACCCCAATGGCCAAAAATTCGGGAGGGCCAAATCGGAGAGCAATATCCGCCAGGAAGAGAGCGACCACCGTCAGGCCCAAAATGCTGATGGTACCAGCAATGAATGATCCAACCGCCGAAACCGTCAGAGCAGCCCCGGCCCGTCCTTTTTGGGCCATTTTATACCCATCGATGCAGGTAACCACCGAAGCGGCTTCTCCCGGAATGTTGAGGAGGATGGAGGTAGTTGAGCCGCCATACATCGCTCCGTAATAGATACCGGCAAAAAGGATCATCGCCCCCGTGGCATCCATAGTGAGGGTGAAGGAGAGAAGGATAGCCATGGCTCCCAGAGGGCCAAGCCCGGGAAGAACTCCGGTAATCGTTCCCAGAATTGTCCCGAGCAGGGCATAATACAGATAAATGGGCTTTAGAGCACTGGCAAAACCACTTAAAAGACTCTGGCCAATTTCTGCCATGCTAAACTTACCTTCCGATTCGGAAGAGGAGTTCTTCTAAGAAACCGCTGGGCAGGGCTACCCCCAAAAGTCGAGAGAAAATCAAAAAGGAAGCAACCGCCATTCCCAGGGCGAGGAAAAAAGAGAAAACGGGTCTCTGGGGTTTCAAGAGAACCAACATGAAAAAGGCCACCATTAAGGTGGAGAGTAAGAATTTCAGCATCTCCAGGATAAAAGGATAAGCTGTCGTGCAGGCTAATATGCCATAAATACCCTGGTAATTTTTCCCCTCCTCCGCGGCTATATCCCCTGTTTTTCTTCCAGAAAATTTGGTTCCGAACACGCGCATGAGATAAAAGGTCGTGCAGAGAAGAAGTAGGCTACCTATTACTACTGGAATAAATCCAGGGCCTGGATACTTGATGGTTCCCAATTTTAAGTGCCAACAGCTGAAGAAATAGAACAAGGAAAATCCGCATAGTACTATGGCCGTAATTTTCTCCTTTTGTTGGCTTTTTCCTTCCATCTTCAAATTCCCATTCTCGGCTTTTTTACGTAAACGATTCCTGCTTCTTAACTCCCTGCCGGCCCGCGAGAGGTACTGTTTGGCAGAAGTGCTGGGGCGAGCAAAATTCTCCGCTGAATTGGCTAATAATCTTAATCCAATGCTCTTGACAAAACAAGGAGAAAGACATTCTGGTAACCTCCCAGTTTTTCATCAATGCTTAGCTCATGTTTGACTCGGGCGCAGGGAAGATGCCCGCAGCCCGCATCGGCGGGAAAGGACTTTCCTGAAAGATCC
>Ga0315312_1003239_pt1 | contig 10598 bp, 13 predicted proteins | sample TDP7_MG_FD_203629 | JGI IMG/M metagenome (GOLD analysis project Ga0315312, IMG submission 203629) | Freshwater sediment microbial communities from Lake Towuti, South Sulawesi, Indonesia - TDP7 | ecosystem: Environmental > Aquatic > Freshwater > Lake > Sediment | place: Indonesia: South Sulawesi... | reverse complement strand
TCACCAAAATCAGCGATTTCATCCTCAAAATCACGATAAACTAGATTACCAAGAACCATACTCTCTTCGAGAATACTCAGAGACTCTTGGGCCCAAATTTCTGGTACCCAAGCATCAAGACTATTGGCGTAGCAAACGTAACGTGGTCGCATTGTTCTTTCCCTAATTAAGTGTCACTTAACGACACCCGGATTTACCCGAATATTTACACAAAGAGTTCCGGTCTCTCTTTACGTAGTTTGCGGTATTCTACTGGATTCTCTCTTGCAATTTTAGCTATATCAATTTTTTGAGCACTAACATTACCACTACCACCAACACCACCCTTTTTACTACCTTCAAATAAATTACCAAATTGATCTAATTCAGTCATACGCTTAACTGCTTCTGGTATTGTAAGTTCAAGTATAATTGGTTTATCATTCTTATCTTTATCTGCAAACATAACTTTTGGCGTATATTCACCATTTGGTTTACCTTCTTCATCAAGATTTTCAACTAACTTAGTTACTGGACGTAAAAGTGCTGCAATTTGTTCAGAATAATATGCCTTATTTTCTGTAGCACTTTTAATAATTTGAGTGTCAATTAATAATTGACTATGTAACCGTTGCCATGTATCTCGCTCTTTAGTCAAAGCCTCCAATTGCTCAGTAGTTTGTTTTTGTACTTTTTCAGATGCATGTCTTGCTTTTTCCTCAGCCGTCATATACTGATTTTGTAGCTCCTCAATACGTTTCTCAAGAACCTTTTTCTCCTCAGCAGTTAATGAAGCGTTCTTTTTAAGCCCCTCAAGTTCAGTCGCCAGAGCTTGTTGTGTTTTTTGATGCTTCCGTTTTTCCTCAGCTAGAAAAGTATTAACTTGATCCTGTGTAAAAGTCTGTTCATTCTGATTGCCCTCACCTTCGTAGCAAATGAATTTTGGTCTCATTTTACACCTGCTTGTTAGTTGCCCGGCGCAGTTCGGTTATTAGATTCTAGTAATTCGTACAGTTGAACTTTTTGCTAGGTATGGCATTAAATAACGCCATGCAGTATAACTAGGTATTCCAGCTAAAATGTGCTCTGGTATGAAACTAGAATCTTTATTAGCACGCATTGTACCATATTGTGATCCAATGATTCTTAGATTCTCAAAAGCTAAATCAGGATCAGCACCATCAAGTAACGCATAAGCTAATTCAAAGCAAGCGATTTTAATATCATTCGGTATAGTTTCCGTACCATCTGGTTCATCACCATAGTAACGCGGAAATTCTAATTCCTGATTTTCGTCTACCTTATCTCCGGAAAAACGTAAATGATTAATACGTCTCGACGCTTCAATTAACGCAATATTTTTATTGGTTCTTGATGCTTCATTCCAAGCAATTACATATAATCTTTCAGCAAAATAACTATCAGCAGCTATAGAATCAGCGTATGGTGTCATTGTAATTCCTTCTTAATTAGTCTAGTTAGTGGGCACCGAGTAGGATTTGAACCTACATTTTCTCCTGGAAGTAGAGACGTCCTACCATTTAAACGATCGGAGCCGTTGACTTTTAGTCATCACCCATAATTGTCCAAATAATTGTGATAGTACCTGATACGTTAAGCGTATCTGAGTTAACACCACTATCACCATCATCAAGTGTACAGACATTAAGATTAGCAACCACAGCGGCGGCTGAGCCGTCATAGAAAAGGGCTGCACCAAGTGGATTTGATTCAATTGCATCAGAAGCCTTGGCAACTAAATCAACTCCAGCTTGTCCTGGAATAATATCATCTTCAGTTGCCCCAAGGGCGAAGTTACTCGCATTAGCACGTGCTGCTGTACCGACACCAATTTCAAGATCAGCGGTATCTGAGAGTCCCCCTCCACCACCAGTTACGGCAACAATGCCGCCAAGCGGGAATACTTCATGCGCTCCGAGGATCACAATATGTCCTTGTGGAAACGTATATAGGGGAATCGTACCCCAAGCAGCATCGGTAGCTGGGACCGTACCATCAGTAATTGTTACTGCAACAGTAGCAAGAGTAATAACAGTTTTGTGAACTGCACCATCACCCTTCTCAACCACACTAATACCGGCGGCTGCACCTTTAGTTCCTTTATCATGTGTTGTATTTGGATCATTTCCAGCAGTAATTAATTCTACGGCATCAACAGCAGCTTGTGCCGTAGCAGCATCAGCAAGGGCTGTCGTAGCATCAGCTTGTGCAGCCGCAGCATCAGCAAGGGCTGTAGTAGCGTCAGCTTGTGCAGCCGCAGCATCGGCAATGGCTGTAGTAGCGTCAGCTTGTGCAGCCACAGCCTTACCATCGGCTGTAGCAGCATCAGCAAGGGCTGTCGTAGCATCAGCTTGTGCAGCCGCAGCATCAGCAAGGGCTGTAGTAGCGTCAGCTTGTGCAGCCACAGCCTTACCGTCGGCTGTAGCAGCATCAGCAAGGGCTGTAGTAGCATCAGCTTGTGCGGCTACTGCCTTACCGTCAGCTGTTACAGCCTTAGCGTCAGCCGTAGCAGCATCAGCAAGGGCTGTAGTAGCATCAGCTTGTGCGGCTACTGCCTTACCGTCAGCTGTAGCAGCATCAGCAAGGGCTGTAGTAGCATCAGCTTGTGCGGCTACTGCCTTACCGTCAGCTGTTACAGCCTTAGCGTCAGCTGTAGCAGCAGCAGCTTGTGCGGCCACAGCCTTACCGTCGGCTGTTACAGCCTTAGCATCAGCTGTAGCAGCAGCAGCTTGTGCAGCCACAGCCTTACCGTCGGCTGTTACTGCCTTGGCGTCAGCCGTAGCGGCTGCAGCTTGTGCGGTTACAGCCTTAGCATCAGCCGCAGCAGCAGCCGCAGTATCCAAATTAACTTGAGTTTGTGTTCCTGCTACTTCCTTAATTAAACGAGTCCATGCTGGTCCATCTGGGGCGGCATTAATACCTAAATCACTATCACGTCCAGGAGAATCACCATCCCATACCGTAATACCGCAAACAAAACGTGGCTTCATTTTAGAGTCCCTACAATTTTATTGGTCTACTTATTTTGATTTCTAAATCCGTTTGATTAACTGCAATTCCAATTTTAACTAAGTATCCAGTTGTAGGTGGTATCGTAGTTATTTTCCCGGCAGAAGAGCCGGAAAGATAATAAACTGCACCGGGAGTTAATCCACCTGATTCACCGGTAACAACATCCCATTGTGCAGTTGTTGCAGTTAATTTTCCATCAGTCTGCGCATATCCATACTCTGTTTGTAAAACTTCTGAAACTAAAAGTCCAATAGCATTTGGATATGAATTTGCTTCCGCTAGTTCCATTCCATTTGCGCCAGCAATATATACCGTACTGCAAATTGGCACTGTTATAATGGCCCAATTTTGTAAATATAGTACGTTAGGTACTGGTAATAAAATATCACCAGATTGAAGTTGTTCAATCTCACCATCAGTGAGAACAAGCGGTTTCTTTAACATTACAGTAGAATTGGTTGATTGATACTAATCTCAAGAACTGTTGCACTTAATGCCTTACCAATTCTGGCAACTACCTCACTATCAGCAATTGGTGCAGTAGTTGTTAATTTACCTGCTGTAGTTGGATTAAGATAATAAACTGAGCCAGGAGTTAAACCACCTACATCACCAGTAACTACATCCCACTGACCAGTAGTTGCAGTAAACCTACCGTCAGTTAAAACTCTACCACTAGCAGATGCAGCAATAGAAGTATCAACAACTAAACCAAGAACCTCAGAGGTAGAAAGAGCATCAGCTTTTGCTTTCTTAACTGTACCTTCACCATTTACGTAAACTGGTGTACAAATTACAATTGCATTTGCTTCATCGTTTGTAACTGGTACAAAATCAACTTCATTAAGTTGAGCATCAAGAATATCACCTGATGCCATTTGGCGAAGTTGACCGTCAACAATTACCAAAGGTTTACGTGTTGCCATGTTTTACTCCAAAAAGATTGGTTGTTTAATGTCTATTTTGAACTTCTTGTTAGTTAACGCAATGCCTATTTCAACTATTACACCAAAATCAGGCGGGTTAGTAGTTAAAGAACCTGGTATATACATTGATAAATAATAAATTGCACCGGGAATTAAATTATTATAACCAGTTATCTTGTTCCAATTTTCTAATTCAATACAGCCACTAACTTGATAATAATCATCAACAACTAAACCAACTACACAAGGATTATTAATTGAAGCTAATGAACCATCAAATACAACTGGACTTCCTTGTGGTTGATTAATTTTAATATCATCTGTTACCACAGATTGTAAATTAGTTATAGTTGCCACCAGTTGGTCCCAATCCTTGGCATCTGGTGCCGCATAATAATCTCTATTTGGCGTCTTATTACGCCAAAGTTTCATTTACCTTCGCCCCTAACTGCCTTTTTAGCGGATTCTTGTAAATCAGCACTTTGACTTAGTTTCTTTTCCTGTTCGCCCGCTGAAATAGGTTGACCTGATATATCATAAACACCGCGAGCAGCCGGATCACTAACTTGTGCTTGTTGTATCCTTATAACTCTTCTTAAGTGATCTTGTTCAGCTTTTTCTGATTCGGCTTCAGGATAGCCACGTGCTTGTGATGCGGTTCCTGTACTAACTAAACCGGTTTCAATATCTTTATATAATAATTCTGGGTCTGATGTAATATATTTTGCATCATCAATTTGTTGAAGTATTTTATCTAGAATAGATCGCTGTACTTTTGTTTCTAAAATCTTTTTAGCTGCAATTTTAGCTACTTCTTTTTGTGCCGTAGTTGATGGTATCTTCAAAGCTAATGAATATAAATCATTTGCTTCCTTGATACGTTCACTATCACTTTTTAGTGAATAGCGCTCAGGATAAGATATCACAGCAGGATCATCTGTATGATTAAGATACTTTTCAAAATATACAGCTAATTGTCGCTCACCGTGCTCTAAAATTAAACCAATAAAACTTAAACCGCTTTCCAATCCTCGCTCATCCAATTGTTTACTTTCAGCTGAAGCAAATCGTGGTTGAATAGTTGATAGTGCTAATTGTACTAAACTACGAATATCCTCTTTAAGTTTATCTTGTTTTTGCATTGAAATAGATAATGGTTCAGATGATGGATTAATAAATGATGGTGCATCAGCACCTATTGGATAACGCCTTCCTACTGTACCACCAACTTCAATTTCATTTTCACTTTTATCTGTACTCTCCTCACTTTTAAGATGTGGAGAAGTCATCTTGGTTTGTTGCTCTACATAAAATGGGAAGTTTGATTTCAAAGTATATGCAATATCAGATGATTCCAAATTAAGTAAGGCAATTTGATGATCCGCAATATTTTGTAATAATGATTGATTGAGTTCAAAAATAACAAATGGGATCTTAGGAATATTTAATTGAATACGGCTAGTTTCTACCCCATTTACATCTAAAAATTGAACTAATACACCTTCTGGTGTACGAGTGAGTAACCGATAGGCTTCTACACTTTGATCCGGTAAACCTTCATCAGTATAATTAAGTATCCGCTCTTTTAGAAGTAATAAATCAAATTCATGATAATCTCCCATTTTTGATAAACGCCAATTAATAATATCCTCAGCTTTGTAAACATAAAAATAGGGGTGGGTATATTGTGTTTCGGCTAAACTTTCATACCCAGTTAATTGTTGCATATCAACATAAACACCAACTTTTCCGATAAAAAGCAATTCACTTAATACTTCATTTCCTATAAAATAGTTAATAGTTGATCCACGTAAATCTACACCACCTAATTCACCGCCAATTACTTTTTGATAATCTTCACTACCGCCTGATCGAACAATATCACTCATTCGTTGAAAAATAGCATTTTTAATATCAGTTACCGCGGCTGAAGCAAAAGATGGAATTGGAGTAATTGGTTTTCTTAAATTAAAATCCTCTTGACTTTCACGTACACTATATTTTTTAAGATATTGTTCACGAAATTCTTCACCACCTACCCAAACATATCTAAACTTTGTCCAATAATGAATATTTGCCCAGTACTCAGGGTGTTGTACTAATTTCATAGAAAGACCCTGACATTTTGATTTGTTGTTAAACTAGCTGCCAATGGTAGTGCAATTTCATTATAACAACGAGCATGAGCATAGTGATCTGGTCCTCTACTCAAATATTCGCTAACTACATCCTCGTCAACTTTTTTATAATGTTTTGTAATATTTTTGATATGTTCCCGATATTCTTCGCTTGGCGGAGATAGGTGAATTGTCCTAGTTCTAAATCTATTAAGAGCAAGATCAAGCCAAGAAGTACGATCAACCGTAATAGTATGTTGATCTAGATCACGATTTACTGTAATATCTCTACTTTTCTGACCTCTAGCATAAAAACATAAGAAAACATGGCCCCAAAAACGACATGCGAACTCATAAGCTAGGCGTCTTTCCGGTTGTGCATCAATTACAACAGACATAATTTGCCATTGTCTCATTAATACGTCAAGTTCAGTGAAATCAACCTTCTTACCGGCATCTAAAATAAATGCCTCAGCTGAAATATTTAAATCATTACTTAATTTTGTAAACTTCCAACCCACTACTTCATAGTGAAGCCATTTACCTTGATCCACACCCATCGTTATGATATTAAAATCACTTGGTTTTTCAGTTGTTATACATGAATTAATTTGTTCATCATCTAATTTTGCACCATCAACAATATGTGGTAAACCTAATTTACTATTGAAGAACTCTTGTTCACTTGCTTTGTCTGTTAAACCACTGAAATATTTAGCTATAACATCAAATGCTGGCCTTGCAATTGAATATAATTGATTAATATAAAAGCCTCTTTTAATAATATCTTCATTTTTTGGGATCCAAATACCAGTCCCACCATCATTTTTTGCTCTAAGAAATTCTCTTTTATCTTCGTGTTCTAATTTATGTTTACATTCTTTACAAATAATGTGACTTTCAACGATTCTAGGATCAGTTGCATATTCACCAACTATAACAATTGACTCAGGCCAAGTTAAATCAACATATTTACCACAATATGGGCACTTAAAAAAATAACGTTCTTGTGTTGAAGTATTAAACTCTAAATTAATTCCATACTCAGGTATAGTTGGCGTTGATACTTTCCAACTTTGTGATTCTTTTTGTCCTGATGTACGCTCTTCAGCTAATGATAAGTTTCTCATATTCATTTCATCAAATTCATCATACGCAATAAATGCAACTGGAATTGATTTCAATGATGATCTAGAATTACTACCACGAATATAAAGATTAGCGGACCCAGCTCTTTTATGGCCCACATTCTTTACCGAAGAAAATAAACCCTTTAAATGTGGTGATAATTCTAGAGCAACATCGAATCTAGCAGCAGAAAATTCAGTAGCATCCGGTGTTTTAGCTGGTAAAATGTAAAGGCAATCAATTCTTTCAACATCAATCTTAAATAACGTAACATTAAGAAGTGTTTCCGAATAACCCATTTGTGCTGATTTTTGTCCAATATTAATTGGAGCTTTGGAATCATGCATTTCCAGAGTCCACGGTGCCGGTTCTGGCGTCCATGGACCTGGAAATGGGGCACCCATTGTACGGTATGTACGTGCCCAACGGCTGGGGGTTGTAATGGTAGTACGTTTGATGCCAGCCGCCACTCTTTCGTGTAGTAATTTAGCTAGATCGTGCAAAGTAAATACCTTTTACGCGGCGCCAGAACAACAATGAGCTACTCTACGAAGAAAGAATCTAATTTGAATGGTTGGCATCAAGTTTCTCCAGTAAAATGACTAAAGGTAAGGTAAATATTCCTGCTACCGTAACAATAGCAAAGGAGTTAATTATAAAATTAAGAATAGAGTTACTAATTAAAACAGAACCAATAAAAGCTAAATAGTGACTTAGGCAATATGGACAATGGAATAACTTACCTTTGATTAATTTTCTAAGCGGTCTAAATAACGATGATAAAGTAATTGTTGTTGCAATTGATGTAACAGCCATTGAAATAATTAAAAGTTCACTCATTATTAAAAACTCATTAATGTTTTGCGTAAGGCGCATTGCTTTTTTGATTTTTTAGATAAGTTTGCTTGCGCACAGTAAGCAGCTGGAGACATGCCAGCGCGCTTAGCTTTTCTTGTCAGAGCGCCTGGATTTTTGATCGCTCCCGCGATCCACTTTTTCTTTGCCATTGTAAAATTCTCTTAGAGTCTTTTCTGTCTGTACTCCAAACAACTGTTTATTTGACTTATTAATAAATAATGGTAACATTTTTGTTGAATAATTTTTATAATCAACAATTTGAATATTATAACCTTCCTTATTTAATTTATTAATAATTGGCAACATATCTTTACAAACATTACACCAATCTGCCGTAATAAATAAATTTTGATAATTTACATACTTCAAAAGATCGGTGCAAGTAATTGCGATAGTAGTATTATTTTTGCTACCCCAAAGTAATCCAACGATATAACCATCCTTAAATACACCTGAGCCACTTTGACCACCAATACCTTTTGGATTAAAAATAAAATTATGTTGTTCCGTATTATAAGCACCCCCGGTTACAAAATCATCAATTTTACTTTCAAGTAACTTAGGCCAACTTGCATTTGAATGACCTACCGTATAAATAACATCACTCTTCTTAGGGGCCACATTACTAATTGGAATAGCCTTAGGTAATTGTTTAACATCTTTTACCATAATAACAGCCATGTCAATAGGGGCCACTTTAACTACGGTGCCAGCATAAATTTTACCAGGTTGTCCATTATACCAAAATTGTACGGTTGCATTCTTATTATTACCGACAACATGCCGGTTAGTTAAAACAAGAATATTATTATTAGTAATACTAAAACATACTCCACTTCCACCTGAATTACCTGCTCTTACACGACAAGTTGCATCAAGATAATTTTGAAGTGTATTATTTTCAATAATTTGTGCAATCGGTACTTGTACTGGTACTTCTTTTACACAACCCGCAAAAAGCAAAAGAAAGAGAAGGAATACTTTCTTCATTATTGTTTCCTTAAAAGAATTTTAGAACAAGGAAAATAGTGGTAATACATACTACAACAGTCGCAATACTAATAAAAATCCATTTTCGATTAGAACTGATTTTAATTCGTTTGTCTAAACGCTCAGTTGAAAAGAATCTTCTACTTCGCATTAATTACCCCGCTAATTGGCTGCTTGGTAATATAGCGTAGTAGTAAGTTAGCGCCAGCCAAACCACCAACAAGCCAAGGAACCCAGGATTGTGGTACAAAGCTAATTTCACCGATCACAGTGAGAATAGTAACTAGGCCACCAATTACATTTACCCAAATTGTTTTACTAGCGACTAGTGGTTTTGATTCCATTGTTCGGTCTCTTTTTCTTCTTTTCATTGGTTTAATAAATAATAACCTTTAGTAAGTAAATAACTACCGCGTAACACTTTCATAGTACCACGCCAAACTAACCATCTACCCCGCAATCGTCGGATTAGTCGTAACATTCTGTATTCCTCCAATTATTTCTTTGGAAATGGTTTCAAGAGTTACATCATCTTTAACATAGCGGCTAATTACATCAACAACAAATTGTGCGAAATTAATAATTTCAGTTTTATCGAGAAGATTACCTAGTCGACTTTCTAATTTATTACATGAAACAATCACTTTTTCTAATTTCATAATCAAATCGGAAAGTGGACCAGAGATTAAGAGTAACTGAGAGGTATCTTGACACTGATTTAGTTTCTCTTCAATAAGTAATCGGAGAATACCTACCTCGTCACGTAAAGAAATAATTTCATCTGAGGAGCCAAGCTCCCCGATTCTTTGGTGAAATTTATTTAATCTATAATTCCGGAGGGCCTTTCTCTCAGCGGCCTGGGCACCGGTATTACCGCCGTGCGCTGGGCAAAAATTACTATTTTCACAGGCCTTATTTATACACTGACTTTTACCGCCTATAATGCCGTGGCATCGGCGTGGATCATCAAGATCAGAGATTCTTTCCCATTTAGCTTCAAACATTATGATTTTGAAATTTGGTCTGATTCTAAAATCACAATACGCCATCTACTATTAATTACGGTAGTTTTGTGTATTTTGTTCAGAATTTTTATTTTGGACTAAATATTAAAATCATTGGTTCAAAAATTAGGGGTATTTTAACGTCTGACCAGGGCCCGCGGCACAGCCGCTACAATCCTCACATTCGATACAATTAAAACCCTCCCCCTAGACGTTAATGATAACAAAATCAATGTAGATTAACATCTTAGGGGCCGGGAGCCAAGAGTCTAGGTCCAGGCGGATCCAGGGTCCAGGGTCCGAGAGCCCTAGAAAATCAGCGAATCAAGTCCGATTATAGTAATTATACGGGCGTTTTTGAGTCTTAGCATCTAGCGTCTAGGTTCCCACCCCTATTGAACCACCCGAAAAGGTTAAAGCTATGTTTCGGTGATCCAGGCACCCGGCACCCTGATACTAGAACCTAAGTCACTATCAGATAATGAATTAGGACAGGTCGGCAGGTCGGCAGGTCGGCAGGTCGGCAGGTCGGCAGGTCGGCAGGTCGGCAGGTCGGCAGGTCG
>Ga0315312_1003238_pt1 | contig 10603 bp, 9 predicted proteins | sample TDP7_MG_FD_203629 | JGI IMG/M metagenome (GOLD analysis project Ga0315312, IMG submission 203629) | Freshwater sediment microbial communities from Lake Towuti, South Sulawesi, Indonesia - TDP7 | ecosystem: Environmental > Aquatic > Freshwater > Lake > Sediment | place: Indonesia: South Sulawesi... | reverse complement strand
CTGCAGAGCTCATTCGAGCAAAGGTCACCGATTATAGGGTCGCTGCATCGGATCCGGGATCAAACGAGTGGCTCGCGACCAGAGGGTTCGGATACGAGTACGGTAACACCAGGGTGCTCTATCCCTACGAAGTCCTCTACCTCCTGAGTATAGGGAAGCTCACGATAGAAGACGACGGGGACGAGGTCAGGACGTTCCAAGATTTCCTGGCGGAGTATAAGGGACAGGACAGCCTCATCTGGACCCGCTACCTCATCTATCGGGACCTGAGGTCGAGGGGGTACGTGGTAAGGGAGGGGTATGGCCTCAACATCGATTTCAGGGTCTACGAGAGGGGGGAGTATGGCTCTCACACGTCGAAGTATATCGTCTACGGCATCATCGAGGGTGAACGGGTCAAGTTCGGCGTCCTCTCGGAGTTGTTGAAGCGCGTCCAGTCATTGAGGAAGGCCCTGATCCTTGCAGTAGTGGATCGAAGGAGCGAGGTCGTCTACTACACGGTCTCAAGGCTTGGCACGTGAGGGGTTCCGAGTGGCTTGGACTGGATTCGTGAAGATCATACGGCCCATCAACTGCGCCATGATGGGCTTGGCGGTTCTCGTCGGAGGCGTGATAGCATCGGGCAGCCTAGACCTAGGCCCGCGGCTGTTGTTCGGTTCGTTAACGGGTTTCTTCCTAGCCGGGGTCATCAACGTCCTCAACGACATACATGACCTAGAGCTGGACCGCATCAATAGGCCGGAGAGGCCACTTCCGAGTGGCGAGCTAAAGGTGAGGGCGGCTGGGGCATGGGCTTCGGTGCTCCTCGTCATCGGATTGGCATCGGCATCCCTCGTGAGCGCCGTCTGCCTGGCCTTCGCAGGCATAGCGGCACTCCTAGGTGCGCTCTATAATCACTCGATAAAGAGGACTGGGCTCCCCGGTAACATCGTGGTCGCCGCGATCGTGTCTTTACCATTCGTCTACGGCTGGCTAGCAGTTGGCGACGGCGACAGGCCCCTGCTGTGGTTGTTCTTCACCACGGCATTCTGCGCGATCCTCGGAAGGGAGGTCCTCAAGGGGATGGCCGATGTAGAGGGGGATTCGCAGAAGGGCATAAGGACCATCGCGGTCACGAAGGGGATGCGGACGGCCGCGTTCGCCGCAACGGGCCTATTCATCGTGGCGATCCTGCTCAGCTTCCTCCCTCTGCTGATGAAACTCGTATCCCTCATCTACCTGCCCTTAGTAATCCCTACCGATATAGGTTTCCTGTTCTCCTCCGCCAAGATCGCCCGCGACCCATCCCCCCAAACGGCTTATGTAGAAAAGGAGAGGGCCCTTGCCTGGATGGCTTTGGCGCTCCTCGCGTTCATGGCAGGCGGTGTTCGGATTGCCTAGGGATCCCAAGGACCTGCTCAACACGGTCCGCGGGATGAGGGACATACTCCCAGACGAGATGGCTCTGAGGAACAAGGTACTGGGTGTCATCAGGGACCTGTTCAGGCTCTACGGCTACAGGGAGATACTGACGCCAACCATCGAGCCCTACGAACTCTATGCTGCGAAGTCGGGCGAGGAGATCAGGCACCGGATGTACACATTCACTGACATGGGCGGCAGGAAGGTCGTCCTCAGGCCCGAGGCGACGCCGTCGATCTCGAGGCTCGTTGTCCGCAAGTTCCGTTCAGAGGGCCTCCCGATAAGGCTCGGCTACATCCTCTCGGTCTTCAGATATGATGAGCCACAAAGGGGGAGGTATAGGGAGTTCATGCAGGCCGGCTTCGAGCTCTTCGGATCGAAGAACATGGAGGCGGACGCTGAGATCCTCCAGATCTCGAACGACCTGATGAGGCGGCTGGGCTTTCGAGATTATACTTTCAAGGTAGGCAACCAGGGGCTGATTAAATCACTCCTGAGCTTCGGCGGGATAAGGGAGGCCGCACAGGGCATCGTCCTTCACCTCATAGACAAGGGGCAATTCGATGAGGCGGAGGCCGAGATACGCAGCTTATCATCGAAGGGGCCTGTGATCGCGGAGAAGGCCAGGCAGCTTACACTCCTGAGCAAGGAGGCGCAGGGCGAGGATCTGCTCGAGAGGGGGGCCGAGATCGTGAAGGACGTGCCCGGCTCCAAGGCGGAACTTTCAAACCTCTCGGAAGTGCTCGATCTCTGCAAGGGAATCGCCCTCGACAAACTGAGGGTCGACCTCGGATTCGCCCGCGGCCTCGAGTACTATACTGGCACGATCTTCGAGGTCTACGTCCCAGGGGTTCCCGTTGCCGTTAACGGCGGCGGAAGGTACGATGGCCTTACGGGACTGTTCGGCTATCCGCTCCCAGCGGTTGGGGGGGCTCCGGGGGTGGACAGGCTCGTGCTCGCGATGGGGGGGAAGGCCTCGGGCGAAGTACAGGTGCCACTGTGCATGGTCGTGGCAACGAGTCCGGAGTGCATCGACCTCGCATTCAAGGCTGCCGACGCCATAAGGTCCTCTGGCGCCTCAGCCATGCTGGATGTGAACAGGCGGAACCTAGGCTCTGCCCTCAGTTATGCCTCTGAGCGGGGCATCCGCTTCGTGATCATAATCGGACAGAGGGAGGCGAAGGAGAACCTCGTGACGCTGAAGGATATGATGAGGAACGTCCAAATACAAATCCCAATGAACGAATTGCCAAACGCGATATCGCGGAGCAAGTAAGTTTTTCTGCCTAGCGTTTATATACCTTCGGCGCATCTCAAAAAATGGGTAACGACTATGATCATTATGGCAGGGACTGCCTCCGAGGTCCTTGGCATTAAAGTCGCCAGGGAGATGAAGAAGACCATTTCGAAGATCGAGATAAGGAGGTTCCCCGATGGGGAGAAATACGTGCGTGTCCTCGAATCGATACAGGGGGAGGACGTTGCCGTCATCCAGTCGCTCTACCGAACGCCGGACGAATTCCTGTTCGAATATTTCCTGATAGTTGACGCGCTCAAGGGCGCAGGGGCTAGGAACATTTTAGCCGTCTTCCCGTACTTCGCCTATGCCAGGCAAGATGAGAGGTTCAAGCCCGGCGAGGCGCTGAGCCTCGAATCTGTCATTAAGCTGATAGAGAGCACCGGCACGAGCGAGGTCTATACCTTCGACATGCACCTTCATCGGGTGCCTGACATAAGGCAGGCGTTCAACATCCCGGCCCACAACCTGACTACAATACCGGAGCTCGCGCGCTATATCAAGAAGAACTTCGATCTCACCGATACGATCGTCTTCGGTCCGGATCAAGAGGCTGAGCAGTGGGCGAAGATCGCGTCCGTCGAACTCGACGCAGGATACGATGTGCTTGAAAAGAGGAGGCTCTCAGACGATAAGATCGAGATAAAGCCAAGGTCCCTCAACGTGAAAGGGAAGGACGTGGTGCTGATAGATGATATAATCAGCACCGGCGGTACCCTTGCGGAGGCGATTAAAGTCCTCAAGAACGAGGGGGCCCGCACGGTCATCGCCGCCTGCGCTCACCCCGTGCTCGTCGAGAATGCGTTCACGAGGATCTACGAGGCTGGAGCCGATTCGCTCGTATCGACCGACACAATTCCAGGCCCAGTCAGCCTTGTTACCGTCGCGGGGTTGATAGCAAGGGCGTTAGAGCGAAGCCAAGCACAGCAAAGCCTGAGACTTTATAGCGATAGAGATAAAACCTAAGGCCAGAGGCCCAAGGTCTTCAGGGCGTCAGACACCCTGCCGACGGCCAGCATTGAGGCGGCGGTCCTCATGTCCACTTGCTCATTCTTTGAGAAATCGTAGACGTCGTTGAAAGCCTTCACGATCTTCGCCTCCAGCCTCGAGTTGACCTCTTCTGCCGACCAGTGTTCCCGGTGGAGGTTCTGGACCCATTCGAGATAGCTGACGACGACGCCGCCTGCATTCGCGACTATATCCGGTATGATGAGGACGCCGTTGTCCTCAAGTACCTTGGTCGCCTCGGGCGTGGTTGGGCCATTCGCGGCTTCAACGACCACCTTGGCATTGATCCTCGATGCATTGTCCTTCGTTATCTGGTTCTCAATGGCAGCAGGTATGAGGACGTCGCAGTCGATCTCAAGGAGCTCGTCATTGGTTATGTTCTCGCAGCCCTCCACGTCTGAAAGGCGATGGGCCTTCTCTTTGTGCATGAGCACCTTTTTGACGTCCATTCCCTTCCTGCACAAAAGGCCGCCCCTGGAGTCGCTCAAGGCGATTATCTTGCAGCCACTTTCAGCGATGATGAGCGCGACGTTCCCGCCGACGTTCCCAGAACCCTGAATCGCTACTGTCTTGCCCTTCAGTTCCTTGCCGAGCTCTCTTTCGGCCTCCCTCGCGCAAAACACTACGCCCCTTGCAGTAGCCTCGATCCTCCCCTCGGAGCCGCCGACGCTGATCGGCTTACCCGTAACCACTTCTGGAACGAGATACCCCCTCATCTGACTGAAGGTGTCCATTATCCACGCCATCGTTTGAGCGTTCGTCGCCACATCTGGCGCAGGTACATCCCTATATGGGCCAATCACGTCGCTGATCATCGAGGTATATCTCCTCGTGAGCCGCTCGAGTTCATCGATCGACATCTCCTTTGGATTGCAGACGACCGCGCCCTTCGCTCCGCCATAGGGGACGTCCACGACGGAGCATTTCCAGCTCATCAACATCGCCAACGCTTTGACCTCATTAAGGGTTACGGTCGGATGGTACCTCAGGCCTCCCTTGTATGGTCCTCTGGCATCGCTGTGTTGTACTCTATAGCCAGTGAATACCTTTACCCTTCCGTCGTCCATCCTTATTGGCACTGATACAGTCAGAATCCTCTTCGGCACCTTCAATATCTCGAGGATGTCGGGATCGAGTTTCAGCCTTTCGGCCGTCATCTCGAGCTGTTGGAGCACAACGTCGTAGAAGTTCGTTTTCTCAGCCATATCGTGTTCGGCTCGATATTGTAATCGGGTTATATAATTCCATCTAAGAATCCAAGTTAGCCCCTCAACCGACTAAGGGTGGATGAATAGATCCATACGCCCCTCCCCCTCCCTCGCCACTTACCTCATTGCCTTAAATCTCCAACCCAGGATCTCTTTGGCTGTGGAAGCCCTTGGAATCGTTGTTTGAGTCCATGGCCAAGAGCCTGGGCCACGACCCGAATTGCGTAAGGGTCACCACTGAAGCTGGCATATGTATGGACGTTGGGGAGCGCAGCTACATCTTAAACCACGATGTCGTCCGCACGAAGGACGGGAGGGAACTGCTCAGGGCAATCAACGTGGTCTCAGTCAAAGCGGTTTTCGGAGAGGTCCAAGAGGAATTGGCCGAACCGTTCGCATGCGGAGAAGGCGTCATGGGCATCATACTCTCAGGCGGGGAGATGCACGTTTTCGTGAACCCGAATACACGATTTAGGCCATTACTCAGACTAGACGAATAAAGAGCATGAACGAGTTGCGGTGAACGTATTTATGGGAATGAGTGCCGTTTAAAGTCATGGGAGTTGTCGCATTCCTTGCGCCGTTACGCTGTAACTTTTAGAATTCATTAAATTCAGAAGTGAATAATGCGATTAGAGATATTGGGCTAAAATTGGTCATATGCGGGGAAATAGGGTTATTTTGTTCATAATTTCCCTTTATTACAATATAGAAAAATGTATAAGTGAATTCTGTATAAAATAATACGGCCCTCCCGCGATGAACAGTCCCGTCAGTGTTTGTCATCTCATTGAGAGGCAAGGATGTGGGTTTACATGAGTGAATTGGAATGGGTTTTTTCAATTCACGAATTCCTTGAGCTCTTGAACAAGATGAAGATCGATAGGCTCACCGAGGAATCGCTAAGAGCACTTGAGTTCGACTGTCGATATTTTGCCTCAAAGTGCACGATCTCCATGAGAGAGGAGAGGGAGAAGATCCTCGAGCATCTGGATAGATTACGGAGGAAACAAGAGATAATACTCACTGTCTAGTCAATAAAAAAGTAAAAAAACGATGTGTAGTTGTTTTAGAATGGCACGAAGTACTTCGTTATACCCAATATGCCGCCGAACAGCACGATGACCATGTAGCCAGTGAGGAAGCCTGAGGCGACTGGGATACCAGTGGATTCGTAGACCTTAGTGCCACCAATCCTCAGCGTTAGAGTCTTCAGGACCCAGGCGATTAGAAACGGGAACCATATGCCCCAGACCATGGTCATGTATGAGGTGCCGAGTATCCATCCAACTGGCTCGAAGGGGAACCATATGAAGCGTGAGTGGAGGTAATAGAGGCCACCGACTATTATCATACCGGCGATCATGTTCGGTATCCAAGGCGTCTCACCGGGACGCACGTTCCAATTTTCAGGATTTCCAGTCCTGTCAATGAGTGAGTCAGTGAATGCACCGCCAAATGGCGCGAGCGTCGTGAGGCCGAAGGTGTTGTTGACCCAGATGAAAGCGGTGAGGACTGATATGGGCCCTACAACGATGCCGATCATGAGGGCCTTGAAGACATCCTTGTTACTAACGTTGGTGAGGCTTGCCATTCGAAAGGCTGCGAACGAAGATAGGGTCGCGCCTCCGAAGGCCTTGGGGACATCGACCATCCACTCGGAGAAGTAGGATGACATCATGAACTCCCTCGTCCTGGGATCGGGTGCCTGGTCCCAGAAGAAGAGCCTATAGAAGGCGTTGCCGTGTTCCGCCCCCTGCAGAGTGGCTCCCGCAGTGCCCCAGATCCTGGCGCCGGCGATCCAGAAGATGAAGACCGTGAAGGGCATGACGAGCGCTGGCCCGATGCCAAGGCCCACCGACATCATGATTGCCACCGACAGCACTAGGAATATGACCATCATTATGTACGCATTCCTATAGGACATCGGCTCCCTCTCCTCCAGTTTACTCCTCGCCTCCGCGCTCATGCTTCCGAAAGCTGCCTTGAAGGTTTCGATCACGTATCTACGATTGATGACGAAGTAGATCAGCGTCAGTGCAGTGGAGCCACCGACGTATGACAGGGCCATGAATTTGTAAGGCGCCCCGAAGTTACCGGTAGTGACGCCACACCATGCCCTGCCACAGCCCGCCTCCTCAGTGATTCCGGTGTAATAGCCCATTACGAAGGCGACCTGCATAAGAATTAGGTAGACGATGTAGAAGAACCAGGTACTGAAGAGGATCGAAAGTGGGGCAAAGTATCCAATCGCGATGAAGGCGGGATGCTTCTGGTAGTTGGCGAAGCCCGCGATCCCGGTGAGTGGGTTATCCGTAGTGATGTAACCAGCGCCGTGGGCACAGGTGTTTGCCCTGAATCCGAAGATGTCGGGGAACCACGGGAACATGACCTGTGCCCAAATCATGAATTGGACTATGGCTCCCAACAGGACGCCTATAAGGAATGGCCTTATGCGCGAGGCCTTCTTTTCAGCTGTGGATACGAGGTCGGTCGTGTTGCCCAGAACCTCGTAGGCGGCGACGACATGCGGGAACGGGACGTTCTCTAAATCGGTCCACCCCCTCCTCAGTATAACGGCGATCGAGGCCATCAATCCACCGAAGATCACCGATAACGCCCACCAGAAGACCATTGCTGGGACCCAGTCTCCCCACGGCACCGCGTATCCGCCGGTGATCAGCTTCTCCACGACTTCCTGCGGCGGTGCCATGAAAGAGGGGACGAACTCGATCGAGAGCGTCGGATTTATGACCCTCCCGAGGAAGATCTCGCCCGACCACTCCATGTTTGCGGCATAGTCGGTGAACCACGAGACGCAGACCGTAACCACGTATAGGAAGACTATGTTCCGGAGGCTGAGCCAATTCTTCATGATCCCTGCCTTCCTCAAGACCGCCGCGAGGATCAGGATGATGAACGGTCCAGCTGTGAGCTGAAGTGGGCATGCCACGATCCCAAGGCCATAGAAGTGGTGTAGGTTTGGGGCCAGGAAGGCAAGCCAGACATCCTCAATAAAGCCCATGACTGCAGCGAATATTATGAGCTGAATCCAAGGAAAACTTGTCTTTTCGACTTCAACTTTTGTCATATACCTCTACCCTTTTTCCGAAGTTCTCACCGTTTATACAATATATAACACTTCTGGAATTAATAATAGACGAATACATTATCATAGGCAGTAGGTGGTTCCTTTTCTTCTGCATAGTTCCCCTGATGGATTGACCAGAAACTAGGAGCACTCGACAAGAGTTAAAATGCATGCACTTGTATTATTGAGGTTAGGTACGATTTGGCACACCCTGTTATCATAGTGGATTACGATCCGCAGTGGCCTATCCTTTACGAGGATGAGAAGGGCAGGATACTCGGCATCATCGGGCACAAGGTCTTGGCCATAGAGCACATCGGCAGCACCGCGGTCCCAGGCCTTGGGGCAAAGCCCATCGTCGACATCATGGCATGCGTTCGCGGGCGTTCAGATGCGGACGACTGCGTCCCACTTCTAAGGAACATAGGCTACGACGACGTCACCCCCCAGGAGGGGAATCCGGACTGGTACTACTGCATCGGAAGAGACGCCCATAGTTCCGGATACCATCTGCACCTCATGAGGTACATGAGCGATTTCTCGAAGAAGCACCTTCTGTTCCGCGATTGCCTCCGAACCCACCCAGATGTGGCCCAACAGTACTTGGAATTGAAGAGGGGACTTGCCGCCAAGTATGGCTCCGATCGCGTAGGCTATACGGAGTCCAAGACCTCGTTCATTGAGTCCGTGGTAGCGATGGCCCGCGAGTAAGTGCGATTGAAAACGCAAGAGGGCCTATTGGCTGGTCCAAAAGGGTTGGGGCAATCACATGGGCGAGTTGTCCGGCAACAAAAAGATCGCCAGCGCCCTCTATGAGATGGCCGATTTACTGGAGATAAAGGGCGTCGCATTCAAGCCCAGGGCTTATAGGAGGGCAGCGCAGGCCATCGAAACCCTTCGAGAGGACGTCAAGGCCGTCCACCGGCGTGGGGGATTAGGGGAGATACCCGGAATAGGATCCAGCATGGCGTCGAAGATCAAGGAGTTCGTTGAAACTGGAAGCATCAAGTCCCTAGAGGAGCTAAGGGAGGAAGTACCTCGGGACTTGAGGGAGCTCATGGAGATCGAGGGCGTAGGGCCGAAGACGGCCGTGGAGCTGCACGAGCAGCTTGGGATAAGCAACATCGACGAGCTCGAGAAGGCGGCCAAGAGCGGTCGGATCAGGGATCTGAAGGGCTTTGGGGCGAAGAGGGAGGAAATGGTCCTCCAGGGGGTCAGGATGTACAGGAGCGCCCAGGGGAAGTTCCTCTTGGGACATGCCCTCCCTATCGCCGAGGAGGTCGTGGGGGAGTTGGAGAAGTCGACGGCCGTCACCAAGATCAGCCTAGCGGGATCGATCAGGAGGAGGAAGGAGACCATCGGCGACATAGACGTCCTCGCTGCCTCGAAAGAGCCCCTGAGGGTCATCGATCGTTTCACGCGCTATCCCGGCGTTGAAAAGGTCCTATCGAAGGGAACGACGAAGAGCTCCATCGTCCTGGCCGAAGGCCTTCAGGTAGACCTAAGGGTAGTTGACGAGGAGAGCTTCGGCTCAGCCCTCCAATATCTCACTGGATCAAAGGAGCACAACATCAGGCTCAGGGAACTCGCCATCGATAGGAATTGGAAGCTGAGCGAATACGGGTTATTTGATAAAAGGACGAACGAGAAGTTAGCGGGCGAAAAAGAGGGGGACATATACAAGGCCCTCGGGTTGAATTACATCGAGCCCGAACTGCGAGAGGGCCGGGGCGAAATAGAGGCCGCATTGCAGGGGCGATTACCCCGCTTGGTCGGATATGACGAAATTAAAGGGGATCTGCACGTTCATACCGATTGGAGCGATGGCTCCCACTCCTTAAAGGCGATGGCGGATGCCGCAAAGTCATTGGGACACGAGTATTTGGCGATCTGCGACCACACCAAGGCTCTGCGAATAGCTGGAGGGCTCAGCGAGGAGGACCTGCGCAGGCAATCCGATGAGATAGAGGAGATCAATCGGGGCATGGATGATTTCACCATATTGTCCGGCGTTGAGGTGAACATCGATTCCAGTGGCAAATTTGACATCGCCGATAACGTGCTGATGGACCTTGACATCGTAGTAGCCAGCATCCATTCAGGATTCAAGCAACCAGAAGCGAAGATCACCGATAGGGTCTTGACGGCGATGCACAATGATTACGTGAACGTGATAGGCCATCCGACTGGTCGGATCATAAACAGGAGGGGGCCGTACCGAATCGATCTCCCAAGGATATTCGAGGCCGCATCCGAACTAGGCGTCCTCATGGAGGTAAACGCGTTTCCAGACCGTTTGGATTTATCTGACATGAATTGCCTTAGGTCCAAGGATTATGGGGTGAAGGTGTCGATCGCAACCGACGCTCACCACGAGGATCAGCTTGAGTATATCGAATATGGCGTTGCGACTGCAAGGCGTGGATGGTTAGAGCGAAAGGATGTCGTGAACACATACGAGTTGGGGGATTTGAGGCGGCTGCTAAGGTCGCGATAGACCCCCTCATTCACCCCCTCGGCTCCTCAACTCTCCGAATGATCGCATCCAAGAACGTTTCGAGCTGTTCAGCAGGGGCGCCGCTGATGCCGATCTTCGTC
>Ga0315312_1003237_pt1 | contig 10607 bp, 19 predicted proteins | sample TDP7_MG_FD_203629 | JGI IMG/M metagenome (GOLD analysis project Ga0315312, IMG submission 203629) | Freshwater sediment microbial communities from Lake Towuti, South Sulawesi, Indonesia - TDP7 | ecosystem: Environmental > Aquatic > Freshwater > Lake > Sediment | place: Indonesia: South Sulawesi... | reverse complement strand
ACCTCTGGTCTCCCAGTCAAGTTAGCCCTAACCTTCTGCTCCATCTCCTTCAGAAGTTCGGTCTCTGGAATGTCAAAGACGCTTATGCGCTCCGCTTCCCACTGCCAAGACCACTCATAACGGTAAGACGTAAACGGTCACTTCCTTCTGGTCAAGAAGTAGGCAGCACCTATCAAGACCGCTATCGGGAGCCAACTAGGAGCCTCTGCTGGCGGTGTCGGCGCAGGCGTTACTGTTACGGTGGGCGGGTATTTCTCCGCATACTTCCTTCCTTCCTCACCCAGTTTAAAAGGCGCTTGCTCAACAGGTATGCTCCAAAGTGTAGCCCACTCTTTAAGGGTTAAACCCCTCTGCCAGTTCTCCTCATATATCTGCGCCTGAGTCTTCTTCTTAGGTGTCACGTATATCATGGGTTTCGGAGTATTAACTGTGATTATGGCTGATGCCTCGGCAGTCTTTCCCGCACTTAGAGCGGTTGCTATCTGAGACCCAACGACACTGTACCTCTCAGGTGGCAAGGTCGTTCTAAGGGTTGCCAGTTTGCTAGCAACAACAGGGTCTTTAGCATACGCTATTATTGCTGGCGCAGCAGTAGCCATCTTTTCAGGTGGAAGGGTTGCCCGTGCAATCTCAAGAAGCCTAACGGTCTCTGGAACTGGAACAGTAGGGGAAATGTAACCAACAACCAAGCCTCATCACTCCCTATGCGCATGTTCAACCTCTGGGTCGTAGTGGACGTGAATCTTCAGGTCTCGGAGCCTTCCGATTGTTCCGATGTCCAGAAACTTCCAGTGCACTAGGTCTGAACTGGTCAGGTCAATTCTGCTCTGGGTCTCCTTGGACAGTTTCACGAACCCCCAAGCAAGTTGGCAGAACTTCGGCTTCTCTTCCAACGAGTAGAGCCTTATTCTGTCTGGCAGATAATTCTCCGCTAGGTTCCAGTATGGAGCAGCCAGTTGCGTTGTCGCTGGGTAGAGAACAAAGGCGAAAGCGCAGTCCTTGTGTTTGCACTTCAGAAGTTCGAGAAGATGCTTCTCCTTGAAAACGATGTCCTGCTCTATGATGACTATGTCGTCCGAACCCCAGACAGCCTGAACCGCCTTCCAATAAGCGTAGTCATCAGTCGGGTCTAGGCATACGCTCACAATGCCATACTTCTCCTTGAGGGATTCTATGACCTCGAAGGTCTTTCTGCAACGCTCCCAGTTCTGAGCGCCGTCAACGTAGAAATGAAGGATTAGACCAGAAAATTGGGGAACTGTCAACAACAACACCTAGTCCATTAGAGCCTATACGCCTATCCTGCAATGAATCGGCTGATTTTGGCGTATGCGGTCACGGTTGCTGCTGCCGTTCCTACGGCTGCTAGGTTCTGGCAGATAACCGTAAAGATGTCTCCACCTTCCCACATGGTCGGCGTTGGTATCGGTCTAGCCACGTTGGTGACGATGCAGCCGTTTATCGGTGCGCTTCTTAACATCGTTTGAGTCAGGTTCTTGACAAACTCCAATATGTCGTCAGGAGTCTGGGCCGCTGCCACAAACAGGTCTTCAAGAACCCAAGCCTCGTTCACTGGAACCGTCAACTGAGACACTGCTGCTATCGCAGGGTCTAACTGCATACTCATATAGACCTTGCTGTTCGCTGGAAGGTTCGCCGCCAAGCTCGCCGAAAGTATGACCGTTACTTCAACCTTTCTTGCTCCCAACTCACATCACCTTTTCCCTGCTATGTACGCTTGCGCTGCAGCCGAGGCTGCGGTCTTAGGAACGCCTGTGCCTGCTGCTGGTGCTGCTGCTGGCGCTATCCCGCCGAGCCACTGTTTGACTCTGGGCATCAAAGACCCTGCGATGAGTCCTATGCCAGCCCACTTGACCAACGGATGCAATCGCTCCCCGTATAGGTAACAGAGAACGCCTGCTCCTGCTCCCGCCATCTCTACACCTAGTTGTGGAACAACCTTCTGGACTTGTGTAGCCACTTGGTCAGTTGCGCCTGCGCCGCCGACAAGAACGGCAATCTTCGCCCAGTCTGATTCTTCTATTGGACTTTCCAAGCCTCATCACCCTCAGATGTAGGCGCCCATATCAACGCCTAACCGTCTGCGTGTCACAGCCCATCTGCCTCTACGCCTGTCGCCAGTGACCCTCACCCTGCAATCTCTGACGCTTGTCGTTCCTCTAGGACAGAACCTTACGCCTAGCTCTGGAATGTAGCAGTATGTTACGCCTCTCCGTGTCCTTCTGCACTCTCCTTTCTCCAAGCCTTTTCATTCTCCTATGCTGGTTTATATCCGCCACACCTTATCACGTGTCTAGGTGGGCAGCCTTCACTCTGCGCCCCAATCCGAGAAGGGACGCATTTTTTCCTTACGCATACTCGGATTCTTCCCATCGTTCTCGCCGAATGATGTATAGCGAGTTCAGTCAATTTAAAGTAGTTAGTGTATATACACCACTCAAAATATATACGACCTCATTGTTTATACACCAATCTGAGGTTGAACTATGAATGAAAGGAGTGAGAGTACAGGTCTATTTGAGGACAAGTCTTCTTGGCAGCGTGGACTCCTATATGGCGGAGCGGGGTCTTCAAGTGCGGAATCAGGCGATTCTGGAACTCATAGGAAGGGGACTGGCTGAACATGAGCGCAACAAAGAAAGACCTAGAGGAGTTGGCGAAGGCGTGGGACGACAGGATAACGCCAATAGAGGAGAAGATTGGCAAAATCCTCTCAGACGAGCAACCGCACAAGACATCCTCAGAAAGAAAGGCAGGCGAAAGTGAAATGTCAAACTACAAGTGTAAAGACGGAAACTGCGGTTATTCAAGCGATGATATTGGAAGCCTTCTCTTACATGAGCGAGGGCATGTTATGAAGGATATTGATGAGAGGCTTGCGAAGTTGACCACGCCCAAGGAACCGAAGGAGGAAACTTGGGAAGAGAAAGCGGAACCGAAGAGACACAAGACTTTCAAGGAGTATCTCGAATGTCCCCAGTGCAGTCCCGTCATTGAGAAGGAACTTGTGGCTAGGGGATGGAAGAAGCCAGAGGAGAAGAAGCCTAAGAAGGGACTGGAAATATGAGCCAAGACGCAGAACAGGCAAAACAGGAAGAACAGAAGCCGCAAGCGCTCAGCACCGAGGAAGTGCTAGCGAAGCTTTCGGCTGACTTATACGAGACACGAAAGCAGAACGAGTTAATGGCTAAGGCTATTGTCGAGCTTAACAAGAAGATAGAGAGCATTCCTAAGCAGGGACAGGGAGAGGCTAATCTCTTTACGTTCCTAGAGAAAATGGCGGGCAAGTCGAAAGAGGGCGGAATTGACGAAGTGGTGAAGGGGGCAGAGAGCCTAGCAAGACTTGCAGATTCCTTAGACCGATTCAGGCATCCTTCTAGTCTGAGTGTCGGGGACGCTCTCGCCATGAGGGCGGGATATAGGGCGATGGTTCCACGTTACATGACCAAGACTGAAATTGAAAGGCTTGAGAGGGCACGGGGGATAACGACAGTTCTCGAAGGAGAGGAAGCGGAGGAATCGAGCAGTGGAGAACACCTTGAAGGCTGAGACACTTCAGGTCATAGGCGACTTGGTTGACCTTCTTGTTCCAGACTTCGAGATTCCAATCGTAGGATACACGAAGAAGGACGTTATCAAGACCATAAAGGAAGAGTCTGAGAGAGACCCGATAATGACGAAATTGAGGCTTATGACAATCTACACGGAACTGAAGAAACTAGTGGACAACGGGGGATTACTGTGATGAGCGAGTTCAGACTAGTCCTAAAATGTCCTGAGTGCGGGTGGGCTTTAGTCAGTGATGAACTTGCGCATAGCTTCGCTTGGTGTGCTAACCCTGACTGTAAACTCTTCATAAAAAGGGTGCCTCCCTATGACTTGGTCTTTAGCGCAGAGGACAGTTTTCTACCCTTGAGGGAGTCAAAATGACAGATGAGCCTATTGGCGTTATGAAGTGTTGGGAGTGCATCGAGAAGCACGGGCGAGACCTAGAACACCACTTCGAGGACTTGGTACGCACTACGAAAGACCCGAAGGAACGGCTTGAATATGAGGACTGGATTGACCGCATCAGGGAGATTCGGCGCAAGGCGCACATGAGGGCTAAAGGGATTGCAGTTGAAGAGCCGAAGCCCTTCTACTTGGACACTATGCCAATATACCTTCCACGAAAAGAGGAAGAGGTTGAGTTCAGCGAACCCGTCAGGGTTGAACGTGGCGAGAAGACCTATGCCGAAATCTACCATGAAAGGGAAGAATGTGACCCTGAGAGCTTCAGAGTTATCAAGCCTAATCCTGAGCATGTCTTGACTATCTGCTGTCCCAAAGGTCAGTTTGAGGCTGGAAGATGCGTTATAGGCACTATGGCGCACAAGATTGAACACCTGCACGCCGAGGAGCATAAGGGCTGTTCGGTATGCGAGGCGATGGCATAGATGTTATGTCCAAACGTTAAATGTGGAGACTACCCCCGCAAGTTTGAGTGCAGACGTAAATCGCTTTGGCGCAAGTGCCCTAAACTTCTGAAGTTGCTCGAAGAGGCTGACCAGAGGCAAAGGATAGATGCCTATTGAGGTCGTAGGTCGTCCGTGTCCAGTCTGCGGTAGGGAGTTAAGTCTAGCGGAGTATCAGACCATTCAGCAGATTCTTGACTTCTTACAGACGGAAGACGCATATTGTCTGCGATTAGTTGAGGAGATGGCTAATGAGCCTAAAGCACCTTCTGAACAAGTTGATTGACGATGCTGTTCACGGAAAGAAATCGCCGAAGACAGTTGAGCAGATAGTTCTCGATGAGTGCTTGCACGCTATTGCGGAAGGTGGGTTTAAGCCTAAGAAGTTCATAAGGTACACGGTTCTACCGCTTATTGAAGGCAAGCCCAAGAGAAGGAGAAAGGGACGGAGAGAGAGGTATTGACTGTTAGGCAGAAAGCCTCCTCGACGCTGCCCGAACAGTCTAGCCTCGACGCACCTGCCTCTCCGTCCCCTCCAAAACAGACCAGCCAGACAAGTCATATCTTGATGCCTATGAAATCCAGAGGACACGTATATCACATTCGCCCAAGATGCCCTGAATGTAAGGAAAGGCTCAAACCAAACCTAAAATCACATAGGACACGGTGGTTCTGCACGAACCCAAGATGCCTAGTGATAGAGGTGAAGAGGCAATGGGCGGTTCCTTCCCGCCTTTTGATAGTTAAGGTGGCTTCAACATTATGAAGTGTCCCAAGTGCGGGGCGCCTTTAGGCGTTGTCGGGTTCGGAAGTTTCAAGAGGGTGATAGAGGAGATGGTTCAGGCAGACACGGGAGACTATAGAGCATGTGTGAGATGCGGAACCATCTACAAAATCAAGTTCGAGGAAGTAAAGCCTAAATGATTGAACAACTTGTAGACATAGCGAAGCTCGTCATAGGCGTAACAATAGGCACAATCATAGGCAGCTACGTAATGGAGTGGCGAATAAGACGCATAATAAAACGTGAACTCCCAAAAATCATGGAAGAGACATCGAAAAGGGTCAGAGTCAAGATGACCCCAGAGCAACAGCGAGAGATGGAAGAAAGGATTAAGAAAAGGCTCAGCGAGCGGTCTTGTCAAGGAAATCCTTAAACTGGTCAGGCTTGGAGAGAGCAAACCTTATAGCCCTTCGAGCAACATCATTAAAAAGACCCCCAAGGTTCGGGTTCACATCCAAATGCTTCCTAATGAAACCCTCAATCTCACCCGCAAGCTCCTTATCCACCCACAAAGGTCTGTACACCTTCGGCACAATCAACACCAGATAAAACCAAAGAACCTCAACATAAAAACATTGCGAACAACAAATACGAAATATATATCCATAAACAATATTCAAAAACAACAATAACAACAAAAACAACAAACAACCATGACAAAATATTTTTTTCCTAAGGGGATGCGCTACTCAACCTTGGGGGAAAGAGAAGGGTTCTACCGAGAAGAGTTCAAGCCAAGTAGGGTCGAAGAGTGGTTCCAAGGCAGAATGGAGAAGGTTGTCTTCGCCGTGATCATAGGGAGACACACAAGAATCTATCCACCAGAGTACAAGGACGACGCCTCCACAACCATTCTGATCGACGAGTATGAGGATCTAGACGAAGTGAGGAGGCAGATCCTTGAGTTCCGTCCGGAAGCGGTTTACTACGACAGGAACATCTACAATGAAAACGGAAAAATCCTAGGCCAAGAGTTAGCCTTTGATGTGGACCCGGAGAACTTGACATGCCCGGTTCATGGGACGCTTGAGGACAAGATGAGAAGGCGTCAAGGGCTGAGCTTCTGTGAAATCGAGTTCAGATTGGCCGAAGATGAAACAATGAGACTCTACGAGGAGCTTGTAGCCGTCTTCAAAGAGGTGAGAATTGTCTATTCAGGCCGAGGTTTCCACATCCACGTGTTCGATGAAGATGCCTTCAGCTGGCCCTATGAAAAGCGGAAGGAGTTTGCCGAAGAGGCAAAGAAGAAGGGGTTCCTGATAGACGAATGGGTGACGTCTGGAGGTATGAGGTTGATTAGGCTTCCCTACAGCCTACACGGTATGGTCTCCAGGATCGTGATCCCGCTGGAATATAGTGAGCTCAGGGGATTCGACCCCATCAAAGACGAAAGGTGCATACCTAGATTTCTAAGATCGGTTCGTGTTGATCCTTCTCAAGGCTTAACTGTCCATAGTGCGGATTCGTTAGCCTGACTAAGGCGTTGATCTCTGATTGGCGGGGTGAGAGCTGATGGCGGCGAAAGCTGGTGTCTCTTTTGCCATAGACACGGAAGTAGCTGTCTCGGAGCTTGACCAACTAGTCAGGTTCATCTACGAACACTACGTGCTCCAGCACCCTGAGCAGTTTATGAACGTCAAACGGGCATTCGATTTCCTTTCGTTTACGGCTCGTGCTCCAACTCAAGAATGGTATGTCGATGTTCAGATTAAGGCTGGAAGGCCCATCGAAGTAGAGATGACTCCCAGCGGCGAGACTGTTCCCCAGAACGCTCTGGAACAGCTGAAGGAAGATCTATTCATCACTGTCCAACTGTTCGAGGAGCAGGTCAGGCGAACCACGCTTTATTTTGCTTGGGTTGAGGGCGAGCCCGTTGTACTTGAAAAGGCAGAGCAACGGCGTAAAAACGTGATCTATAGGCTGTTCTCTGAAAGTATGCTTATGTTCTTCATTGTCTTCATTGCTTTCAGCATCCTTCTGTTCATGGTTCTAGGACCTTATACACCAATAGTGCTCGTCGCCATACAGTTCGTCATGGTTCTCTTTTCAGACAGGATAATTGCGAGAATGGGAAACTGGCAAATCACCCGCGAGAAGACCAGCGTTCACATTTTCCAGTACCATCTTCCGGTTGAGGAATTCAAGAATCTCACTGACCGATTCAGCAGAGAGGCTTTGATGAAGATGAAAGCCGAGATCCATGATAGAACTCTGGCTCTCGGAAGGCCGGTTGACTGTGAAACTGTTGGCGAGATCTTCTCAAGATACGGTTTCCATTGCATACCGGAGAATATGTCGGTGAAGATCGTGAACGTCTACGACCTTGTGAAGAGAGCTGCGGACACGTTCGAGCTTCCGGTTCCCAAGATAACTGTCGCAAACACTATCCTGCCTAATGCTGCAGCCTCAGGGCCAAGTCCGAGCCGTGGGATAGTGCTCATCACTACTGGGCTGCTTGTGCAACTTGAGGACGATGAAATCTTCAGCGTCATAGGGCATGAGTTCAGCCATCTCAAAGGAAGGGATCCCCTCCTCCTCTTCGGCTTGTCTGCTGCTGAGTACTTGCTCAGGGTCTACGTCTTCTGGCCTCTTCTTTTCTTCTTCGGGTACTTCTACATCTTCTTCGCCCTTACAATAGTGTATTTCATTGCCAAATTCTTTGAAGGAAGGGCTGACCTTGAAGCCGCTGTCAGAATCGGCCAACCGAAGGTTCTGGCTGAGGCTTTGAGGAAGATTGCGTTTCGCAGACTGCAGTTTGAGCGGTTGCCCTCTTACCGGATTCAAGGATGGATAGGCTGGGACCCTCATCCACCGATCTACTTTAGGGTCGCCCGTTTGGAGAGGCTAGATGATGTTAAGAAGGTGAGACATCCCTTCCTGCAGTCGGTCAGAGACAACATAAAAGGGTTCGTGGACGCATTGGGTTAGAATCCAGTGCCCGAAGAGCTAGCCTTCCTTTTGCGATGAGTGATGTGGACCCCCTAACAGTCAAATCCTTAATAGGGCGATTCCACTATTGATAATGTGTTAGGAGAAAGGAGGTATAACGGGGTATGGGCGAAGAAAAAAAGAAGAAGTATTACTACTATGAGAAGAAGGAGAAGAAGGCTAAGGAAGTAAGAAAGAAGAAAAAAGGTCCTGGAAAATAGCCTCGACATCCAAGAAAATCCTCGTGACCCCCAGTGGTTTCTCTTCCGTAGATCTTGTTGTCTCAATCTGGCCTCTGTCCATCTTGCTTGCTCAAGGGAATAGCGACTGTCTGCCGCCGTGACTCGATAGCAGCATAGCGTCTTCCTTCTCTGAAGGCTGCAGGAAAGGAACATCTATAAGCCTTCTCAATGCTAGAGATACGCGATGAATGGTGAAGCGATTGAGAGGGCAGAGGCTGATCGCTCTAAAGCAGATGGCCAAGCAGGTGTACTCGGTTGTCCATCCATTACTGGGCAGTTCTGAATCAGGGAAGATCTTGGGTTCGGGGTTCGGCGGAGACAAGACACGTTTGATCGACGCCATCGCTGAAGAGACAATCGTTCAGCATCTCAGACACAACTGTGTGTCCTGCACCTTCGTAGGGGAAGAACGCGGGGTTGAGGAGATCGGGGACCAACCCGATTTCTATTTGATCACTGACGCTGTGGACGGAACAACCAACGCTGTGAGGGGCATAGGCTTCGTTTCAGCGTCGTTTGCTGTCTCGCCTACAGATCGCTTGGATGATCTGGAAGCGGCCGTCGTTATCGACTTGTCCAATGGTGCGATCTTTGAGGCTGAGAAGGGGAAGGGCGCGCGTTACAGGGGGAAGAAGATAAAGCCCTCTGACACGGCGGTCCTGGAAGAGGCTGTTGTAAGCGTCGACGTGTCACGTGCGTCTGAAACTGTGGACAGGCTGGTTCCACTTATGAAGACGGTTAAGAGCGTAAGGTCTCTGGGCTCAGCGGCTTTGGAGATATGCCAAGTTGCCTCCGGGTTTTTGGACGCCTATGTGGATATTCGGTCGAAGCTCCGAACGCTCGACATTGCCGCAGGGATGTTGATCCTTAAGGAGGCCGGCGGTCTGTTCATCCAACCTGACGGTGGAGGGTTTGAAGATGTCTCCTTGACTGAGTTGAAACGTTTCTCCGTCATAGCCGCGGCCAACGAGGAGGTCTGCAAGGGAATAGTTTCACTCTTACGCCATAGCCCTAGATAGCCATGCTTGGGAGCGCGCATGAACCGAGAAGCGACGCAGTTGACGCCTCTGAGCCCTCATCCCGCCCTCCTTCTCACTTGGCGGTCAGAGAAGACTCTTGCGATCTCGGATCTTCACATAGGCTGGGAGCTAGCCTTAGCCGCGGAAGGCGTCCATGTGCCCACGCAGACCGGCAAGCTTCTCGACCGACTTAAAGGCATCGTTGCCGAGGAGAAGCCAGATCGCCTCTTGGTTCTAGGCGATGTTAAACACGCAATCGCCAAGATCGAACCCGAAGAATGGAGAGATGTTCCCGATTTCTTCGAAGAGTCATGCCGAATCGTGCCTAAGGTGCAGGTCATACTGGGCAATCACGACGGCAACTTGGAAGCTTTGCTGCCTGAGGCTGTGGAGGTTATCCCGCCTCAGGGACTGATCATCGGGGACGTTGGGCTCTTCCATGGAAACACGTGGCCTGATATTAAGATGCTGGGTTGCCGCGCCTTAGTTGTTGGGCATGTTCACCCCGTTGTTGTCTTCAGAGACCCGATGGGCTTTCGCATCACGCGGCAGGTGTGGGTTCAGGCTCCATGCGACGCAAAGCTTCTTTCAGAGTTTGTGCTTAAACGTCATAATGCAAAGCCTAAAGCCAATGAGGACCCTCAAGATGTGCTGAAGGCTAGGTTCGGCGTCCACCTCAAAACCGAGAACCTTCTCATAATGCCGTCCTTTAACGATTTCCTAGGCGGACAGGCCATAAACAGCTCAGCCATCATAAGGCAGAGGAGGTTCCAGGAGTTCATCGGTCCTGTCCTCCGGTCAGGAAGCGTGAAATTTGAACCAGCTGAGATATACCTTCTTGACGGAACCTTTCTAGGATCACTTGGTCGCCTCAGGAGGCTGGGGTGAAAACTCGGGAAAGAAGCAGGTTTGGCACTCCTGCAAGCCGCAGATGGCGGCAGGTCAGAAGCCAAGGTCTGCGAGGTCCCTGAAAACGGGTTCGAGACTCATGTAGGCCTTCACAAATAGCTTCTGCATCTTCCCGTATTTTGCGACAAGGTCCACATCCGGTTCCATCCTTTCCGTGAAGCGTACCAAGCGGTTGGCTTCCCCAAAGTCTCTGAGGGTTCCGGTGGCTACCATGGCAGCTATAGCGGCGCCAAGCGATGTGGCCTCCTCC
>Ga0315312_1003236_pt1 | contig 10608 bp, 9 predicted proteins | sample TDP7_MG_FD_203629 | JGI IMG/M metagenome (GOLD analysis project Ga0315312, IMG submission 203629) | Freshwater sediment microbial communities from Lake Towuti, South Sulawesi, Indonesia - TDP7 | ecosystem: Environmental > Aquatic > Freshwater > Lake > Sediment | place: Indonesia: South Sulawesi... | reverse complement strand
AATAGTTAAGTGGCGCTGCCAAGGACTTTGTTTGGTCCGCCCAGGTAGCTCAGACTGGGAGAGCGCCCGGCTGAAGACCGGGTTGTCGAGAGTTCAAATCTCTCCCTGGGCACCAGTGTTCTGCCCTGAAATCGGCTCATTTTATGCTTCTTTTTGGCAGATATTCGCTCTAAATCCCGCTTCGTTTCTGCATGGTTTCGAGGATTTCACAGCAAGGTTTAAATTTACCGTAATCCTCTTAGTGCTTGACGTGGGATGGTTCGGCCTAGCAGGACGAAAGATCTGATTCTTTCCAGTTTAGGGGACGGTAAGCCTCAGAGTCATAGGGATATCAGGAAAGCGACGGGGCTGAGCGGCTCGGCGGTTGCGAATGGTCTGCTGAGGTGCTGGATGGGTGGGCTTCTTCTGAGGACTGAGGAGCCTATCTACGAGGCTGAGAAGGTCTTCAAAGGAAGGGCGGGTTTCTCATCGAACACTCGGCCCTATCATCTGTACGTCTTGAAGCGAGAGAAGGATTCTTTCAGGATTGGTGGGCATGAGTACGTCGGCTACTCTGAAGAGCATCTGGACGCTCGTGGCGGTCGAGGCAAGAGTAAGGCCAAGATGATCCTCAACTTCATCGAGCAGAACCGAGACAAGGCTTGGTACTCGACTGAGATAGCCGAAGCCCTGAAAGAGAAGGGCGTGAAGGTCAGCGACATAATGGCGAACGTTAAGAGGTACGAGAGGAAGGGCTTGGTCTATGTTCGGGGCTATAGGTTGCATGACAGGCAGACGCCCTTCCGTAACGGCTACCTGATAACATGGATTGACCAAAGCAAACCTAGAGACAAGGCAGTGGAGGAGGCTATTGAAAGGACAAGCGCTGTCCTAGAAGAGAGGAGCTCAACAAACCCGATCATACAACGAGTCCATTCCATAAGAGACGCAATAGTGGAATCCACTAAATTGCGAGACTTAGTAAGCTTCTCTTTCCTTCAAGACAAACTCGACTGCACAGAGTACGAGGCCGAGACTGCCGTCGTAAGGGCGCTTCAACTATACCCAGACCTGAAGGAGGTCAAGCTGTTTGGCGCGTACAGATATTACTACCTCGCATCTATGGATGAGGCTGACCTCAACGCGGCAACTGAGATGAAGAAGAACTACATATGCCTGACCAAGGGCAGTGCGAACCGCATCGGCCACAACTGGGAGGCTGTCCCTGAGTGGTTCATCGACAGGTTCACAACTGGTGCTAGGTTCTGGACTCAGGAGCATAGGACAGCGGGAATGGATTCAAGGCGGATAACTATCCACCTGGTCAAATCTATCCGCGGAAGGATAAGCAACGCTGAGGTCGACCGAGTCTGGGAGGTCACGCCTGGCCTCTTCGCGCAACCGATCACCTACGTGCTCTCATGCAAGTGGGGTCTAGTGCGGAAGAGCGATGTGGACGATTTCCTAGACGTGCTCAGGTGGAGCAAGGATTTCGGAGTTGACACACCTGACGGCAGATAAGTCAAGCAAGGCGTTATAGGCATCTTTGCTGGCAGCGCCTTCAAGCCAAATGAGAAGGTTCGACTGAAAGATGAGAACGAGGTAAGCCTTGCCACTTATGCCACAAGGATGAATATCCAACTGCTCAAGGCATCGGACTTCAACGAGAAGCTACATGAGAGAGACGCACCGAAGGATGTGACTGTCCAGCGGGTTTGTCGAATTGCGAAGGATGAAAGGGAAGTCCGCGAATTGTTGGAAGCGATATGGGAGAATCCGGTCGATAGTTGCGACGTCCTAAGCAGAGCGTCGGAAAAGAACAAAGATGTGTACGAGTTTGAGAAGATTCTACAAGAGAATAAGTAGTATGGTTTCAGTTCAGAATTATATGTTGAAATGAGCTATTAACATGAACAATATTGTATACATAGGATAACGAAGTGGAAGAGTGTAACAATATGGAAGACTTGGCCGACCAGTTTAGGGAGAAGGCGCGACAAACAGGCTTCAAGAACCAATTGGAGGAGTGGCGAAGTTTCTGTTCGAATGTGTCGGACACTGAGAGACAGCAGGTCATGCTAGCCCTTTTGAAAGATAACCCTTGGATTTGGCGAGAAACCCTAGATGATTTTCTCTTCAATCATGATATCGAACTCTGCCTCCCCGTACTTGATAGTATCGTTGAGAAAACAGGGTTTGGAATCAACCTTCCCCGCTTTCTGAAAAGATGCTCAGATGATTTGAAATTCGCGGACCAGTGCATTGCCCATCTGAAAACGGTTGGCAGCGAAAACTCATGCAGTTTCAGTAGCATTATCCTTGCCCACAGACTGACTGGAGATGATAACCGTTGGATGATACTGCACGAGGGAATCGCTAATAGCTCTGCACTCTCCCGACGAAACTTCCTCTTCGCCAGTCGAGTCCTAATCAACATGGGAGTCATGCCAAGCTTGGATTTTGTGAAGGCAGTCAATGAACTAGGGACAACTGAAACCGACACGAGAGTCAATAAAGAGATCATCTGGATTGTGGTTCTGACATACAATGCGATGCCGGATACTGCAAGAGACACTCTGACGCGCTTCATGGGGTCAAATAACCTTGCTCTATTTCCCGAGATGCTCGCCGCACTCACTTATGCTAACGACATTCCTGCGCCATTGCGTTTCAGCATCCTTGAGACTCTGTCAGAAATTGAAGACCGCAATTTGGAGGATCAGATTGGCTGGTGCATTAGTAGGTTTGGACATATCAATGTCTCCGCTTCTATGCGAATCCTTAAGAAGATTGCTCAACGTAACAATTACTTCATCACTGGCACCCAAAGATGGATCTTCGAACAACTGGGAGAAAGAGAAATCGACAAATGCCTTGAATCAATCAGGTCTTGGGTGAAGGAAACACTCCCAAGCGCTGAAAGATACAAGCTACATCACTTCTTTCTTCCGGATGCGATTGTGGAGTTGACCTCGAAAAACCGCAACAGACTTACCGCATTGGTGGAAGAACTATCTCAGTCGAACTCTAATGACGATCTAGTGATTGCCATTATTCAGGAATACATCAAAACGATTCCACGGGAACGATGGATTCCAAAAAACCCTGACGACGACAGAAGACTGAATCAATGTATTGCCGTACTCAAAAACATCGCGTCTAGGTCGGGAAAGTCTCCGAGCAGGTTTCCGCGCACAAAGGTGAAGCTATTCCAGTGCGGACAACTAATCGAACTCATCCGGAGTGCGGAACCCAAACCACGGGCAAAGATGGTGAAGGAAGGTCTAAAGGCCTTTGCCAATATCAAACGATTCATTTCGGTTTCCGGCTCCGTGGATTTTGAAAATCTTCGGCCAACCCCCTTATTCGTACTTCTGGGAATGGACAGATGCTCCTATGATGACTATCTCAAAAGATTGCAGGAAGCGGGACGGGAAGCGAATCAGAACCGACAGAGGATGCTCGCATATCGTGCTGGAGATGCACTCTCCCGTTTTGGAATTCTTTCCCATCTCGACAATTGTCTTGCACATATTGTGGAAACCGAGCCCGGCACTCAGGAGTTGCGTGCTAAACTTCTACATGAGGAAGAAGCTCAATTTCAGTCAGCCTTGAGCGAGATCGAAGTTGTAGGAAGGTTACGCCCGCGTCTGCAATTGACGATCTCAGGAGCAGCTCCAGTCAGTGGTTTGGCGCGAGTCCCCAAAAGACCGGACATTGATACCAATGTTCTGGGATTACCGATCCATATCGAGGTTATTACTCCCGGCCTAATCTCAGTCTTGCGCTATTTGGGTGGAGGCGGTATACCCAATAGATTGGTGGGAATGGTCCTCGACGAGTTCGAAAAACACCTAAAGGAACTGACCGATGATAGCGATGCCGTGATAGTGGTTGACATGACCCATTCGGAGATGGACTACATGTCAGCTGATTCCGCTATGGGAGGAAGCCCTACGTTTGAGATTATTTTGGACAAGAAGAGTGGCCAGATTGTTGCTGAACACATGGCTCGTGGCAAGGATGCGGTATCCATAATCGAACCAGCAACGAGGAAGATACTTGGGCTAATTGTCTACAAGAGAATTTACACGAAGGAGGGACATGTTGCACTCAGAGGAAAGGTTGTTCCAAATCCCTTTTCTACAAATGTGAAGAAGGAACTGGTGTGCAAGATTATTCAAAACGGTCTTCTGGACATAATTGACTGACGCGTGGGCTTCAGCTACATATGAGCCAGACAGTGATGGTAGTGATAGGTCTAGGTCAAGACCGGGAACTGCTGGCGGGGAGGGACACTTACGTTTCCCTTTCACCCTTCCTTTGTCAGCCCTCCACCATTCTCCTCTTTGCTCTTCGAGGTCGCTTCGCTAAGAGCAGATGGCGGGCTTCCCGTCAATAGCGGGTATAGGTGATTGCATGTAAGTCTTGAATGGTAAGGAAAGAGATATCTCTAAGTTGGATAGAATCGAGCTCGGGCGATTTGCTATGAAGTATCCGGCTGCTAGTTGGGTAGCCTCACTGCCTAGAGAGCTGGAAAGAAGAATCGTTCTTGGTGTAGAATTCATTCCTGCGGAAGATATTGATCTGGAAGTGTGGAAACCAGTTTTTTCTATATCAAAGTATGTGCCAGATGACTTGTTAATCTCGACTGGATCGAGTCAAGAAAAACAAATCCGCAAACTACACTTGGCTAGAACGGAAGTCGAAGTTGAGAATCAAACACAACTCAACACGGGAAATGTTGCCAGAGAGACTGTGTATCCGAGGATAAGGAGAGCAGTTCTTGTCATAGAAGCAGCAAGTCGAACGGGTCACATCTATGTCGCTCCCTCGATCAAAATAGGAGATGAGCGGGGGATGCGCGAAGACTGGTTGGGTGAATCAGGTGGTCGCCCACAAGGATGGCCTGATGAGGATCTTCTAGAGCTAATGGAAGACGTCTTCAAGAATTGTGCAGACAAATTGTTTCAGAGAAAAATTGAAAATGCATTAATCCATTGGGCGGAGTCTAAGGAAGAGCCGCGTGACGCTTTACGAATTGCAAAACTGTGGACAGTCCTGGACGCCCTACTTAAGGATAAGAGAGAACGAGATTTAAAGATTCAAACGAGAACTATTGCACTCGCCAAGAAAAAGAGTATTAAACCCATCGAACTGTTAAGCGAAACTAGTTGGCGTATTTCCTTTGATTCAGATAAATTAAACGAGCAACTCAAAAGCTTCTTAAGGAAAGCCTATGGAATTCGTAATGAGGTTTATCATGCTGCCGAGGAGCCATCTCTGGATCCTAAGATGCCCCTAGATCTTACTTCACTTTCTCAAGTCTCAATATTGAAGATGGCCGAATTCGCTCGCTCAGGACTGACGTGGAGACAAACTATCGATCGACTCGACCGACATAGAATCGAGTAATGCTTTGAGCAGATCTTTTTCATTCTTCATAGCTTTTCATGTTCTTGAGCTGAGCTGACTTCAAGTCCTGCTCTGTGACTTTTTCGTGCAGTGCCCGTAGTGCCTGTATGACTGCATCGGTGTAGCTGGTGATGAGACCACGTCGCTTCCACTCGTTAATCCAGATAGCCGGTTCTCCCTCGACAGTCATGTTTATCCTAATATGTGTTTTACTCTCCACTTTCTCTCTTTGGACAGCCTTCAACGTCCTTCACTCTCCGGAGCCTTATTTATTTTTCCCTCTTGATAGAGAGATGAAATGAATTTAGGAAGGTCTCTGATTTCAACTACTTTCATATGTTTTGACTCATCATACATTTTGGTCTTATCTTCAATTCTTTGTTTCACTGATTCATCTGAACAAATAAATAATATCTCGAAATCCGTTTTCAATAATTTATTGAGATTCGATTCTATGTCACTGTCCCCTGTTTCGACTTCAGCCGCTAACTTGTCGTCAACAATCAAGTCAACAGTTTTGCCGTCACCAATGGGATGCTCAACTACGACTCTAGCACCGTGTCTCTGAAACTCCTTCGCCACCAAGTCAACAAGATACCGATGAACCACTCCCCCTTTCCTACCTGTTGGTAACTCGACTTTGTACCCAAGGCTCTCAGAGACAGCAGCTCCCTTGTCGGTGAGGACCAGTGTTTTCGGCCTTCTCCCTCTCCCTGTCTCTGGAAGCTCTACCGACTTGACTAATCCCTTCTTTATCAGCTGGATCTTCGCTTGATTTCCTTGGTATCTTGTGAGGTTGGCTTGCGAGTAACATTCGACGGTCGAGTAAGGAGCGGACTCGGCCACAACCTTTAGCAACCTCTTCTCCGCATCCGACAGCCCATATGAATCCGCTGATAGACCAGGCAGAAGAATCTCCCGTTCCTCAGAAGCGGTGGAGGATTTTTCCCTTTGAATCGAATAAATTGGCTTCTCTCTTCTCTGAATTTCTTCGGCATTCTCAGGGCTCTCAACGACTTCCATTTCTATTTCTACGAAGAAGGGCTTCGGGTCTATGCTCAGCTTAATCAAGGCCTCGCCAATGCTGAGGTTCTTTATCCTCGATATCTCCGTCTCGGTAAGGTCGTAAGCTCTCTGGAAGAAGTTGAGGTATCTCGGGTGCTCCGTCCTGTGAATTATCACTGTACCAGCATTCGATAGGATTGGCTCAGCCACATCGATTATATCCTGCGTCGAAACTATCAGGGAATACCCGTATTTTCTGCCCTCCTTTATGATGGCCACCGGAAGGCTACCCTCATCTTTGCAGAGCTTCCAGCCCTCGTCAAGAACGACGACGAGCCTAATGTCGTCGGTCACTCCTCCCAGACGCATCATTGTATCGAGGTACTGGAGGACAGTCCAGGCGATCAGATCCTTCAGGAGGCTGCTCGTAACCTTGGAGAGGTCGATGCAGGTCAGGCCTTGAGTTAGCTGGTTAATAGAGATCGTGGACTGGCCGAAGACTCCGAAGGGACCAGAGGCAAGAGCTTCCAGCCTATGTATCAAGGATTGGACCGTGAGCTGTTTCAGGGCAGGAATCTCTTGCATATCCTTCTTCATCAGATGGATTATGTCGGCAAGCGTTGGTGGCTCGGACTTCCAAGTCTCCGGATCGTCCAGTTTTAGCCCTTTAGCCATGTAGATCTTTGAGACGTACTCCGCGAAGGCGTTCCTCTGGTTGATGGTGGTGAAGTCACAGGTCTTCTCGAAGGAGTCTATGACCTGTCGCATCCTGTCAATCAGCGTCGCCGCGCCGAGCTCGAAGGGGTTGATCCTGTCCACGCGCATGTCGATTACAGTTCCGTTGCGGGAGCGTACCCAATCCAGATATTCGCCAGCGTAGTCGATGATAATGATTGGAGTTCCTGAGAGGTCGAATAGCCTAGAGATGAATGTCTTAACAGTGGTTGATTTGCCGAACCCGCTCTTGCCCAGCACAGCGAGATGGGGATTGGCGTATCTCTTGAGGTCAAGGCAGACCATCGCCCCACTGCTAGTCCTCCCCAAATAGACTCCGCCAATCAGCTTCTCGACCGGCGGCATCTTCGGTCTCGTGAACGGGATCAGGTAAGCGATATCCCACGAGAGCATCCTGCATGTCTTTGAAGGCTGGACTATGGGGGAAGCACGAAAAAATTCTTGCACCCCCTCCAGCATCCGATAGCCGTTCAACCTATCAGCTCTGATGCCTAGACCAGATTCCAAAGCTGAGATCATGGTCTTCATATTCGTGTCAAGTTGTCTCGTGATATCTGCCTCGTTCTCTCCTTCAACCATCACATGGGCCAGAAACCCGACATCCCTAGTGCCTTCACCGGTCAGCAACCTTGCGTTCAGCTTTTCAAGATGCTTCAGCCTCGCCTCTCTGCTTGGATTTGCGGTTGAGCCCTCAGATGAGATCGTTAGTCTCAGGTCTTCTATCTGCTTGTTAATGCTCTTCATGTAGACTTCAGTTGATACAGGCATTATTCTCGGGATGATCTCGAAGGTGAAGGAGAGAGTGCTCAGGATTCTGGCGAAGTTGCCGACATACCAGACCTTCCGTTCTCTGTCAAGGTCATCGATCAGGTAGGGGACGTCGGTTATCCTCGCATAGGCGTGCCCGACAAGCCTGTCATTACTCTGTGCGATGATGTGGTCGTCCTTCGGAGTGAGCCTCTCTATGCGCAGTAGGCCGAGTAGCTCGCTGTCCTTCTCCACCGGCGCATCGCTGACGAACCATTTGTAGCCGACTCGCCTACGTTCCAAGTAGATGATCGCTGTCGAGCTCGTTGCGCTGGCGACTATTCCTATCGATGCGGCTGTCCAGATATCGAATTTGGCTCCTCTTGGTATCACGTTTGCAAGCGTCGAAGCCAGAACCAACGCGATACAGATGGCGAAGACCTGTTTCATTGAGAACATCTAGTTGCCTCCTGAACGTGTGTTGATCCAGAATCTTTTCGTGGTTAGGAGGACAGCCATAAGACCTAGAACAACGGGCAGCAACACCGACAGCATTGCAGCGATGCTTTGGCTATCTTGGATCAGCAAGACTGCGTATGTCAAGAGAATCGAGCAAGCGGCTATTCCGATAAAGATTGGGTGCGGGTTTCCCATCTTCACACCTCTATGATGCTAGAATGAACCTCGTCAGCGTTGGTCCTCCTGAGGACCCGCCTAGAAGCTTGGCTAGACTTCTTGCGATTACGGTTAGGAAGAAGAGATAGATCACCGGGAAGACTATCAGTGCGATCACTATGGCGGCCATGAGGCTCCCTACCGCTGATGGAATGGACGCAAGAAGTTGGGCGATCAGTAATGGATTGGACTGCACTTGGGTGATGATCTCTTGGAAGGGTTTGAGGAATCCTTGGTATCCGAGGTAGCCCTCAAGCCAGAGCGCGATTGAAGGCATGGGTGGCAGGCCGATGGCCAGGACTATCGAGGTGGACATTAGGTAGCTTCCGATCTGTCTCCCGATTCGGAACGGGATTGCGAAGAAGCATATGCCCAGCGTGTAGATGGTCAGCCAGATTCTTGGGAAGAGGTTTATGATAAGGATCAGCGTTGACCAGAGTATTATCGCGCTGGTTAGCCAGCTTGCGCATGGTCCGAGCATTCTTGCAAGTATCTCTGCGACAGGCCCGAGAACCACTGTGGCCGATACGGCTGAGATTAGAAAGATAGCTGTGTCGATCATTGCTAACTGAGCCATTATTAGGCCGAAGGAAACGGTTGGAGAAGTGAAGGGGCCGCTCAGGCTTGCACCTAGGAGATCCGATATCGCACCGACTGCTAGCTGGACAGCACTAAGCATTCCAAGCGCCAGCTCTCCGATGCACGCATCCCACATCATAGTAGGGCCCCAGGCTTTCCAGTCTCGTTTAGGAACTGGTAAGGTCTGCATGAGTACTCCGAAGATGTATGTGAGAAGCAGGAGGCTGTGTGCCAGTCCCATCAGGGTTCCAATCTCTCCGGTCAAAATATCATCCTCCTACATTGCTGATGAGATGGCTGCTGCGATCCAGCTGACGAGGGCTGACAATGCTGACCAGAGCATTAGCTCGAAGGCTGCCTTTATCGCGTCTGTGCGAAGACCTTTACCGAACTCCTTCCAGTCCTTGAAGGGTAGTGGGCTTCCAGCTAGGGCTGAGCCGAGGGCCCACGACAAGGCGAAGAGGCCTGTCGCTATCAGAGATATCTGCGTTGTCAGCCAAGCGATAGTGTTTAACAGATTTGAGAACGGCATCCTACATCAACTCGCTGACCCTAGATTCAACGTCCAAGTCTTGCTGCCTGTCGGCGCATTTGGGAGGATGAAAATCTCATACTTCGTTTCGAGAATTTCACCAACTTTGAGGACATAGTTCCTGATGCTCGCCCAGCTCTCTCCGCTCTTGTAAACCCAGTCGTCACCCGCAAGGATGCTTGTCGGCTTGTTGGAAGACCAGTCCAATGTTATGTTAGCTGTTCCCGTGTTCTTTATGAACAGAACCTTGTAGGCATAAGCTCCCTTCTTCTGGTCGCCAAAGCTGATGGACGTGACTGGAATTGTGCAAGAGGAATCTGCGTAGACGCCTAGCCCTATCGTATCTGTTACTGTGACTCCTACGGGACTGCTCCAAAGTATAGTCAAGGCGTAGACCAGTGGTACAACGGCAGAGGTTATGGCTAGCAGAAGAGCTACGAGTTGTAGAGTTCCTATCTTATCTTTTCTCATCTTTCAGACCTCCTTCGCTTGGCTAGATCTTCGAAAGATGAAACAAGCAGCCGACTACCGCATTCTGAAAGGCCACCATGAGTTAAACGACAGTCTTTTTCGTTGAATTTCTTCAAGAGGACGATTGCTTCCCTGAGGTTGCTTACCTCAAAATCAGCTTTTCGTCGTTCAGCATTATCTATTCCATTTCTGTTGAGCCAGATGGTTGTTATCCCTGCGAGTTTTGCCGGGACTATATCGTCAAGGAGAGAGTCGCCTATGCAAACCGTCTCTGATGCTGAGGAATGGGAACGAACCAACGCTCCCTCATAGAAGGGCAGATCGAGTTTTCTCTGAAAAAGGATAGCCTCATCGTATCCCGAAACGAAGTACTTCTTGGAACCGTACCTTTCTAGGCTTTGAACCTTTTCAGGGGCAAAATTGGCTGTTGTTAGATAAAGCCTGAAGCCGCATTCTATGGCACTGTCTAA
>Ga0315312_1003235_pt1 | contig 10609 bp, 10 predicted proteins | sample TDP7_MG_FD_203629 | JGI IMG/M metagenome (GOLD analysis project Ga0315312, IMG submission 203629) | Freshwater sediment microbial communities from Lake Towuti, South Sulawesi, Indonesia - TDP7 | ecosystem: Environmental > Aquatic > Freshwater > Lake > Sediment | place: Indonesia: South Sulawesi... | reverse complement strand
GTCAATGATGACGATGCGCCCGCCGGGAGCGACCACGCGACAAATCTCAGCCACCGCCGCGGGAATCTCGACGGCGTGCTCAAGCGACTCGGTGGCGTAGGCGGCGTCGAACACGCCGTCCGGGAAGGGCAGTTCGGTCATGTAGCCTGCGCACCTGCGCACTCCCGGTGGGACAAACTTCAGCATGGCCAGCGACAGATCCAGGCCCCAGATCTCGGCCCGCGGATGCCGCTCGGCCAGGATGCGCGCGAAGCGGCCCTTGCCGCAGCCCACATCCAGCACGCGCCGGCCTGCCAGATCGCCGAAGCATTCCAGGATGAGCTGGACGTGGTATATGCGCGGGTCGATAGTGGAGGGGAAATGCTCCTCGTCGCTGGCGGCCTCGTCGAAGCTCAGGCGGATGCGCCGGCGCAACTCCGCGTCCAGTTGGGCGGGCTGCGCGCGCCGCCGAAACCAGCCGAACGGGCGCGGCATGCCTCGCCCCTACGCCCGCGTCAGGAAGATGGGTAAGCCGAGCTTGTTGGCGTAGTTGGGACGGTAACGTTCGGTGTTGTACATGGTGGCCACATCCACCTTGCGCGGTCCCAGCTTAGGATCCGGGATGGGCGCGCGCACGTAGCAGCCTCCCTGGATGGCCATCATCACGCCGCTCTGGTTCTCCATCACGCAGTCCACAGCCATGTTGGCGAAGGTCGCAGCCACCATCTTATCCACGAAGTCCGGCTCCCCGCTGCGCAACTCATAAGTCAGGTCGCTGACCACCGTTTCTTCCTCGGTGCGCTTCTTGATCTCGTCGCTCAGGTCCTCGCCCACGTTGGCCTTCTTGCGGTGGCCATAGGCGTCGGCTTCACCGTAGTGACGCACCTCGTAACCTTCCCATTCGGCGCCCTCGGAGAGCACGACCATGGAGTAGTTGGAGGGGTTGTTGCGCTTGTCGGTGACCAACAAGCCGATGAGCTTCTCCAGGTCGAACTTGTACTCCGGGATGCAGCAGCGCAGCGAGCTGACGTAAGCGGTGTAAAGGGCGGTGTAGCCGGCGTCGCGGCCAAAGACGCGGAACACGCCGATGCGCTCGTGCGAGCCGACCGTGGTGCGCTGGCGCTCGATGGCGTCGGTGGCGCGAGTGATGGCGGTCGAAAAACCGATGCAGTACTCGGTGTTGCGCACGTCGTTGTCCATGGTCTTGGGGATCGAGACCACCTTCACGCCCGCCTTGTCCAGCTTGGCCGCGTAACTGAGGGTGTCGTCCCCGCCAATGGCGATCAGGTAATCCACCCCCAGGGCTTCGAGGTTCTTGAGCACCTGGGAGCTGACGTCGTAGACCGTGCTAGTGACGCCGCCCTTGGTGACCTCAGTGGCGGGAAAATCCAGGCCTTTGAGGTGTTCGGGCAGCGACTTCATCTTGGAGGGATTGGTGCGGGTGGTGTGGAGGAACGTACCGCCGGTGCGGTCGATGGTGCGGGTGTTTTCCCGGTTCAGCGGCAGGATGTAGCGAGCCCGGCTGGCCGGGTCTTCCAGGTTGACGTGGGTGAGGCCCTCCCAGCCGCGCCGGATGCCGACCACTTCGCAGCCGATCTCGCTGCCGCGATACACCACTCCCTTGATGACCGAGTTCAAGCCGGGGACGTCGCCGCCGCCGGTCAGAACGCCTAGACGTTTCATGGCCGTGAGTGCTCCCGCTGACTTCGAAGGGGATCCTTCTGATTATAGCGAACAACCGTGGCGCAGGCGCGCCCAAAGGGCACCCGGCCTGCGACGCGACAGGCTGGCGAAAACCGGGACAGTACACTCATTCACCATTTCCCCGCGGGCCAGAAAAGGGTTTGAGTGTCCTGTCCCGGTTTTCCGTTCCGTGTATAATCGGCGGACATGAATCGCAGGGGGTTCCTTTCGCACATACCATTCGCCGGCGCGCTGCCGGCCATGGCGCTGCCGGTTCAGGGCGAGCGCAGCCGGATGAAGATCGTGAGCGTCCGCTTGGTCCGCACGCGGCCCAGGCGGCCGGTGCCGGCCTATCAGCCCGCGCCAGGATCGTGGTCCACCCAAGGGGTCGAGGTCGCTAACCCCATGTCCATTTACCCCAAGTACAAGGCGCGGCGGTCGCTGTTCTTCCCCGACCCTGGCCCGTTCGGCGGGTTCACGGTGGAAGTGGCCGCTGACCAGGGGGTGAAGGGCTACGGCAGCGGGGGCACGGGCGGCGGCCAAGTGGTCGAAGCGCACCTGAAGAAGCTGCTCCTGGGCGAGGATCCTTTCGCCCTCGAGAAGCTGTGGGACATCATGTGGCGCTCGACCATGCACTACGGGCGTATGGGAGTGGCCATCAACGCCATCAGCGGCGTGGACCTGGCGCTGTGGGACCTGATCGGCAAGGCGCTCGGGCTGCCGGTTTACCGGCTGCTGGGCGGGGCCACCAAGGACCGTATCCCGGCCTACTGCACGGGCAACGACATCGAGCAGCACATCGAGTTCGGCTACAAGCGGCTCAAGCTGGCCATGCCCCACGGCCCGGCCGACGGGCGCGAGGGCATGAAGAAGAACACCGAACTGGTCAAGCGCACGCGCGAGCTGCTGGGTGCGGACGGCGAGATCATGCTGGACTGCTGGATGGCGTGGACCGAGCGGTACACCATTGAGATGGCCGAAATGGTGGCGCCCTACCGCGTCTACTGGATGGAGGAGTGCCTCCAGCCGCACGATTACGCGGGCTTCGGGCGCCTGAACGCGCAGATCAAATCGACGCGCATCGTCACCGGGGAGCACGAGTACACGCGTTACGGCTTCCGGCAGTTGCTCGAACACCGCGCGGCGGCTATCTGGCAGCCCGACATCCATTGGTGCGGCGGCTTGACCGAGCTGCGGCGCATCGCCGCGCTGGCGGCTGCCTACGACATCCCGGTGATCCCGCACGGCGGCGGGGGCCGCGACGGCGTGCACTTCATCATGGCCACCGTCAACAGCCCGTGGGCCGAGTTGTTCATGCCCGCCCCGGGTGGCCCGCCCGAGGTCTACAAGCGCTACGAAGAGGACAACCTCCTCACCCGCGGCTCGGAAGGCATCTACACGCAGCCGTCAGAGCAGCCCGGCTTCGGCTGGGACTTTGAGGTGGTGGAGTAGCATATAATTGAGCGGGGCACTCATCATGTGCAGCCGCGCCTGCTTGGTCTTCGTAGCCGCCGCGGCCTCGGCCGCGGACAAGCAGCCACCCGCCGTCCAAGCCGAGAATGAGCGGCTGGCTATCACCGCCACTCTTCATGCCGGCAAGGAGGCGTTGCGGCAGGTGGTCGGGGCCGATTTGCCTGGCGACTTCATCGTAGTGAGCATCCGCGTAGCGCCCAAAGCGGGCCACACTCTGGAAGTGCATCGCGACGACTTCCTGCTGCGCAGCGACAAGGACGGGCAGAAGTGCCAGCCCTTCGCGCCTGCGCAGATCGCGGGGCCCTCGGCGCTGGTGATCTCTCAAGGCGGCGGTCGCGGCGGCGTCATGAGCGAAGACCGCGGGCCGGTTTGGGGCGGCATCGGAGGCGGGCGTCCCCGGCGGCTGGGCGGCGAAGGCGCAGCCATCGGCAATGTGGGTGCCGGCTCGGTTCAGGCCGGCCTCGAATCCGACGCCAAACGCCGGGAGAACCCGCTACTAGCGGCGCTTCGGCAGAAAGCCCTGCCGGAGAAGTCCGCCAGTGAACCTCTCATCGGCCTGCTGTACTTCCTGCTCGAGGGGAAGCACAGGCCCAAGGATCTGGAGTTGCGGTACGAGGGCCCCGGAGGAAAGCTCTCCCTGCGCCTTCGCTAGCAACCTTCCATGAGAATCACCGAACTGGAAACCCCTGCGCTGCTGATCGATCTGGACGTTATGGAGTGCAATCTGGCCCGCGCGGCCGAATACGCGCTGGCCAATGACCTCAAGCTGCGCCCGCACACCAAGACCCACAAGATCCCGGAGCTGGCCCGCCGCCAGCTTTCGAGCGGCGCAGCGGGCCTGACGGTGGCCAAGGTAGGCGAAGCCGAAGTGATGATCGAGGCCGAACCGCGCGAGTTGCTGGTGGCCTACCCAATCATCGGACGGCGGAAACTTGAGCGCCTGATGGCGGTAGGGCGCCGCACAAAGCTCCTGGTGGCGCTGGACCATCTGCTGCCCGCGCGCCAGCTCTCCGACGCGGCGCGAGAGGCGCGTCTGACCATCGGCGTACTGGCGGAACTCGATGTGGGCTTGGGCAGAGTGGGCGTCACGCCCGGGCCCGAGCTCGCCTCCCTGGTGGCAGGCATCGTGCGCCTGCCGCGCCTGACGTTCGAGGGCCTCGCCTTCTATCCGGGCCACATCCGCGGGGTGGATGAACCTGCCTTGCAGGCCCTGGATGAGGTCGGCGAGCGGGTCCGCCAGGCGCTGGCCGTTTTGCGGCGCGCCGGCTTCGAGGCCCCCATCGTCAGCGGCGGCTCGACGCCCACGCTGTTTCATTCCCACCGCATCCGGGAGCTCACCGAGATCCGCCCCGGCACTTACATCTTTAACGACCGCAACACACTGGCCACCGGCGCCTGCGCGCTGGCCGACTGCGCGGTTTCCATCCTGGTAACGGTGGTCTCGACCGCGCGCCCGGGGCAGATCATCATAGATGCCGGCTCAAAGACTTTTTCCTCAGACCGGCATCTGGCGCCCCGGGAGGCCTCCTTCGGCCACGTGGTCGAAGCCCCCGGCGCGGTCTTCGTCAAGATGAACGAGGAGCACGGCTACATCGACGTGCGTCGCGCCGGGCGCGACTTCTCGGTGGGCGATCGCCTCTGCATCATCCCCAATCACATCTGCACCGCCATGAACCTGCACGAGGCGGTCTACGGCGTGCGCGGCGAAGTGGTCGAGCAGATCTGGAAGGTCGCGGCGCGGGGTAAGCTCCAGTAGTGGCACGGGCTTCAGCCTGTGCTCCTCGCTAAATCTCCAAATATCACCGGCACGATCAGCGGGTGGCGGGCGGTGTGCTTCTTCAGGTAGCGTTTGAGGTCGGCGCGGATCTTCTCCTTGATGACGCCCCAGTCGGAGCGCTCCTCGGCCGTGGAGGCTTCGAGCGTCCGTGCCACCACCTGGCACGTCCTTCGATAGAATCTGTGCATGTACCCGGTGGCTGGTGAGGTCTCGAGGTTCCGCCGCGGTAATCCCTTGCCAGGAGGAGCGAAGTGTACCAGGTTGTGATCGACACTAACGTCCTGGTGGCAGCGCTCCGGTCTAACCGGGGAGCCTCACACCGACTTCTGCTTCTCGTTGGTGATCCTCGCTGGAGAATGAACTTGTCGGTCCCGCTGGTGCTCGAGTACGAGCAGGTGGCGAAGCGCGAGTGCGTGCAGGGTGAGCTGACCACCGAAAGAGTCGATCGCATTCTGGAGTTCCTTTGCGCGAACGCCAACTTGCGGCGGATCTTCTTCCTATGGCGGCCCTTGTTGCCCGACCCGAAGGACGATCTCATCCTCGAACTGGCGGTGGAAAGCGGGTGCGACTTCATTGTCACCTTCAATAGCAAGGACTTTCCGGGCGCGGAGCAGTTCGGCATCTCGGTTCTCAGCCCTCGGGAATTTCTTGCGAGAATAGGGGAGGAGCTATGACCCTGAGCGTTACGGTCCCGGATTGGCTGTTCCAGAAGGCGGCAGAGGTTGCCGCCCGGCAGAATATTTCGGTGGAGCGCTTGATCTCTTCGGCGCTCGCTGAACAGATTGCTGGCTGGGAACGGATCGAGCAAATGGCCGCGCGGGGCAGCCGGGAGCAGTTCCTCGAAGCCATGAGCAAAGTGCCTGACATCGAACCTCTCCCAGGCGACCGTCTGTAAATACCGGCGGCCAACTTGGGCCCCCCGGCTCACCGCCGGGGGTCCCGCCACAGGCAGCCGGTGTTCAGATCTCCAGAATCACCGGTACAATCAGCGGGTGGCGGGCGGTGTGCTTCTTCAGGTATCGCTTCAGGTCGGCGCGGATCTTCTCCTTGATGACGCCCCAGTCGGAGCGCTCCTCGGCCGTGGAGGCTTCGAGCGTCCGCGCCACCACCTGCCGTGCGGCCTGAAGCAGCTCCGCGCCGTCCCCCTCGCTGACAAATCCGCGCGTGACGATCTCGGGGAGCCCCTCCGGGCGGCCGGTGTGGCGATCGATGGCGATCACGGGCAGCAGAAAACCATCCTCGGCCAGGTGCAGCCGGTCGCGGATCACGATGTCCTCGACCACCTCGTCGGTGGTGCCGGAATCGATGCAGACGCGCCCCACCGGCACACGGTCGCCCCGGCGCGCGCCGCTCTCGTCCAGCACAAGCGTCTCGCCGCTCTCCAGCAGGAAGATTTCTGAGAGGCCCGCCTGGCGCAGATGTTCGGCCAGCGCGGCATGCTTGGCCAATTGCCGGTACTCGCCGTGAACGGGCACGAAGTAGCGGGGCCGCACCAGGTTCAGGATGAGCTTCAGCTCTTCGGCGCTGGCGTGCCCGCTGACGTGCAGGGGCGGATTCATCGCACCGTAGATGACGTCGGCGCCGCGCTTAGCCAGGTGGTTCATCATGCGGTAAATGGCTTTCTCGTTGCCGGGGATGATGCGCGCACTCAAGGCCACCGTGTCGCCCGGCTCGATGGACAGGTGCTTGTGAGTGTCCACGGCCACACGCGACAGCGCGGACATAGGCTCGCCCTGGCTGCCCGAAACGGCCACTACCAACTGATCCCGCTCGACCGCCATGACTTCGTGCGGGCGCACCACAAGGCCGTCGGGCACCTCCAGCAGCCCCTGACAGGAGGCGATCTCGGTCATAGTCAGCATGCTGCGGCCCACGAAGGCCAGCTTGCGGCCGAACTCCTCGGCCAGGTCCACGATCTGCTGGAGCCGGTGGATCGAACTGGCGAAGCAGGAGAACACCACGCGACCCTGCGCGCGGGCCAGGACGTCTTCGAAGCGCGGGCGGATGGCGCGCTCGCTCTCGGTGTAGCCAGGGCGGTCGGCGTTGGTCGAGTCCGACAGCAGCAGCAGCACGCCGCGGCGACCGTAGTCGGCCAGGGTGTGGAGGTCAAACAGCAGGTTGTCGGTGGGCGTAGGATCCACTTTGAAATCGCCCGTGTGGATGACGACGCCCAGCGGTGTCGTAATGGCCAGGGCCACGCTGTTCACCAGCGAGTGCGTGACGTGGATCAGTTCGACAGTGAAGGCCCCGATCTGGAGCCGCTCGCCCGGGCGCGCTTCCCGCAGGTCGGCTTTCTCGAGCAGTTCATGCTCTTCCAGCCGCCGCTCCAGCACCGCCAGCGTGAAGGGCGTGCCGTAGATGGGCAGGTCGATTTCCGAGAGCAGGAACGGCGCCGCGCCGATGTGGTCCTCGTGGCCGTGGGTGAGGATGAGGGCGCGGACCTCCTCGCGGTGGTCGATCAGGTAGGTGAAATCCGGCGTGACAATGTCTACCCCGGGCAGTTCTTCCTCGGGGAACATCATCCCCGCGTCGATGACCAGGATGTCGCCGCCGTAGCGTAGCGCCAGCGAGTTCATGCCGAACTCGCCCATCCCGCCCAGGGGAATGACTTCGAGCTTGCCCTCCGGCATAGTCAACTCAAGCCTAACAGAAGCACCACGCCAGGTGTTAGTTTGTTAGTGTTCGGTACGACCATGACATCTCGCGAGCGAGTGCTGGCGGCGCTGGAGCACCGGGCGCCCGACCGGGTGCCGGTGGATCTGGGCTCCAGCCTGGCCTCTACCATCAATGTGACCGCCTACCGGCGGCTGCGCGAGCACCTGGGCCTGGATACCGCGCGGCCGCCTGCCATCTGGGCCCTCCGGTCCGCCGGCGTGATCCCGGACGAGGACGTACACCAGCGCTTCGACACCGACTTGCGGCCCTTGATTCTGGGCAGCCCGGACGCGGGGGGCGACCGCCGCCTCTCGGAAAACAGCTTTGTGGATGAGTGGGGCGTCACCTGGACCAAGCCAGAGGACGGACACTACCTGGCCACCGACGGGCCGTTCTATCGGCTGGACGAGCCTACGGTCGCTGATCTGGAGAAGCATGGCTGGCCCGACGCTGCCGATCCGGGGCGCTTTCGCGGGCTGCGTGAGCGCGGGCGCCAGGTCCGCGAAACCACCGACTGTGCGGTGGTCCTCAACCTGGGCGTAGGCCCGCTGCACCTGTGCCAGTTCATGCGCGGCTGGGCGGGGTGGCTCGAAGACCTGCTAGTTAACCCCGCCTTCGCCGAGGGCCTCTTCGAGCGCACAGTGGACTTCGTCGTCGAGATCGCCGCGCGTGCTCTGGAGGAGACCGCCGAGTTCATCGACATTGCCTGGTTCGGCGACGACCTGGGCTCGCAACGCGGCCTGCTGATGCGCCCGGAGCTTTACCGGCGCGTGATCAAGCCCCAGCACCGGCGCATCGTCGAGACCATCCGACGCTACGGCAGGAAGGCCGCCTACCACTCCTGCGGCTCGGTCTACGCCATCCTGCCTGACCTGGTCGAGATCGGCGTGGACGTCCTGAATCCCGTGCAGGTGGCGGCGGCGCATATGGACACCGCGCGAATGAAGCGTGAGTTCGGCCGCGACCTGGCCTTCTGGGGCGCTATCGACACGCAGCGGGTGCTCTCACGCGGCACGCCCGCGGAGGTGCGCCAGGAGGTCCGGCGCCGCATCGGAGATCTGGCCGGCGACGGCGGCTACATCCTCTCGGCCGTGCACAACATCCAGGCCGAGGTTCCGCCCGAGAATGTGGTCGCCATGTACGAAGCCGCCCGCGAGTTCGGTAGCTAGGAGAAGATCGTGCTTCCAAGACAACCTGACTTCGAGAATCTGCGGCGCACCCTGCTGCGCCAGGGCGGCACGACTCGCGTGCCCCTGGTCGAGTTCGGCATTGACCGCGACATCAAAAGCGCCTTCTTGGGGCGGCCGGTCGAGACGCTCGAGGACGAGGTCGCTTTCTGGTACGAGGCCGGCTACGATCACGTCCCCATACAGACCGGGCTGCGGACCATGTTCTGGCCAGGGTACAGCGTGTCCGAGAAAGTCGCTGACCGCGGCGCCGAGACCGGCTTTCAACTCTTCCGCAGGGGCCAGACTCACTACACGCTGTACCAGGAAGGCGACCGGGAGATGAACTGGGCCCAGGAGGGCAAAGGCGTCATCACTAACCTGGAGGAGTTCGAGCGCTTTCCCTGGCCCGACCCGGATCGCATGGATCTCTCTGTGTTCGAGGAGATCGCGCGGCGCCTGCCGGCGGGTATGAAGGTGATCGCGGTGATGGGCTACATCTTCACCTCCTGCTGGTGGCTGATGGGCATGGAAACGTTCTGCGTGGCGCTTTTCGAGCAACCGGAGCTCGTTCGGCGCATGTACGACCGCATCTGGAGGATCCAGAGCCGCGTGCTTGAACGGGTGTTGAGCTATGAGGTGGTGGGCGCCATCCACCATCCCGATGACATGGCCTACGCCGACGGGATGCTCGTCGCGCCGAAACATTTGCGCGAGTTCGTGTTTCCCTGGTACCGCTGGTGCGGCGCGCTGGTGCGCGACCGCGGCCTCCCCTACAGCTTCCACTCCGACGGGCGGCTGTACCCAATTCTGGAGGACATCCTGGCCTGCGGGTTTAACGCCCTGAACCCCATCGAGCCTAAAGCCATGGACATCGTGGAGATGAAGCGGAACTACGGTGACCGGCTGTGCCTGATCGGCAACATCGACCTGGGCTACACGCTGACGCGGGGGACGCCGGAAGAAGTTGAAGCGGAGGTCCGGGAGCGCATCCGCGTGGTGGGGGAGGGCGGGGGCTACTGCGTTGCCTCCAGCAACTCCGTAACCGCTTACGTCCCTCTGGCCAACTTCAATGCCCTGCGGGAGGCGGTGTTCAAATACGGAGCACGCTCGTCATAGGAGGCAGCAGGCGAAACCGCCTGCTCCACGAAGCACCCCCAAAACAGAAATGCCCACCTCGCGGGGGAGGTGAGCATCTTTGCCCTGTTCTACCAGGGCGATGTTCAATGGGAGAATCGGATTCGACGGAACCGCAACCGTCAAAACCCGTGTGATTGGATCTTAGTGCACCCGGCAGCCTAAATCAAGCGAAAAAGCTCAACACCCGGAATAGGCTCCAACCCTCTGGTATGTAAGGACTTATGGGCCAGGGGAGTTTTCGTCAAGACTGTGGAAAACCTCTGGAAAGCCCTTCGGAAAGGCCCGCTTTCCAGTCCAATCGGAAGAAAAAAGACGGCTTAAGCTTACTGGAGCGGCCAGAAGCTCAGCGGCGTGCGCCGCCGAAGCCAGGAGGCGGCCCGCTCGGCTTGGTCCAGGGCGTACTGATCCCATAAAGCCCTAGCGGACCAGCGGATCAGGAGTGTGCGGTTCCGAGCCGGCGGCGCCAGCTACGCGGTACCGGTACTCACAAACTACCTTGTGGTACTTGACTGAGCGCCACGGCGGTGTGATAATCAGCAATCTGAACTTTCTACGGACAAGAAGGGAACTATGAAGGCGATCCTGGCGCTACTGCTTGTATGTTGCGCGGCGTTCGGCGGCCCGATCATCTTGGTCAACCAGGGTTTTGAGACCGGAGACACCTCTGGGTGGGCGACGTCCGGCTTCGTAGTGGCTGCGGGCACTACGGTGATAGGCGCGTGGACGATAGTGCCTC
>Ga0315312_1003233_pt1 | contig 10611 bp, 10 predicted proteins | sample TDP7_MG_FD_203629 | JGI IMG/M metagenome (GOLD analysis project Ga0315312, IMG submission 203629) | Freshwater sediment microbial communities from Lake Towuti, South Sulawesi, Indonesia - TDP7 | ecosystem: Environmental > Aquatic > Freshwater > Lake > Sediment | place: Indonesia: South Sulawesi... | reverse complement strand
CGTCTTTGTCAGGAATCGAGAGACCAATCCTGGTTGGCATTGTCGCTGTTCCGGAAGCGAGTTCTCTAAAAGCCTCTTCCACGGCGGCTATTGTTTCTCTCATCGTGAGTACTGTTTTGAGGTCAGCCCTAGAAAGGATGAGAACCAAAGCGCTTCACTCTCAGATCTTCGCTTCGTACGATTAGGTCACGTTACCTGATGTGACTCAACCTATTTGAAATGGCGGGCTCGACTTCTCCGAGCCGTTACATGACCTAGATATGCGGCGTCCTATCGGACATTACCCAAGAAATCTGTTACAGTATATTTTGCAGATCTGCTGGTTTTCGTGAACTTGAGGTGCTTAAGGATTGACCGCTTTGGCTATTTCTTCTTTCAGTTGCTGGAGTGTCTTTCCTTGGGTTTCGATCCCCAGCTCCTTTGCCGCCCTCTCTAACCTTTCGCGTTCCGCGTCAACAGCGGGGGGTTTCAAGGCGGTGGTTTCGCGTAGTTCTCTTTCCATCTCCAGCCTGCCTTTCTGGAATTCTCCTAGAGCTCTTCCCATGGCTCTGGCAAGCTCCGGAAGCTTCTTGGAACCCACCAGCAGTACAAGTATCAGTAGCACGATCCAGAGCATTTCACTAAAGCCGACGCCTGGAATCAAAGTGTGTCCCGAAAAAGAGCGTTCCTCACGAGTAATTTAAGTTTTGGGGGCCCGTCTGCGGAGAAGTAGACAAGCGGCAAGGTACAAGGCAACCATGGGTCCGGCGATCAGCCACATTGTCACTCCGCTATGATCAGGCGTTATGACCGCGCCGAAGATAGCTATAGCGACGATGGCATACCTTAGGTTCTTCAGCCAGAAATTTGGATCGACGAGTCCACTACGGGTCGCAACCCACATCATGATAGGTAACTGAAATGAGAGGCCTCCGGCCAAGACGAAAAGAAGTACGAAGGCCATTAAGTCATTGACGGTTATGAACGTCTCAGCTCCGAGGACGACTCCGTAGACATATAGGAACTTGATCGCGACTGGGGTCACGCAGATGTAAGAGAAGATTGCGCCGATGACGAATAGTGTGACTGACGGAGCAATAAGCCTGAGAAAGGACTCTCTTTCGTGTGGATATAGAGCAGGATTGACGAACCCACATATCTGATGCACTATGACTGGCATCCCGAGCAGGATGCCGAGGAATATCGAGACGTATAGCTGGGCTATTATCGCCTGCCCTGGAGATGTGACTATCAACTTCACATGTTCGGGCAGCATGTCGCTCTGAACTCTCTTTATGAGAAGACTAGCAATGTTATCGAACGCGTTTGGATAAGGCAGGTAGAACATAGTCTCTCCGTAGCGGAACCTTTCAATTCCAAACAGGAATGCGAAGAGCGATATGACTACAACGGTAGCCATGATGCGCAGTAGTCTTGTACGAAGCTCATCGACATGCTCGAGGAAGCTCATCTCTTTAGGCAAGCGTACCACTGGTTCCTCGTGTCGCCGACTACCAAGATCTCCCTCTCTTATTTAGAGATTCATGCAACTCGTGCGGGCACGTTTACAGATTCCTCCCTTGATGCTTGATTGCGTGCGTGCTACAGGCAGAGTCTTGCGATCAAGTCGCCCACAGCAGAAAGGGATCAACGGAAGTTCTTTAGGCAAACATTCCACTGATGTATCCATGTGAGAGTCTTGTCGACAAGATCCCTCTGTGGGAAAGATGAAAAGTTCGACATAGTAGTCGTCGGCGCGGGAATTATCGGTCTGTCATGTGCTTATCACATAAAGTCAGAGAACCCAGATCTCAAAGTCACTGTAGTAGACAAGGAGGCTGCGGCTGGTCAGGGAGATACGGCGAAGAGCGCGGGGGCCGTGAGGAACGTATTTACTTCAGAGGTGAATCGCCTGCTCGCCGATACAAGCCTCGACTTCTACAGTCATGTCCAGCAGAATCTAGGCTTCAACCTTGATCTCAGTTTTGTGGGTTATCTGTGGCTGCTGACTGACGAGGAGTTCAGAAGGCTCGGCGGCCTAGTGGATTCCGTCAAGACTGAGGGAGTTCAGGTGAAGATTTGGGAGAGAGCGGATCTGCGGGACATGATCACTGGGATGAATATGGATTTCTCCGATAGCGATGAGGAGGCGCGTGTGCTTGGACTGGGAAACATCTTCAAAGGCTTGCAGGGGATCAAGTGCGGCACCGTAAGCCCAGATTTGATCGTCAACTTCTACGAGCAAGAGTTCCGAAAGGCTGGAGGATCAGTCATGTATAACACGAAGGTTGAGTCTCTGCTACTTGAGCCCACATCGAAGCTAGGAATTCCAGGCGAGCCTGTAATCTGGCAGGACAAGAAGATCGTGGGTGTTAGGACTCAAGGCGGGAACCTCTACGCTAAGACCACTGTCATCGCAACAGGCCGCTGGACCAGCAAGCTATTGGACAGCGTCGGGATTGACTCTCGCATCAAGCCGAAGAAGAGGCAGATCTTCTCGTTACGGAGCCCAAAGATCGAAGCGCTGCTCGAAACCAAAGGCTTCAACGAGCATAACCTTATGCCTTTCACAATCTTGCCTCGAGCCGGAGTATTGATGAGACCTGAACGTGCTGAGCGAGGTTTCTGGGTTGGAGCCGCTGACGAATTGGGCAGGCCATTCATGTTCGAAGAGGATCCTCAAGCCGAACGCGACTACTATACCTATAGCATCTATCCAATCCTGTCGAAGTATTTTCCACATTTCAAGGATGTGACACCGACGAATATGTGGGCAGGACAATACGACGTGAACACCATGGACGCTAACCCGTACATATTCGAGGAAGCAGATGTAATAGTAGCTGCCGGCTTGAGCGGAAGCGGAATAATGAAGGCAGACGCGGTTGGAAGGATCGCGGCAGCACTATACGCCGGAAAGGAGCACGCCGAGTTGTACGGAGGAAGAAAGATCACAGTAAGCAGGCTGGGAGTTGCTGAAAGAGATGTGGGCATAGAGAGGTTCGTCCTCTAGCCAAGTAGTGGTCTTAGCAGCTACCTCAAACGTTTCCGGTGAATGCGAAAGACGAGTGGTCTTCCAATCCTCGCAAGTGGCAAGTGTCACGATTAGTTTTAATATTCGTAGCATCATTCCAGACGCGATAGCCAAGAACTGTCACAGAAGAGGATGACCTCTTGGCTATCTAACCCGAGTAGCGGGGTGGGGTAGCCAGGTTTAACCCGCAGACGAGAGGCGGATGGCTCATAACCCTGAGATACGCTCAATGCGCTTGAGTGCTCAAACGGTGGTTCGAAAGGCTCGTGGGCCCCGAACATCCACCCCCCGCTACCATCATCGTCTACTTACAAGCAAGTTGCACCCGGAACCAGAGTGAAGCACGCTCCATGGCAGCATGACGGTATCGATATACTTTCATTCTAGTCATAGCGGATTGAGGGATGAATGCTACAAGATCGGTAGGTTGCGTTTTCGTTTGACTGGCTTCTTTGACGAGCACTACATTCCGTCGCTTTCGAAACCGGTAATGATCGTGGGTCTCCGCGGCAACACTGACCTAGGGTATCAATGTGCAAAGAAGCTTGTCAAGACTCTTGGTGCAAAAAGATTCGCGGAGTACTATGGTGAGTGGTTTCCAGATCTGGCATTCGTCAATGATGATGGCCTCTGCAGGCTTCCCCGATGGACCCTTCACGAAAGCTCGTCAACGGTTCCGAATGCGGTGATCCTCAGCGGAGTGACACGAGTTGCGTCTGAAGATCCCCATGCGCATTACTCAACATTCAATGAACTCGTCGAATTCTCAAAGAATCTTGGTGTTCGTCTAGTCTACGTTCTTGATGGGATTGTTGAGGGAGAAAGCGAAGAAAGAAGGATTCAAGTGGCGGCCTCAAGTCCGGAACTGACCCGGAAGGCGCACGGTCATGGCGCTCAGATTCTGAAGGATGTAGCGCTACCTTCCGCTCCGAGCATGTTCTTGGGGCTATCTCGACTTCACAACCAAGCGGCCATGCTCATAGTTGGTTTGCTGGCGGAACCGAAATCCGATGACACAGCAATTGAGGCTACACTCTCCTTCCTGAGCAAAGTCGCCGAGATCAAGACTTGAGACCGTAACTCATGGCCAATGCCAAGACTCTATGAGCAACAGGCCTGGGCCTTTCTTTTCTCTTCCGTATCTTGTGATAGGCTTTGTTAGGTGTCTGTGCGCCCTAGGTGGAGGCATGTATATTCCCGGAGCCAGTTCTCTTTCCACAGTTATAGGGATCTTGCGGGCGGCAGGATCTTCTGTTCTGCATTTTCGGCATCTGAAGCCTTGTCCTCTCCCAGCGGATTCCATTCTCTTGTGGCACATTAAGCAACGAGGGTTCTCGAATCGTATGTCTTGCGCTAGGTCCAAGACCCTAATCTTCTCTAGGTTCAAAGTGTTCCCGTACTTCTTGGTTCCTTTTCTGATCCCTCCATGAGCCTCAACCAGATCTCCCTTTGCCAGCTTTCTGACGGCATCTCTGAAGCTTCCGGTAGGTTCGTACGCTGCACAATCGATGGCACCTGAGCCGTCACTCAACCCGAATATCACATGTCCACCCGGGATCGTATGGGGCATCATGGAAACCTTGCCTGTAACGACCGCCGGTCGATGTGGAAGAACCTCAGAAACACTCGGGATCTGAGACAGGTGATCGTCGGTTCCATGATTCGTTCTGAAGATTGCCCAACGTTCCACATCCTCATTTGCCTTGACGATGCTGTGGCCTTGAAGAACAATGTTTGGGGTTTCACCACGGATTCCGTAGAGTATAGGATCTCTGCCCCGTGGAGTTATCAGAATTCTACCTGTTTCAGGATCAATGTTGTTGAAGGTTAGCGGACGTGTCTCTCTATCCATTCTCAGGACAGATTCCGGGTCAACCTTCCTTGGAGATGACCTGTTTTGTGGCGTCCTGTAAGCAATCAGTTCATACGTGTGGTCGCCCTGCAAGGTCTCTCCAATTGCGGCAATTGCTCCAATGATTCCCTTTCTTCCTTTGAGTGGGACGCAAGAGATCTTGAGCTTCCTCGCGATTTTGTCAGCCTCTCTGACCGTGGCGACACTGCGTATGACCTTCTTCGAGAACACGGTCAGTCCGGCTGGAACCTCTCCTCTGAGGCAGGCTACGGCTGGGTCCGTTCTCTTATGAGCTAGGTCGGAGTTTCTCTTCACGATCCTGACAGCGGTCCTCATAGCTGAGCTTATCTTTCCTTCATCACACGTGAACCTTAGGCAGACTGCCCCGTTGCCTCTGGTCTTCCATGGAACGTTGGGGTTCAATCTTACTAGATTTGGGTAGTCAACAAAGGTGCAGCCTAGCTTTGTCAGCTCATCAACAAGTAGTGCTGCGATGTATGTGGTGCATCCCATTCTCGGGGAGTCTGTATCGTCAATACCGATGTGCAGCACTGGACTCATCGCCGAGAATCACCTGAGTGTCCCGGCTGCATTTCCATGATAGGTGACTGAACGAGAAAGAGTGAGCCTAGCTTCCTTCGACAACTATCATTGTCAGGGTTGATCTGACCTTGTTGAGCCTACGCACCTTCCAAGTCACGACTTCCTTGAGTTTATCCATTGTCTCTGCTTCGACCTTGGCCACGATGTCATAGACTCCGTAGACGACATAAGCTTCCTTGACATTGTCCATCTTCCTGAGCTCCTTCAAAACTTCATCTTCAGAGCCGATTTCAGCATTTATCAGAACGAATGCCGCGGGCACTATCTAGAGTCCTCCTCGGGTGCTAGTTTAGAATCATAGGAGGTAAAAAGACTTTGGATTAGCAGTAGATGCGAATTTGTCTTTCTCATCCAGGTGAGACCTCCGTCTTCATCGCCATCATGAGGATTAGAAAGTTCCAGATGTAGTTGAGTTTGATTGCGATCGTTGTTATTGGCGTTTGAGCTCTGGCATTGAGGACGACCCATGCATTGTATAGAAGGCATGCAAAGACGAAGTTGAAGATGCGGACGATCCAGCTTCTCGATGTAGTCTTGGGCAGGAACTCACGGATCTTGCGGTAACTCGTCTCTATGCCCCAACGCCGCTTGTAGAGGCGGAGTATACGCTTCGGTGATGCGACCATGTTCGTGGCAAGAAAGTACGTTCGCCCCTCCGCGTCTCGAGCCTCAACCACACCCACCTCCACTCCTTCCGTTCTATAGTTGAAGCGCTTAACGTAACGCATCCAATGCCGTCTACGCTTAAGCTTCGCTGTGTCACGGAGCGGCAGAATGAAGCTGATTCGGCGCTTCTGAAGCTCCAATATCAATTCGCTGCTCTGGAAACCGTTGTCGAAAACCACATACCCTAATCCTTTCACCCACTTCTGGATACGGACTGTAAGCCCAAGAACGAGCTCAGAAAGCCCCTCTCTAGACGAAAGCGGCACAATACAGAGCACCAAGCGTCTACCAGCTGTCAGGATGCTGGCGGTGAGGAAGGAGAACGCGTAGCAGGCTCCGCGCTTAGGCTTGGTGCCAACTATGCCGATCATCGGCTTACCGTAGTAAGGCTCATCATGCCAATCAAAGGCTAGAGCCACATCCCTAAAGCGCAGACGCTTCATCTTCAGCTGCTTCACGCAACAGTCTATCTGAGCTTCAGCGTTGGCCAACATCTCACTGCACGTCATGGTCTTGATGTAGTCAAGCAGCGTCTCACCTGTCGGCATCTTACCCTGACATCGTAGAATGTTCGCGATGCCTTCAGCAAAGCTATTCGTAGCCGCCATGTGAAGCCCAAGCTCGATGAGATCCTGCTTCCCATACCAGGCCCCATCCTTCATCTCGAAGCTGAACAACGGAGCCACAAGCTCCGCTATGGCGCTCCTGAACCTGAGAAAGAACAGATCCAAACCAGCTTACCCTAGCATCCAGTCAAGCAGCAAACAGCCATCACCTTCAAAGACACACTACTGTCAAAACCGAAGCCTGAAGCCTCAGAACCTCAACAAAAACCTAAATTCGCATCTACTGTTAGTTGTGTCCGCCCTTGCCGAACTCTCTCGTTTTCACTTGGCTCTTGCTACGAGCCTTCCGGTTGCAAGAACAAGCCTTGAACGGTAAGGATTTTAGGTAAATAGGCGATCATGACGTTATCCGTGGTCTCGATGTATCCTAGAGAGCTTCATCTGACTATGACGGCATTGAACGGAGCACTTTACGCAGGAATTGGACTGCTAACGTATCTGGGTATCTTCGCCCCCATAGTCGGTGTCGTAAGGTTCTGGGGCCTAGCAGTCGTGGTCCCGGCAGTTTTTGCAGCGCTGTTCGGCCCTTTCGTTGGTGGCGTAGGAGCCTCTATTGGAATATTCATCAGCGATATGATGGTGCACGGAAACGCTCTGCTCAGCCTTTCAGTTGGAGTCTCGGCGAACTATGTTATGTTCCATCTGATCGGCTGGATATCCGGCAAGAATCTGCCATCTAGGTTGGTTAATAGGGTTCTAGGATTCGGTTCAATCTTTGTAGTTCTGGCCTTTGCAGCCAGATGGTACATTAGCGGCGAGATGGATTTTTTCACGACATCGCTCTTCATCATCTTCTGCGGGCTTAGCCTCTTTCTACTCATAGTTGTAAATCGGTTCTGGCCAAGATGGAGGAGCTACGCGGTGGGATCGATCGTAGGAAACGCTTGCGGTAGCGCCGTCGTCGGCCTGGGCCTCTGGGCCTTCAGCCAGTTCTTCATACTCCCCGCCGGCATGGGATATCAAGTGCCCCTGTCAGCGGCGTTGATATGGTTCGTCTGGACGTTCTCGAACCAGATGCCTTTCCTACTCATCTTCGGCCCTCCGATCCTCAACGCGTGTTATAGGGCCTTTCCATCACTATTGAAGGCGTCTTAAAGCGTGAAGTGTCTCCGCCTTGAGAACAGCTAGAGCTCAGTCTCCTGCTGGAATCTCAAGTTTCTTCGAGATCGTAGATCGGGAAGCGGACGGAACTCCGATCTCGAATCCTCTGAGGGTCGGCGCAAGAGGGGGAGGCTTCGTAATAAGTAGAGGCGTCAAGACTGAGGTTAGAGTCGAGAAGAAGAGAAAAGATGATGTCGCGGTATACCTGAACAGGCAACTCAGCAAAGAGGCCAAAACCACTGAAACTGTTGTCCGCATGATATTGGGACGAGCAGGAGTTCACGCAAAGGTTTCAGTCCTTCACTTGACGGATTTGCCTATAGGTTGTGGATATGGAACCAGCGCCGCCGGTGCTCTTTCAACGGCCTTCGCGCTTTGTCAAGCTCTAGATCTCGATATGACCCACAATCAAATGGGTCAGGTAGCTCATGTTGCAGAGGTCAGATGTAAGACCGGCCTGGGTACTGTCGGACCACTAATGGTGGGAGGGCACGTAGTCACAGTGCAAGCCGGCGCACCAGGATTCAATTTGATCGACAGAATTCCTGTAGACCCGAGCTACCGGATCATCACAGGCTGTTTCGGACCGATATCAAAACCAAGCGTCCTCTCAAGTCAGACATGGAGGCGCATGATAAACCGGCATGGGAGGTTAGCGACAAGGGCCATTTTGAGGAAGCCTACGGCAGAGAACTTTCTTGTTGTCTGTCAGAGATTTGCTGACAACATAGGATTCATGACGGAACGTTTACGGCGTCTGGTATCCTCGATGGAGAATAGCGGTGCGATAGGCGCAACACAAAATATGCTAGGAGAGGCTGCGCACGCTCTTGTTGAAAAGAAAAAGGAACGAAAGGTATACGACGCAGCGAAGAGATTTCTTCCTCGAGAACGGATCCTTTCAACAAGTATTGACTTTCAAGGAGCCAAACCGATCTAGCGGCCTAGCAGTCCACCAATATCACGCAGAGGTGGCCGACGATGCGCTAGCGGCTTCTTTACGGACGATATGCTTTAAGAAAGTTCGCCTAGATTCCAATAGGGTCGTCGTATCGTGCTTACATACCTAGACTCCTTGGCAACCGTAGTCTGCCTTGCGTTCCTGATTCTAGGCTCGTGGAGCGACTTGAAGACCCGCGAGGTATCTAACAAGCTTTGGGCCGTGTCTCTTCCCATCGCCGTCGCCGTCACAGCGGTCAGGATTTATGCTTCATCAGGTCTGCTCCTTCTCTATGTAGCTTCGATATCCCTTTCAATTGTAGTATCGCTGGCGATTTTTGAGGTTGGATTCTTCGGCGGAGCCGACGCAAAGGCAATGATCTGCCTTGGCGTGGCCCTGCCTCTTTTCCCAGACATGTCGTACCCAATCCTTGGATACTTTCACCCATTCTTTCCGATTATTGTTCTGACAAACGGCTTTCTCATGTCACTTCTGAGCATTCTCTACGTGGTTGCCAAGAATCTTGATTGGAAGCTTCATGCTAGAGAGCCACTTTTTCGGGGGTTTGAGAGAGAGCATCTCTTGAAGAAGCTCCTGATAGTCTTCTCCGGCTACAGAGTTGAACTCACTGAGCTCAAGCAGGAGATTCACCTGATTCCAATTGAGGATGTGGACGAGGCTGGCGGCACGCCTCTGAGGAAGATGAGGCTCTTCGTAGGGGCTGAAGCAGATAGGGACTCTGTGGTAGGCCGTCTTGAGAAGTATGCCTCAACGGGATTGGTTCCGGGCACGGTGTGGGTAACCCCTGGGCTACCCATGCTAGTTTTCATCTCATTTGGCTTCGTTGCCTCATTCGTTATCGGTGACATTCTCTTCTACGCCATCTTCAGTATCGCTAGATTCGCATTTGGTGTTTGAGTACGGAATCCTTATCCAATCGGTGGCGCAACCTTTAGGACTGTTCTCTGCGCAGAGTTCTCGAGGTGATGGAGGCGATGAGCACGAGGAAAGAACGAATATCTGCAAAGGAGATGAAGGCGATTGAGCTTAACAGCGAATATCTTGGTGTTTCAACTCTACAGTTGATGGAGAACGCTGGCCGAGTAGTGGCATCAGAGATAGCCTCTCGATTCAATCCTCCATCTAGAATCGTCGTCTACTGCGGGACAGGGAAGAATGGGGGCGACGGAATGGTTGCAGTGAGGCATCTGGCATCACTCGGTTACCACTTGTCACTTGTTCTTGTTGGAAAAGAGGGTGACATCAGGGATGAAGTCGTCACAGTCAACTGGCAAGCCATCAAAGAGATGCAGCGATCCGTGCATCTGCGCGTAGCATACGATTCTTCTCTCCTCGGGGTTGAAGATTGTGAGGTTACGGTGGACGCTCTTCTGGGAATTGGAGCGAAAGGAGCGCCCAGACCTCCGATCCTCCAAGCGGTCAAGGCGATCAATGAGTCCAAGAGCTTCAAAGTGGCTGTGGACACTCCCACAGGAGTTGACGCAGATTCCGGAGAGACTGAGGGCGAAGCAGTCAAGGCAGATCTTACGATCACCTTCCACAGAGAGAAGACTGGATTGGCGAGAGCGAAGAAATATGTCGGTGAACTGAAAGTTGCGCCAGTTGGGATTCCTTCAGAGGCTGAGTTGTTCGCTGGCCCAGGAGATGTGAGCCTAGTCACGACAGATCGTCCTCCTGAATCACATAAGGGAGACTTCGGGAGACTTCTGATCGTGGGTGGAAGCGAGATCTATACTGGTGCTCCGAGCTATGTGGCGTTGGCTGCTCTCAGGACTGGAGTCGACTTGGC
>Ga0315312_1003232_pt1 | contig 10619 bp, 11 predicted proteins | sample TDP7_MG_FD_203629 | JGI IMG/M metagenome (GOLD analysis project Ga0315312, IMG submission 203629) | Freshwater sediment microbial communities from Lake Towuti, South Sulawesi, Indonesia - TDP7 | ecosystem: Environmental > Aquatic > Freshwater > Lake > Sediment | place: Indonesia: South Sulawesi... | reverse complement strand
GACATGGGCTTCGCCTCCTAAGGAAAGTAAATCCTTAACGAAATCGGTATAGGACTTATCTACACAATCGACTCCGCGGATTACGGTGGTTCCCTCCGCCCCCAGGGCTGCAATGGCGCAGGCCATGGCAATCCTATGATCATTATGTGGGTCTATCTCAGCCCCGTGGAGCCCACCTCCCTCAATTATAAAACCTTCCTCAGATTCCATAATTTTCCCCCCCATCTTCCTTAATTCACTAGAGATAGAAGCTATCCTATCAGACTCCTTAAAGCGCAGTCTTCCCGCTCCTTGGATAACGGTTCTCCCTTGGGCGTAGCAGGTCAACACCGCGCAGACAGGGACTAGGTCCGGCGTGTCCCTTAAATCGACTTCAATCCCTTTCAAACCCTGATTTGCGCCCAGAACTTCAACATAATCCTCGCCTACCTTCACCTGAGAGCCCATTTCCTGAAGAACCTCAACCACCTTCCTGTCACCCTGGAGAGTGTTCCTCCGGAGATTGGTTATCTTCACGTATGAGTTGGTTATGGCTGCCGCGGCCAGCAGAAAAGCTGCGGAGGAATAGTCGCCCTCTATGACATGGTTAAACGGGGTATACACCTGCCCACAAAGAATGGAGAATCTGCTGTAATCGGGGGAAGGCTCAACCTTGATGCCATGTTTGTGGAGGACGTCTAGGGTCATAGTCACGTAGGGTTTCGATTCAAGCTGAGTTGTAACAACGATTTCCGTGTCCCTGTCCGCCTTAGGAGTGCCAAATAATAGACCGGAAACGAACTGGGAGCTTACATCTCCCCTAATGGAGGCCCCTCCACCCCTAATTCCTCCACCGAAAACGATTATTGGAGGACACCCATCACCTCGGATAGAGTAGCATTGAACGCCAAGCTGCCTCAGGGCATCCAGTAGGGGCTTCATGGGCCTCCTTCTCAACCCCTCATTCCCCGTTAAAACTGATATGCCATCTGCGAGTGCACACACGGGCGCCAAGAATCGAAGGGTGGACGCGGAGTCTCCGCAGTGAATGGTATCCTCTGGGGTGGCGGGCTTGGATGCCCCATCAACTATAAAGCCTCCTTCAACTTTTCTGATCTTTGCACCTAATAGGGAGCACGCTTTAATGGTGGCCATCGTATCGTCGCAGGATAGAGGTTTTTGGATCGAAGAGCGTCCCTCAGAGAGGGAGGCTGCTATCAATGCCCTGTGGGTGTACGCCTTAGAGGGTGGAGCTTTAACCGTTCCGCTCAGGTTTTCGGTTTTTCTTATAACGAGATCGGTCATAGGCGATCACGCGGTTTTCCTGACATTACAAGACATCTTTTGTTTTTAAGTAGCCAATTATCTTGTCCACAGCCTTATCTACGGTTAATCTTGAGGTGTCTATTGCGTAGTCTGCAGCGTCTTCGTACTTTTTTCTCCTCTGTTCCAGAACCTCCGCCACTTCCTCCGTAAACGATTTCTTGCCAGTGAGGGAGGGCCTCCTCCGGTCATCTTTAATCCTCTCAATTATGGTTTTAACGTCAGATTTTAACAAGATTATCGTTCCCTTCTCCCTTAAATTACGAATGTTTCTCTCTCTTAGGACGACCCCTCCACCCGTGTCAATAACGCAGTCATCCATTTTGCCAACTTCCTCCGCCACCTCGCTTTCCAAGTCCCTGAATCTGCCCCAACCATACCTTTCAACTATTTCCGGTATTGACATGCCAGCCTTCTCGGTTATCAACTCATCCATCCTTATCAATTTTTTATGAAGCACCTCGGCCAGCTTTTTCCCAACAACCGTTTTTCCAGTTCCCCTATAACCAATTAGCACCACGTTCATGCTCCTTCTGTTACCCTCCATTCAGTTTCTCCCGGGCAGCCTTCATCATAACATCGACGGGAGCCACTTTTCCAGTCCATATCTCGAAAGAGGCGGCTCCTTGATAGACAAGCTGGGCTAGGCCGTCGATGATTCTTGCCCCAGCTGCTTTGGCTTCTCTAAGTAGCCTTGTCTCTAGGGGGTTGTAAACCAAGTCGAAGATGGTTAAATTTGATCGCAGCAGGTCTCGATCTACAGGGGTCTCGTCCTCGTTGGGGTGCATCCCCAAGGTGGTTGCGTTGATGAGTATATCGGTGTCTTCTAACTCCGCTTTTATATGGCTTCTAGAGAGTCCTCCGTATCTGACTTTACTTCCAAAAGCCGTCAACAATTCCTTCACAAGGCTCTCTGCCCTTTCCACGGTCCTGTTTAGAACCACGAGCTCACGGGCTTCTTGGGCTAGGGTGTAGGAAATGGACCTAGAGGCTCCTCCAGCGCCTAGAATCAAGATTTTTTTGTTTGATAAATCCCCTTGATTTGCTTCTAATGCTAATAGGGCGCCTTTCCCATCGGTGTGATAGCCAATCAAGGTTCCTTCTTTATTTAAAATGGTGTTGACCGCGCCCACATTTTTGGCGCTTTCATCGAGGAGGTCAAGGTGTTGAACCACATCCAACTTGTGGGGGGTGGTCACGTTTAGCCCATGAATTTTTAGGCTTCTCATGCCCTGAATGGCGGTCCTTAGTTCTTCCCGCTTCGCAGGGAAGGCCACATACACGTAATCGAGTTGGAGATGTTGGAAGGCGGCGTTGTGGATGCAGGGGCTTAAGGAATGCTCCACAGGGTCGCCTATGACGGCGCAAACCCTAGTTTTTCCTGATATATTCAATCTTCAACCCCCAAGCTTCTATAAAGCTTCCTTAGACTAGTTATGGAGCGTTGCCCCGAAGCGGTCTCCCGTCCCTCCTCAACCGAGGCGTAGGTGAAGGGGGCACCAAAGACGGGTGCAAGAGTCCTTGAAATCGTTCCCCTTTCACCCATGGCGAAACATACCACCTTAGTAACCTTACTCATGTTCCAGTTCAAAAGCAGACACTGTACATTGTCAATCGCCTCATTGGCTGTTGTAATCAATTTACATATGTCCGCGCCCACCTCCATTTCTGAGCGAATTATTTTTTCCATCGCAGTTAAGTTAGGTGTTCCCTTAAAGTCGTGAAAGGAGACCATTACGCCTGTGTCCTTTTCCTTTAATTTTTCTATCGTAGACCTAAGGGCGTTTGTGGTTAACTCCACATCTACGTACTGAAAACCCAATTTAGCCGCGTCCAGGAGGGTTTGCACCCTCTGTTTCTCGTTTTGACGGCGGCACCCCCCTTGTTCATACTGCCTATTGGTGGCTATGAGGGGGAGGGAAGTTGCCTTAACAATCTTATCGAGTTCCATCAGGTCGAGAAGGTAATCCAGCCTTACTTCGATGAGGTCGGCACCTAGCGATTCCGCCTTTTTAATCCAATTTATGGTCTCAGGTGTCTTTTCCGTAGCTACGGAGGCGCAGACGCGAATCTTCAACACTCGATCACCGTTTCCTCCTTAACAAGGGTTCCGAAATGCCTGCCTCCCTCTTCCATATGCACTAGAACCTCGTCCCCATGCTTCAGGTCGGCAACGGATTTGTGGCCCTCCTTGGTTACAACTCGGATGGTCTCGGCATTTTGAACTATGGTCTTAATCCTCCTTCCCTCATGTTCGGCTTCGATGAGCATGAGGGGCCTCCACTCAATTTTAACTCGGCAAACATTAGCCGTTCTGTTCCTACCCTGCCCATCCACGATCAAAATTTCGTCTCCAGCCTTAATCTCAGACAGATACCTAGTCTTTCCACCCGGTGCAAGGACATAAAGCGCCGCCGGTCCAGCGTTAACCCTGAAGGGGCGGGAAGCAACATAGGGACTTTCGTAAACCTCGGCTTGAATTAGGAAGAGGCCTGAAGATTGGCATCCGACCAGTATGCCCTCGCCTATTTTCATGAGGTCACAAGTGTCTACACAGACCCTTGCCCCAGAACTGAGGGGTTTTAGCCCCACAACCTTGGCTGGAACCAAGGCTATCTTCTCTGCAGCTTCCTTTTCCGTCACCCTCGTCTTAACCCCCTTGATTTCATCGTAGACTTCTTTAACTTTTTGAGGCTCCGAGATTTCGGCTATCACCCCGTCAACACCAATTTCCAGGACCTCCAGTGCCAGTTTAGCCTCTTGAACGCTTGAAATCCATGCGAGCAGTTTGCTTCTCCCATAAAGTTTTGCGATCAAGTTCTCCAGGGGAATGACCTTCCAGTCTGAGCATTTTATGGCAATGTAATCAGCAGAGGATTCGGCCGCCCTAACTATTTTTTCCTGGTCCTCCCTGGAGCTAACGGTTGCGATGAAACAGATGAGCCCTTGCCTTTTCTTGGCTGAAGGGATTTTTTCCATCTGGTCTACGAGTAGGATGTCCCCCTTTTTGGAGGAAACAAGGATTTTTGCTCCTGTTTGCCTTGCCAACTCCGCATCATTTTCATCTACCATGTAGGCGGCACAGAAATCCTTGGTCCCTTTAACCAGTGCCTTTTTCTTTTCCTCCTGTAACGAGGGGTCGAGCCTAATCCAAAGTTCCCTCATTTTTTTCACCATTACAATTTTACCGCGCGCCAAGCGGGCTTTGAATGAGATGTTTCTTTCAATTGAGTTTCACCCTTATGGATTTTTGCATCAACTCCACAGCTTTTTCTCCATGCTTTAAGTCCACAAAGACCAGAACGCTGGAGGTTATAGTAAAGATTCCGAAGATATTGATGCCTTCGGAGTATAGGGCTTGGGATATTTTACTTATGATCCCCGGAGTTTCCTCTAATCCCACGCCCCCAACTTTGATGAAGGCTAAATTCTTTCTTACGGCCAAAGCCAAGGTTTGTTCATAATTCACTACTGTGGAATGTAGCGCTTCCAATAGCTCGCTTGGGCTGTTTTCTGGCAGGTATAGGATGAGGGAATTATGGTTTATAGACACCCCTAGGATTGGGACCCTGGCGGCTCTAATCTGTTGAAAAACTTCCTGGAGGATCTGCGGCGATTCGGATATGGCGGTGCCCACCATAGTGACCATCATGGCTGGCGAGGGATAGGCCCTCTCCACAGTTACGCTGTTGCTGTGAAGGCCACCGCGGATTATGGTTCCCTCGGATTTGAGGTCGCCCTTAGCATGATCTATGACTTTGATGTCTATGGATGGGACTTTGTACCGTAGGGCCTTCTGGTGAATGAATTTGGTGCCTGAATCGGCTAGGCCGATAAGCTGGTTGACATCGATTCCCCCTATTCTCCGCGGCTTTTTGATAATCTTTGGGTCCGCGGTCATTATTCCTTCCACGTCTGTTACTAGGATCACCTGATCCGCGGGTAGGGCTTGGGCTAGGATTAGGGCTGTGGTGTCGCTGCCTCCCCTTCCCATGGTGGTGACCTTCCTATCCTCGGTTTTGCCAATGAATCCAGGAAGGACCACCACGGTTCCCTGCTCTAGTATCGGTGAGACATATTCTCTGATCAATTTTTCGCAGAGGGGCGTCATAGGTTGGGCGTTGTTGAATGCGGTGTCGGTGATCATAGGCCATTTAGGATCGAAGGGGTCCAGATATAGGCATTTTACCCCTTGGGCCTTTAGGGCGGCCGCAAAGATCCTGGCGCTAGTTCTTTCACCCATGGATAGTATGTCGTCCAGCTCTTCGCCGGATAAAGTGTTTCCGCACGCTTGAGTGGCCGTTTCTAAGAGACTGTCGGTGGTCCCACCCATAGCTGATACCACCACGGCAATTTTAGTCCCTTTAGCCTTCTCCTTAGCCACAGCTTCAGCTGCCCTAATTATTCTGGGCGCGTCGGCTAGGCTTTTTCCGCCGAATTTGACCACAAGGCAGGGAACAGAAATCTTTCCTTTCTTACTCATTTATAAAGGCCTCCCAGGAGAAGACAAACAGGTTTTGGCTTTTCTGTTGGTCTCTCCATTTAGGCTTTAAAGTAGCGATAGCCGAAGAATGGCACGTTGACGCTATCGTTTTCCCTTTCGCCCATGGAGAGTCCCTTAACCTTCTAGTAAACCTACGTTATGAGAATATAAACTTTTCTTTTGAAATTTAGAAATTAATATATGGTGAAAAGCGCAATTAGGTGTGGCGGTGGTTAGCGATATGGTTGAGGCGGCGCTACTGATTGAAAGGAAGACGTTTGAGGAGATGGTTAGATTCGTGATGAAGGCTATGAGGGAAGGAGTTCCTGAGGAGGAGATCTGGGCGACCCTTGAGGTGATGTCTAGCAGGGAGCTACAGGCTGACATTGCCGAGGGTTTGAAGGAAATTAGTGAAGGAAAGGTGATGAGGTTCCGAAGCGCCAAAGAGGCACTAGAGTGGCTCACGTCCTAAGCTGCTTCACACAATAAGCTCTGCCTATAGGCTTTGGGGTTCAAAATGAGCTCTTTCTGGACCGCCAAGTTTACGGGAGCCTTCAAAAGAGGTTATAAAAGGCTGAGTGTAGAGACGCGGCGAAGGGTGGAAACAGCCATAGAAAGGATGCTACTCCTATGAAATAGGATTAAGGTATCGATTAATATACAGAGTAGATATTGAAAAGAAGGAAATAGAATTTCTGGCAGTGGGCACTCATAAAATCTATTGAGTAGACCTACATTTACTGATAAAAACATGGCGGATAAAATAAACAAGGTCTACAGGTTCGAGCATTTTTATGCTCTTACCTTAAAAATGGGCTTTTTAGCCTCCTCAAGAATCATCTCACATTCTTCGATATTAACCTCTGCGTCCTTAAGTAGACCCCTCAGACCCCCTCCCTTAATCTCACACTTTTTTATCAGTATTCCCTCTTCGCGTGGAATTAAAAGAACCGAGTCGCCTTCTTTAAGCTCGTATGCATTGCGGACATTCTTAGGAATAACGAGCTGACCCCTCGCGCCCATCTTCACCTTAAACAACTTTTCCGCTACCGTCAAGACAATCCCTCTTACAAAAAGTTTCACTTTGCCTTACATTTAAACCCTACGAACCATCCAAACCTAACCATTTCATCGCATTCATTTATCACGGAAATCGTTTATAATTAATAGTGTAAAAGATTGGACTCTAGTTGAAGGTGCTTGATGTAGTAAAATACTCCAGCATAAGAGATAACAGGAGGACGGCTAAGCAGATCACGAGAACGCATGATGGTTGGAGCGTATTTATTAAAGAACTCAGGTAAGCCCCATCAAACTCACGCTATACGCCTACTACATATTCATCAATAACAATTTAACAATAACCCACAGACACTTCAAATATAGGGCGCCGGGCTTTGTTGAAGAAAGAAGATGGTTTAAATATGAAATTGGACAAAGAATAACTATAGAAGAGCTAATCGAGTTAATAAGCCCACCATAAGGTGAAAGTCTATGACGCTTCCAGAAACAACGGAGATGATTGAAAGGGTTAAGCGGGTGCAAGGTGAAGGAGAGAGCATGCTGAGGAAAATGATCACGGAAATCCTCCAAGCCTACTTAAAGGGAGAAGTCAACGCCGCAACAGCGGCAGAAACATTCCTTAAAATCGACGTGGAAATACCAGAGAAACCAGACAAAATAGAAGACGCGCTCATGAGACTAACCCTCATCGACGAACCTGAACATGGAGCACCAACAACCCAGGAACTGCAACAAATCCTAAAAAATCTACAAGAGGGCAGCTAGGCGCAAAGCTTAAAACACATATCCGAGGAAAGGAGAAGCTTTGGGCAGTCCTTGGGCGAAAGTTTTATATAAGGGAGCCTTCCCTTTTGGGGCGAGGGGTGTAAAGTGAGGGGTTGCGTTCACGGAAGGCGATGGTTTTCATCCTCAGTAGTGATACTTGTAACCCCGGCTTAAGCCCCAAACTGCAAAGTATTTACGCCAGATTCTCACACCTTACTTATCGAACAAGTCCTTTCTATAACGCTCTTCAAGGTGATGAAAATGGGTAAGGTGAGGTTTGCCATACCAAAGGGCTCCCTAGCTGAAGGAACCTTCCAAATCCTGGAGCAGGCAGGATACCGAATCTCAGGCCACGAGAGGACCTATAGACCAGCCATCAACGACCCTGGAATTGAACTAAAAATATTGAGACCCCAAGAAATCCCCTTCTTCGTCAGCGAGGGCCTCCAAGATGTGGGCATCACGGGCCTAGACTGGATTCGGGAAACCCGCGTTGACGTGGAAAACCTTCAGGACCTAGGATATGGGGCGGGAAAAATTGTCCTGGCTGTGCCTAAGCCTTGGGTTGAGACAGATTCCCTTTCCGATCTGTTGGAGAACCTGCTGGAGAAGGGAAAGGAGGTCCGCATATCCACCGAGTACCTGAACACCACCACTGAGCACGTGAAGGCTAACCCCATTTACCAGAGGTTCTTTAAAGACGCGGACCCGTTGGTCATAACTCCCTGGTGGAGGAGGGGCGTAAACCAGAAGGTCAGCCTCTTCCTATCCTTTGGGGCCACGGAGGCTAAGCCCCCGGAGGACGCCGATGCCATAGTGGACTTCATAGAAACGGGCACAACCCTGGAGCAGAACAACCTGAAGGCTGTTGAAACCGTTATGGAGACCTCGGCGGTCCTCATAGCCAACAAGGAAGCGTTAAATGTTCTATGGAAGAGGGAGAAAATCTATGATATTCTAACCCTCCTGAAGGGGGTGGTGGACGGCAGAAAAAACATCCACATCTTCGTAAACGTAAAGGAAGAAAACCTCAAGGAGCTCCTCAGCCAGCTCCCAGCCTTAAAGGGACCCACAGTCAGCCCCCTATCCATGGAGGGCTGGTACTCAGTGAACACCATCATCGAAAAAGATTATTTCCTAAAGCTTCTGCCCACCCTCCGGAGGCTAGCCCAAGGCCTGGTGGTCCACGAACCGCGGCAGATTCTCCCCCTGGAGGAAATAGCTGGAGAGGAAAAGGGTGAGTAAAACACTAATCAAGGTCTGGAAATCCTCCACCCCAGCCCGAAGATGGATGGAAAAAAGAAGAAAACCGGGCAAAGTAGGGACTAAAAAACTTGAGGCCTACGTTAGGTCCATTGTTAGGGAGGTTAGAGAGAAGGGAGACGCCGCCCTAATCGAGTTCACCAAAAAGTTTGATAACGTGGACTTGTCTCCCAAAAACCTCCGCGTAACGCAGGGGGAGATAAAAAGGGCCTATGGAATGGTCAGCGAGGAACAGATTTCCGCCCTCAGGTTCATGAAAGAGAGGGTGGAGAACCTTGAAAAGCGCCTCTTGGAGCAGGTAACCGTCCAACTTGAAGACAATGGCGTTAAAGTTTACGGCTCCCCTCGGCCAATCCAAAGCGTGGGGTGCTACGTCCCAGGCGGAGAAGCCGCCTACTCAAGCACCCTGATTATGACCGCAGTTCCCGCAAAGGTTGCTGGTGTGCCCATAGTCGCCGTTTGTACCCCTTCAAAGGGAAGTGGCCAAGTTAATGCCTTAACTCTTGTAGCCGCGGACCTATGTAAGGTCGATGAAATCTACAGGGTTGGAGGAGCCCAAGCCATCGCTGCCTTGGCCTATGGAACTGAGACCCTTAAACCCGTGAGAAAGATTGTGGGGCCTGGAAACAGATACGTTACCATGGCGAAGCTCCTCGTTTCCCGCGACGTTGCCATTGACATGCCCGCGGGCCCCAGCGAAATCCTGGTGTTAGCCGACGGGGCAGCGGACGCCCGCATCATCGCCCTGGACATGATTTCCCAAGCAGAACACAGCATTGACAGCATATCAGGTTTGATCGCCACATCCAAGAAGCTCGCTGAGGGCGTGATCGCGGAGCTTGGGGAGCGGATCTCAGCAATACCGAGAGGGGAGATCGTGGCTGAAGCCTTACGGCGGAACGGCTTCATAATCCTTTGTCAGACCATGGATGAGGCGATCGAGTTGGCAAACACCTTCGCCCCTGAACACTTGGAAATCATCACAGAAAATCCTGGAGGGGTGGCCGAGAAGGTTACCTCTGCGGGTTTAGTTCTCATGGGACCTTCCACGCCCGTGGCTGCAAGCGACTACTGCCTCGGAACAAACCACGTCCTCCCAACCAGCGGATTCAGCCACACCCTTTCCGGCTTATCGGTCCTTGACTTCATAAGGAGGGTTAACTTCGTCGAATGCTCCTCTGAAGGTCTTCTAAGGCTAAGAGCTAACGTAAGGGTCTTGGCTGAGACTGAGGGCTTGCCTAACCACTCCTTGGCAGTGGAGGGGAGGTTTAAAATTGAATGAAGAAAAGGGAAGATGGCTCAAAGAAAGGTTAGAGGAAATTCGGTCCCTTAGGGAGTATAGGGCTGGCGAAACCCTGGGACGCGCCGCCCAAAAGTCCAGGGTTAAGCCTTCAGAAATCCTGAAATTAAATTCCAATGAAAACTTCTTCGTGCCCAGGGAGACCTTAACCCGATTGCTTAGGGAAGTGGCGGAAGAAGTTGACCTGCGCATATATCCTCAAGAGGAGGAAAGGGAAATCAAGGAGGCCCTGGGCGAATATTTGGGCGTGCCTTCCAAGTGTATTATGATGGAGAGTGGTAGCGACCCCCTAATCGCCTTCCTTTCAAGCCTCTTCCTAGAACAGGGCGATGAAGCCCTCTCAGTTGAGCCAACCTTTGGCATCTATGAACATGTGGTGGACCTTACGGGAGCAAGGTACCTCAGTGTTCCCCTCAGGGAGGACTTTTCCATGGACATAGGGAAAATTTTAGCCAAGGTTACGCCTAGGACGAAGCTCTTTTT
>Ga0315312_1003231_pt1 | contig 10621 bp, 10 predicted proteins | sample TDP7_MG_FD_203629 | JGI IMG/M metagenome (GOLD analysis project Ga0315312, IMG submission 203629) | Freshwater sediment microbial communities from Lake Towuti, South Sulawesi, Indonesia - TDP7 | ecosystem: Environmental > Aquatic > Freshwater > Lake > Sediment | place: Indonesia: South Sulawesi... | reverse complement strand
ACGGAGCAAGCCCTGACCACCGGGGCGAAGGTCATCGCCACAGCCTGTCCCTATTGCTTGCAGATGTTTGAGGACGGGATAAAAGCCAAGGCGAGTGAGGAACTGGTGAAAGTCAGGGATATTGCCGAACTGGTCGCCGAATCAGCGGCAAAATGAGCCTTACCCTGTCCTTGTCTTGACCTGTCTATTGAATTATACTTTGGCTGAAGGAGTTGGCGTGTCGCTAGATTTGAACAAGGTGGCATCTCAGATTGGCGGAATGGTCGCCCGACTTAAGGTGGCTCGCGAGGAGAAGGAGAAGCGACTTCACTACGCCTTGGGCGTTGCCAGCAATGAGGCTATTGACTTAGCCAAGCTCAAGAGGAAGATTGCCGAGAGCAAGACCACCTGGCTGGTGGCGGAACTGGTGGAAGGCATTGCCGACCACTATCCGCCTCCCCCCGCCCCCTCCAATTTTACTGTCCTGGCGACTGATGGCTCGCATATTGACGTTGACCGGCACCGCTCAACAAGGTGCTACCTCATCAATATCGGGACAGCGATTTTGCACTATGGCGCCCAGCCGGACGCCATTCTTGCCAGCTACCCCGCCCTTTATTCACAGGACGAGGATTTGGTGATTACCTCGCCGGAGGGTAAGGCTCGCGAGCAGGCGATTGAAGGCAACCTGCTGGGCATCAAGCGGGCGGTGGAGGAAAACTGCCGGTTAGCCAAGCTCGCCGCGGAACTGCCAAAAGGGAGTACCAGCCTCGCCCTGCTGGATGGTTCGCTCATCCTCTGGGGACTGGAAGCTTACCCCGAATTTGTCGCCGAGGCGATGCTGGAGAAAGGGCTTCTCCCCTGCCTGGATGAACTCAAGCAACTCAACAAACTCAAGAAACTCGCTGTTGCCAGCTACATCAGCTTCCCGCGTAGCACCGACGTGGTCAATGTCCTGAGGGTGGCAATCTGCCCCTATGAGCCGGCCGACTGCGACCGGCACTGCGCTGACCCTTCGACTCTGCTCAGGGCTGGGAAAAAAGAAAAGGACTGCGAGGCTGTGGCGGGTGTCCAGGACAGAGAGCTTTTCGCCAGTCTGCTTGAGACGGGAGAGAGGTCTGCACTGTTTATCAGCACTTCCAAAGTGGTGGAAAAGTATTATGGCGCGCACGAGGTCTGGTTCTTCTACCTGAGAGTGGGAGAGGAAGTTGCCCGAGTTGAGGTGCCGAGGTGGGTGGGGGAGAATAAAGAGTTGCTTGAGTTAATGCATTCTCTGGTGTTAGACCAGTGCCGGCGGGGACAGGGCTACCCGGTGGCTTTGAGTGAAGCCCACGAGCAGGCGGTGGTCACCGCCGCGGACAGGGAGAACTTCTGGCAGCTGGTGGAGGCGGAGTGCGTGGAGGAAAAGATGCCCAGTGCAACCTCTGCCAAAAGCCTGAGCAAGCGGACGAGGTGGGTATAATCGATTTGGACAATTTAGTGTTTCGGGGAGGGAAACGAATCGAGCGTGAAAAACAGGAAATAGCTTTGATTTGTTTTTGGAGTTATGTAAAGAGAAAACTCCAGTTTTATCTCGCACGAAGCGAAGGAGGAAAAGATGAAGTGCTTTTACCATCCTGACCGCGATGCCATCGGGGTTTGTTTAAACTGTGGGCGATCAGTCTGTCCTGAATGCCAAGTTGTCCTCAGTAACAAGCTTTACTGTAAACCATGTGCCGACAAAGTCTTTTCGAGCAGAGTTGGAGCGCCAACAAGAACTGAGAGTATCGGTACTGTTATAGAAAATACATCTGGTCAAGGTAACTTGGCCGTAATCCCACCGGAAATTCGGGGATGGAATTGGGGAGCGTTTTTCCTAGGCATTATATGGGGAATCGGCAATAACGTTTGGATAGCTTTGCTTGAACTCATTCCGTTCGTTGGATGGGTCATGATAATAGTACTTGGTATTAAGGGGAATGAATGGGCATGGAGAAACAAGCGGTGGAACAGCGTTGAACACTTCAAGAAAACTCAAAGAACCTGGGCCAAATGGGGGCTGGCAGTGTTCGTTGTAGCCTTTTTAGTTGGACTTATCATAGGCGTTGCCGAAGAGTTTAGTACAGTTTCATGGTAAGAAAAGAGGCAAATAGCTAAACATGAAAGAGCTAACACACCGCCTCGGTGAAATCATAGAATCCTCCACCACTTCGTTTGCCGCCCAGTGCTATGAGCTTTATCAGTTGCCGCCGCTGGGTAGTCTGGTGAAGACCAAAGACGCGTCGGTGGAGCTTTACGGCATTGTCTACAACGCCAGCACCACCAGCCTGGAGCCGGGTCGGAAGCCCATTGCCCGCGGGAAGGATGAGGCAACAGAGGAGGACATCTACAAGTCCAGCCCACAGCTCACCAAGCTCCTCCGCAGCGAGTTCTCGGCACTGGTGGTGGGGCACCGGGGTGGGGATAAACTCTATCACTTTCTTCCCCCCAGCCCCGCCCGCATCCACGCCTTCGTCTATGCCTGCACGCCGGAAGAGGTGAAGGAGTTTGGGCGGTCGCTGGACTTTCTGAATATTCTGGTGAGCACTCGACTGCCTGTATCGGTGGAGGAACTGGTTGCCGCCACACTGAGGCAGATGGCGCAGGCGCAGGAAGACCCCCATGTGTTTCTGGTGGCGGCGGGCAAGGAGTTGGCTGTTCTGCTTCCCGATTTCAACCAGCTCAAAGCCATTCTGGGGAGGCTGAAATGAACGAGCAAGCAAGGCAAAGACTGGGTATCGTGGTCACCGGGTCTCTGGAAGAGGGCATTGATGTCAAGCTCGATGGCGTGGTCTCGGTCGAGGATATGGCGGTCGGCCGCTACGTCACCATCGAGGGGCAGAAACAGCGCTTTTTCGGCATGATAACCGATGTCAGTTTAGGCGTGACTGACCCCCACCTCACCCTCACCCCACCCGATGTCAGCGACCCCTTTATCGCCGAGGTGCTGGCGGGCACGAGCACCTATGGCTCACTCCACGTTGCCCCCTACCTCACTATCGGCGGCTCCGGACTGGCAGGCGGGCCGATGCCAGTCAAGACCGTCCCCAGCCACTATTCGGTGGTCAATCAGGCATCACAGGAAGACGTCGAGCTGGTCTTCGGCAAAGAGGACAAAGACCGGTATTACATCGGCACGCCGCTGGATATGGAGACCAAGATTTGCCTCAACCTGCCCGAGCTGGTCAAGCGCAGTAACGGTATCTTCGGTAAGAGCGGCACGGGCAAGACCTTCCTCACCCGCATCCTGCTCATCGGCATGCTGCAAAAAAGCGCCGCCGTCAATCTCATCTTTGACATGCACAGCGAGTACGGCTGGGCGGGGACGAGCGAGGGGGGCAGGATGGTCAAGTCGCTGAAACAGCTTTTCCCGTCCAAAGTGGCTGTCTTTACCCTGGATGAGGAAAGCTCCAAGCGGCGCAAGGTCAGCACCGACTTCGTCGTCAGAATTGGCTATGATGAGATTGAGCCCGAGGATATGGTGCTACTCCGGGAGACACTGAACCTGACCGACCTGGCAATAGAAGCCACCTACCAGCTACGGCGGAGGTTCAGTAAGGACTGGATTCAGACGACCATCAACTTGAAGGATGCTGAAGAAATCAAAAAAGTGCTGGACGACACCAGAATCCACGAAAGTACGTTTCAAAGTTTACAGCGGGGGCTGGCAACGATTGGACGACTGCCCTTCCTGGTGCCCCGCCCCCCGGATAATCCGGTCAAGCGCATCTTGGAGGACTTGGACCGCGGCTTAAACGTGGTGCTGGAGTTCGGGCGGTATACGGATATCACAGCATATATCCTCGTGGCAAATTTACTCACCCGCCGCATCTATGCCCAGTACCGCGACCGTATGGAGAAGGCGATGGGCGAGGACACCGCAAAGCCGACGCCTCTGGTCATCACCATTGAGGAAGCGCACAAATTCCTCAATCCGGAGGTCGCCAGCCAGACTATCTTCGGCACTATCGCCCGCGAGATGCGCAAATATAATGTAACTCTGCTCGTTATTGACCAGCGACCCAGCGGCATTGATAGCGAGGTGATGTCTCAGCTCGGCACCAAAATCACCTGCCTCCTTGACAACGAGCGGGATATTGATAGCGTCCTAGCAGGTGTCTCCGGCAAGAGTGAACTGAAATCGGTGCTGGCGCGGCTGGAGTCCCGGCAGCAGGCGCTCATCTTCGGGCACGCTGTGCCGATGCCCATTGTCATTCGCACCAGAGAATACGGCTCTGCCAAGTCCTACAAAGAATTTGCCGGTGAGGCGGGAGTGAAAGGCAAAGCGGAAAAGGACATTGAGGAACTGTGGGGATAGAAAAGCTCTTCTCCAAATTGAGCAGGAAGAAAGTGGGGCTGGCACTCGGGTCAGGGGCGGCGCGGGGGATGGCGCATATTGGCGTGCTCAATATTCTGGAAAAAGAGGGTATCCCGATTAATATGATTGCTGGTGCCAGCGTTGGCGCGGCGGTTGGTGCCCTTTACGCCCGGCTTCTGGACGCAGCTTATATTAGAAACCTGGCTCTTGAGATGGGCTGGAAAAAATGGGCACCACTGATTGACCCCTCCCTGCCCAAGACCGGTCTGATTAAGGGTAAGAAAATTAAGGACCTGCTCAAAACATACCTTGGCGGCGATATTGAGTTCAGCGATTTAAAAATCCCTTTCGCCTGCGTGGCAACTGACCTGTCTACCGGCGCCGAAGTGGTCTTTGACCAGGGTTCAGTGCTTGATGCCGTTCGTGCCAGTATCTCAATACCGGCGATATTTACGGCGATCAAGCAAGAGGGGAGGTATCTAGTGGATGGTGGCATCGTTAATCCGGTGCCGGTAAGCGTGGTGCGGCGGTTGGGTGCCGATTTCGTCATCGCAGTGAACGTAATCCATGATATCCCCGACCCGAACGAAGAGGTAAACAAGGCGAAAGTCAAGGAGCCTAACCTCTTTCATATTTTGATGCAGTCAATTTATATCGCCACTTATGTGCGGATAAAGTCCAGCCTGGCAGGGGCGGATGTGGTTATAGAACCGCACGTGAGGCACATCAGGTACGGCGAGTTCCACCGCGCCCGTGAGGCGATTGCCCAGGGGGAACTGGCAGCGAAAAGCACCATCTCAGAAATAAAGAGAAGACTCTGACCGACGCCCTGATAACTTTCTGGGCTTCTGAGCTCCTCAAGCGGAGGCAGGTGGCTGGGGAATCCAGGTGGGCTGAATGCTCTTGGGACCGGCGCAGACCGGCTCCCACAGGGTGCGGAGGGGTGGGATGGGGTGGTAACTGAAACCACACTTTTCGCCGTAGCGACCGCTCAGAATGCTGGGGTAACCCTCTTCGGTCAATTGGGTCATTGTCTCGTCAATATTCTCCACCAGGAAGTTGAGGTGATGGAGTCCCTCACCGTGCTTATTCAGGAAGTCGCGATAGAGGGACTCGCCTTCAACCGGCTGGACCAGCTCCAGCTGGACGCCGCCGCCCATACGACAGAGGGCAATTCTTTCCCGCGCCCAGCTTGGTTTGCCATAGTACTTGCGGTCGTATATCATCGGTGGTTCCCAGTCATAGACTTCCCAGGGTCCAATACCAAGAATATTCCAGAAGTTGCGGGCTACTGTCTCTAGGTCCCAGACGGCAATGGCTATCTGGTTAACTGCCGTCACCTTTACCTTAGCCGGGCTGGGTTGGGAGGTGTCGGGCAGCCAGATGGGCTGAATGCTCTTGGGGCCGACGCAGACCGGCTCCCACAGGGTGTGGAGGGGTGGGATGGGGTGGTAACTGAAACCACACTTTTCGCCGTAGCGACCGCTCAGAATGTTGGGGAAGCCCTGTGCGGCGAGTAAAGATGACGTCTTATCTATATCCTCTACTAAGAAGTTGAGATGATGCAGTCCCTCGCCGTACTCGTTCAGAAAGTCGCGATAAAGGGACTTGCCAGCCACCGGCTGGACCAGCTCAATCTGCACCGGGCCAACACGGCACAGGGAGATTTTCTCCCGCGCCCAGCTTGGCTTACCATAGTACTTGCGGTCGTAGATTAGTGGCGGTTCCCAGTTGTAAGTCTCCCACGGTCCAATACCGAGGATATTCCAGAAGTTCTGGGTTACTTGCTCAATGTCCCAGACAGCGATGGCGACCTGGTTGATTTTGGGCACTTTGACTTTCGCCGGGCTTTCCTGAGTCACGGTCGTCCTCCTTGAGGGAGCTATCCTTCACTTTCGTGAAGGACCGAGGCTCTCCAATTTCTCCTTGAGTCGCTGGACACCAAGACGGGGGCTGGAGAGGATGGGCACTTTCTTTTCGCTATCGGATATCTGGGCGACAACACGGGCGACAGAAGCTTGAGCCAGGATAATGACCTCCGCGCGCTTCTGCAGTTCGGCGAGCTTCTCCTTGACCATCTTATCGTGCGTGGCGGCATCACCACGCTGAAGAGCCGGGAAAGCACCTTCGCAGTAGGCTGTCTCTATTTCCACCTTCTTCCCGGCAAGTGCCGCTCTCTGTTTGATTAAGTCAGAGGTGGGTTTTAGGGTGGAGTGGGCAGTAGCGATAATGCCGATTTTCTTGCCCAGCTTAACCGCCTCATCTGCCATGGCTTCATCCACCTTGAGCATCGGGACATCAACCGTGTCTTTGGCAAGGTCAATCAGGGGGCCGAGGGAGGAGCAGGTGAGCATAATGATTTCCGCCCCAGAGTCGGCAGCAAAATTAGCCAACGTGGCGAAGCGTCTTGCCATCTTGGGGGTGTGTTTTTCTGTTGCCAGAATTTCTTTGAGCAGACCCTCGTCCGCCAGATGGACAACCTCAACCCCGGGCATAATTTCCCGGGCGAGGTCATTAAACATTGGGGCAAGAGCCGCCACCGAATGCACCATACCAACTTTTCGCACCATAATTTACCTCCTGACCTGATTAGTTGCTAAACTAAGCCAATAATATCATCCCACAAGCGCCTAAATCAATAATGGTCGTAGATTCGTCAGGAACCGAATCCATCTTTGGAGGCGATTTAAGGAGCCCTATCCCCTTTGATTCCCCTTCCCCGAGTGGAGGAAGGGAGGGATTTGTGCGGGGAAGGGGACAGAAATACAAGAGGGGTGCTAACCCCTCTTGACGCCCCACTTCTGGCTGGTTCTAGGCTTGTGCTGGCCTGAGGTTTCACCCCTCACCCATTCGCTACCCCTTATCCAGATTTGCATCGGAGTCAGGGCTCCAGGCTCAGGGCAGGCTCTAACCTCTCCCATCAAGGTAGAGGGATTCTCCAGGAGATTTATGAGGCTTCAAAATAGGTTTTGAACTAGTGAGATAGCTTGACATTTATCATTCTCTCGTTTATAATAATAAATTGCACATAGTTTGCATTAGCAACAGAGATGTTAACGACAGGTCGTAAAGTATTGAATAAAGCTGGGATGAGGGTCACTCACCAGCGGGCTGTGATTCTGGAGATAATCCGCCAGGGGCACCTTGATGCCGACGAGATTTACCGTCGGGCGAAGGAGAAAGAACCCCGTATCAGCCTGTCCACTGTTTACCGGACTCTCCAGAAGTTAAAGAACTTGGGACTGATAGAGGAACTCCATTTTGATGAAGCCCACCATCACTACGAGGCGAAACCATCCGCCGAGCACTACCATCTGGTCTGTCTCGGGTGCGGTCGGGTGATTGAGTTCCGTCAGCCTTTGTCTCACTTCATCAAGAAGAATGTTTCCGAGGCTAAAGAGTTCAACATTTTGGAAACAGAAGTGCGCGTAACTGGCTATTGCGCCAAGTGCCGCAAGAGATAATAATTAATTTTTTAACGCCGAAGATGCAAATGAATAGCATTTGTAATACAAGGTGGAGGTGGTAAGATGCTGGGTTCACTTTTAATTACCTTGAGAGAGGGGCTGGAAGCTGCTTTGGTCATCGGGATTATTCTGGCTTACCTCGTCAAGACGGACAATCGTCAGGGCTTCAAATACGTCTGGACGGGCAGTGGGCTGGCAGTCCTGACCAGTCTGGTGGCGGGGGCACTAATCTTTTTCCTCGCTGGGGAGTTTAGTGGTCGCGCCGAAGAGATATTTGAAGGCTTGGCAATGTTCCTTGCCGCTGGCGTGCTCACCTGGATGATATTCTGGATGCGCCAGCAGGCAATCAATATCAAAGCTCACCTGCAGGCGCAAATACAGTCGGCACTGACCAGTGGCTCGTCTCTGGGCTTAATCCTGCTGGCTTTCGTGGTGGTGGTGCGGGAGGGGATTGAGACAGTGCTCTTCCTCTTTGCCGCCACTCGCGTTGCCGAATCGCCGGTTGCCTTTACTATCGGTGGCTTTCTCGGGCTGGCGGTGGCGATTGGGTTGGGCTACAGCATCTACAAAGGCTCAGCGCGTCTCAATCTAAGGACATTCTTCAATGCCACGAGTATCGTGCTGATTGTCTTTGCCGCTGGTCTGCTGGCTCATGGCATCCATGAGATGCACGAAGCCGCAATTATTCCGCCGTTGATTGAGCACGTGTGGAATGTGAACAATATCTTACCGGAGACATCAACTTTGGGGCGCTTTCTAACGGCGATTATTGGCTACAATGCCAATCCGTCGCTGGTGGAAGTAATGACATATTTTGTCTATCTGGTATTAGCTCTCGGCATTTACTTCCGACAACCTCAGGTGACCGCCAACCGGCCAGTAACTAAAGCCAGCCCAGCCGAATAACTCAAAGGAAACAATAGGTAGGGTGATTTATGGTAGAAGCCAAACTGGTGAATTTGCGTCAGATGTCTTCCGGGCAAAGCGGCAGGGTGGTGGCGGTAAAGGGTGGTCATGGTCTGCTAGCGCGCCTAGAAGGTATGGGTATCAGAGCAGGTTGCCGTATCACCAAGATTAGTTCCATGCTCATGCGCGGACCGGTAACGGTGCAATCGGGCGCAACACGCATCGCCATCGGGTTTGGCATGGCGGACAAGATTATTGTTGAGCTGGACTGAAGATGAAAATCCTTTTGATGGGCAACCCCAATGTGGGTAAAAGTGTTGTTTTTTCACGACTCACCGGAGTCCACGTCATAACCGCTAACTATCCCGGCACGACAGTGGGCTATACTCAGGGTGCAATGAAACTTGGTGGCAAGGAAGCCGAGGTTATTGATGTGCCCGGTACTTACAGCCTTGAGCCGACCAGCCAGGCGGAGGAAATTGCTCTGCAGATGCTCAATAACGGCAATCTGGTTATCAACGTCGTTGACGCCACCAATCTGGAGCGGAACCTGAATTTGGCCCTTCAGCTTCGGGAAAAGAAAATCCCGATGGTCATCGCCCTGAACATGTGGGATGACGTTGAGCACCGGGGAATAAAGATTGATGTGCGGCGACTAGAGGAGCTATTGGGTGTTCCGGTTATCCCCACCGTCGCCACTACCGGACAGGGAATAAAGGAATTGGTGGAGAGCTTGCCCCGCGCTTCGGCGCTGGATTTGCCGCGGCGTAGCCATGAGGACCGCTGGGCGGAAATTGGGAACCTTATTGAACAGGTCCAGCAGGTGACCCATCGTCACCACACCTGGCTGGAACGACTGGAGGACGCCAGCGTCAAGCCAATCACCGGCACTTTTATTGCCTTAGCGGTTCTTATCGGTACATTCTTCATCGTCCGCCTCGTCGGAGAGGGCTTGATTGACTATGTCTTTGACCCTCTATTCAATAACCTCTGGGCACCAGTAATCTATCGGTTGAGCGACCTCCTTGGTGGTGCTGGCATTCTCCACGATATTCTAATCGGCCGGCTTATTGCCGGGGAGATTAGTTTTACCGCCTCATTGGGCATACTAACCACGGCGCTATATATTGAATTTGCTATGGTTTTGCCCTATATTATCTCCTTTTACCTTATGCTGGGACTACTGGAGGATATTGGCTATTTACCCCGACTGGCTATTCTGATGGACACGATTATGCACCGACTGGGACTGCACGGCTATGCCATTATCCCCAATCTACTCGGGCTGGGCTGCAACGTACCGGCGATTTTAGCCACGCGCATTCTGGAGAGCAAACGAGAGAGGTTTATCGCGGCGACGCTGATTTCAATTGCCGTTCCCTGTGCCGCACTGCAGGCGATGATTTTCGGGCTGGTAGGGCGGCAGGGTGGGCAGTATGTGGCGATTGTTTATCTGACGCTGTTTCTGGTGTGGATTGTTTTGGGTTTTATCCTTAACCGGATTATCAAGGGTTTCAGCCCGGAGCTACTGATTGAAATCCCGCCCTACCGAATACCACTATGGCGGGCATCGGTGCAGAAGCTGTGGACGAGAGTCTATGGTTTCTTGAAGGAAGCCCTGCCAATAATTCTGGGCGGAGTGCTGGTTATCAATATCCTTTACAGCTTCGGCGCCTTCAATGCTATCGCCAATTTTGCCGCGCCAGTGGTGACCGGTCTTCTGGGGTTGCCCAAGGAAGCCGTGGTGGCTCTAGTGATTGGCTTTCTGCGCAAGGACGTGGCGATGGGCATGCTGGCGCCTCTCGCCTTAACCCCGGGGCAACTGGTGATTGGCAGTGTGGTTCTGGCGATGTTCTTCCCTTGCATTGCCACTTTTGTTGTTCTAGTGCGGGAGCTGGGGGTGGAGGGGATGCTGAAGGCAGGCGGCATAATG